>Ga0180009_10007391_pt1 | contig 11233 bp, 10 predicted proteins | sample OS_PC_MetaG_FD_123537 | JGI IMG/M metagenome (GOLD analysis project Ga0180009, IMG submission 123537) | Groundwater microbial communities from the Aspo Hard Rock Laboratory (HRL) deep subsurface site, Sweden - OS_PC_MetaG | ecosystem: Environmental > Aquatic > Deep subsurface > Groundwater...
AAATTTTCCTCCAGGAATCGTTCCCTGAAATCTTCCCCTGAGAAGCTGGCAACCCTTTTTTCCCTGGGTCCGATATATTTGCTGTAATCCCTGCTGATATTTATGGTCAGTTCTGTCATTGTATGCGTTTCCGAAAATTTTCGTGTTAAGTACAAGTAGATATCCCGGCTTTATTCGCCAGGATATTTACTTGTACACTTTTCTTGACAAAAAACAAATCCCTATTTGTACTAATCGCATTATTATCCCATCAATACAGGGTGTCCCTCCTCAAATATTACAAAGTGTCTGTTACTAACCAGATCCCTGGATGAGAATTTATTATCCAGGGCAGGGCAATGATCGTGATGTCCCGGCTGGACTCGATTCTCAATGGACAAGGACAAAGCCATTTATTGGCACTGTCTCTTGCACAATGACGAAAAGCGCTTTTTAAAATAGATACAAAAGCTGATCAGAAGACGCTTCATAACTATTTGGTGAAAATGCCGCCATTGGCATTTTCACCAAATAGTAAAAATAAAATCCTTTCTTTTTATCTGGTGGCGTTTATAATATCATAAAAATAAATTATTAAAGGAACCTGTTATGATTAAACGCACACAGTATCGTTCATTTTTAAGTTATATTGATCTTTCTCGGGAATACTATGCAGCTTATGGGTATTCAAAACCCTATGCATGGATTTCCAATCAAAATGTCCCTTTCACCAGACTTGAAAAACCGCTCTCTGAATGCAGGGTGGCTTTACTGACAACGGCAGATCTTGAAAAGCTGCCCGGAGAAACCAAACAGGAAAGGCACTTATACAGAAAAGTATATGCCCATCCCGCAGATGAGGCCCCGGAGCACTTCTATACCCGGGATTTACAATGGGATGAAGAATCAACCCACACTGATGATAACGATAGTTTTATGCCGCTGAACCGTCTGGCGGAATGTGCTGAAAACGGTAGCATAGGTTCAGCCTCACCAAGATTTTATGGGGTTATGACCGATTACAGCCAGGGTAAAACATCAAAGAAATCCGCTCCTCAAGTTCTTGAACTCTGTAAAGCAGATGGTGTTAATGCCGTAATTCTACCAGCCCTTTGACCTGTCTGTCATCAGACCGTGAGTCTGGTAGCCAGGCATCTTGAAGAAAATAAGATTCCCACAGTTGTTGTTGGTTCTGCTCGAGATATCGTTGAGGAATGCGGCGTGGCCCGTTTCCTTTTTACGGATTTCCCTTTGGGCAACCCGTTTGGCAAGCCCTGGGATAGGCAGATGCAGCGATCAATAATGGACATGGCCCTTTCCCTGCTGCAATATGCATGGCAAGGGCGAACAACTGTTCAAACCCCTTTTACCTGGTCTGAAGATGAGACGTGGCGAAAAACGTTCATGCATGTTTCAGAGGATCAGCTTGAAACATATAAAAAATTGGGAGATGCCCGCCGTGCTGAACAGGCAAAGGTAAAAAAAATTTAAACGTCATCTTTCCAGAAATTAACAGCATATATCAATCCTGTCTCACCAATAATTTCAGACGGGAACATTGAATAAATCCCTTTGCCACAAGCCAGATCAATGACAACAGATCCCGGTTTTATCGGCAGGGTGGACCTTAATTTATCTGAATCAATTAATTCGAAGCTGCTTTTACCGGCTCCTTTGGGTTTTTTTTGATATATTTTGAAATGGTTTCCCTGTGGATATTTAACCGCTGGGCAATACGAAAAAGAGGGATGCCAAGACGGGTCATCACTGCGATTTTAATTTGTGTGGAAAATTCGCATTGAGCCGTGTCTATCCTTTAGGGAATGTCGGTTAGTAAAATCAGATCATACATCAGAAAAGACTGCCATTTCAATGGCTTAGGCAGGGTTTTAAAAATTGATTCTACCTGTCCAATAAATTTATTGGACAGGCCCTTGTCAGCATCTAAAACAACAGACCCCCGTTCCTTGCTAACCCTTATGGAATGTAGCTTTGACAGCAATTTATAGACCCTTTCAAGGGGGGTTTTACCTACCGTCAAGTACCAGGGATCTTTGCCCATCTCCACATCAATGATTTCAATGATCGCTTCAATGGATTCTATGGCGGATAAATCCTGTCTTAAAAGGTTTTCAGCGGCGCTTATCCTTCTTGCCTGAAGATCGTCTACATCTGCGATCTTTGCCTGGATCATTTTCATATCCGTGTACTCTTTAATGGCTCTGAGTCTTCGTTCCCCTGCAATCAGCTGAAACCGGCCTCTTTTTTGCGGGCGAAGGATAATAGGTTCGATCAACCCATCCTGTAGAATACTCCAATTATGTACCAGATTTAATAGGGGGCTATTTTCGATATAAAAATTTTAATAATAGGAGGCGCTTTATCTCCAATTATGTAGCCAGTTTTTTCTTCAAATGAATTATATTTTGAAATTTATTTGCTTTGAATAACAATATTTATTACTGTGATTTTCAGTGTAAAAATTTTAAAGGAGGGTTAACTTTGATGGTCTCGTAAAAAGTCGAAAATGACAAAATCGCTATTAATGATTTCAATAGGTTACTGTTGAAAAAACGTCAAAATCTGACTTTTTACAGGTTCATCAACTTTGTCTCCAATAAAATTTCTTGGGATCTAAATTTATTTGGTCATGCAGTTTCCCATATATATGAATCTCACATCAAAGATTGGAAATCTTGTTTATACAAGATATGGTATTCTGAAAATATTAAAAAAAACCGGACTAGTGAAAGAAACGCACGGTAAATTGCTGAGTTTGACTCCTGATGGATTATACAATCGGAATTAGTCGCCAGTATATTCGGTTTTAATTGACCATCTTCAATATACCAATTTGTCTTTATGGCGGTCAACCAAAGACGGATTTACATGGCATGGATTTGAAGATGGCCAAAAATAGATTTTTAATCAAATCACAATAGAGTCTCAATGGGTGTGAAATCCATGCTAAACGCATCTGCAACAGGTTTGCAAACAAGATGATCACCTGCATAATTCAAACCTTTGGCAAAACCTTTATCTTTTTTACAAAAATCCTTCCACCCATGGTTGGCAATTTTTAGAGCATAGGGCAGTGTTGCATTGGTTAAGGCAATAGCCGATGTTAAAGGCACTGCACCGGGCATATTTGCCACACAATAATGGATGACACCATCAACTTCATAAATCGGATCACCATGGGTAGTCGGTTTAGATGTTTCAAAACATCCACCCTGGTCTATTGCTACATCAACAATAACAGAACCTTTTTTCATTGTTGAAAGCATATCTTTTGTAATCAGCTTAGGCGCTTTGGCACCGGCGACAAGGACAGCGCCCACAACAAGATCAGAGTTGGTCACAAGTTCTCTGATCAGCACCGGAGAAGACATCAAAGGGCGACAATTGGCGGGCATTACCTCGGAAAGGTATCGTAAACGGTCAATATTCATATCAAGGATCGTTACATTAGCTCCCATACCGCAGGCAACCTGAGCCGCATGAATTCCAACCACCCCGCCTCCAATTACAAGCACATTAGCAGAGGGTGTTCCTGTTACACCACCCAGAAGGCATCCACGACCTCCAAATGTTCTTTCAAGATATTTGGCTCCCTGCTGGGCAGCAAGCCTTCCCGCAACTTCACTCATGGGAGCCAGCAATGGTAACCCGCCGTTACGGTCTTCAATGGTTTCATAGGCAATACCTATTGAGCCCGTTCCTAAAAGCGCCTGGGTAAGAGACTGATCGGCTGCCAGGTGCAGGTATGTAAAAACGATCTGTCCTTTTTTGATGAGACTGAATTCCGATGATTGAGGTTCTTTTACATGCATGACCATTTCAGAAATTTCATACACTTCAGCCGGTGTATCCAGAATCGTTGCACCTGCTTCAATATATTGGCTATTTTCAAAACCTGAACCAACACCGGCATTTTTTTCAACATAAACAGTGTGGCCATTGGTTTTCATCATATCCACACCGGCCGGGGTCATGCACACCCGATTTTCCTGGGGTTTTATTTCTTTGAGAATTCCGACAATCATTGTTTGTCTCCTTTGTTTTAGATAATAATAAATTGTTTTTTAACATTTTTTAATTCAGCTTTTACACTTATAAATTCTTTCCACGCGAGGAGAAATGCTGGTGACAACTTCGTAATTGATGGTACTGGTTAAAAAAGCAAGTTCTTCGGCGTAAATACATTGATCTTTTTGCCTGCCGATGACAACGACCTCATCACCTTCAGAAGCCTGAGGAGCAAGGCTTATATCGGTCATAATATAATCCATGCATACCCTTCCTATAATGGGACACCGCTGGCCGTTGATCAGAACGCAGCCTTTTGATGAAAGCATCCGGTTCAGACCATCCGCATATCCTATCGCCACAGTGGCAATCCGGGTGGGTGTGACTGTTTCATAGGTGCTGCCATAACTGACCCTAAACCCGGCTGGTACCTCTTTTATCTGGACTATTTGGGAACTGAGTGTCATTACAGGTCTTAGATCAACATATTGATGTTCAACCAGGTTTGAGGGCCATAATCCATACATTGCAATCCCTGGCCGAACCATATCTAAATGAGTTTGCGGCATGGAAATAGTTGCCGCACTATTGGCGGCATGCCGGATTGGTATCTCTAAACCGCTTTTTTTGAGCATTCTGAGCAAATTGCTAAAAATAGAAAATTGTTGTTCTGCATGCTGTTTATCTTGCCTGTCAGCATTGGCAAAATGGGTGAAAATCCCTTCAACTTGAATGCCTGGCAGTCTTGCCATGTCCAAAATTTCTTTTTCTGCTTTATATAAATTTTTGTTCATCATATCGGGCTGCTCATGGTCTGATGAAAATGTAACAAGACCCAACCTGCCCATTCCAGTATCTACTTTAACATGTATCTTTATAACCGCCCCGCAACGCTGAGCGCAATCAGACAAGGCTTTGGCAGAATCATAGGAATGAACTGCAATAGTTATCTGATATTCAAGTATTTCTTTGACTGTTGAAGGAGGAGTGTAACCAAACAATAATATCGGTACTTTAATACCCGCTTTTCTTAATAAAATAGCCTCAGACAGCCGAGCAACAGCCAACCTGTCTGCACCATTTTCAATTGCACTTATAGCAATTACAGCAGCACCATGCCCATATGCGTCCGCTTTTACGACAGCCATCATATGGGGCGCTGAATTTAATTTTCCAAGCAGCCTTACATTGTGAGCAAATGCATCAAGGTCTATTATTGCTGCGGCTAAGGATTCCATTAAAGCGACGACACCTAATTGCCAGATTGATTAAATTATACCTGTATCCTATATTTGGTTCAGGCCCTTTTTGCGTTACAATGGCTGGAACCAGTGAACAAAACGATCATCCTTGAACGATGTAATGGAACCTATTATGGCTAACAATCTTTCAGTCACAGGACCTGGAGCAGGCAATTGCCTGTCCTCAAATTGTTTAATAGGCATAATTTTGCTGCCCGTATGACAGATAAACATTTCATCTGCCTCAAACAGGACTTCTGATGGAATCAGTTCCTGGGAAACTGTTAAACCTTCGGCTTCAGCCGCTTCAATGATGGACATGCGGGTTATGGATGACAGGATATTGCCCAGTGGAGGGGTTTTAATGATGCCGTCCTTGATTATAAAAACCGATTCAATAGAGCCTTCTGCCACAAAACCGTCTGTATGACGCAGGATACCGATGTCAAAGCCTTTTTCCATAGCGCTTTTTCTGGCTATCATTCCGTTAAGGTAGTATGCACATGCTTTTGCCGTGGTCGGAACTGTCAATGGATGGAGTTTATACCATTTGCTGAAACATGCCTTTAAGGGCTCAGCTGAATCCAAAGTTAACCCGTTGCCCTCGGAAACGGCAAAAATTGCGATATCCAGGTCACTGTCGAGCACAAGGGAAATAATCGCTTCTTCGCTCCAATAAGCCATGATTTTAACCAGACCCCTTCCGATCTTATTGACTCGGACCGCTTCAGACACTGCCTGCATAATCTCTTCTTTTGAATAGGCGATGGTCATGCCAAGACAATCTGCTGTATGAAACAGCCTGTCAATATGCTTATCCATTCTGAAAGCCATCGGCCCTTCAGGCCCCGGGTGCACGCCAAAAACTTCAAAGATGGCAGAACCACGGCTCAGACCATGGGACAAAATTGGAACCGTGGCCTTTTCCCAGAGCACCATGTTGTTGTTTATCCAGACTAATTTTTGATCTGACAAAATTCTCTCCTTTATTTACTGACTATTTTCCCAAAATGATTGCCGGTAACCAGGTTGATATTTCAGGTACAAACGTGACCAGCATCAATACCGGCAGGCTTCCAAACAACAAAAATGGAATACAGTCTTTTACAAAAGACGATACCGGAATACCCGACACCCGGGCAGCAGTGAACAAGTTAGTGGCAACCGGTGGTGTCATTTGTCCACTGCCCTGATTGACTGCAAGAATGGCGGCCATTTGAAACGGACTTATACCAAGCTTCATAAAAAGAGGATAAAGCAAAGGGGCCACAATCAACATGCAGGAAATATCATCCATGATCATTCCCATCAATATCATGAACAAATTGATCAGCAGCAATAGCACAATTCGGTTGTCAGTAAGACTTAACATGGAATTTGCAATGGCATCCGGCAGCCTTTCATAGGTAAAAATACGGCTCATCACCATGATAAAAGCCATGATAAAGACAATGGCTCCTTCAATGGATGCGGTTTCTTCAGCTGCCCTGGCAAAGCCTTTCTTTGTCAGTTTCCCGGTTAATACGCCAACACTGATCGCATAGACAGCTGCTACACAACCAGCCTCCGTGGGTGTGAAAATTCCTCCGTAGATGCCTCCCAGTACCAGCACCGGCATTATCATGGCAAGAGACGATCGTTTTGTGGCTTTTAAAATATGGGTGGCATTATCCCGGTAAGATCCAAAAGTTTCAACCTGAATTTCAGGTCGGCGACGGCAATAAATATAATTAATAATACAATAGGCGATTACAATCAGGATGCCGGGACCAGCCGTCGCCAGGAAGCAACCGGCAACAGAGGTATTGGTCAGCATCCCGAACAGTATCATTGGAATGCTGGGTGGAATCAATTGACCCAGAAGGCCTGAACAGGCCACCAATGCTGTGGCATATTCGCGTCGGTAACCATATTTTTCCATCTGAGGAAGAATAGTCATACCAATGGTGGCTACAGCAGAGGCGGATGATCCGGATATCGCTCCGAACAGGGCACTGGAAATTATTGTGACAACGCCAAGTCCCCCTTTGAATCGCCCCACCAGCGCATTGGCAAATTCAACTATTCGAGATGAAATGCCTGTGGTGGTCATCAACCCGCCAGCAAAAATAAAAAAAGGAATAGCCATAAGTACAAATGAGTTCAGGTTCGTAAAAATAGCAGGTATGGCAAACCCGGAATTGATCTCAAGACAGATCATCATTAGAAGGCTTCCGACGCCGAAAGCGACAAACAGCGGGAAACCGATAATAATCATTGCGATTGTCAGGCCAATGAGCAAGAGCAAAGTTATCATGAGCCCGGTCCCTTATAAAATTTAAATATATGCCTCGTTTGATTTATCAAGTGGACCAGAGCGTGAACTGCCATCAGAATGCCTGTGACCAGAAAGCAAATATGGACAACTATGAGCGGGACTCCCAGCACAATGGAGTTCATTCCTTTCTGCAGAGAGTAAGCAGCAAATTCATAAGACCAGACCACAAAAATGCATAAAAAACAAAAGGTGACCAGGTTGGAAACAAACTCAAACCAAATTTTACCATGCGATCCCTTGAACAGACCGCCCATTCTAATATGGCTGTTTTCCCGTGTTGTCACCACAGCACCAATAAATATCGACCAGATCATGATAAATCTAGCCGCTTCCTCAAGCGCCGGGGAAGACCACTTAAACACAAGGCGAGCCACTACCTGGTAAAAGACCAGGCCAGTCATGGCCACGATAGCGACAATTCTTCCGGTGTCTTCTACTATATACAACCAGCATAGATATTTGTTTTTTGAACGATCCAAGAGACTCCCTCCATATAATCAATCACCAAAAAGCCGGAAGTCGGAAATAACCTTCCGGCTTAATTTTGATTGGATTATTTACCTGCCTTGCTGCGAATAATATCCATGGTTTCTTTGCCGATTACTTGTTCGAACTTGTCCCAGCTTTTAATACCGTATTCGTACCAAGCAGCACGCTGTTCCGGCGTAAGACGGGTAACGTGTATGCCTTCTGACTCCATCTTTTTCAGATATTCCTCTGCCACTTCCTCTGCTTTGGCATTTCCCCATGCCAGTGCTTCATTCGCAGCTTCTTGAATGGCCTTTTGAATTTGAGGAGGCTGTTTGTTCCAAAGTTCAAGATTGACCATAAGGACAAGAGGCTCAAATAGATGATTGACATCAGTATAGTACTTTGTGACATCCCGAAGATAGGTATATGTGATCAGCGGTGCATTATCCTGAGCATGGGCAACACCGGTCTGCAGAGAGGTAAAGAGTTCTGAAAATGAAATATCTACTGTCTGTCCTCCCATTTCCTGGAAAAACAAACGGTCTGCAGGGTTCCAGGTCCGTACTTTGATACCCAATTTTTTGATATCCTCTGGCATGACAACAGGACCTTTTGTTGAGCCAAAACCGTCCATACCCATGAAATAGAATCCCAGCGGTTTAACACCAAGTTCTACAAAAATGGGTTCCAGCAATTTAAACATCCACCCTTCTGGTGAATAAACCTTACGGCCTTCTTCCCAGGTTTGAGCCAGATAGATTGTGTAGCCAGCCTGAAGACGTTTATCAAATTCAGGGCTTAAAGGCAAAAGACCAGACTCCTGTGTCCCTCGGACAACATTATCAAACATGTCACGGTAAGGCCCTAACTGCTCACCTGCGAACCCATCCACGTTCACTTTCCCATCTGTTTTTTCCTTAACCAACTCGCACCACATTTTTAGGGTGTCATCATCCAAGGTTTTCTCAGGGGCCACACCTCCGGCTTTCCACTTTTTGGCCGACACCGGAACTGTGAAAGCGAACAAAACTGCAATAAAAACGGTCATAATAACAGTAAACTTTTTCATTCTTCTTCCTCCTTCTTGTTATGGTTAAATACATCTTCAATTTCAGAATGTATCTTCATGGCTTTATTTATTTTCTTGGGATCTTTAGATCGAATTGCATCCAATAATTGTTTGTTTGCATAAAGAAGTTTTTGAGGACCTTCAGGAAACAAGTCCTCCAATATGGGATTGTAACCTTTGAGTAAAATATTCTGAAGCATTGCCCAAATAATATAGAAGAATTTATTGCCGGATATCAGAGCAAGTTTTTTATGAAAATCTGCGCCAAGTGGAAAATATTCCTCAAAGTCATAAAGTGCTGACTCCATTTTTTTTATTGTTCTGTCAAGTTCATCAAAGTCATCTTGAGTCGCATTTAGTGCAACGGTGTGGGCCACACCCAATTCTATGTAATTTCTTACTTCCCATAAATCACGCAGAGTTTTCTCATTCGGATGGATCAACGAAATCATTTGCTCACCCAGCGTTTCTAAGTATTCAGCAACATCAGGACTGCAGACAATGTACCCTTTCCCTGTCTGATTCATCTCAATGAGTCCGAGCACATCTAATGACCTCAACGCTTCCCTGATAGTCGGGCGGCCAACGCCAAACATTTCAGCCAGGCTTCTTTCAGATGGAAGAAGTTCTCCTGGCTTCAGATAACCATTGAAAATAGATTTTTTTATTTGTTCGGCAGCTTTTTCATAGAGGCGAGTTTTTTTTAGTGGGTTAAAAGAATAGATCTGGTCCATAAAATTCCCTCCATTATTGTATGAAACATGGTATTACCATCCTACTATCTCATTGTCAAGTTGATTTTATAAATATTTATTTTTTTCAACGGGAATCCATTCACCACGGCTAGAGGATAGTTGATGAAAATGAGATAGAGCGGTCTGCCAACAGATACAGACCGAAAATATGAATTCTCTGCTTTGGTAATTCGCAATGACTTATCCTTTGCCCAGATTGATCATGCTTTAATGATTAATTTCAAGAATAATCCCATCCGAAAAATGGTATTAAAAATAAGCTGATTTTTAACAGCGTTCTGAGATTTTAAAAGCGATTATATCAATCTATATGGGGTTTCGGCTGGAAATCAAAAGCAATCACTGGCATTTTAAAGGCTCAGTTAAGACAAAATTCGGGAACCCCAATATGTGGGATATGAATATTTTCAGTTTTGAAATTTTAATTCCACTATATAAGCCTCAACCGTTGTTACAAGCCATTATTCCATATTAAACGATATAATATATTTCGTTGAAAATACATTCCTCCTGAAGAAAAGGATGATTATCCCTGTTCGGACTATTCAGAAGCCAGAATTCTCAAAGATATCTATTCTAACGTTGATTGATTAACCAGCAAGTTTTTTCCCCAGTTTTTTAGCGGCTTTCAGTACTGCTTTGTTTTTCTCCATATCACCTCTTTCCTAGGCACTACCATAAACCACTCCAGTGATCTCCGCACCCACATATCTAAAAGAATCCTGAAAACTTCTAATCGCATTCACGGCTCCCGACGCTTATGGGTCAGCATCACCATAAGCGATGGCAATAGCAATTTTTTTGTTGAACAGGTTGTCTCCATATTTGGATAAGGAAAAACACCTATCCAAACAAAGCTTGGATGGATATTTCCAAGCTCAAGGATTATTATTAATTATTTTTGGACATACTAACATTCATTTCAAATTTTGTATTGTCTATCAGGTCCAAAGTATGTAAATCTTCTTTTGTCTGGAATAATTACACATATGGTAAAAAAAGAGTGACATGGCTTATCCGATTTTGGCAAACATCCTTTTGGCAGGACAAAGTGGTTATACCCTGAATCGAAAAGCCTCTGTAAAAGATATTATTGAATCCTCATCAGGTTTGCTAAATGTTCATAGGTATATCAATCAAACATTGAGGAATAAATGAAACCCTACATTCCCAAATACATCAAGGAGAAGAGCCGTGGATTGTTATCGAAGAAGATCAAACAATCCACGGCTCTTTTGACCTCGTGTACTTTATGTCCAAGACAGTGCAAGGTGAATCGGACAAAAGAAGAAAAAGGGTATTGTTCAACAGGGAAAAAGGCATTTGTATCAAGTTTTTCAGCACACTTTGGCGAAGAACCCCAACTGGTTGG
>Ga0180009_10007392_pt1 | contig 11233 bp, 7 predicted proteins | sample OS_PC_MetaG_FD_123537 | JGI IMG/M metagenome (GOLD analysis project Ga0180009, IMG submission 123537) | Groundwater microbial communities from the Aspo Hard Rock Laboratory (HRL) deep subsurface site, Sweden - OS_PC_MetaG | ecosystem: Environmental > Aquatic > Deep subsurface > Groundwater...
TTCAACGTCATTCATTTCAACGCCGTAATAGAACACATAAACAATCCTGACAACATCATGAAAGAAATCAAAAGAATTCTAAAGCCAAAGGGAATAGTACTAATAAATACACCTAATTGGATGCTAGACTTCAAAAACTTTTACAATGATCCTTCTCATAAAAAACCATATACTCCTACTGGATTAAAAACATTGCTAGAAATATACAATTTCAAAGTTATTTTTCTTGAGCCCGCATTAATATGTCGGTCACATTTTTACTGGAAACTTCCTGACAACCTAAAATGGAAAATAGCTTCGTGTATAAAAGGCGGCTCAAAGTCAATATTGTGTATAGGGGAGAAAAATACTGTTTCATAAATAGAGAGGCTTACAAAATGGAATTATTAGACGAATTAGAAAGTAAAAGTATTTTTATAATAAGAGAAGCATATAAAAAATTCAAAAAAGTGGCTTTACTTTGGTCTATGGGAAAAGATTCGACTGTTCTTTTATGGTTAACAAGAAAAGCATTCTATGGTAAAATACCATTTCCAATAATGCACATAGATACGACTTTTAAGTTTCCAGAGATGTACAGTTTCAGAGAGAGATATGCTAAAGAGTGGAAGCTAAATTTACTTATTGAAAAAAATGAAGATGCCTTAGCAAGAGGAATTAGCTATAAAACCCATAATTCTCTTTTAGTATGCACTGAATTAAAAACAAATGCATTAAAAAAAGCCATTATCAAACATAAATTCAAAGCATTATTTGTCGGTATTAGAAGAGATGAGCATGGAATAAGAGCTAAAGAAAGAGTTTTCTCTCCTAGAAATCAAGATTTCCGATGGGATTATAAAAATCAACCATCAGAGTTATGGGAACACTATGCAAGTAAAAAAGAGATGGATGAACATATTCGCATTCACCCGTTATTACACTGGACTGAATTAGATATATGGGAATATATTAAAAGAGAAAATATTCCTATTAACAAGTTATATTTTTCTAAGAATGGAAAGAGATATAGGAGCTTGGGTTGTATGCCTATTACTAAACCTATTAAATCAAAAGTTAATGACATAAATCAAATGATTGAGGAGATAAAAAATTCGAAGACTGCTGAAAGAAGTGGAAGATCACAGGACAAGGAAGAAGCTAATGCAATGCAACAACTCAGAGCTCTTGGATACATGTAAAATGGAAAGTCTTAAATTAGTTATTGTAGGACATGTCGATCACGGAAAATCAACACTAATAGGAAGATTACTTTATGACACAAACTCTTTACCAGAAGGTAAAATGGATGAAATCAAAGAAATATGTAAAGCTCTAGGTAGAGAGGTGGAATTTGGATTTATAATGGATCACTTAGAGGAAGAAAGAGATCAAGGGATAACAATAGATACAACACAGATATTTTTTAAAACAAATAAAAGAAAATATGTTATAATTGATGCACCTGGACATGTCGAATTTATCAAAAATATGATTACAGGAGCAAGCCAAGCAGAAGCAGCTATTTTAATAGTGGACGCGACAGAAGGTGTTCAAGAACAAACTAAGAGACATTCATATATATTAAATCTTCTAGGATTAAAGCAAATTGTTGTGATCATTAACAAGATGGATTTGGTAGATTATAAAGAAGCAAAATATAATGAAGTCAAAAATGAACTAATTGAATTTCTTAATAACATCAATATTACTCCTAAAGCAGTGATTCCAATATCTGCTAAGAACGGATATTTCATTGCTAAAAAAAATAAAGAATTATCTTGGTATAAAGGACCTACTGTTTTAGAATCATTAGATTTATTTCATATCAGAAAACTTCCTGTAAATCAACCCTTAAGATTTTGTGTACAAGATGTTTACAAATATGAAAAAAGAATAGCCGTAGGAAAGGTAGAAAGTGGAGAGCTTATAAAAGGAGATAAAATAAAAATACTCCCTTCCGGAGAAGAAACGGTTGTTGAAAGTATAGAAGAATTCCTTAAAGATGATGTAAAAAAAGCAGAAGCAGGAAAGAATACCGGGTTAGTAACAAAAGATAAAGTTTTTTTAGATAGGGGAAATATAATTGTCTCGCCTGAAAATTTACCAACCATAACAGACATTATTCATGCCAATATATTCAATATGGATAAAATGCCCCTGACAAAGAGAGAAAAATTCTTATTCAAATGTGCGACTCAAGAAATCATGTGTCATATTGAAAAAATCGAGAAAGTCATTAATTCTTCTACGCTGGAAATATTAGGTCGAGATGTTGAAAAAATAAATGATAAAGAAGTTGCAGAAATCATAATAAAAACAGAGAAACCTATAGTGATTGAAGATTTTAATTACATAGAAGCGTTAGGAAGATTTGTCTTAGAAAGAAATAATATTACTTGTGCAGGGGGAATAATTAAGACTAATTAAAATGAATCAAAAATTAATCATAATTGGATTAGATGGTGCTACATATTATTTATTAGATAAATTAGACAAAAATAAGATACCTAATTTAAGAAAAGTAATGATGAAAGGGTATAGAAATATAGCGCATTCTTTTCATCCACCCTTATCACCTCCCGCATGGGCTACGATATGCACAGGAGTTAACCCTGCAAAACACAATGTCTTCGATTTCTTTTATATGCCTTACAAAAAAAATAAAAGCTACATAAGAAAAATTATAAAAACTCCCGAGTGGAAGACAAAAACTGTTTTTGACATACTAAACGCAAATTATATGACTTGCGGTGTTTTAAACTATCCTTTAGGATATCCTCCTTTTAAAATTGACAAATTCTTTATATCTGGCTTAGGAACTCCGACAAAAGATTCATCATATGTTTATCCTCCTGAGTTAAAAAGTGAAATAGATCAAAAGCTTCCTGAATATTTAATTGATGCAGGAGGAGGTGTTGGAAGCAATTACAAAGAATTTCTTAATATATGTAAAGCCATGGGCAACTCCAGGATAAAAACTAGTAAATATTTATTTAATAAATATGATGTGGATTTACAATTCATTGTTTTTTCGTTCACAGACAGATTTCAACATTGGTTTTGGAAATTCATCGATAATAAACATCCCCAATACGAAAAATGGGATGAACCTTGGAAAGTCTATGAAGGATTTTTTCAAAACTTTGACAAATATTTGGGTGAGATAATTACCGATATGAATGAAGAAGACACCCTCTTAATAATATCAGATCATGGATTCGGTCCTGTAAAAAAATATTTTTACATAAACAAATTTTTGTATGAACAGGGTTTTTTGAAATTCAAAAAAGATGAAAAGATATTTACACAGCAAAATACACCCGACGGATTGCTAAAATCTATTAACTGGGGTGAAACAAAAGCTTATTCGCTAGGCGATTACGGAGAGATTAGAATCAATTTGAAAAATAGAGAACCTTTAGGGATAGTCTCACAAGGGGAAGAATACAAAAAATTAAGAAAATTGATCAAAAGCCTTCTCGAAAAAATCACTGATCCTGAAGACGGAGAAAAAATCATTGACAAAGTTTATTTTAAAGAAGAATTGTATTCTGGAGAATATTTAAATGATGCGCCCGACTTAATGTTTACTATGAGAAACTGTGAATATATATGTTATATTAATGGACGAGGAAATGAATTCTATAACTATGATAAAACTCTATTAAAACCTCCGAGTCTAGAAGAAATGAATCAATGGAATGGAGCTCATAATATGGAAGGTATTTTTATAGCTTATGGCAAAAATGTTAATAAAGATGCCCAGATAGAGAAAATAAATCTTATTGATATTGCTCCCACAATATTATATTTAAAAGGTATTGACATTCCTAATTACATGGATGGTAAAGCATTAAAAGATTTGTTTCATAAAAATCAGTGCGAATTTTGTCTAAGCTCAAACTTAGAGAAAATAACTGAAATTAAATCTTCTCAAAAAGGAAGCCAAATATTAATATGTAAGAACTGTGGTTTAGTTCAGAGCATCTTCAAAAATAAAATCATTGGAAAAAAAATCAGAATTTCTAGTGACGCAAATTGGGGAAACATTAGGTATGGAAAACAGTTTGGAACTCAAAAACATTTGAAAATAATCGATAAATATGTTGACTTAACAAAAATTAAAAATATAATCGATGTGGGTTCAAATAGAGGCTCTTTTATAGAAAACATCTTAAAGAAAGGAAATTTCAATATTACTGCAATAGAACCGGATGAAAGGATTTCACCAAGCTATGAGAAATATAAAAATATCAGCCTCATACATGATAGAATAGAGAATATTGACCTTAATCAGAAGAAATTTGATTTTATTTATTTGTCACATACACTTGAACATCTTGATTTTTCTTTTCAAACAATAAAAAAATTAACTGAAGCTTCTGCGAAAAGCGCTTTTATGCTTGTCGAAGTCCCTGATTTAGAATTTATAAAACGTGATGATATCATAGAAGAATTCTTCATTGACAAACATAAACTCCATTTTACAAGAAATACCTTGAAGCAATATTTCGAATGTTTTGGTTGGAAAGCAATTTATGAGGACAAGAATGATAAAGAGAATATTTTATTATTATTGAAATACGACGGAGAAAGAAAATACGGATTGAAAGGAGATCGAAATAATGTTGATAAAATCATTGACATGATTAAGTCATACGAACAAAGAAGGTGTACAAATATTAAAAGACTGGGAAAAATTGCTCAAATCATTGAAGGATACTATCCTAAAAAAATCGGGGTGTGGGGTACTGGAAGATTGTTCGATGCACTAGTACGTCAAGGAAAACTTAACTTAGACAAGATAAATGTCATAATAGATACATACCTACCTGAATTTATTAAAGAGATTCATAACAAGAAAATTTTCAAACCCCAAGATATTAGATTTACTGATTTGAATGTATTAATTATCATGTCTAGAGTATATGCTGACGAAATAATTCAATCTGCCAAAAAAAAAGGATTTAAAGGAAAAATACTGCGATTTAATAAACTTATGAGTGTAGAGAAAAAATGAAAATACTTTTAATGGATGCCCCTTTTTACTATTTTTTTCCTGAGGCCAAACAAGATATGATTCCAGTCGGTTTATGTTATTTAGGAGCCGTTCTCAAAAATAAGCATGATGTTAAAATATATAATCCTGACTTAAAATTCGAAGGTGAAGAAAACCAATATTCTAATGAAATGAATGATTACAAAAAATGTCTTGAAAATTTAAAAGATCCCACGAACCCAATTTGGGAAGAAATTGAGAAAGTAATTATCAAACAAAACCCTGATTTAATAGGTATCAGTGCAAGAACTCCATCTATTGAATCAGCAAAAAAAACTGCTCAACTGATAAAAAAAATTAATCCAAAAATAATTACTGTATTGGGAGGTGCTCATGCTTCTTGCCTTCCTTCAGAATCTGCAAAATTTCCTTTCTTTGATTATGTTGTAAGAAAAGAAGGAGAAGCCACAATTGTTGAACTCGTAGATAAATTAGAAAAAGGCGAAGATTGCAGTGGTGTTGCAGGAATAACATATAAATCTAATGGAAAAATAATACAAAATCCGGAACGGGAATTAATAAAAGAATTAGATACACTACCTTTTCCTGCAAGAGATTTAATAATAAATAAGGAAATCATGCACCCTGATGAATTTGGTCTTATTTTCTCAAGTAGAGGTTGCCCTTTTCAATGCACATTCTGTGCTAGCCATAATCTTTGGACTAGAAGAGTTAGATATAGAAGTCCTGAGAATGTTGTCCAGGAAATGATTGAAGTTCATAATAAATACAAAACAGAATTTTTCTCTTTCCAAGACGACACGTTCACACTGAATAAGGAGAGGACAAAGAAAATCTGCGATTTAATCATAAAAGCCAACTTCAAAGGGAATTTCAGATGGGTATGCAATACTAGGATAGACTGCCTTGATGAAGAATTAGCTAAAAAAATGGCTGAATCAGGGTGCGTGGCTACTGCTTTAGGAATAGAATCGGGAAATGATGAAGTCTTAAAAGCAATGAAAAAGAGAACAAGAACTGAACAAGCCATTAAGGCAGTAAAAATATTAAATAAATACAAAATAAAATTTTCTGGACAATTCATGATTGGCCTTCCTTACGAAACCGAAGAACAAATAAAAGACACTATTAGGATTATGCAACAATTAGATCCTATCAGTGTTATGTTAAGCGTCGCAACCCCTCTTCCAGGGACTGAAATGTATGATTATGCATTAAAATTAGGATTAATTGACAGGAACATTGATTGGGCAAAAGTGACTACAAAGAACGATGGGATAATATTCAATCCTAATAAGATTCCAAAAGAAAGAATTCCGATTATAATGGAGTATGCAAAAAAAAGTTTTGATGAACAAGTGGAAAAAAGAAGAAAGGAGAAGGACGACTATAAAAGCTTTAAGTCTGAATTCCAGAGGGAAGCAGTAGAGAAATGGAAAAAAGCAGTGGAGCAGTACAAGAGGGAAAATTTAATGGTGAACAAATGAAAATATTCCTGATTTTTCCCCAAATTTATGTGCCTAGAAACGGAGTCTTTGACATGAGCGTCGGGTTCCCACTAGGTATTGCCTACCTTGCCAGTGTTCTTGAAAATAATAATTATGCAGTTGAAGTTATGGATGCATTTCAAGAAGGGCTGCTTGGGGATAACTTGCATGAAGAGACTGAGGATGCCATAAGGGTTTCCAAGGGAATGTTCTGCAAAAACAAGTTCAAAGAAAGCTCATTTTCACAAGAAGCCTTTTATGTGGGAGTAAACATGAACGAAGTGCTTAACAGAATAAAAAAAGCCAAGCCTGACCTGGTTGGCCTATCCTGCATATTCAGCAGCCAGTTCCTGATGGTATTGGAGATTGCAAAAGCAATAAAAAAGCGGTTCTCATCTTTAAAGATTATTGTTGGAGGCAGCCATGTTACTGTATCACCAAAAGAAACCTTGATGAACGATAACGTGGATTACATCATAATGGGGGAAGGCGAGGAGTCATTCTTAGAATTTGTAAGAAGAATGGAAAAAAATGAGCCTATTGATGACATTCTTGGGCTAGGCTTCAAGAAAACGAACAAGGAGATTGTTATTAATGACTTCAAGCTCATCGATAACCTTGATGAGGTGTCATTCCCAGCGTACCATAAGTTTAATATGGAAAATTACTTCAAATCAGCTGCTGAAGGAAGAGTAATAAAAATGATCACTTCAAGGGGATGCACCTTTAACTGCTATTTTTGTAGTGTTCCAGTAACTTCTAAGAGGAGGTTTAGGATGAGGTCTGCCCAGAATGTTATTGACGAGATAAAATTCTTAAAACAGAAGTATGACATCAAGGGCGTTATGTTTGAGGACGATAACATGACCATGAACATCAAAAGGGCCAAGGAAATTTTCAGGGTGATGAAGGATTCTGGCTTTGGTCTGGAACTCCATGCAAGAAACCTTCGGCTTGACCTCCTTGATTCTGAGCTGATAGAGTTGATGAAGGCATGCGGCATGAAAAAGGTGTGGATAACCCCTGAGTCCGGCAATCAGAGGATCCTCACCGAAGTCATTGACAAGAAGCTAAACCTCAAGGAAGTTGACAAAGTGGTTGACTTGGTAAAAAGGGTAGGGCTTGAAATAGCGGCAGCCTTTGTAATAGGCTTTCCTGATGAGACCAAGCAAGAGATTAGTGAAACTCTGAACTATGCAAGAAAGCTAAAAAAGAGAGGGGTCAACGAGTTCTGGTTCTCAATCGCAAGACCCATAATCGGAACTCGCTTCTATGACGATGCCTTAAAAATGGGTTTGATAAAAGGCATGAATTATAACCTGTTTTCTTATTCAGCAGCTGCCTATGACACCAAGAACTTTACTGCTGCTGAAATAAAGGATATACGTGAGAGTATAATGAAGGAATTAAATAATTAAGGAGATAATAAAAATGAACCTCCTCACCCTAAAGGGTGAGGTATCCCTTTAGGAAAAGGCTGTTAATCGCCTTTGGCGATAGTAAGCAGGCAGCTTACTATCAGGTAAACTCCAAGAACCTTGGCTATGAGCAATGTAATTTTGGATTACATCATAAGTTACATTACCAACTGAACGATGGAATTTTCCTTTGCTCCAAAGCCTCGGCATGTTTTCACGAAGATATGAAAAATTTCTTCTCAAAATACGAGAAGAAATACCTTTAAAAAACTGAAATGCCTTGGAAACAGACATAATTTTTGGAAACTCAACAAAAAGATGTATATGATCAGGACGAACCTGAAGCTCACAAATTTTAAAATCATACTTCATCGCAATTAACCGCAATGCACCTTCACAAACCTTCTTGAAATGAAGGTTTTTGAACAAAGGCCTTGCCTTATATGGCTTCCAAACCAAATGCTGAGCATTCTGCCCAACAGAATGCTTATAACGTTTCAAATTCAATTTCATATTATTCACGCTCCATTTGTTTTTTTACAGAGCTCACACTAACACAAACGATTTGTTTGAGTGCGGCAAAAATTCGCTCCGCACTCATTCATAATCACAATTAATAGAAAAAATTAACGGAGGACGGCGGTTCCTCTCATACGTTAAAAACGTATGGTATCCTCCGCCGTGAATGTAATGAGGAAAACAGTAATTTTATGTAAGTTACGGCCTTACCCAAAAAACTCAAAACAAGACAAAACAATCCCTGCTTACATCCCATTAAATTTGCTTGCAATCGTAGCCTCTCTTATCAGAGAGGGATATAAAGTAATAATCTTTGATGAAAAATTCGACAATGACATTGAAGATAAGATGCTTGCCATGAAGAATGAAGCCATTGCTGTAGGAATCACAGCTCAAACAGGATATGAAATAATAGGCGGACTTCGAATATCTAAATATGCTAAGGAAGTTTTAGGAATCCCAACAATCTGGGGTGGCTGGCATGCATCTACCAATCCAAGGCAAACAGCAGAAAACCCATATGTAGATTTTGTGGTTAAAGGAATGGGACTACAAACAATAATTGAACTGATAAAAGCAATAGAAAAGAAAAAATCCATGCAAAGTATTCTTGGCATAGTATACAAAGTAAAAGGCAAGGTTATTGAAAATCCCAACAGGAAAATAGTTGATATGAATGAATATCCAATGCCTAGCTACGATCTCATTGATTTGGAGAAGTATATCCAAGATGCCTGTCAAAAAGGCATCAGAATGTCAAATGATATTCATTTTAAGAAGGAAAGAGCTTTATGTTATTCCACAAGCTATGGCTGCCCATATAACTGCGGTTTCTGTGCCAACAATTTCGTGTTTGGAAGCAAAATAACCATGCTGAAACCAGAAACAGTGGGTGAACAATTGGAGTACCTTGTTAAAAAATATAATATACAGTTCATTCAGTTTTTTGATCCAAATTTCTTCTTTAATATAGACAGAGTCAAAAAAATATGCCATGAAATAATCCGTAGGAAATTAAACATTAAATACGCGCTTGGCGGTCCCAGAGTTGACCAGATAATTAGGTGGGATAATACCGTGTTACCTCTATTGAAGAAAAGCGGTTGTGTTTGGCTAGGGGTAGGTTCTGAGTCAGGTTCTCAAACCATGCTCAATTACATGCAAAAAGGGATTAAGGTCAGTGATATCATGACATCAGCTAGAAAGATTCGCAAATCAGGCATAGATATGACTTATTTTTTTCTCTTTGGATTGCCAAAAATTGAAAATAAAAAAGAGCTCCATGAGTCTTTCACGTTAGCAGCTGAACTTAAAAAGCTTTATCCAAGAATTTTATTGCCTATCTATTTTTTTGACCCGTATCCAGGAACAAAATTGCATCAAGATGCCCTAAAAAAAGGTTTTGATGAGCCAAAAACACTAGAACAATGGGGCGGTTACACGCCAGAGGTTACGGATAGTAACCCCTTGGTCACTTACGTTGGTAAGGAATACGTTGATTTGATTAAGCGAGTTATGATTTTTTATTTACCTCTCGCATATCCTGCAGATATGGTTTTAGGAACATTAACCTATGTAAAATCACGAATGAAAAAGGGAAAATACAAGTACCTGTTAAGGTTTTTGCATGTGTTGGCCAAGGTAAGGGTGGACAACGAGTTTTATTCTTTCCCCATTGAGTGGATAATTTTCAAATTTATCCAAAGGATGATGCCAAATAAGATATACAAAAGATGATGCTCAGGAGTGGCTGTATCAAAAAACTAAAAGGAACGCTAATTCATAAGCTTTAAAAGTGCAATTTCATTCTTATTTATTGTAAATTTATACTAAAAATAACTTAATTTAATATAAAAATAGGATATGAGGGATAATATGAAATCTGAAACAATAAAAGATCTTTACCTTAAAGCCAACACCCTTAGAAAAGATGTACTTCACATGTTAAAATATGCTGGAAGCGGCCACCTAGGCGGGTCATTTTCTTCAGCAGAAATTATGAGCACACTATATTCTTATGAAATGAAAGTTGATCCCAAAAACCCTAATTGGAAAAATAGAGACAGGTTTATTCTTTCGAAAGGACACGCTTGTCCAGTACAATATGCTGCACTTGCTGAAAAAGGATTCTTCTCTAAAGAAGAATACAAATCTCTCAGGCAAATAAATGGCAATCTACAAGGACATCCTGAACGAAAAACACCCGGAATTGAATTCATAGCAGGCTTTCTTGGACAAGGGTTATCTGCAAGTTTAGGAATGGCTCTTGGATTTAAAAGGGAAAAAATGGATAATCGAGTCTATACTTTGCTAGGTGATGGAGATTTGCAAGAAGGTCAGACTTGGGAAGCTGTACGATTCGGTGCACATAATAAACTTGACAACATAGTAGCAATTTATGATTTCAATAATCTACAAAGTGATGATTTTACGCAAAACATTTTGACTATCAAAGATCCGGAAAAGCAATTCACAAGTTTTGGATGGAAAACTATTGTTGTAGACGGGCATAATATTGCCAGTTTAATTCTCGCTTTAGAAAAAGCAAAACAAACAAAAGGAAAACCTACTATGATAATTGCAAAGACAATCAAAGGAAAAGGAGTATCGTTCTATCATAATAGTCCTGGCTGCCATGGTAGCTGGGCACCCTGCGATGAAGATTACACAAAAGCCCTAGAAGAACTCAATCAGGAAGAAAAAGAGATAACAATAACAGATTATTCTGACTTGATTGCCAAAGCGAAAGATAATATGCAAGAGTTCGAACCTCAAATCGAAGTGGGTACTGATATGAATATTTTAAA
>Ga0180009_10007393_pt1 | contig 11232 bp, 10 predicted proteins | sample OS_PC_MetaG_FD_123537 | JGI IMG/M metagenome (GOLD analysis project Ga0180009, IMG submission 123537) | Groundwater microbial communities from the Aspo Hard Rock Laboratory (HRL) deep subsurface site, Sweden - OS_PC_MetaG | ecosystem: Environmental > Aquatic > Deep subsurface > Groundwater...
GAGGATCAGAAAGATGCGTTTTCCCATTCCATTCTCCTTGGTGCTTTTGGGTGCGTGATGCACCGGTGAAAGGATCGAATTCCTATTCCCATGTTTGACCGTTTTTTGCCACATATGCCCTATGCGCCATCCGTGCCGGCCGAGGCCCGGTTCCTGGCCCAGGCCCTGGCAAGGCGGCCCCTGTCCCTGGAGGGGGTGGACGAGGCGGCCCTTTGCCGGCTGGCGTCCGCCGAGGGCCTGGGCCCCTGGCTTTCCCGGGAGATGGCGGCCCGTGGGCTTCCCGTCCCCGGGCCCCTCGCTCGGATGGGCTACGCGGTCCTGGCCCAAAATCTCGTTATTCGGGCCGCCCTGGAAGACCTGGACCGGGCGTTTTCCGGCTCCGGCCTCCAGGTCCTGGTGCACAAGGGCGCGGCCCTGGCCTTTTCCGCGTACCCGGACCCGGGGTTGAGGCCCATGGAGGACGCGGACCTTATGGTGCGCCGAAAAGACGCGGGCCGCCTGGCCGGGGTGCTTTCCGGCCTGGGCTACTCCCCCCAGCCCCGGGCGCCCCATCTGTTTTTCAGCGCCCGGCTGCGCCTGGACGTGCATACCCATCTCCTGGATGCGGAGCGGGTGCCCGCCCGGCGGCTCCTCACCCCCCGGGGCATGGGGCCCGTGTGGGAGGAGGCCCGGCCATTGGGCCCGGGCTTTGAAAGCCTCAAGACCCCCAGCCCGGCGGATGAGGTCCTGAACCTGGCCCTCCACGCCCTGAAGCACTCCATGAGCCGTCTCGTCTGGCTCCTGGACCTGGACCTCCTCCTGTCCGGCCGGGACAAGGCCTTTTTCGAAGAACTTGCCTCCCGGGCCGCGTACATGGGCCAGGAAAAGGCCCTGGCCCTGGCCGTGTGGATGGCGGCCCGGGTGTTCGGCCGGGATCATTCGTCCCTGGCCGCCCGGCTTCCTTGTCCCGGGACCCTGGAAACATCCGTCCTGGACCTCCGGGCCCGGGGCCGGTCCATGGGGCTTTTGGGTGAAATCCTCCTGGCTTCCTGCATCCCCGGCTGGGGCGGCCGGCTGGCCCTGTTCGCGGGCGCGGTCTTCCCCCACCGGGACCCGGGACCCGGCGGCCGGTCCGGCCCAACGGCCCGGGCGCTTCGCCTGGCGGTCTCCGGCGGCCTGGCGGTACGGGAGGCCGCCCGGCTGGTGTTTGCCCTGGTCAGCCGTTCCTTTTCCAGCCCATGACCCACCGGGCGGCCATGCGGGCCCGGGAAAGGACCTCGATCCAGAGGGGCCGTCTTTCCACCGCCTCGGTCCGGCCCAGGACCCGGTCCCCGGAAACCGGGAGATCCTCCCCGGCCGCCGAGTCCCCCCGGGTCCGGACCCAGGGCTCGCCGTCCGGCCGCGTTCCGGTTTCCAACACCCGGTGGAGCACCAGCCGGTCCGACACGTCCCGGAAGAGGACCACGTCCCCGGGCCGGGCAGAGCCGGGGTCCAGAGGGGCCAGGGTCACCACGTCGCCGGACCGGATGGCCGGGAACATGCTGCCGCCCGTGACCCGCACCCGGACCCGGAGCCCCTGGGCCAGGAGATGGGCGAAGAGATCGTCCCCGCCCCGGGGCCTGGTGGTGATTTGTCCGTTTTTCCGGATTCCTTTTGGGATCATCCGCCGCCTTCCTCACGGAATCCGCCTTCAGCCTTTCAGTGTATAACTTACCGAATAAACAGGCTGTCCTATCCGTGCCCGACGATCCGGCCTTTTTGCCTGTGGCCTGCCCGGTTGGCGAAAGGGAGCGAATCCCGGAAAAAATCCCCCCTGTCCCCCTTGTTTCAAAGGGGGGGAACCCGTTTCCGGGCCTTACTTTTCCAAGTCCGCCTGTGGAGTATGGCCTGCTTATTTCCTGAAAGGGTATGAATCCCCTCCCGGGTGTGGTCATCAAATCTCCGAAACAGCTTTTTCCAGGGCCTCCACCGCACCGGCATCCGGGGTGAAAGCGAATTCCCAGGCCGGGACGTTTTCGCACAGGCGTCCGGCCAGGGCCAGGGTCGGGTCCAGTAGGCCCTGGTCGTACCAGGGCAGGGAGGCCGTGGGCAACAGCCGTTCCAGGGCCTGGCCCGGGCTGAGGGGCGATATCCGCGTCCGGGGGGCGTGAGCCAGGAAAAAGAGTCCCCCCATGGGCGCGGCCGCGTTTTTCGCCACCCCGGCATCCCCGGCCCAGGGGGTGCCCCGGGCCGTGAACCGGCTGTTTTCCTCCCGGATCGCCGCCCGGTCGTCCGTGAAGGGGTCAAACCCCTCCCGGGCCAGGATCAGGCGGGTCAGGGTGCTTTTTCCCGCCCCGGATTTCCCCGGGAAAACGAAGGCCCGGCCCTGGGCCGTGAACCCCGCCGCATGGACCAGGAGGCCGTTTCTCGCGGCCAGGGCGTGGAGCACCAAAAGCTGGCCCGCAGGGTATCCCAGGGGATGGAAGGGCAGGGGGCGTCCGGGAGCGGGGAGGGCGGTGGTGAACCGGACCCGGGAGAAGCCCGCGTCCGCCCGGGCCTCCCACAGGGGCCGGGCCTCGTCCGGGGGCTGGAAGACCAGGGAGAAATCCGTGCCCCGGCGGTGCAGACTCCAGGCCGGTCCCCCGTTGAAAATCCGGTCCCGGCCGTCCGGCGTCCAGGGGGTCCCGGCCTCCACCCGAACCCTGAGGTCCGCCTCTTCGGGCTCCTCCAGGGCAAAGGGGGCGTACAGGGGCCCGGGGTCCGGCAGGGTCAGCCCCGGCGGGCCGGTCACGCCCAGGGTCAGCCCGGCGATGGAATATGCGTCAAAGGATAGGGCCATGCGGCTAAGCGTCTTTCAGCATCAGCAGGCCGCCCGGGACGCCCGGATATTCCCGGCGGACTGAGGGCGTTTTGGGCAAGGCGCGCAAGCCGGGCAGGGGCGAGGCGTACTTTTGTACGTTGAGTCCCTGGCCGGGGAAGCGCAACGCCGCCCAAAAAGTCCTCAGGCCGCCGGGGAAGTGCAACGCCGCAGATCGCGTTCTTGGCAGCCTGCTAGGAGCCGGGGCCGTAGCAGGTCTTGGGCAGGGCGCACGACGGTCCGGCGTTGTCGAATCCCCGGACCCCGGAGACCACCTTGCACCCCACGGCCAGAACCTCCTCGGCGGCCAGTTCGATGACCGTCAGGGACGGTTTTTCATAGGGCCGCCTGCCCGGCTTCTCTTTGGTGCGGTCTTTCATGATTCCTCCTATCCTGGGTCACCTGGCCGTGCCGGAGCCCCGCCATCTCGCATACGAATGCGCTGCGTTCCCGGGCCGAGCCGGTTTCCAGGGCGAAAAACGCGGGACAGAAGTCGCAAAGGATCTTTTTCCCGCACCCCCGGCATTCCTCGGGCTCGGCATGCCCGGCCCGGAGCGTCTCGGCCCGGAGCTGTTGCCAGGCCCGGGAAAATTCCGGCTCCAGGGCGTCCACCGCCGGGGCGCCCATCATGAGGCAGGGCACCAGCCGGCCCGCCGAGTCCAGGTGGAAGCTGTTCCTTCCAGCCCCGCAGCCCGTGCCCAGGGGTTGTTTCCGGCCGCCGTCCCGGTCCCAGTAGTCCTTCCACCGGCCCAGACGGCCGGGGTCGGACAGGTCCTTTTCCACGGCCTCGGCCGGGCTCACCCGGTATTCCACAGGCCCGGGGTCCCCGTTCAGCCGGGGGAACACGGCCGGGTCGAACCGGAACCGTGCCCCATTATCCACCGCAAAACGCTCCAGGTCAAAAAATTCCTGGCGGTTTTGGGCCATGAGGATGGTTTTGACCGCGAGGCGCACCCCGGCCTCCGACAATAGGCGGAAACCCGCCAGCGACCGGGCCAGAGAGCCCGGGACCCGGGTCACACCGTCGTGGACCTCCGGGGTCAGGCCATACAGGCTGATCTCCACCCCGTGGGGCGGGAACTCCCGGAACAGGCGCGCCAGGTCCGGGGTGACCAGGGTGCCGTTGGTGAACACGGTGACCCGCATGCCCAGGCCCGCCGCCCGGGCGTAGAGTTCGGGAAAGTCCGGCCGCAGGAGGCATTCCCCGCCCGTGAACAGGAGGAACAGGCACCCGGCGTCCGCCGCCTGGTCCAGGAAACGGGCCAGGTCCGCAAATTTTGGGCCTCCGGAAAATCTCCCCGCCCGGGCCCGGTCGCCCCCGTAGCAGTGGACGCAGGCCAGGTTGCATTGGTCCGTAAGGTCCACGCTACCGGAAAGAGGCGTGCCTTCCCGGAGGGCCTTTTCTCCGAAAACGGAAAGGAACCGGGCGGCGTCCCGGGCATCGGAGGTTGCCGGGCAGTCCATGGTCAATCCCCGTTCCGGGCCAGGCCCGCGGAAACCAGGCGTTGGGCGAAGGCCTCCACGTCCGGCAGGGCTTCCTCCAGGCTGACCTCGAACTCCTCCGAGACCTCTCGGGCCAGGTCCTGGCAGGTCATCTTCCCATCCAGGCGTTCCCATATGAAGGCGGCCACGGGGCTGACGGAGAAGATTCGCTGCATATCCGCCAAGTCTCCCCGGATGGGCACCAGGAGGGTCTCCCCCGCGATGGTCCGGGCGACGACGCCGCGGGCAGGGGCGAGGCCGGGTTTCTTGTCGGGTTTCCGCATAGCCTTTTCCATCCCCCCGGCCGGCCGCTCTCTACTTTTCCGGGTTGGGCACCGCGTCGGTCACGAAGAGGAGGGGCTCCAGGGAAAGGTCCAGCAACTGTTCCTGTCCCAGGCGATCACCCTCGCAGTTCAGCAGGATCCGGACCTTGGGGCGCAGGGGGTGGTCCGGCCGGATTTCCACCACCTGGCCCACGGCCCCGGAGTTCAGACGGACGCAGCTTCCCAAGGGGAATACGGTGAAGGAGCGCAGGAAGGTTTTCATGAGGCTGGCGTCGAACTGGATCTTTCCCGCCCGGATGATTTCCCGGGCCGCGTTGTAGTGGAGGAACCGGGGCCGGTGGGGGCGGGTGTGGATGAGGGCCTCGTAAAAGTCCGCCAGGCCCAGGAGTCTGGCGTAGGGGTTGATCTCGCTGCCCTTGAGCCCCTTGGGATACCCCGATCCGTCGGCCCTCTCGTAGATCTGGGCCGCGCACTCGATCAGCAGGGGGAGGTTCGGGACGTACCGGGCCAGGAGGTCCCGGGAGAATTCGGGGCACTTGCGGATCTCGGCCCGCTCCGTTTCCGAAAGGGGGCCGCGTTTGTTCAGGAGGCTTTCGGGCACCAGGGCCCGGCCCACGTCGTGGAGGAGGCCGGTGGCGGCCAGGAGTTCCCTGTCGCCCCGGGAAGCTTCCCCGTTTCCGGTGAGCCTGGCCATGAAGACGGCCATGTTGGCCCCGTGGCCGGCCAGGTAGTCCTCGCCGTTTTCCTGGTGCAGGGCCAGGTAGAACAGCGAGTCCCCGGCGTCCACCGCGTCCACGATCTCCCGAGCGAGTTCCAGGCCCTGGTCCGCCGAAAAAGGCTCCTTGGCTCGGACCCGGGAAAGGTTCCCTCTCACGTATTCCATGGCCCGGCGGTAAATCTCCCCGGCATCGGGTTCCGCCGCCCGGGGCAGGGCAGGGGCAGGGGTAAGGGCAGAGGGATCGGTCCAGAAGGGGGCCGGGCCGCTTGCGGCCTCCGGCTCCTGGTCCAGGATGGGACCGGACTCGCGGATCTTGTCGGACAGGCTTTTTCTTCTCATGGGGTATTCTCTTGCTTCCTGTTTTGTTTCTTTTGTTTTTTGTCCCGTTCCAGGGCGGCCAGAAGCTCGGCGGCCAGGGCCTCGTAGGCCCGGGCTCCGGGGGATTTGCCCTGGCGCAGGAAAATGGTTTCCTTGGCGTGGTCGGCCTGCTCAAAGGCGGTCAACCGGGGGATCCGGGAGGAAAAGACCATGTCTTCCCCGAAGCGCCGGATCACCTCCCCGGCGATGGTCCTGCTGATGACGGTCCTGGCGTCCATCCGGTTCACCAGAAGGCGCAACAGGGAGAGCCCCGTGTTTCCGGCGTCCTGGATGCTCTCCACCAGGTCCAGGACCTTTTTCAGGCCGTCCAGGCTGTGGGACGAGCCCGCGTCCACGGGCACCAGGGCCCAGTCGCTGGCGAACAGGGCGTTGGCCGTGAACAGGCACACCGTGGGAGGGCAGTCCACCAGGGTCACGTCATAGTCCTTAACCGCCAGGGGGCGCACCCTGCGCCGGAGGGTGGCGAGGCTTTCGGGATATCCCCCGGCCAGGTTCAGAAGCAGGCCCGAGGTCTGCTCCACGTTGGGGATCACGTCCACCCCCGGGTACTCGGTGGTGTACACGCAGGAGGCGGTCCGGGGGGGCTTTCCCCCGGAATCGTAGATCTCGTACAGAGTGTGGTAAACCAGTGCCCGCTTGGGCAGGAGGATGCCCGAGGCGTTGCTTTGGGGGTCGTTGTCCACCACCAGCACCTTTTTGCCCTTGCGCCCCAGGGCGCAGGCAAGGTGGCAGGTGACGGAGGTCTTTCCGATGCCCCCCTTGTTGTTGGCCAGACAGATGACCGCGCCGCCCATGGGCGCCTACCCAAAAATGACTTACGGGAATCCCCGTATCCACGGAAAAAGGTTAACGCCGGATATCGCCACATATCCAACATAAGCAGCGCTGCGCATTCCGGCAAGTTGCGTCGTCCGTTACGGCAGGGCGAAGAACTCGCACCGGCGGTTTTTGGCGAAGGCATCCTCGGTGTCGCCCTGGAGGAGGGGATTCTCCTCGCCCCCGGTGGAAACCAGGATTTGTTCCGGCGTAGCGCCCTTTTCCACCAGGTACGCCTTGCCGCTATGGGCGCGCCTCAAGCCCAGGGCGCGGTTGTACTCCTCCGAGCCCCGTTCGTCGCAATAGCCCTGGAGTTCCACCCGAATGTCCGGCCAGGCCGTCAACACCCCGGCCACTTGATCCAGGATGGCCTGGGCTTTTGCTGTGAGCAGGGCGGAGTCGAAATCGAAGTAGATGCGCACGTGGTGCACCTGCTGGAGGGCCAGATCCCGGGGATCGGGGGCCGGCTCAGGAGGCGGAGGAGGCGGCTCGGGCGCCGGCGGGGGGGGAGGCGGAACGGCCTGCAGGCAGGGGGGCAGGGTCGGCACTCCGCCCGCGACGTGGGGCGGCCCCTGGCAGGCTGTCAGGAAAAGGACCGCGAGAACGGCAAATCCGGTGATGGCGGCGGCGATGCGCATCTTTCCTCCTTTTTGGGGACCCGGAGGCCCGACTTGTAGATTCCATGCTGTATTTTTTGGCTAGCCCGGGCCTGGTGTCAACTTGAAATGGAAATGATTTCAAAATACTAGTAATTTTTCTAGGTTTAATAAAGAGGAGAAAGATGCTATTTTTTCTCCAGGCGAAAATCTGAAAAGAATCCCCGGCCACTGTTAAGGGTTCCGGATGCCACCGGGCGGATAGGCGAAAACGGCGCGTCCTGGGGAGGCGGAAGTCTCCCTCACCCCTCAGGACGTGGCCTTCCTATATTTTTATCGATATTTTGTATTGACTTGAAGCCTATCCTGTCAATAAAAGGATTCGGCGCTTATGTCAATGAAAATACGGAAGATTCCTTCCGAAGGAATCCCGCTTGGGCAGGTTGGCTCAGGGGTGGATTTGTCCGCCCGTGGACTCGTGCCTGGGTGGGCCCGGAGGAGGAACGGAATTCCGGCGGCGGTCATTCAGGCCGTCCGGCGGGGCGGGCCGAAAACCCGGGGAGGAACGCGGTGAAAACCAGGAAAACCCAAGTGGTTATGCTATCCCTTTTCGTTCTCGGACTCCTGGCCGCCACGGGCTGCGCCACCGCCCGCGTGGAGACCATGAATCCGCCCCCCTGGCTTCCGGCCTCGGGACCCGCGCCCCAGGGCCAGTACATGGGCATCGCCCTGGCCGACATGGACAGCGACGGGACCCTGGACGTGGCGGCGGCGGGGGTGCGGCCCGAGTCCCTGGCCGTGTACTACGGGGACGGCACCGGCGGGTACTGGGACACCGTTTCCCTGCCCCTGCACGGGGACGTCCGGTCCGTGGCCGCCGGGGACATCAACCGCGATGGCCTCATGGATCTGGTGTTCTCCATCCAGGGGGAGGGCAACGTGGGGGTCCAGGCCTGGCTGGCCGGGCCGGACCACACCTGGACCCAGGGCACGAGCCCCATCCAGAACGGCAATTACGAGGGCGTACGCCTTGCGGACGTGAACCGCGACGGCCGCCTGGACGTCATCGCGGCCAATGCCAGCTCCGAAACCCAGGGCGGCGTCCAGGTGTGGCTGGGCGATGGCCAGGGAGGATGGCTCAAGGAGTCGGGCCCGGTGAACATCCACCGCTACATGGACGCCGAGTGCGCGGACCTGAACGGGGACGGGAACCTGGACCTGGTGGCCGCGGGCACGGGCATCCACGGCCAGCTCCGGGTCTGGCTGGGCGACGGGGCGGGGGGATGGTCCTCCACCGAGGCCCTGGAGGACGGCAACTACAATCGCCTGTCCGTGTTCGATGCGGACTGGGACGGGCATCCGGACATCCTGGCGGGCACCTACCGCACGGGCCCGGCCATTTTCTACAACGACGGCCTGGGCAACTTCGAAAGGCGCCTGCGCCCCGAGGACACCGGGAGCTACTGGAAGGTGCTGGTCACCGCCCTGGACGACACGGCCCGGCCGGTCATCGTGGCCTCGTCCGTGGATTCCAAGGGCCTGGCCACCTGGAAGCTTTCCGACAAGGGCTACTGGGAGCGGGTGGACTACCAGCTCCCCGACCAGGGCGTGTACTACGACATGGCCCGGGGGGACATGGACAACGACGGGCACTGCGACCTGGTGACCGCCTCCCTGGGGGAGGGCGTGAAGGTCTGGCTGGCCACCCGGGACACCCCGGGACCGGGACCGTCCGGGCAACTGGCCCGGGCCGGGCTTCCCTGCCCCTGTGACTGCGGGGCGGGCCAGACAGCCTCGGCCGCCCAGGAGCCGGCCCCCCCCGCCCAGGGCGGCCAGGTCATGCCCCTGTCCTCGGCCCAGGTCCAGGACGACATCACGGAAAACAAGGTTTTCACCAGCGTGTCGGGATTCCCCGAATACCGGGTCGGTCCCACGGACGTGCTCACCATCACCCTGTGGAAGGGCATCGAGGGCAGCAAGCACGAGGTCCGGGTGCGGCCCGACGGGAAAATCTCCTTCGGCTTCGTGGAGGACCTCTATGTCAACGGGCTCACCCCCACCCAGCTGGACGATATTCTCACCCGGGAGTTCTCCCGGTTTGTCCGGAAACCCCAGATCGAGATCATGGTCGAGGAGTTCCACTCCCGGGAGGTCACCTTTATGGGGGCCATCAAGGTCCTGCCCTTCCGCAACTCCGGGCCGGGCATCTACCAGCTGAGGGGCAAGACCACCCTCTATGAGATGCTTTCCCTGATCGGCGGGCCGGAAGAGAACGCGGATGTGAAGCGGGTGGCCGTGCGGCGCAACAACGGGGACCAGCGGGTGGTGGACCTGTACCGCTTCATCATCCAGGGGGACAAGAGCCAGAATCTCATCCTGGACGAGGGGGACTACGTGTTCGTGCCCCGCCTTTCGGAGAGCGAGCGCAGGGTGTACGTGGTGGGCGAGGTGGTGCACCCGGGCGTGTACCGCATCGGGCCCACGGCCAATGTCCTGGAGAGCGTGCTTTTGGCCGGCGGATTCTCCGGCATGGCCCAGCCCGCCTCCACCAAGATCATCCGGGGCGGACTGGAGAAGCCCGAGGTGTTCTCTTCCGACCTTGCCGCCCTCCTGAGCGCCAACGACCAGAGCGAAAATCTGGAGCTGCAGAGCGGGGACATCGTCTATGTGCCCAGGGGATTCATCGGGGATGTCCACGTGTTTTTGCAGAAGATCTCTCCCCTGCTGAACGTCTTGCTGTATCCCGGCCGTTTCCGGGACGAATACATGTATTCCGACGCCCTGCGCCTGGACATCGGGGGCACCCAGACCAACAATCCGGTGAACATCAACGTGGTGCCCTAGATAGCCGGTTTTTGAAGGAGCGATTCCATGGCTCAGTATGATTTTGATCTCCGGGACTACTGGAGGATCATCCGCAAGCGGAAAACCCTCATCCTCCTGGCCGTGATCCTCACGGGCATCGCCAGCTACGGGTTCGCCACCTTCGGCCAGCCGCTCCCCAATTACGAGGCAACGGCTTCGGTGAAGATCGAGAGGGTGAACAACCTGGGAAGCATGCTCCTGGGCATCTTCACCTGGGGCTCCGGGGACAACATCGCCACCCAGGCCGCCATCATCCAGAGCTTCCCCGTGCTGGTATCCTCGGCCAAGCGCCTGGGGTGGATGGCGCCCCTGGTCACTCCCGAGCAGGTGCGCAAGTCCGACACCCTGCTGGCCCCGGTGGAGCAGTTGAAGACCATGCTGGAAGTGGAGCGGGAGGGCCAGACCAACCTCATCAACATCAAGGCCACTTCCGAGGACCCCGCCCAAGCGGCCCAGGTGGCCAACACCGTGGCCGAGGCCTACCGGGACTACAACATCGAGGAACGCAACAGCCAGACCCTGAAGACCAAGGAGTTCATCGAGGGACAGCTTGCCGAGACCCTGGCCCGCTTGAACGCGGCCGAGGAGAAGCTCCGGACCTTCAAGGAGGAAAACGGGCTCATGCTCCTGGACGCCGAGGCGTCCTCCACCCTGTCGGCCCTGGCGCGCATGGATGCCGAGTTAGAAAGGGTCAGCTCTCTGGCGCACATCAAGAGCCAGGAACTGCAAAACCTCCAAAGGGACGGGGACCTGTCCGAAAACCTCACCGAGGCCATCTTCGCCGAGGACCCCCAGTCGCTCCTCAGGGAGCTTACGGGAAAGGTTTCCCTGCTTTCGTCCCAGAGGCGCACGCTCCTTCTGGACTTCACTCCGGAGAATCCCGAGGTCCTGGCCCTGACGGGCCGCATCGCCGGGATCATCAACGAGGTGAAGCAGGAGCTTACCTCCCAGATCAACTCCCTCACCATGCGGGAAGGCGATCTCTCTTTGGAGATGGAGCGGCTCAAGGCCAAGAACGAGACCCTTCCCAGGAAGGGCCTGGCCATGGCCCGCCTCCAGAGGGGCGTGGAGCTGAACCAGACCCTGTATGAGGAACTCCAGAAGAAGCACCAGGAAATCCTGATCCAAGAGTCGGGCCGCATCGAGGAGGTTTCCATCGTGCGGCCGGCCATGTCCAGCCTGCTTCCCGTGAACCAGCCGTCCCGGGGGGCCGCCACGGCCACGGGCATCGTTATCGGCCTCATCGTGGGGCTTCTGGCCGCCTTCATCGTGGAGACC
>Ga0180009_10007394_pt1 | contig 11230 bp, 2 predicted proteins | sample OS_PC_MetaG_FD_123537 | JGI IMG/M metagenome (GOLD analysis project Ga0180009, IMG submission 123537) | Groundwater microbial communities from the Aspo Hard Rock Laboratory (HRL) deep subsurface site, Sweden - OS_PC_MetaG | ecosystem: Environmental > Aquatic > Deep subsurface > Groundwater...
AGCCCCTGGCGACCGCGCTGGGCGCTCAATCACCAGGATTCTGGTTCGCCACGACAACCCACGGTTTCACGGGCCGCTTCATCGACGACGCGGAGATCTGGTATCTGGCACACCCCGAAGGGGCCTGCATGGAGGTCTTTGTGGATGGGAAGCTGAGGGGCCGGGTCTCCACCAGAACGCTCCTCCCGCCCCCCAAACAGGGCCAGCCACGACCCCGCCCGAGCCCCAAGGGCAGCCCGCTACAGCGGTTGGTGCGCCTGGATCTTGAGGCCACAGACACCGGCCGACGACGGCTGACGCATTCCCCGACGGGACGCTTTTTTGAAGCCCGTCGCATTCGTCTCAAGCACGGCTCGCACCGGATAGAGCTCCGTCCCGTGGGCCGCGGCACGCTGCGCCTTTTTGGCGTGGTGATGCGGCGCCATCGGCCCGGTGTGGTGGTGCACACGCTGGGGGTTCCCGGGGCCCAGGTGGCCAACGTCTCGCCGGGACACAAGGCGCTGATCCGGGCGCAGCTCAAGCGATTGCGGCCGGATCTACTGGTGATGATGCTGGGGACCAACGATGCCTTTGATCGGGGGCTGACGGCCAAACGATTCGAGCGCAGGCTCACCAAGCTTCTGGTTCGACTGCGGGGCAAACACCTCAAGCCGAATTGCTTGATTCTTGGCACTCCGGACTTTGGCAGCAAGAAGTGGCGCACCGCCCGACGCCTTCGGAAAAAGGCTGCCATGGTGCGCAGGATCCAGCGCAAGGTGGCCAGGGCCCAGGGCTGCGTCTATTGGGACGTCTATTCGGCCATGGGCGGAGCGAACTCCATCAGGCGGCTCATCCGTGCGCGGCCCAAGCTGGCGTACAAGGACCGGGTGCATCTGACCCGGCGGGGCTACCGCGCGCTCGGGGAGCTGATCCACGACGAGCTCATGCGGCTCTACGCGCGCTACCTCAAACCGCGGTTCACGCGGAGACCGCTGACCGTGCCGAAGCGGAGCCCCGAAGAGCGACGCCAGGACATGGAAGCGCGGAAGGATTGGCCCGCGGGCATGGGCCGCACGCCCTTTGTGGACCCCACGGGGAAGGGACTGCAGCGCTTCTTCCGGCGCCTGGTGCTCGTACACCGGCGGGCGCGGCGGTCGCGCGTGCGGGTGGTCGTGATGGGTGACTCGCACACCGCCGGAGACTCCCTGGCGGGGGAGCTTCGGGTCCGGCTGCAGCGCGGCTTCGGGGACGGGGGCCACGGCTACCTCCACGTGGGCAAGCCGTGGGCCAGCTACCGGCACCGGCATGTTTCCTACGGCATTCGCGGGCCGTGGAAATACTACTACATCTTGACCTGGAACAAGCCTGAACAGCCGCAGGACTGGCTCTATGGCGCCGGTGGCGTAAGCAGCTGGATCACGCTGCCGATCCCACCGAAGAAGCCCAGCCCCGCGCAGCCGTGACCGAGGGGTAAATCACGGCGTGGGCCCCGGCCATCAGAATAATTCGGCGTAACCCTTTTCAAGGCCGGTCCCCGCAGAGATAATGGAGCCATGGAAGAGACGCTGAAGATAAAACGCCTGGGCGCCAAATCGCCGCCACACTGCCTGTTCTGCGGCGAGGTACCCGAGCCCCCCGAGCTCCTGCTCCAGGGCCAGAAAGGTGCCATTTGCCGCGGCTGCGTCTACGCCTTGGCGGCTCGGCTGGCCGAGTCAGAGCGGGAGTCCGGCTCACCGGGAGACGCCACCGGCATGGTGACCATCGCACCCGAGACCGCCCTGGACGGGGACGGTCGTTCGGCCCACGACTACCAGACCCGCATGGATCTCGCCGCGGCCTACGTGGAGATGGGCCGCAAGAACGCCGCGGTGAACGAGCTGCTGACCGCCACGGAGTCCGCGCTCCTGTGTGCGGACCTCAAGACCGCCATGCGCTGCGCGGCCCGGGCCCGGAAAATAAACGACGGCCCCACCCTCCGCGACCGCATCGCCGAAATCTTCACCCGCAACGCCCCCACCGAAGACGGACAGGACTAAACAGCGTTACGGCACTTGAGGGCTAGAAACGCGGACCGGAGCCGCTGGCGAGGCCCAACCGACGGCGGAGCTCGAAGTACTCCTCGGAGACGGCGAACAGCAGGAGCTGCTCGATCTCGACGAGCCCCCTGGCTACCTGGCCCAGGGGCTTTTTGCCCGGGGTCTTGCCCGCCATGCGCAACAGCACGTTCACCGCGGCGCCGAGATCCCCGCACGCCAGGAGCCCGGACATGTTCGACACCCGGCTGATATCTCGACTGAGCTGGGCAAAGTCGGCGATCCCGGCACAGCCCAGGGCGAAGGGCATCAGCTCCGATTTCACTTTGCGCGGCATGGCCTTGGCGACCAGCTTGGTGAGCTCAAGCAGCTCCGCGGGCTTCACTTCGGATGGCTCAAAATCAGGCTGGTACTGCCGCACAATGCCCGCTACCAACCCCTGGAGCTGCTCGGATTTGAGCTTGGCCGGCAGCACCATGTTCGCCTGGATCAGTTTCATGCAACGGCCTGCGATGAAGGTCATCTCCGCCGGGGAAGCGCCCTCCGCCAGCGCTGATCCCACAATGATGGCCGGCGGCTCGTAAGGTTCCACGACGAGCAAGCCAGGGCGATCCGCCACCACGTGGAGATCGAACCCGGATACACCCAGCTCAGATGCGAGCTGGTTCGCCACGTCGCGCAGCGGGTGGCCCGACTTGGGCAGCCGCGTTCCCCGGCCCGCACCGTATGTGGACAAGTCGGCACGATAGGGCTTGTCCACGGAGCCTGCCAACAGCCGCATGGTGTGACGGAACCCGCTGTTGACGGACGTGGGATAGAGAATTTCGTCCAGCTCCGGATCCTTGAGGGCGTCCCATCGCGGACGGCTCCGACCCACCGTGGAGAGGATCTCGCGCTCCCGATCCCCGCCCTCGCCGACGGCCGTCAAGGACGCCGCGGCACAGGCCTGTTGATCCGGCGCCCGCCGCCACTCAAAGAGCTTGAGCAGCGACCGGTAGGCTTCACCCGCAAAGGGATCCGAGGCGAGCTGCGTGCGCACATTGGTGACCGAGCGGTCCAGGTGCACCATCAAGGAGCGTCGGTCCTTCTGGCGGCCGTAAAAAGTTGCCAGCTCACCGACGGCCCTGAGACTCTGGGGATCCACCTCCACGGCCTTGAGCAACGCTTCCCGCGCCCGTCGCGGATCCCGGTAGCCACCTTCGAGGATCTGCGAGAGCGTGATCAGATGGTCAATGCGCCGCTCGGGCAGCGTCTCGGTCTCCACGAGCCGTCCCGTCACCGCCAGCGCGCCCTTCCACTCCTCGTTCTTGACATGGATGGCGCTGAGCCGCTCCAGGGCCCGAATGTCCCGCTGGTTGATTGTGATCACCTTGGTGAAGCTCGCCGCCGCCCGCTTGGCGTCGGGGATCTTCTCGTCGTAGAGCACGCCCAACTGGAAAAAGATCTCCGACAGTCTCTCGGGGGCCTTCTCGAGGCGGGCCTGGCGAATCAGCATGTCCGCCATCTCCACCCACTGCTCGTCGGCTTCGTACAACTCCATGGCCGCACGCACGGCGTCCAGGTGCGTGTCTTGCATGCCCATGAGGCGCTTGAGCGTCACCTTGGCTGCGTTGGGGTCCTGCAACCGCTCTCGCTCCACCTGCGCCAGCTCCCACAGCAACTCGCAGGTGGCGGTCCCGGACTCTGCAACCTCCAAACGTGCGTTGATGAGCCGAGCCAGCTCGGGCCAGGCCTCGCAGCCTTCATACAGCTCGCGAAGCCGCGCAAAGGCGGTCAGGTTGTCCGGCTGCAGCTCGAGCACAGACTCGAAGCAGGTGATGGCCCGCTGAGCATCCTCGAGTCGCTCCTGGGCCACGGCGCCCGCCAGCAAAAAAATGTCAGCCTTTGCCAACGGGCGTCGCAACGCGGTGGCCAGCGCCTCCGCACCATCCATCACCCCGGCCCACTGCTCGGACGCAAGCGCGAGCCTCAGCCGCTCTTCGGCGGCGGGCAGGTAATCCGGCGCCACTTCGATGGCTTCGGTGAGGGCCTCCACCGCTCGCTCGGGAGCGTCGTCGGCCTGGTGGGACTCGGCCGCACGTCGCAGGAACACCGCCCGCGCCGAGGGAGATTCCCGGTACTGCTCGGCCACAGCGCGGTGGATGAGCGCCAGCTCGTCTCGCCACCCTTCCCGCAGGGCATGGCTCTCGAGCCGCGCCAGGGCAAAGAGCGACGCGGGATTCGCACGCACCGCCATGCGCAGCGCCTCCACCAGCTCTTCGCGCTGGTTGGATTCCTGCCGGAACCGGGCCCACTCCAGGGCGTTGGCCGCCCGCTCGCTTCCCTCGGTGGCATCCGCGATCTTCGCACAGACGTAGCCGAGATCACGGAAGCGCTTCTCCGCCGGGTAATACAACTCCAGCTCCCGCAAGGAGTGGTGGTGATCAGGCGCCATGCGCACAATGGATTCGTACCCCAGCACGGCGCTTGGAAAGTCCATCCGGCCGTCCCGGTCGATGCGGGCCAACTCCTCGTAGGCCCCGACCCGCGCCCCATCATCATCGGTGTCCCGCGCGATGCTGAGGGCCCGGTCCGCCAAACCGGACCAGTTTCCAACCTCGTTTTCCAGGTAGTCAACGTGGATCTCTGCCACCGGATTGCCCGGGTCCAGCAGTATTGCCCCGTTCAGTACACGCACCGCCTCCTCAACTTCACCACCAAAATCCAGCTCCGCGGCGGCGCGGATCAACAGCGACACACGATCGGCGTCACTGTCGGCGTGCTTCGCCTGCGTGCTCAGGCTCTCCGCCGTCTTCAGGCGATCCCCCGACCAGACGCGCAGGCGAACAAGGGTGTCCAGGGGCAGCGCCCAGGAAGGGAATTGCTCCCCCAACTCCTGATACTGCACCGCGGCCTGGTCGGGCGCATCGAGCTGCTGCTCCTGGCAGACCGCCCGCCGCAACCCCAGCAGGGCTGCGTGGGTGTTCACGGTGGCCGCTTCGGCGGCCTCGCCCAGCAGCCGCGCGCAATCCTCCCAGCGCTCCTGGCCCGCCTGGAGTCCCGCCATGGCCTCACGCGTAACCGCGTCGCTGCTACGGAGGGCCGCGGCGCGCTCATAGGCGGCGAGCACTTCGGCGGGGGGGGCTTCACGCCACCGACGGCTCGTGCCTAGATGGCGCCAGAGACGCGCTCCCCGCGCAACGTCCGCCGTGGACTCCGCTTCCGCCTCCAGGGCCTTGTCCCATTCCTCCTCCGATCCTCCGGCCCGAAGCGCTCGCTGGGCTCCCCAGGCCAGGTGCCCCAAGGCCGCGTCTAACTCGTAGACCTCTCGATAGGGTGCTTGTCGTTCCTCCTTCAAGCCCCGGGCCACCAGAGACGCGGCGCGGCTCCGCACGGCGATGGCCGCGTCGGGTTCCACCAGCTCTCCCAGCTGGAGTAAACCATCGCAGGCCTGATCCAGATCCCCCTGGAGGAGCGCCAACTGCACCAGATCGCGCAGTAGACCCCGGGAATCGAGGCCGCTGGCCCGGGAGCTGGCCAGGAGTTGCAACCCCTCCTGCGGCCGACCCGCCGCCACCATTTCGCGCGCCGCGAGCACCTGCTGCGCCGCCTGGTCCGCCGGCTCCTTCGCCGCTGACGCCCTCGCCAGCCGCGCTTCGATGCGCGCCTCGGCGTCGTCGGAGCGACCCAGCAGGTCCCCGACCGCCAGGCCCGCCGCGGCCAGGGTCGTGTCTCGCGCGTGTGCCGCTCGGAAACACTCCAAGGCCCCGTCTGCGTCGCTGAGGTGCTGCTCCTTGACGAGCCCCGCCCACAGCAGCATCGCCGCCTTTAGATGGTCGTCGTGGGCGGCGTCACTGGCCGCGCTCCAGGCGGCGGCGGCCTCCTCCCACCGCCCCGCCTCCTGGCAGAGGCGGGCCAGACGGATCTGCACCGCCAGCCGTTCGGGATCCTCTCGAGCGGCGCCCTCGGCCATGGTCAAGGCCTCGTCCAGGCGATCGAGTCGACGCGACAGGATCCGCGCGAGTGCGCCGGCCGCGTCCGTGCGGTGCTCTCCGGGATCGATCTGCGTCACGAGATCGCGAATGCGCTCCGCGGCCGTCTCCCACTGCCCCGACCGCACCGCCAGACGCGCCAGACCGTCCCGGGCCGCGGCGGCCTGCTCGTCGTTGGCGGGTGTAGCGCGCTCGTAGACAATCGCCGCCGCTTCGTTGTCGCCCTTGACCTCCAGCCTCCGTCCCGCCTCCAACGCCACGGGTGCAACCAGCTCCTCGGACTTGATCAACTCGACCAATCGCCTCAGGCTCGTGGCGAGCAGGTCCTGGTCCCCGTTGAATACCGCCACGTCCGACAACCCCAGCAGGCCAAAATGACTAAGCGCTGGGCGGTCGACGAGCTCCGTGTACAGCTTGGCCGCCTGATCCGCGTCGCCCATGGTGGTAAGTGCCAGGTCTGCGGCCAAGGCTGTATAGCCTCCCGCCTCAGCGGGCGACGACGAGTTCCGCAACACCGCGAGGGCCTCCAGGGCTGCCCCCCAGTCTTCGGCGCCCAGGGCGCAGCGCACCAGCGCTCGTCGACAGCCGCGGTGCTCCTCGTTCAGGGCACTCGCATCGAGGTACCTGGCCATGGCCTCAGGCTTGCGGTCCAAGCGGAACTCCAGCAATTCCCCCGCGGCGGTCTGCAGGGACGCCGCCACGCCACTGTCCCCGATTCCCTCCACCTGCCCGGTGATGAGCTCCACCACCCGCTCCCAGCGCCCGGCCGATTGCGGCTCGGGCTCCATTGTCGCGGGGAAATCATCGATGACTGGCGCCTCGGACAGCGGCTCCAGGTCCTCCAGTGATGGAGGGGAGGACGGATGGCTCTCTTTGTCGGCGAGCTCCTGGAGGTTCCTCAGCTGCGGCTCGGCGGGGGGATCCGGCAGGTCCAATCCAACAGCCGTGACCCGATCCGATGCCGCATCTGCATCCACCGGCGCTGGTGCCGCCTTTTTCGCCGTGGCCATGGCGGGGGGTCCGTCGCCAATACCCAGCAGAGCATCCAGGGACGCCAGCTCCCCCTCTTTCTCCGGTTCGAGCGCGCCCGCCTCAGCGGAATCATCCGCTATTAACCCCAGCATGGCATCCAGGGAGCTGAGCCCCTCGTCCTCGTCGGATGCAGCCGCGTCAGGCTTCGCCGGAGCCTCCTGGTCGGGTGGTTCGGCTTCGAAGGACAGCTCTGGACCCGCCGACTCTCCGTCGGGCTCTTCGGCTTCGAAGGACAGCTCCACACCCTCTGACTCGCCGGCGGGCTCCTCGGCCTCGATCTCCGGCTCAGACTCCATTTCCGGTGCCGCAGACACATCCACCAGGTCGGCGAGATCGTCTAGGACCTCCGCCATTTCGGCGTTGGCCACCGCCACGGGATCCTCGGCCGGGACCGGCGTGGCGTCTGCTTCGGGCGCGGATGCTACCGGGTCTTTGCCGGGCACCGGAATGACGCGGGCGTCCGGCCTCACCGCCTCGGGTGGCACCGCCATGTGCGGGCGCTCGGGGGTCACCTCGTCCCCCCGCGGCTCCGACGGCACGGCTTCGTCCACCCCGGGTCCGAAGTCCAGATCCATCGCCGGCCCATCGCCCGGTTCATCAAGGCTGAAGGTGTCGTAGAACTCGTCGTCCACCGTAAGCGTGACCTCGGCCTCGTCGTCAGCCTCTCGCTTCTCCTCGGTGGCGACCAGGGACTCGTCGACCAGGCGCATCTGGTCCGCCGTCGACACCAGCCGGGTGGACTCTTCGAATTCCGCCCCGATCCTCTCGTCGACGTCGTGCTGCATGGCCGCCTGGGCCCTGGCCATCTGATCCTCCACTGCCACCATGCGCGTGGACTCGTCGAATCCCGCCTCTCCCCCCCTCTCGGATGGCCGGCCGAGACGTTTGGAAACGTCCCGCAGGGCTTCCATGTCAGCAATGCTGGGCTCGCCGGGCTCCGCCTCTCCGGCCTTCACCCGCGTCCGGAAATCGAACACCTGACTGTCCGTGGGCGCCGGCGGCAGCTCCACTTCTTCGGTGATGCCCGGGGCGAGATCCTCCAAGCCCGAAAGACTCGGTCGACTCGGCGTGCTCGGCTTCCGGTCGCCCTCCATCTCCGAGCCGAGCAGCTCGCTCAGCGCCTCCCCTGACTCCATTTCAAACTCAAACTCCCCGCTGGTCAGGAAATCGAGCTCGTCGGACCGCTCGGCCTCTGTCGACTCGTCCGGTGCGGAATCCTTCGCGGCTGGCGGCTCGGACCGGGCCTCCGCGGGCGGCTCCGCGGGCGCGGGCAGCTTCACCGGCTGGGACGGCTCCTTCGCCTCGTCCAGCCCATCAAAGACGCCGTCCCACTCGTCGAGCGCGCCGGCCCAATCGGAATCACCGATGGAGCCGATGTCTTTGAATCCCGCCCCCCCCAGCGTGCCTTTGCCGCCTTTGCCGGAGCCCGCGCCTTTTTTGTCTTCGTCAGCCAACGTATCCCATCCTGGTTCATCCCCGGGCCTCGCGCCCCGGGGGGCGTAGCTACCTCGCTACGCCGAGGGTCATCCGCACCTCGATATGCGCGTCTGAGAGCCCGAATATCATCAGGTCCCGCACGGGCTCCGAGTGCACCGTGAGCTTCTCATCGGCCGCTAAAAGCTCGCCGACGGAGGCCTTCACATCCCCGCTGCAAACCAACCCCACCCGCTCGATGGTGCGCAGCATCCCCTGCCGCCACCGCCCCAGATCCACCGCCTCGCGCGCAAAGTTCGCACCGGCCAGGGTCAGGGCCTTGCGATCTTTGCGGCTGAGCACCTTCCGTAAACGCTTGCTCATCTCTTCAAGCTTGGAGGCCGGCAAATCCATACGGAAATCCGGTTGGCCCTCCCGCACCGCACTGGCCACAAATAGATCCAGTTGTTTGTCGTTCATCTGGTCCAGCGCGAGGGTGGCCAGACGCATGGACGCAAGCAGGCAACCGAGTCGATAGCGATCTCCGGCACCGAGGCGCGGGCCCACACGGCGGCCCACGATGAGCGCCGGCCCGGAGCTGGTGCCGACAGCCTCGAGACTGTCCGGGTGCTTGTCGCTCAAATACAGCTCGTCGAGGGCGATGCCCAGCGAGGACGCGAGGTTGAAGATCTCCTTGATCACACCGGACGCACTCTTTTTCTTGACCAGATCGCCCTTGCCCACGCCGAATTCGGCGAGCTCCCGGGGCCAGATCCGATAGCTGGCCTCACCGATGAGATCCCACAGATCCACCGCACTGCCCAGGGCCGCGTGGTGCAGCAGGTAGCGCGACCAGATGTCGGGTGTCAGACGCCCGGGCTGCCGATCGACAATGGCGGACCGGTACTGCATAGCCCGCGCGGCCTCCTCGGTGTTCGCCTCTCCAAGCGCTTCCAGGGTGCACAACGCGAAGAAGTGCGAGTCGCGTTCTTCGCCCCTGTCAAAGAGCTTCGCCAGGAACCGCACCAACTCGGGGTCAATGGGATTGGTCTGCACCAAGCCCTCCCGGTAGACATTGACGCCATCGGAGAGCACATACCCCAGGGAAGTGTCGTCGCCGAGCTGACGGTACAGATCGCACAAGCCCAGGATCGCCTCCCGGTTCAGGGGATCGAGCTGCCGGGCTTTCTCGTAGGCCTGACGCGCTTCGTCGTCGTTCCGCGCCAGGTTGCGGAAGATGGCCGCTTTCCGGAGCTCCCCGGCAGCCTGCTCCGCCACGTCGGGTTCTAGCAGATAGCGCCGGTTGAGGACCTCGACCGCCTCGTTCCACTGCCGTGCCCGAAGCAGCACGGCGTGCTTGCGTTCCAGCACATCCTGGTCCTCGGCGTTGATGACCAGCAGGTCGTCCAGGGTGTCAATCACGTCCTCGGTGGGCTTGCCCCCGCGCTCCTGGACTTCCGCCACAAGCAGCTGGACGCGCCGGTAGTCCGGGTCCTCTTCATTGAGTTGATCGGCCCGGCGTTCCAGGAGCTCCAGCGCCTGGCTGTAAGCACCGTCCCCGGCCAGTAGCGTAGCCAGCTGCAGCTGCGCCACGGGGTGGTCAGGATCGATACTGAGGATCTGATGCAGGTCCAGGGCGGCGCCTCGGCGGTCCTTCAGGTGCGCCAAGCGCAGCCCGGCGCGCTGGGCCCTGAGCCGGACCGTGTCCTCGTCGGGAATCACCAGCCCAAGGTGATAGCCCAGCACGGCGTCGGCTTCAGCGTGCTGGGCCCGCGCCGCCAACCCCTCCGCCAGCCCGTCGAGGGCACTCCGGTCCTGGGGGTCACGCGCCAGGGCCTTTTTTAACATGCGCAGGGCGCCGGAGGTCTGTCCCGCGCGTTCGGCGCCCTCGCGATACAGCTCCCCGGCGCGCTCAGGGTCGGTCACCAGGTCGGCCATCCGCTCGCAGCAGTCTGCGTAGAGCGCATCGTTCCCCACGCGATCTGCGAGGTGCTGCAGCACCGCCAGCAGTGGCAGATCACCGGGGGTGGATTTCAGGTTGTCGGCCAGGAGCTGTGCGGCACGCTCCACGTCGCCTTCCTGCTCGTATAACCAGGCCAAGAGCAGAGCGTACTCGTGACGCTGGTCACCGGTGGTAGTGGCCTTGATGCGCCTGTGAAGTCGCTCCGCTGCGCCCGCGCCCTCCGCCGGGGTCAGGTCCGTGGTGAGCACCAGCGTGGCCTCCCCGACGCCCTCCATGGCCGACGCCTTCACCAGCCGCGGTCCTGCCGGCACGCCGGACACCATCCCAAAAACCGCCGCCCGCACCGTGAGCGCCTCGGCGAGGTTCACCTCGTGGGCATTCTCAGCCAGCCCGGCCAACCAGTCCAGCGCACCCGCCGCCTCGCCCCACTCCCGGCGCCCCACGGCCAGGCGCGCCGCCGCCCAGTAAGCCGTGGGCACCGGCGGGTCCAGCGTCGCCAGCTCCATCCAATGCTCCGTCGCCCGGGTGGCGTCCTCCAGGGGGCCTTCGGCAATCCAAGCCAGCTCGGACAAGATCCGGCGGCGCAGCTCCACCGACGGCTCCGTCCGCAGGCTCTCGTCGTAGACCTCGTAGAGCTTGGCCCAATCCCGCCGCAGGTAGCTCATCTCCGCCAGAATCCGCAGGGTGCCCGAGTTCTGGGGTTGATAGGCGCGCGACCGCAGATAGGCCTCCTCGGCCCGGGCATCGTCCCCGAGGCGATCCTGAAGGTGCTCCCCCAGCAGCAGAAAGAGCTCCGCCTTGTCGCCCGGATCCTCGGTCGCGTCGGCCTGCAGCTCCCA
>Ga0180009_10007395_pt1 | contig 11230 bp, 10 predicted proteins | sample OS_PC_MetaG_FD_123537 | JGI IMG/M metagenome (GOLD analysis project Ga0180009, IMG submission 123537) | Groundwater microbial communities from the Aspo Hard Rock Laboratory (HRL) deep subsurface site, Sweden - OS_PC_MetaG | ecosystem: Environmental > Aquatic > Deep subsurface > Groundwater...
ACGCTGTTCTCTTCTGTGTGTGCTTCGCACCACATCAGATAACAGCGTGTATGCGAAATCCTGCCTCTTCCTTGACTGCGGTCAGGAGAGAGTCAGGACATCGCATACACGCGCCACATTATACGCAATTCAAAAAATATTTTTCTGATAATAAGGAATTTTGACAGGCTTTTTGAAAAGGGGAATAAATTTGTTTTTTATTTATTATATAGGGGAAATATGGTGTTTTCTCCGCTTCGCTACGAAAACGAATTATTAATACATGAAACAATACAGAAGACAACTTATCTTAATTACAGGTGGTGCAAATGGCATTGGTCTAGGAATTACTGAAAAACTAGCTGGTAGCGGATATGAATTAGTTGTTATCGATAAAGACAAAGACGCATTGGATAGGCTTAAAAATAGGCTCAATATAATCACAAAGTACGTGGACTTATCGTCTAAACAGGAGATCGAGGAGTCTTTGATGTGTTTTAAAAAACAGAACATAGCAATAAATCATCTTGTAAATAATGCTGGCTATCAAGAAGATATTGATGTTCTAAATTTAGCTTTATCACAATGGCAAAAACTATTCAAGGTTAATTTAGAGGCCTGTTTATTGTTGAGCCAGCATGTTGCTAAAGAAATGATAAAAAATAAAGTAGAGGGAAGTATTGTTAATATAACATCTATACATAGTCAAATTATAAGAGACATGGCCCATTACTCATCTTCTAAGGCAGCTCTTGAAATGTTGACAAAAGAGTTGGCGTATAAATTGGCTGAATACAGTATTCGTGTTAATGCCGTAGCGCCTGGTTCAGTGGATACACCCTTGCTTCGCAAAGATTTAAATACTGATGAGTTGTTAAAGCAAGCTGCTTCGCATGTGCCATTGAAAAAATTAGGCACACCAGAAGATGTAGCTAACGCAGTAGAGTTTTTAATTTCAGATAAATCAAAATATATAACAGGCACTACTATTATTGTTGACGGAGGCCTATCGTTGGTAATCTAATCTTATGGATGACTATAAATTAGGGATTAATCTGGGCTGGTATAAGGAAGAAGCCAGCAACCAAGAAATATTTAATCAGTATAAAAATTGGTTGAATATTTGTCGTGAGAATAATATTAAATTGGTAAGAATTTTCTTAGCTCGTTGGTCTATAAATGCTTTGTTTGATGACGGCAAACTTGATTTGTTGTTTAAAATCATCAAAGAAGCTGATAGTTTTGGTATAGAAGTTGTTTTGGTTTTGAATCATTTTACGGATTTCATAGATCAGCACTATAGGGAGCTTGATGAAGCAAAATACATTTGGGACAGTTTTCCGCTAAAAAAAGAAAGTATTAAAAGTTTTTTTACCAACTTGGATAAAAATTTTGTAGCAAAAATTAAAAACGTCCTAAATAAAATTAAAGAATATAAAAACATAACTAAAATAGAATTGTTCAACGAAATTGATCTGGTTGATATTGATAACAAAATTTTAATTAAATGGATTAGTGAACTTGAAAGGGAACTGTCTATATATCAAAAAAGATATAAGTTTTATGTGAGTATTGCTAATCACGACAATTTAAAATTATTTAAAAACAATTTATCTATTCCTGTAGATATTCATATATACAATTGTCCTTCTGAATATGCTTTTAAAAATATAGAGTATTTTAAGGGTAAGTTAGACAATAGTTGTTATTTAGGTGAGTATGCTAAGTTTTCGGATAATTCATATTTGGAGGTTTGTGAATCTAAGTCTTATTTTTGTTCCGGATTATGGGGTTCTTATTTACAAGGTTTAAAAAACAGTCCTTTACATTGGTGGTGGCAGGAGTTATTAGTTAATAATGAATATTTAAAAATAATTAGTCTATTCCGAAAATATACACCTAATAATTTTAATCTTGTTAGTAATGATAATTTTAAAATATCAGATTTAAAAGTCATAGAGTCAGGTGAAAATAACAGCATAAGAAGGGATAAAATTTTGTTTAGATTAAAAACCGTAATTTTACACCCAATCTATCTTAAAGCTGAAAGAGACGCTATTGTTAAATTTATGAAAAAAATTCTATCTTCTTATATTGATAAGGAAGAGGTTTTGATAAGGAGTTTTGAAAATCAGAAATATGTTTATTTTTATTGTGAGCCAAAAAATTGCCAAAAGGTTAATTTTAATCTACACGCAAAGGGAGCCAACAACATAAATAACGTTGAGTTGATTAATTTATTAAACGGTGCAAGCAAGCAGATGAATTATGGGAAAGCGGGAGAAATGTTCGAGATAGAGTGTAAATTTTCATCAAATCATTTAATCAGAATAAAAAAGTCTCAGAATGGATAAACCAACTATTTTATTTATATCAAAATTTATACCAGCCCCAACTTTCGATGGTGGAGCTTTAAGGACTAAAGCTTGGTTGGAGTTTTTGTTGAAAAAATATCATGTAGTATTGGTTGGATTTTGGAATAAGAAATATGGTGATGAACAATTGGCAGATTTAAAACATGATAATCTGGAAATTCATGGGGTAAACTTTAAAACAAATTTATTAAAAAAATTTTATTTGTTGTTTAAATTATTATTTTTGAATAAATCTTTTTTGTTGTGTCAGTATTATAACAAACAATTAGAGAAAAAAGTGTTTGAAATAATTGATAGAAATAAAATAGATTTTGTGTTTTGTTCGGAGCTATCAACTATGCAATACATAAATGGTCTAGATAAAAATTTGCCAATTTATTTTGACGATCATAATGTAGAGTTTAGATTAATTGAAAGAATGAGTGAAAATCAGCACGGGCTGAAAAAGTTTATTCTGTGTAAAGAGAGCAAGTTAGTTAAAAATTTTGAATATAGGTGTGTCAAAAATTCTACTAAAACTTTTGTCGTCAGTCGGGTGGATAAAGAATTTTTATTTAATAGTTTTGATATTGAAAGAGAAAATATAGAAGTAGTTAATAATGTCTTTGCGGATCATGGTGGGTTTAAGCAAAATAATTTAAGTAATGTGCCAAGGTTGGTATTTGTTGGTAACCTTAATTGGGCACCAAACAAAGATGGTTTATCTCGTTTTTTAACTAATATTTTCCCTAAGGTATTAAAAGAAATACCTAATATTGAATTGGATATATTAGGATCAAATTTGCCCCGGATTATTGTTAATAGAACTAAAGATTTACCAGTTAATTTTTTAGAAGAGATTTCTAATAAGGACAAAGAGAAAACTATTAGTTCAGCTTGGATTGGCATCGTTCCTTTATATTTCGCAAGTGGCAGTAGGATTAAAATTTTGGAATTTTGGTCTCATGGTAAATGTGTTGTGACAACTAACGTGGGGTTGGAGGGTCTTCCTTGTCCAGATGGAACATTAACAGCTGACTCTGACCAAGAATTTGTTGACCAATTAATTAATATATTAAAACACAAAGAAAAACTACAAACCTTAGGCTCGTCTAATTACTTAGTTTTTAAACAGAATTACTTAAAGAAAGTCGTATATGAAGATACTCTTTATAACACCTTCTCCGCCGAATAGTTTGAATAGGGTAAGGAGTAAGAATATTATTATTTCATTGTCAAAGTTGGGTCATGAGGTTTTTTTGGTTAGTCTTGTAAAAAATAACAAAGAACAACGATCCCTTGAGTTGATGAGGTCCTATGTTAAGGGATTGGTTGGAGTCAGGCAACCAGTTTGGCTATCAGCTCTACAGTGTGTTGCTGGTTTATTTTTGCCAATTCCTCTTCAAGTTTCATATTGTTATAGTAGGAAGCTGATAAAAGAATTAAAAAAAGAAAAATATAATAATTTTGATATAGTTTATATCAAAAGATTACGCATGGCGCAATACGCTAGATTGTTTGCTGATAAGAACAAAATTTTCGTAGATTTAACTGATAGTATGATTAAATATTTTCAAAGACTAAAAGATGCCAGTAAAAGTTTATCAAAAGTTTTAGCCCTTGAAGAATATTATAAACACAAATTATATGAGCCTAAAATTTGTAACAAGTATAAAAATATTATTATTTGTTCACAAGATGACAAAAGATATTTAGTTAATAATTTTGGTTGTAGTAAGAATAAATTTTATGTTTTAGAAAATGGTATTAACTTGGATGAGTGGAAATGTAAACAGAAAATAATTAAAAAGAATTTATATAACTTAGTTTTTTGGGGAGTAATGAATGTAGAAACTAATATTTTATCTTGTAAGTTTTTTATTAACAAAGTTATACCTTTATTGTCTGGTAAGTATTCCCTTTCCGTCGTAGGTCCAAAACCAGGGCAAGAGTTGACCCAGTATAGTAGTAAAAGAATAAGATTCACTGGTTATATAGATAATATTTGTAAGGCTTTATCAAATATGGGAATTTTTGTCTGTCCAATTGTGAGCGGAGCAGGAGTCAATAATAAGATTATTCAAGCTTCTTTGATAGGCATGCCTATTGTCAGCACCAGTTTGGGCGTAGAAGGTATAACCAGTAAATTAAAAAAGTATATCTTTATTGCTGATAGACCGCAAGATTTTGTAAATAAAATTAATCAGATTTTAAATATGGATAAAGCGAGTTTAGAAAGTTTGCAAGCAAAACAGATAAAGGTGACCAAGGAATATTATGATGTTTATAATATAGTTAAAAAATTTAGTGATAAATTTTTAGTATGACCAAGCCAAGCAAAATTATTCTTGTCTATCATGATATAGGGGATAATGATAAATTTTTGGAAGTTTCTGAAAATAGTTTTAAAAAACAAATAAACTATTTATTAGATAGTGATTTTAGTTTTTTATCTCTTGAAGATTTGTTAAAATCTAGTACTAAATCAGTTACGTTGGTTTTTGATGATGGTTTAAAGTCGGTGCTTAAAGTAAAGAATTTCTTGGAAGATAAAAACATTCCTTTTGCTTTAAGCCTTATTAGTAAAGAATTAAACAGTAAAGATGAAAAATATTTAAAAGTTTCTGATTTACTGAAATTTAAAAATTGTGAATTTTATTCTCATAGCAGCAACCATATTGATTTAACTAAATTATCTAATAGTAAATTAGAGCAAGAAATAGTTTCATCAAAATTTATTTTAGAAAAACAATTAAATCGGCAAATAAATAGCTTTGTTTATCCCCTTGGTAAATGTAACCAAAAGGTATTGAATATAGTAAGAAAAGCTGGTTATAAAAGCGCTCTTGGGCTTTTGCCTTTTCATTTATCATATAGGTCAAACATTTTGTGTTTACCTAGGATTAATATCAACGGCTTTGTTGGTTTTAATAAATTTAAATTTTTTGTTTCAGGGTTAGGAAATTTGTATTTGCATTTAGCTTTTATAAAAAGAAAAAAAATAGGGCAAAATTATTTAAATTAAAAGTATGAGTTATTATTTAGAAGTACATAATTCAACTGAACATGACGGCAATATTGCATTGAATGATGATGGGGAAATAACAATTTACTTGTCAGAGAGAATTGACAGAAAAAAACATAGTTGTAATTTTATTGCATTGAAAAAATATTTTACTAACAAAACAAATGGATATTACGATTTACCTCGTAAGGAATTGATTTATCAACCCTTTCAAGAAATACACCATCATCTGGCTCACGCTTGTTGTAGTTTTTTTAGTTCACCATTTGATAAGGCAACAATTTTAGTGCTGGATGGTATGGGACCGTACAAAAATAATACATATGCCAGTACATCGATATGGCAAGGTGAGGGTAACAATATTAAACTGATATCCATTAACCCTGAAAGGTATTTTTCTTACAATTCTCTAGGTCATCTATATTCAGCGGTAACATATTATTGTGGTTTTGATTTTTGGCAAGAAGGTAAGACTATGGGACTAGCTTCATATGGTTCTCCAAGTGATATTAGTGTTGAACTAAATAAAATGGTTGCTTTCTTGCCCGGTGGTGGGTATACAATTAACAAAGATTTTATTGGCTATTGTTTCAGTTTGAAATACCTAAAAGAAAATATTTTTAGAAAATATTATGCCAAATCAGCAAATTTTAGAGCACATTATGAAAAATTAATAGGTCCGGCTAGAAAGAAACACGGAAATATACAAAAATCTCATGAAAATTTATCATGGGCAGTACAAGATTTATTAGAAAAAATTATTTTCCATTTGATTACTCATTTAAAAAGTTTAAAACATAATAATCTTTGTATAGGCGGTGGGATAGGGTTAAACAGTGTTGTTAATGCAAAAATTTTACAGAGTTCAATTTTTGAGAATATTTATATACCGCCCGTATGTGGAGACGATGGTCAAGCACTTGGTAAATTATTGTATAAAAAATATTTTATAGATAAAAAGTCAAGAAATTGGAGTATGACAAATGCCTATTTGGGACCAGAAGATGAAATAAGTGACATCAAAGCGGCATTAAAATTTTATAATAAAAAAATTGTTTATAAAAGCTATGAAAAAAATGAATTATTGAGAATAGTGGCTAAAAACTTAGCACGAGGTAGAATAATTGGATGGTTTCAGGGCAGATCAGAAATAGGTCCGAGGTCATTGGGCCATAGGAGTATTCTGGCTGATCCAAGAAAAGCGAAAATGAAAAATATAATTAACGATCGTATTAAGCATAGGGAAATGTTTAGGCCATTCGCTCCCTCGATTTTAGAAGAATATTTAAATGACTATTTTTATTCAGCAGTTCCATCGCCTTTTATGCTTTATGTGTTTAAGGCTAAACAAAAAGCTATTAAAAATATCCCTGCTGTAGTACATGTGGATGGCACGTCAAGAGTTCAAAGTGTGAACAAGTTAGATAATGGTATTTATTATGACCTGATTCAAGAATTCTATAAATTAACCAGAGTACCAGTATTATTAAACACCTCATTTAACGATAATGGTGAACCGATTGTAGAAACTCCAAACGACGCTATAAAAGCCTTTATTAATCAAGATTTAGATTTATTGATTATGGAAAATTATATCGTGTATAAAAAATGTAAATATGCCAATTATTAATAAAATAAAAACATATTTTAAATTCGGATTTACTACCAGACAGGTTATTAACAGACTTCGTTATTCTTTGTCGGAAAAAAGTAAGGTGCTTAAGTATAGGCCTTTATGGCTTTTGATATATGTATCTGATTTATGCAATTTAAAATGCAAAATGTGCCCTCACCACACACCATGTGATGCTAGTAATTTTGAATTTCTAAAAAAGGAAAAAGACATGATGAAGCCGGATGTTTTTAGGGTTATAATGGATAAATTTCCAGAAGCTACCCTGATCATGTTCGCAGGAGTAGGCGAACCCTTACTTAATCCATATTTTTTTGAACTGGCCAAGATGGCTATTAAGAATAAAAAGATAATTAATCTGGTTACTAATGGCACACTTTTAGATAGAGAAAAGATAAACAAAATAATTGGGTTAAAAAGATTTAATCAAATATCAATTAGTTTAAACGCCTCAAATCCACAGGACTATAATAATATTTGCAAGATGCCTAGTGAAACTTTTGATAAAGTAGTGAATAATATAAAAGAATTAGTCTATTTTAAAAAACAACACAAGAATAAAGCAAAATTTGAAATTATAGTTAGTGCTGTGTGTAGTCAAGAATTCTTACCAAAGATAAAAGATTTTTTGTTATTTGCGGATAATTTGGGTATAGACAGAATAGATGTTCATAACTATATTGATTTTTCTATCACAGACAAAGACCACCAATGGACTCCAGTTGAAACTAGTGATAAAAATATAGAAGTATTAGAAGATATGGAAAAGTTCAGTCAAGAAAAAATAAGAGCAAGAGTGAATTTACCTTTAATTTTCAAAAAGGGAAATTTTTGTAAAAAGTGTGAATGGTTTTTTAAGAATTTATGTTTTGATGCACAAGGTAATATAGGTGGTTGTGGTAGGGTAATAAACCCAGATAGTAATTATGGCAACCTATTTATAAACAAAGATGATGTATGGAATAATGAATATATGAGAAGAATGAGGAACAAATTTCTAAATAAAAATGAGCAGTTATTGGCTTGCTGTAGGCATTGTGTAGAAAATTATCAATAAATTTTATGAAGACAATATCTTTTGTCATACCAACTATAGGTAAATCAGAAAAATTACCAGACTTAATAGAAAAGGTGAAGAATTTTAGTAATGACGCTCAAATAATTTTAATAGATAATTCAAAAGAAGGTCACTCAAATTTAAAGTTTAATAAATTTGGTGTGGAGTATTTTTATCTGGCAGAAGGTGGGGTTAGCAAGAGTCGTAATTTTGGAGCCTCTAAAGTTAAAAGTGATTTTGTTTATTTTTTGGATGATGATGTTTTACCAGATTCTGAATGGAAAAATGCATTAAAAGAAATTTTAACTAATCCAGGATATGAAAATAGTTTAATAGGCGGGAGTGTTTTTGTTTCAGAAAGTATAAAAAAATTAGTTCCAAGGAAATATAGTTTTTTGGTGGGCGAAAAAATATTAGGCAACCATGATCGCATTTTGAATTATAACTACTTAGCGGGTTGTAATATTATTTTTGATACTCAAGTTTTTAATAAATTAGGCGGATTTCCAGAAGAGTACGGGCACAAGGAAGAAAAAATAATTTTAAATGAAGAAATATATTTACAAGAAAAAGCTAGAAAGATGAGTTTTGTTATATATTATAAAAATAAATTATCCGTCACACACTATTGGAAGGGGGATGAAAGGGTCTTTATTGATAGGGTTAAAAATCAGGGCATGTATGATAGAAAACTTGATAGCCAACTTAATAGACAAAGGTTGTTTTTACGTATGTTAAAATATTTAGTTTTAATACCTTTTAAGTTTGTTTGTACGTATCTATTAAACCAAAAAAATAGTAGCCATCATTTTGATTTATTAAAATATATTTCGTATGTCAGATATAAGGTTTGAAGTAATCAAAGAACTAAATAATGATTTTATAGAGAAGTGGCATAGAGTTTGGGAGAACCAACAAAATGCTCATTTTTTTAATTCCCCAGAATGGTTTACTTCTTGCTTGAAAGCTTTTAACATAAAAGATTATTTTATATTTGTTGGTTATCAAGATGAACAAATAAAAGTTATTTGGCCGGCAGTTAAAATGAGAAAGTTCGGAGTAAGTTTTTTGGGTAGTCCTGGTGGAGGGTATTTAGATAAAAATAGCATATTATCTGTCGATGATGACCTATTGATCGTTGAAGTATTGATTGAAAAAATACTCAAAAATGCTAATATATATTTAGCAGAGATTAATGAAGAAACCAAAAATAATATTACGGATTTGGGTATTACTAAATTCGTTAGACAAGCATCAATCAATCCATACATCTCATTAGATTTAGAACCCTTTAGATTTATCAAAAATAAGCTGAAAAACGAAATTAAGAACAAAGTTAAAAAATATCAGGCTGATTTTTCCTTTAAATTATACACCAGTGCTTTAAACAAGCATTTAGAAACAATTCTTGATATTGAGAAAAAAAGTTTTAAAAAGAAAAAGGGTAGACATATTTTTAATAAAAAAGTAGCCAGGAACCTTTTTGGTAATATAGTTAGTAAGCAAGATAGCACCTCAATATCTTTGTTGTATTTTAATAGCAAGCCCATTGCACATATGTTTGGCCTTATATACAAAAAAAGATTTTTGGCCTACCACATGGCTTACTTAGAAGATTATAGAAAATTAATCCCAGGCAAGGTTCTATTATATTTTCTATTGCCAGAGTTAGTTGAAAGGAAATTTACATTGTTCGACTTTTCTAGAGGAGATAGTCTTTTAAAAAGGCAGTTTACTCAGCAGAAAAAAATTCAATATGATATTTTTTTATCTAAAAAAGTAATAATCAATTTCTATATTTTCTGTGTCTTTTTTATTAATAGTGTTTGGTTGTTTGCCAAAAAATATATAAAAATTTTGTTAAATAAAAAATAAATATGACCCATATTTATCTTTCAACATTTATTACAGGTTTTAAGGATGTTGTAGTAGACAATTTAACTAGGCATGTAGATATATCCAAAATAAATTTACTTTTGGATGGTTTAATTGTCTATAAAACAGAGACTGATATAAAACAAATAAAAAAGATCAACTATCTAAATAACACTTTTGCTTTGCTTAAAAGATTGGACAAGTATAATAGCCAATCAGTAGACAAGATGCTCGGGAGTGTTTTGGTTGACAATAGTATTTTTAAGACTATTTCACGTTATGTCACGGGTAGAAAGTCTTTTAGGATAATTGTTTCAAAAGAAAATCAGTTGATTTCGGCTAATAAAGGGTTGCTGAAAAGTATAGAGGGAAAAATATCTAAAAACAAAAATCTAAGATTAAATCGTTTAAAGCCTGATATTGAATTTTGGTTGCTAATCAGAAGCGAGGGAGAGGCTTTTTTCTGCATGCGTCTGACTAAAAAACCGAATCAAGAAAAATATTTGGAAAAGGGTGAATTAAGGCCGGAACTAGCTAGTATACTGTGCTTAATTTCAGAACCACAAGATGATGATATCTTTATGGACCCATTTTGTGGTCATGGATCAATTCCAATTCAGCGATTATTTATCCCAAATTGCAAACATCAAGAAATAATAGCTTCAGATAATAATCCAGAATTAGTAGGTAAATTAAAAGGCAAAATAAAACAACTCAAGAAAAAGAATACGGTTAAAAATTTTACCATTAAAAATTTTGACGCTCTTAATTTAAGTTCATTGCCCGATAATCTGGTCAACAAAATAGTTACTGATCCGCCATGGGGCTTGTATGCCAGCAAGATAGTTAATATTGATAAGTTTCAAAATAACATGATGTGTGAGTTTTATAGAATTATTGCTAAAAATGGAATACTAGTTATTTTAGCCAAAAAAGAAATATTTGATAAAACCTTACAAAGCAATAAAGATAAGTTTAAGCTAATTAAAGAATATACTACCTTAGTATCTGGACAGAAAGCAAGTGCGTATAAAATTCAAGTGACCAAATAATTTCCATTAAAATTATTGTTAATTTAAAAGACTGTGAAGTTTAAGTAAAAGTGCTTCACTTTCATATTAATATCAACCAATACCTTATAAAATTTTGTGATATTTTTTAATAAGGAGTTTTGGTCTTCGGGCATTCACCCCTCGTATACTGAAGTCAAGTAATACCTGTGTACAAATCGGTATTTAATACAATCAATTGATAACATACGGATGCTCTTTCAAATTGTGATAAATTTCACACAGCAATTTTCTCGC
>Ga0180009_10007396_pt1 | contig 11229 bp, 19 predicted proteins | sample OS_PC_MetaG_FD_123537 | JGI IMG/M metagenome (GOLD analysis project Ga0180009, IMG submission 123537) | Groundwater microbial communities from the Aspo Hard Rock Laboratory (HRL) deep subsurface site, Sweden - OS_PC_MetaG | ecosystem: Environmental > Aquatic > Deep subsurface > Groundwater...
ACCTGTATTTTTATAATGTAAAGTATAAGTTAATATATCTCCAACTTTAGCATTTTGTTTATCTACGTATTTTGTTAATTCAAGATTACATTCTTCTACAGGTTCACAATCTTCAGGGCAACAATTACAAGAACAAGTTTGAATATCACATGTATAACATTGACAAGTTTGAGTGTTGCAGGTATCCTCTTGTAAAGCACTTGCAAATCCAAAAAGAACCAACGTAAATACTAAACCCAATATGGGGAGTTTCCCCTTTTTTGTTTCCCTTTTTTTGTTTTCCATTAGTCTTTTTAATACTCAACATCAAAACTTAAAGGTTCTCCAATGAAATTGCCAGCTTCGTCAATTACTTTAAGTGTGATATCATAATGTCCTTCTCTAAAACTTAATCTTTTTTCACAAACATTGTCTTTTAATCTTGTACACAATGTTTTATCCCTATCATTTCCTCTATAATCTTTGTAAGTATAATAAACTTTTTCAAGGTTTTGTTCTGTAACATCTACATTAAATGTAACATATCTACTATATCTTCCTTCTCCTTGTTCAAATAATGTTGTAGGATTTAATATCACAGGGAAAGTCATATCAACTGTTAATTCTGTTGGTCTTCTAGATTCAACAGTATTATCCGCAATATCTTTTAATTTAACAGTGTAAAAAATATTTGTTCCATCGTATTCTTTTAAATCAATATTTGTATTACACTTGTATCTTGTTCTATCTAATACACATTCAGAAGTAATATTAACTTCATGATCTTTATAACCTAAATGATTTCCATAATGAATTATTAATTCAAAAGGATTATCTTCTTGGAATTGTATTTCAAATTCTCCACTTGCAAAACCTCTTCTAGGCTCTACTCTTGATATTCTTGGTTTTTTACTATCTACAAAAAATGTAACTTCTTCATATACTGGATTTCCAAGCATGTCTTTTGCTTCAAATCTAATGTGATTATAACCCTCTTTAAAAGATCTGCTTCTACTATAACTAAAACAATTTCTGCAAACACCAGTTGTTCTTCCTCTGCCATTTATTAAATCAAAATAAGAAACATCTGCTTTTGTGTCTGTTGAAAAATCTAATAAAACAGACCTTGATTTATAAATTTCTCCTTCGATAGGACTATTAATAATTAATACAGGAGGTTCTGTATCAATTGTTCCTGTTCCATATGTTCCGCATTCTGGATCTAAATTTTGGCACACTGGCCAAGAGCCGTGAACAAAACAATCTTTTACTTCATCATAAACAGACATACAATAAGAACAACCCATCGTTTGTAAGCACGTTCTAGAAGGTTTATAATTATCACAATAATTTACAACTTCTCTATATTCTTTACAAGCCCAAAATTCAGCACTTACTATAACTAGAGAGGTCATTACAAATAGAAGAGCGAATATCGCCATTCCAATTATTTTTCTGTTTGTTTTTTTCTTCATTGTTTTGTTTTTCCATTTATCTCCTCTTATGTGATTGAGTTTTCACTCGCGAGTATGAAGAAGCCCTTTTGAAGGGCCTCCCTTCACTGTTTTTTTAAAAAATAAAAATAAAATAAAAAGTTTTCTTATATAGCTTCTCCCCAGAAGTAAATACTTCCAGTATCGAAATCTCCATTACATGGCTCTGGTAAGTCTAGTCTGAATGTTAATGCAATCTCATTTCCAGGACTTAATACATTTCCAGGAGTGTAAAGCTTTGTATTTGTTTGAGCTGCACTATTTAGAAGAATTTCATTTTTTCCATAGAATGCAGTTGGATTATTAAATCCAATACCATATACAATAGGCACATAACTTTCAGGTGCTACTTTTCTAACATCTGTAAGACTTGAATAAGCTCCGTTTGTAGCAAAGTAACTAAATCTACTTAATGATAATTGGTTTGTTGTTGGGCACATAGCACCACTACTTGATGAATCATAAAAGTCTGTACCAGATATAAACATATCAAGCATAACTCCTGAACCATCATCGGCATCATTTCCAACTAATAAAGTTTCAGAATAGCTACTTGTACCAGGTCTAACATCTGTGAAAGTAAGATCTCCAATAACACTTAAGAAAATCTCAGGGTTAAGGAACCAATACTCATTTTCAGCCATTGTACCTGATAAACCATCCATATCAAGAGCTTCAACAGTTATCCAGTATTCACCGTACATGCTTAAAGGTGTTTCAACAGTTAAAGTACATCTATAAGCTTCCATTGTGTCATCATTCCAATCCACAGTTTCTTCAAGCATTCTTGCATTACATTTTGCAAATTCATTGGGATTAGGTTTTGCAACTTGATCACAATTAACTTCTATATCATTTCCATATCCTTGAGCACTTCCTAATGTTCCAAAAACATCAACTATTTTTTCTTTTCCGTTTTTGTCCCATACAACAATATCCCAAGCAATTTGTTCACCTTCAAAAGCATAGTTATGTTTTCTTTCAGTCATTGTATCTCCTCCAAGAGTAACTCTTCCAGGTTCAACATTGTCATCTAAAACAACTCTATCGCCACACATCCAAACCTGTGGTTCAAAGTCTTCTGTTATAATGTCAACACCAATACCACTTCCTACACTAACAGCTAAAACAGCCGGCATAACAAACATAGTCAAAGCTAATAATGTTAATAATTTTTTCATATTTTTTTATAACCTCCTTTCAATGTTTTAGATAATCTTCTGCTAGGCAGATTAGTTACCTCAAATTTAATTGGATAACAATGAAAAATTTGTTTCACCCTTTTGTACTCTCTTTTAGAACACCTTTCTGTAAACACCATGAAGGAATGAAAACTCTAGTTCTTTAAAAGCATTATTGTCGTCGAGAAATGTATTTTTTGTTATTACTTCAAATCAATGAAAGGAATTTTTTGTGTGTTTTTATATAGGAGCAGGAGCTGTTTTTTGTTCATATTCCCATTTCACAAATTCTAATAATTCGTTGTAAATTTTTTCTCTAGCTTCAGGGACATTTGGGTTTACATGGTTTATTCCATTTTCCCAGCACCAATGTTCATCAGAAAGACAGGGTACCAATTCATTTTCAATTACTTTTTTTATTTTTTCATCTATGCTCATTTTCTTTTTCCTTTCACCTATGCAAAATATCTACCATAAAATTCATCATACACTATTTCTCTGGCTTTTCTAATATCAGGATCTCTATGATTTATACTATTTATTATACACCAATCTTTATCTTTAATACGATATGTTAATATCTCTTCAAGTTCTTTTTTTGTTTTGTTATCTAAATTATTAGTTCTTTCATTTATGCGCATTTTTTTTTCTGTGTAATAATTGGAGTGTCTTTTCCTTAAAAGAATTGTTATTCTGTGTTATTCTTATTTCTTCTTAACTTTTTTCTTCTTTGGTCCAGTTTTTTGCCTAGAAAAAATTGAAACTAACTTATCATCCACTTTTGCATCATAAGGAGATTTTTTATTCAACTGGTTCATAGTACTCCTTCTTAATATATCTTCAATCTGTTCTGATATAGTAAACATATTCTTTTTGGCTCTCTTTTCAAGAAGTTTCATAACTTCGTCTTTTAGAAATAAGGTGACTTTGTTCCCATAAGTTTTTTTCTTTGTCATTCTTTGTTTGTTAATACTTAATTGAGGGACTTTTTTCAATCCTTCTTGGAATCACAAAATTACCTCTCTCAGTATTTACATCATCGCTTATACTAAACCTTATGCTAGCCATATTTCTAAAATTAACCATATCTGCTTTGAACTCTTTTATTTTAGAAAGCTCAATAGTTTTGAGTAATATATTTTTTAATATTTCTGAAGCTTCTAATATTTCCATGGCTTTCAAGTCCCCTTCCTTATCAAAATCAAATATAAAATTACCTATTTCAATAGAACCATTTGACTTGGAATCCTCTGAATAAACAAACAAACTGTCATTTTCTTTATCGTAGTCCGCTTTGAATTCTCTCATTTTATACTCCTTTGCCAATTTCTATTAATGTTAATAATTGTGACTATAATAATCTTACCATTTGTAATTAATACATACTTATGGCAATGATCTTTTGAATAATTAAAATAACACTCATATTTGTGTTCATCTTCTTTTTCAGATTTTTGTTCCTTAAAATAAACTAATTTATATGGATTTGTAATATTCTCTTTTACCTCTTCTAGATTAATATCTCTGACAAAAGCTCTTATCTTTGCATGGTAAGTTATAATAATATCCCTTTTGCTATAATTTTTCAATTTCTTTTTAAAATTGTTAATATTCATTTTAAACTTATTTTCTTTCTATTTCTTAGCTGATGAAACATAAACCTTCTGAACTGAAAAGCTTTTGTAAATTCCCTCTAGAATATCGGTTCCAGCATATCCCGCAAGTAGAGATAATCTATAATCAAAATTAAATATAAGTCCTGTAAAAATTCCTATAATCAAAGCTACAAAAACAGTTATTGAGTAATATCCCCACAATATTTTTCTTCTAAGTGAGAGTGCCTTTAACAATCCCACAATACCTCTTGTTAAGCCCCCTATTCCCCCCAACAGAGCTGGAAAAAGAATAGCAGACACTTGTTCTGAAACCATTTAACCTCTTATATAATATAGGCAAACTTGTTTTATAAATATTCACAAATCAAAAGATTTATAGAAATTGATTTTTTAATAATAAAATGGAAAAAGAGAATATAATATACGCTTTAATTTCATTAATAATCCTTCTTTTAATATTTGCCTTCATTTTTTCAATACCTAGTACTTATGATGACTCCAAATTTGAAAATAATACTGTAGTAAGAATTATAGATGGAGATACTTTTGAATATTATGATGGAACCTCAGAAGAGATAGTAAAAGTAAGACTTCTATGCGTAGATACCCCCGAAAAAGGTGAAGAGGGATATGAAGAGGCAAAAAACTATCTTAAATTTCTTATTTTATATAAAGAAGTAACATTAAACTCTTCTATAACTGATAAAGATAAATATAATAGACTTTTAAGATATGTTTATGTGGAAGATTTTGGAGAAACTTTATTTGTCAACAGATTAATCTTAGAGAAGAATTATGGAGAATTATCTATAGTTCCTCCAGAAACTTGTGAAGAATTAAAATAATTTTCAATAACCTTTACTTTCCCACAAAACTAACTTTTCTTCACCATCTCTGAGAAAAAATGTATCTCCTGAAGAAGTCCAAACATATTCTTCACCTTCCCAATACAATTTTTCTTCTGAATTTGTATATTCTCCAACAATTATGTTAACATATTCAAATTTTTTAAGAACAAAATTATAAAAAACAAATTTTTTCCTCCCTTCATCTTTTATTGTCCATTTATCAAGGGAGCAATCGAAACTACATTTATTATAAAAAACTATTTTTTGATTTTCAAAATCCCAATTATAGAGTTCAATGCACGAAGAACATTTATTTAGAGATTTTTCACACAAATTTTTGTTTTCATTCAAACATTCCTCCCAGGCTTTAACAAATTCTTCATAATGTCTATCTTTTCCAGAAGGGAAATAATAATTTGCATATCCCTCTTCCACTATTTCTTTATTTATATTCTCATTTCTATTATATAAATAAACTAACTCTCTGTAATATTTATCTTTACCTTTCTTTTCTGCAGTTAAACTTATATTCAGAGTTTTATCTTCAAGGAATTTTTTTGATTCATCATAAAGATATTCTCCTCTTTCTGGAGCATTTATTCCCAAAAGTCTAAAAGAGCTTCCATTAACAACAACAGTGTCTCCATCAATCACCCTTTCAACTTCTATAATATCTTCGCTTGAAAGATTTTTAATAATAAAACTATCTAAAGAAGAATAATTCATAGCGATTAATATAGCAAGAACAATGATCAGCAGAAATATCTCTTTACCTTTTCCCATATATATTAAATAAAATAGGAGATATAAATGAATTTCTATAATTTAGAATAGAATTAAATTAATTATAGATTTGCTTTCTATGTCCAATTTTAATAATCTTTATTAAATTCTTATCAAAAATAAAAATAATTCTATAATCTCCAACTCTTAATCTATAATCACTACTTGCCTTTAATTTTTTAATATCACAAGAAGATAGATTTTCTGATATTTCATCAATCTTTCTTATTATTCTCCTAGAAATAGAAGATTCTAATTTATCTAACTCCTTTAAAGCCTCTTTTTCATAGAGTATTTGATATCCCATTATAATCCATATCTTTTTTTAACATCTTCATGAGAAATAAAATCTTTGCTCTTTTTTCTTTCTTCTAATTCTTTCTTAGTTCTTTCATTTATATCCAAATCGTCTTCAATCATCCTTTCAATTATCTCGTTATAAGTTTCTCTCTCTATCATTTTCATTTTATCTAAAACTATTTTCACTTTATCTGAAATCTGTATCGTGGTCGACATTTTATAACTCCTTATAGTTTATTATAAAACGTTATAGTATTTAAATCTTTTGATGATAATTAAATTACCCAAGAGATACATCTATATAAATATTATAAAAAATAAAAAGATAAAAATTATTTGAAAGCTTTTTTTACTTCTTTGCTAAATATTAGATATCCCCCAATGAAGATATTAATTGCAAGAGCAACTACCTGTGTAATTGTAATTCCTCCAAGCATCGAAGCTAGAGTATATAATGCTCCAAAGCAGGCAAGGATTATAGCAAGAATTCTAGCCCAAGATTTTAATTTCCACAAACCTCTTCCTATAAAGAAATTAAGCACACCAATTCCTATAAAAACTGCTCCTAAAATTACAAAGAATGTTGAACTGAGAGTTAATTCTAGTTCAGCAGGCAATGCAGAGAGTAAAAGTTCTGAGCTAAGCATCATGAACAATCCTAAAAGGGCAGATAAAGCAGCCCCTATATAAAATAGAATAGAAACAACCTGAACCCCAATAGGAATTTTTCCTATGTTCTTAGTCTGTTTATTTTTCGTTGTCTTTTTAACACTTCTTTTTTTCACCATTTTTCACCTCCTTTCAATATTTGTACTAGGAAATTATTGTTTATAAATATTATTTTGAATAGAATTAGTAAGATTTATAACTAATTTGTAAAGAAAAATTAAATTTAATCAACTTGAATGTTTTTTTAGTTTATTTATCAACAAAGGCATACTTGTTAATGCATTTTTTACAGTTTGTATTTCAATCGTATTTCCGTAATAATTTATTCCATTTCTTAACTTCCTAAACCTATCAAACTTTAAAGAAATTTCTCTTTCCCCAAGAATTTCATATAAAAAATCAGTAATAGACTCATGATTTAGAAATTTATACCCTTTGATGTAACCCAGTGCTTCACAATATTCTCTTAGAGATTCATATAACTCTCTAAAAATTGTTTTAAGTGTTTCTTCCTTAAAGGGGATAATCTTTGCAGTAGAAAGGGCTTACTCAGAAGATTTAATTAAACTTTTTGCCCTAACTATATCAACAGGTACTTTCTTGACGAAACCTCTTTTAATTAAATTTTCAAAATTCATTCAAAAGCCTCCAATTTTCCTGATAAGGTAATTCCATTCACAATATTATTTAATAATTCAACATTCTTATTTTTTGTGGAATTAAACTTATTTTTGGAAAAAAGGTGGATGGTTATCTTCCTATTTAATTTACTTTCAAATTTGGAATAATCTTTATCTTTTTTTACTTCTGTTAAAACAAATAAATCAATATCACTTCTTGAATCATCAGTTGCAGAAGCATAGCTTCCAAATAAAATTATTGTGGGATAATCATAATCTCTTTCAATTTGTTCAATTAGATTTGACTCTCTAATTTTTTCAAGATTAAAAAATAGCTTTAAATTTAGAAACTTTTTATTTATTTTTGCCTTAAAATAGTCATAGGGTTTTCCTTTTTTTATTTCTATTAGTTCTTCATTAACTAATTTTAGGAGATATTGTCTAATCGTTGTATGGTTTATTTTTAACAATCTTGAAAGTTCTCTTATTTGAAATTCCTCATTGGGATTTTCAAAAAAAGGTTTCAATATGTTTGTTTTTGTTTTCATCTGTAAAGATATATTTACAGGTGTTTATAAATGTTTACATATAATCTAAATTAATAGATAAATTTATAACTAATTCTTGAATGTTTTTCTTGTAGGCGGGTGTGCCGGAGTGGTCAAACGGGCTGGACTTAAGATCCAGTAGCTTAGTGCTTGCGAAGGTTCGAACCCTTTCACCCGCATAGAGTTCGATCTGAGCCAGATGAAATTTCGTAGAAATTTTTGATCGAAGGTTCGAACCCTTTCACCCGCATAGAGTTCGATCTGAGCCAGATGAAATTTCGTAGAAATTTTTGATCGAAGGTTCGAACCCTTTCACCCGCATATTTCCTTAGAAATGTGAGTTCGAAAAGTTTATCTTTTCACCCGCATATTTCCTTAGAAATGTGAGTTCGAAAAGTTTATCTTTTCACCCGCATGTTTCTAATTTAGTATAATAATTATTATAAATACAAATGAATGTGGTGAAACATGATAGGCCTTAGAATTAAGTTAACTCTTGATGGTAAATTATTGGATGAGATAGAATTAAGAGGTTCTTCGCTTGGAACAGATGTTTTAGAAAAAATTAGAGATTCTGAAGAAAGAGCGCCCTTTCAAATCCATTTTAGAGATTCGACTCCTTCTGAAAGATATAAACGGATTATGGATTCTTACTACCTTAAAATTATGTCCAATCAACACTTTGAGCTTTCAGTAAGTTCTTTTTTATATAATGAAGAAACTGGTAAAGAAATCAAATAATTTCCTAAACACCTAAAAACAATAAACTATTTCACCCGCATGTTTATATTTTTAAAATACAAAGTATTTCTAAATTCATGCCTCTGTAGCTCAGTTGGTTAGAGTGCCAGTTTCGTAGACAAAAAAGGAAATTTTATCTATTTCCCAAAATTGCCGAATAAACTGGAAGTCGCGAGTTCGATTCTCGCCGGAGGCTTTCTCTCTCTTTATATAAATATTTATAAACACATTCTATGAACAATTATTATGGATTTCAGAAAGATAATTCCCTATGTCCTTTTACTCGGAGCACTTACTTTAGTTGGTTGTGGAAATAAAATAAAAAAACCCATAAGTGAAAATTTATATTTCGGAATAGGAAATGCTCCAATTAGTAATGTAGAAAAGAGTGGAAGAGGATATGCAATTTTTTGGCCAGACGGTAGAATTACAACTTCTTCTGAAGACCAAAAGACAAATCAATTGGCAACTTCTGGAAGTGGTCTTGAGGCTACAGTAATAGGTTATGAAGCTTTTAGAAAAAATATTGCTGAGGAGAAATTAGCAGTTTCAGGATTATCTGGATTAGGAGATTACTCTCTTACTGGAACAAGTATTGAAAGTAGAAATTTACTAAATACTGTTTCTGAAAATGATAATTCATTAAGTTTGGGATTGGGGGGTTTAGGCGCAGGAGTATCTAATAATTTGGGATATATCATTGGAAATAATTTAATTGCTGGAATTTCTAGTGGTGGAAGTTCTTATGGGATAGGATTAGCAAGTTCCCTTGGAAATTATAACAATCCTAATTCTTTAGCAGAAAATGAAGGAATTTATTCTAATAGCATAAATGAAAGTAAAATGGTCACTTCTAAAGTTCCAGAACCAGGTACATTGGCTTTATGGGGAATGGGGTTCGTATCTTTATTAGGATTAAAGAGATTTAGAAGAAAATAAATTTCACTTTTCCTTAGAATTAGCTCTTATATTAACACCCAATTCCTCAAGTCTTTTTATGTGGCTTTGCATAATTGCCTCAATCTGTTGAATCATCTTTATCATCTCATTTCTCTCATTAAGAAGAGTATTTATTGATCCCTGGTGAAATCCAATTTCAACTTCCTTTGGCATTTCGGGAATTCCTTTTTCCTTTTTTTCTTTTGTGTGCCTAAGTGCTTTTTCAAGATTATCTTTTTTTATTTCTACCATTTATTTCCCAAAAAAACTTCAATTATAAATGTTTGGATTTAGAATGCTTGTGTAAATAGTCCAAAATAGAAGTTACTTTTTATACAGAAGCTACTTTATATACAAAACCCAAAGAACCATTAAATTTATATAAATTAATTTTTTAATAATAATAATAATAATAATAATAATAATAATTAGTCAAAATACTAATTAGTATAATTGAAAGGAGGTGAAAAAATGAAAAAAATTTTAATGTTTATTTCCATGGGAATTCTTCTAGTTTCTCTTGTTTCTGCTGGATGGTTTACTGGAAATGTTGTTTGGGCTGGAGATTGGTGTAGTGCTGAAAGTCCTTGTCCTGCAGGTGAAGGAGACTGCGACAAAAATGAAGATTGTTTGACGGGATATTGTGCTCAAAATGTTGGTCGAAATTATAGAAAATTTATAACTATGGATGTTTGTGAAGAACCTCTCAATTCAAGTGGAAGTTCATCAGGTACAAAATCGAAGGTAATGCAAAATTCTTCTAGCACAAGTGGAAGTAGTAGCTCTTCTAGTTCGAGTGGAAGTGATGCTTCATCGGTTGTGACTTACCAAGGAGTTTTGGATATGTTAAGTAGATGCGGTGCAATAGGCACATCAAAAAGTAGTGGCACTTGGGCGAGTGGACAGAGTATATGTGCATCAAGAAATACCACCTGCGTTTTTACTTGGGAAGAGAGAAATGGAGAGACTATAATTGATGATTGTGAAATTTCTAAATATAGCTCTACATATTTTGCTAGTCTATGTTGTTCACCAGATCCCAACTCGCAGATGCTATAAATAGTTTTATTTTCTTTTTTTTCTTTTTTATTATTATTTGAAAATCAATTAAACAACAAAAAGCCCCAATTAACGGGGAGGAGAAAATGATGATAAGCCACTAATTTCTAACACTCTGGAACCCCCAAACTTTTATTAATACTCTTTGCATTTAATTTGCATGAAGGATGTGGTTGTAAATATTCTTATTAAAGCTCTAAAAGAAGAAGGAGTAGTTATAAAGAAGGAAGAGGTAGAAAAATTTATAGAAATTCCTCCTTCACCCGAAATGGGGGATTACGCTTTTCCTTGCTTTTTCCTTGCTGAAAGAATGAAACAATCTCCCAATGAAATTGTCCTTAGTATAAGAGGAAAAATTGGAAATGTTCCTCTTGATTTTGAAGATATACAAACTAGTGGGCCATACATAAATTTTTTCATTGATAGGAAATTTTTGGCATTAGATTTGGTAAG
>Ga0180009_10007397_pt1 | contig 11228 bp, 11 predicted proteins | sample OS_PC_MetaG_FD_123537 | JGI IMG/M metagenome (GOLD analysis project Ga0180009, IMG submission 123537) | Groundwater microbial communities from the Aspo Hard Rock Laboratory (HRL) deep subsurface site, Sweden - OS_PC_MetaG | ecosystem: Environmental > Aquatic > Deep subsurface > Groundwater...
ATCAAAAGCCTGATCGAAAAAACCCGCCAGAAGTGGTCTGACCTTCCTCCGGTTGCGCCGCAAGGTGTGCGGATGGTGCGGGTGGATCGCCGCTCGGGCAAGCAGGTCTATGACGGCTGGCCGACCGATGACCCCAGATCGGCGATCATATGGGAAGCGTTCAAGCCCGATACTGAGCCAGAGCGTTTCACCCGGCAGGACGAGATCGCGGCCCGGCGCAACGAGATTCTTCAACTGATCCGCGCTGGCCGTGAAAATGCCGAAAGCATCGCGATCGATGCGCCCGATGACCGGCCAGCCAATTTCGTTGAGGAGCAGGGCGGGATTTACTGACCGGCCTTTGCCGCCGGTGTGCTAATCAAGATGCAGCGCGCGTTGTGCAGCGCCGGGTGCTTTACAATCGCGCCGCCAGCGTTAAGCGGGGCCGACTTTTTGCTTGACCAAAGGATCAACCATGCGGGCCGAGGCCCAAGCCTTTATCAACCGGATTGAAGCGGCGCTGGCACTGGTGCGTCTGTCGCTTGACTGGGAACGTGCGCTGCGGCGGCTCGATGAACTCAACGCGCGGGTGCAGGATCCGTCGCTGTGGGACAATCCCAAACAGGCGCAGGCGATCAGCCGCGAGCAGAAAACGCTCGAAAACGCGGTCAGCACCGTCAACGAAATTGCTGCCGAAATGGCCGATGCGATCGAGTTCATCGAAATGGGTGAGGCCGAGGGCGAGAGCAGCATCGTCGATGACGGGTTGAAAACGCTTGAGCGGCTCGCGGACCGCGCCGATGCCGACAAGGTGCAGGCGCTGCTTTCGGGTGAGGCGGACGGCAATGACACCTATCTCGAAATCCACGCAGGCGCAGGCGGCACCGAAAGCCAGGACTGGGCCGAAATGCTGTTTCGCATGTATGGCCGCTGGGCTGAACGTCGCGGATTCAAGGTCGAAACGGTTGAATATCAGGCGGGCGACCAGGCCGGGATCAAATCGGCCACGCTGCTGATCAAGGGCGAAAATGCCTATGGCTATGCCAAGACCGAAAGCGGCGTCCACCGGCTTGTCCGCATCAGCCCCTATGACAGCAGCGCGCGGCGGCACACCTCGTTCAGTTCGGTGTGGGTTTACCCCGTGATCGACGATACGTTTGAAATTGACATCAACCCTGCTGACCTGAAGGTGGATACCTATCGCGCTTCGGGTGCGGGCGGGCAGCACGTCAACACCACCGATTCTGCGGTGCGTTTCACCCACATCCCGACCGGGATCGTGGTCGCCTGCCAGAATGATCGCAGCCAGCACAAGAACCGCGAAACTGCTATGAACATGCTCAAAGCGCGGCTGTTCGAACGCGAAATGGCGATGCGCGAAGCCGCAGCGAGCGGCGAGTATCAGGAAAAGAGCGAAATTGGCTGGGGCCACCAGATCCGCTCCTACGTGTTGCAGCCCTATCAGATGGTCAAAGACCTGCGCACCGGGGTGGTTTCGACCGCGCCCGATGCGGTGCTGGACGGTGCAATCGATCCGTTCATCTCCGCCGCGCTCGCCCAGCGGGTGACGGGCGAGACAGTCGAAATCGAGGATGTGGAATAATGATGGCGATGCGGCGTCCGCTTGCGGTGGCCGTGGCGGCTGCGGCCATGCTGCTGCTGTCGGCCTGCGATCAGATCATGCCCGTTGTGGTGGATCAACCCGAAAGCGCGGCCCAATTTCCCAAACCGGATCGCCCGGTCGCCAAGGTGATTTCCAACCAGTTTTCCAACGAAGACGCGCGTGATGAGCGGAATGAGGCGCAGGTGGTGATGGACCTCGCCAATATCCGCGCCGGAATGACAGTGGCGGATATCGGCGCGGGCGAAGGCTATTATACCGTGCGCTTGGCCGAACGTGTGGGGGCAGACGGACGCGTGTTGGCGCAGGACATCAGCCGCGATGCGCTCGAACGGCTGGGCCGCCGGGTTGAGCGCGAGCGGCTTGAAAACATCTCCATCAAGCTGGGCGAAGCCGCCGATCCGCAACTGCCACCCGACAGTTTCGACCGGATTTTCATGGTTCACATGTATCACGAAGTGACCGAGCCTTACGCCTTTCTGTGGCACATGTGGCCCGCATTGAATGCCGGTGGGCAGATCATCCTTGTGGAAAGCAATAGCCCGGTCGGCACGCACGGCCTGCCGCACCGGTTGTTGTTCTGCGAGTTCGAGGCGATCGGCTACGTGCTGGTCGAATATGTCGAACGGCCCGACATCAAAGGATATTTTGCGCGGTTTGAACGCGGCAAGGCCCGCACCAAACCAGAAGCGATCCGCGCCTGTAGCGTCGGCTAGCAAAAGCGCGGTTTCAATCGTTGCGGCGCGCGTGTCTCATCACTATGTCATAAGCAAGGAATGCGCGTCAGAGACGGCGCGAAGGGGAGTTTTCATTGTTCAAGGGATTGAGCCCGATCATTTACGGCGGGCGTGAAGTTTGGCCGCTGGTCGAAGGCGGCAAGGGTGTTTCGGCAACCAATCACGCCAGTTCGGGCGCATGGGCAGCGGCAGGCGGCATCGGCACGGTCAGCGCGGTCAATGCCGACAGCTATGATGCGGACGGCAACCCGATCCCGCAGGTCTATCCGCAGGCGACTCGCAAGGAACGGTTCGATCAACTGGTTCGCTACGGCATTGACGGCGCGACCGAACAGGTGCGGCGCGCGCACGAGATTTCCGGCGGCAAGGGCGCGATCAACATCAACGTGTTGTGGGAAATGGGCGGGGCGCAAGCCGTTCTTGAAGGGGTGCTGGAAAACTGCAAGGGGCTGATCACTGGCGTCACCTGCGGGGCTGGCATGCCTTATAAACTGGCCGAGATTGCGCAGCGGTTCAACGTCCATTACCTGCCGATCATCAGTTCGGCCCGCGCCTTCCGCGCGCTGTGGAAGCGCAGCTATTCCAAGGTGCCGGAACTGATGGCGGCGGTGGTCTATGAAGACCCGTGGCTGGCGGGCGGCCACAACGGCCTGTCCAATGCCGAAGACCCGCTGGTTCCCGAAGACCCCTATCCCCGCGTCAAGGCGCTGCGCGACACCATGCGTGCCGAGGGCGTGAGCGAGGACACCGCCATCGTCATGGCCGGCGGGGTGTGGTTCCTGCGCGAATGGAATGACTGGATCGACAACCCCGAACTGGGCAAGATCATCTTCCAGTTCGGCACCCGGCCGCTGCTGACGCAGGAAAGCCCGATCCCGCAGGTATGGAAGGACATGCTGCGCACGGTCGAACCGGGCGATGTGCTGCTGCACAAGTTCTCGCCCACCGGCTTCTATTCCAGCGCGGTCAAGACGCCGTTCCTCTATGACCTGATGCATCGCAGCGAACGTCAGATCCCGATCTTCAAGCGCGACGAGGAAGAGGGCACCGTGCCCTTGTCCGATCATGGCAAGGCGAAGTATTTCTGGGTCCACCCCGGCGACCAGCGCAAGGCACTGGCGTGGATCGGGGAAGGCTTCACCGAAGCGCTCAAGACCCCGGACAATACGGTGGTGTTCGTGACCCCCGAAAGCGCCGAGCAGATCCGCGCCGACCAGCAGGGCTGCATGGGTTGCCTTTCGCATTGCGGGTTTTCGAGCTGGAAAGACCACGATGACCACACCACCGGACGCCTCGCCGATCCGCGCAGCTTCTGCATCCAGAAGACCCTGCAGGACATCGCCCACGGCGGCGATCCGGACAACAATCTCGCCTTCGCCGGCCACGCGGCCTACCGCTTCAAGCAGGACCCGTTCTATTCGAACAACTTCACGCCGACAGTGAAGGAGCTGGTCGAGCGGATTTTGACGGGGGACTGATGGGAATGGCTGGCGCGCAGCTTTCCGATGCGGAAATTGCGCGCCGCCTGCCGGTCTGGACAGCGCTTTCGGATGTTTTTCTGGATACCGAACTTGATCCGCAAGAATATAGCCACATCGCCGATGTTATCCGACAAAGCGGCTATGCAGCAGGGGAAGCGGAAGCGATTTTCCGGGATGAGGTGGCCCCTGCTTTCTCCGTGAACTTACGGAGCGTGGCGGGTGAGTGGCAGGGGTGGCCGGAAGATTACGTGCGCGACCGTGTCTTGGCCAGGCGAGGTGCAATGCTTGCCAAATTATCCAGCCGGTTGTTTCACCGTAGTTTTCTGAATGAGCAATGGGCGCTGATTGCGCGCCATCTCCGTTAAAGCAACGCCGTCAGCACCTGATCGGGCGGCCTGTGGCCATCGGCCCACATGCGGATGTTGGCGATGACCTTGTGGCCGGAATCCTCACGGCCCTCTGCTGTCGCGCTGCCGATGTGGGGGAGGGTCATGACGTTGGGGTGCGCGATCAGGCGCGGGTCGACGTTCGGCTCGTCCGGGTAAACGTCCAGCCCAGCGCCCGCCAGATGCCCCGATTGCAGCGCCGCGATCAGCGCTTCCTGATCGATCAGCTCTCCGCGCGCGGTGTTGATGATGCTGCTGCCCGGCTTCATCAGCGCGATCCGCCGTGCGTTCACCAGATGGCGCGTGTCCTCGGTCAACGGGCAGTGCAGGGTGAGGATGTCAGCCTCTGCCATCAGCGCATCGACATCGGCTACATAACGCGCCGCCAGCATCCGTTCGAGCGCTTCGGGCAGCGGCTTGCGGTTGGTATAGGCGATCTCCAGCCCGAAGGCGCGGGCGCGGTGCGCGACCGCCTGACCAATCCGGCCCATCCCGACAATGCCCAGCACCTTGCCCGCCAGCTTGCGCCCCAGCAGCCCCGAAGGCGCCCAGCCAGTCCACTTGCCGCTGCGCACCAGCCCCGTGCCTTCGCGGATGCGGCGCGGCACGCCGATGATCCCGGCCATCGCGATATCGGCGGTGTCATCGGTAAATACGCCCGGCGTGTTGGTGACGATAATCTTTCGCGCAGCGGCGGTGGCAAGGTCAATATGTTCCGTCCCCGCGCCGAAACTGGCGATCAGCCCCAACCGATCACCCGCGCCTGCGATCAGATCGGCGTCGATCCGGTCAGTCACGGTCGGCACCAGCACGTCGCAGTCCTGCATCGCGGCGGCGAGCTGTTTGCGGGTCAGCGGTACGTCGCCCTCGTTCAGCGCCACATCGAACAATTCGCGCATCCGCGCCTCGACTTCGGGCATCAGGTGGCGGGTGACGATCACGCGCGGGCGTTCGAGCGGGGGGCGGATTTCTGGCATGGGCTTCGGCTAATGCCAGAGGGGCGGCGCGGTCAAGCATCGATCCGGTAAGAGGGTCTTGAATCCGCTGACCTGAAGGCGCTATCGCCTCGCCAATGTTGGGATTCCGTAACCTTTTCGTTCTCGCCATGGCGCTGGCCGCCGCGCTCGCCGCGCTCGCCGCGCCGCTGCGCGCACAGGATCGGGCGCTGCCCTATTGGGCGTCGCTGCGTTATGACGAGGTGCGGATGCGGGTGGGGCCGAGCGAGGAGTACCCGATCGAATGGGTGTACAAGCGCAAGGGCCTGCCGGTGAAGGTTGTGCGGGTGCGCGAAGGCTGGCGTCTGGTCGAAGATCCCGAAGGCGCGCGCGGCTGGATTGCGCGTAGCCAGCTTGACCCTGCGCGCGGGGTGATGGTGGTGGGCGCAGGGCTGGCTGATGTGCGGGCCTCGGCATCGCCCACGTCGGCGCTCAATTGGCGGGCGCAGCCGGGTGTGGTCGCCAACCTGCTGCGCTGCCGTGAAAGCTGGTGCGAAGTCGATATTGCCGGGCGCAAGGGCTGGACGCTGCGCGAACGCCTGTGGGGCGCAGAGGATTTGCCGGGCGACGAATAGGCCGGGCGACCGCCAAGCCGCCCGGCGCTTTGGGTCAGATCAACTCCACCGCAACCGCGGTCGCTTCCCCGCCGCCGATGCACAAGGACGCTACGCCGCGCGTCTTGCCCTGCGCCTTCAATGCGCCAAGCAGGGTGACGATGATCCGCGCACCGCTCGCGCCGATGGGGTGGCCCAATGCCGTGCCGCCGCCGTTGACGTTGATCTTGTCGTGCGGGATGCCAAGATCGCGCATCGCAAACATCGCCACGCAGGCGAAGGCTTCGTTGACTTCAAACAGATCGACATCATCGACGCTCCACCCCGCTCGGTCGAGCACCTTCTGGATCGCGGGGATCGGCGCGGTGGTGAAATCCGCCGGGGCCTGCGCGTGGGCGGCAGTGGCGACGATCCGTGCGACCGGAGTGTAGCCCTTGTCAGCGGCCACACTTGCGCGGGTCAACACCAATGCGGCGGCACCATCCGAAATAGAACTGGACGTCGCGGCTGTGATCGTCCCGTCCTTGGCGAAGGCGGGGCGCAGTTGCGGGATCTTGTCAGGGCGGCCCTTGCCGGGGGCTTCGTCATGTTCGACCACGACATCGCCTGCACGGGTTGAAACCGTCACCGGCACGACTTCGTCGGCAAACGCGCCGCTGGCAATCGCACGGTTGGCGCGGGCGAGCGATTCGATGGTGTAGGCATCCATCTCGTCGCGGGTCATCTGATAGGCGTTGGCGGTGTCCTGCGCGAAAGTGCCCATCGCCCGGCCCGGCTCATAGGCATCTTCAAGCCCGTCGAGGAACATGTGGTCATAGGCGGTATCATGCCCCAGCCGCGCGCCCGAACGGTGCTTTTTGAGGAGGTAAGGCGCATTGGTCATGCTCTCCATCCCGCCGGCGACCACCACATCGATGGTGCCACTGGCGAGCGCTTCGGCCCCCATGATCACGGTCTGCATTCCGCTGCCGCACACCTTGTTGACGGTGGTTGCCTGAACCGAAAGCGGCAGGCCCGCCTTGATTGCGGCCTGGCGCGCCGGGGCCTGGCCAAGCCCGGCGGGCAGCACGCAGCCGATATAGGCGCGGTCGATGTCCTCGCCCGCCACGCCAGCGCGCTCAACCGCCGCCTTCACCGCCACTGCGCCCAGATCGGTCGCGGAAACATCGGCCAGCGCGCCCTGCATCGCGCCCATCGGAGTGCGCGCGTAGGAGAGGATCACGATCGGATCGGCGGAGGAAAACTGGGTCATGGCAAAGTCCTTGCGTCACGTAGGGGGGGAGGTGCTGGAGTTGTAATGCTGCGTTGCGGTATTTGCAATCATAGACGCACCCCCGCAACATCCTTGTCAGCGGGCGGGCTTTGCGCGAAGATGCGTCGCAAATGAAAACGCATCACTGCGAATGGGAGAATGACATGGCCGATGATCGCCGCGAAGAACTTGAAGCCCTGCTGACGCGCCAACGCGCCGCCTTCACCGCTTCGCGCCCTGAACCAATGTCGCAGCGGAAAGACCGCATCCGCCGCGCAATTGCTCTGGTCAAAGATCACGGTGATGATTTCGCCAAGGCGATGAGCGCGGATTTCGGCAACCGTTCCTACGCGCAATCGATGTTGACCGATGTTGCGGCGACCGTGGCTGCGGGCAATGATGCGCTGAAACACATGGACAAGTGGGCCAAGCCCGACAAGCGCAAGGTGCAGTTCCCGCTCGGCCTGCTGGGCGCGCGGGCCGAGGTGCGGTATGAACCCAAGGGCGTGATCGGTATCCTGTCCCCATGGAATTTCCCGCTCCAGCTCGCTTTTGGCCCGCTGATGCAGGTGTTTGCGGCGGGCAATCGCGCGATGATCAAACCGTCCGAATTTACCGAGCGGACCAGCGAGTTGATGGCGCAGTTGACGGCCGAATATTTCGCGCCCGAAGAAGTCGCGGTTGTTACCGGCGGGCCGGAAGTCGCCGCCGCGTTTTCCTCGCTGCCGTTCGATCATCTGGTGTTCACCGGATCGACCGCGACAGGCCGCCGGGTGATGCAGGCCGCCGCCGCGAACCTCGTTCCGGTAACGCTCGAACTTGGCGGAAAATCGCCCGTCATCATGGGTCGCAGCGCCGATTTTGCGCGCGCCGGGGAACGGATCGCGATTGGCAAGATGCTCAACGCCGGGCAAATCTGCCTCGCGCCCGATTACATGATCGTGCCCGAAGACAAGCAGGACGAAGCGGTGGCGGGCGTCGTCGGCGCGGCGACCGCGATGTATCCGCGCCTGCTCGATAATGATGACTACGCCTCGATCGTGTCCGATCGCCATTTTGAACGGCTGCAAGGCTTGGTCGAAGACGCGCGCGGCAAGGGCGCCGAGGTGATCGAGGTTAATCCCGCTGGCGAGGATTTCACCAACGCCAACCAACGCAAGATGCCGCTCACCATCCTGAAAAACGTCACCGAAGATATGGCGGCGATGCAAGAGGAAATCTTCGGCCCAGTGTTGCCGGTGATGACCTACAAGGCGCTCGATCAGGCGGTGGATTACGTCAACGACCATGATCGCCCGCTCGGCCTGTATTATTTCGGTGAGGACAAGGGCGAACAGGAACGCGTGCTGACCCGCACGATTTCAGGCGGGGTGACGACCAATGATGTGGTGTTCCACGTTTCGATGGAAGACTTGCCGTTCGGCGGGGTCGGCCCTTCGGGGATGGGGTCTTACCACGCGATCGAAGGATTCCGTGAATTCAGTCACGCCCGCGCGGTTTATCACCAGCCCAAGATCGACATCGCCAAGCTTGCCGGATTGAAGCCGCCCTATGGCAAGGCGACCGACAAGGCGGCGGCGAACATGATGAAGTAAACCGATGGCGCAACAGGTGTTCGATTTCATGCAACATCGATAAGGGTTTTTGTCGGAGTCGCAGGCTTGCGCCTGCTGCACGACCGGCTTAGGGCGACCTCGGGATTAATAGCTTGGACAACGCCGTGGTCGATCTCAGCCAGTATCTTCCGATACTGTTATTCGTGCTCGTCGCCTTCGGGCTCTCGCTTCTGTTTGTGGTGGCGCCGATGGCGGTGTCGCGGCTGACCGGCACGCACAACCCGGACGCGGAAAAGCTCAGCGAATATGAATGCGGTTTCCCCGCGTTCGAGGACGCGCGCAGCCAGTTCGATGTGCGGTTCTACCTCGTCGCGATCAGCTTTATCGTGTTTGATCTCGAAGCCGCGTTCCTGTTCCCTTGGGCGGTCAGCCTTGGCGAAACGGGCTGGGTGGGCTGGGGCGGCATGATGGTGTTCCTGTTCATCCTTGCGGTTGGGCTGGCTTATGAATGGAAGAAAGGGGCGTTGGATTGGGAATGAATACGATCGTTACTCCTCCCCAAGGGCTCCCTGACATTTCCGCGCACACCACCGCCAAGGGCGGCGAAGTGCGTCAGCCCGATGCGTCCTATTTCACCGCGTTGCAGACGGAGGTGAATGACAAGGGTTTCCTCGTCACCTCGACCGAGGATCTGTTCCAGTGGGCGCGCACCGGCAGCCTGTGGTGGATGACCTTCGGCCTCGCGTGCTGCGCGGTGGAGATGATCCATGTGAATATGCCGCGTTACGACATGGAGCGTTTCGGCGCCGCGCCGCGCGCGTCCCCGCGCCAGTCTGACGTGATGATCGTTGCGGGCACGCTGTGCAACAAGATGGCCCCGGCGTTGCGCAAGGTCTATGACCAAATGTCCGATCCCAAATATGTGATCAGCATGGGCAGCTGCGCCAATGGCGGCGGCTATTATCACTACAGCTATTCGGTGGTTCGCGGCTGCGACCGGATCGTGCCGGTTGATATTTACGTGCCCGGATGCCCGCCGACGGCTGAGGCGCTGCTTTACGGCGTGATGCAATTGCAGCGCAAAATCCGCCGCGTTGGCACGATTGAGAGGTAAGGGCGATGGCCGTTCTCCACTCCGCCCCGAAATTCGCCTCCAACGAAGGCGTGATTGACGCGATCAGCGAAAGCATCAGCGTGTGGCTGATCGATGCGCAAGAAACGCACGGCGAGGTGTCGTTCCGCGTCCAGCGCGATGCCATTGAACAGGTGCTGCGCAGCTTGCGTGACGATCACCAGTATCAGCAGTTGATGGAAATCGCAGGCGTCGATTACCCCGACCGCGCAGAGCGGTTCGAGGTGGTCTATATGCTCCTGAGCCTGACCAAAAATCACCGCGTGATGGTGAAATGTTCGGCGGACGAGAACACCCCGGTTCCGACTGTCACGACGCTGTGGCCCAACGCCGGCTGGCTGGAACGCGAAGTTTTCGACATGTTCGGCGTCACCTTCGCGGGCAACCCCGATCTGCGCCGCATCCTCACCGATTACGGGTTTGAAGGCCACCCATTCCGCAAGGATTTCCCGCTGACCGGCTACACCGAACTACGCTATTCCGAAGAGGAAAAGCGGGTGGTGTATGAACCGGTCGAACTGGTGCAGGAAATGCGTGAATTTGATTTTCTCTCCCCGTGGGAAGGCGCGGATTACGTGCTTCCCGGAGACGAGAAGGCTGACGAGAAGGCTCCCCCCGCGAAGCCGGAAGGGGGGGCGAAAAAATGACCATGCAACGCGAAGAATCGCCGACCACCGATGGCGCGGTCATCAACAATTACACGATCAATTTCGGCCCGCAGCACCCGGCCGCGCACGGCGTGTTGCGGATGGTGATGGAGCTGGATGGTGAGGTGATCGAACGGATCGACCCGCATGTCGGCCTGCTCCACCGCGGCACTGAAAAGCTGATCGAACACAAGACGTATCTGCAGGCGCTGCCCTATTTTGACCGGCTCGATTACGTTTCGCCGCTGTGTCAGGAACATTCCTATGTGCTGGTGATCGAGAAACTGCTCAATCTCGAAGTGCCGATCAGGGCGCAATACCTGCGGGTGCTGTTCGCTGAATTGACCCGCATTTCCAACCACATGCTCAACATGGGCGCGCACATCCTCGATGTCGGCGCGTTCACGCCGAACCTGTGGATCATGGACCTGCGCGAAGATTGCATGAACTTCTTCGAACGCGCGAGCGGTGCGCGGATGCACTCGGCGTGGTTCCGGCCCGGCGGCGTGCATCAGGACGTGCCGGAAAAGCTGCTGGTCGATATCGGCGACTGGCTCGACCACCGCTTCTTCCAGTTGTTCGAAGACGCGATGAGCCTGGTGATCGACAACCGCATCTTCAAACAGCGCAATGTCGATATTGCGGTGGTGGGCCGCGATGATGCGATTGCCTGGGGTTTTTCCGGCCCGATGATCCGCGCGGCGGGCATCCCGTGGGACTTGCGTAAAAGCCAGCCCTATGACGTCTATGACCGGATGGAGTTCGACATTCCTGTCGGCACCAACAGCGATTGCTATGATCGGTTCATGGTGCGCGTGAAGGAAGTTTACGAAAGCGCCAAGATCATCCGCCAGTGCCTGCGCGATTTGCCCGCCGGGCCGATTGCCA
>Ga0180009_10007398_pt1 | contig 11228 bp, 11 predicted proteins | sample OS_PC_MetaG_FD_123537 | JGI IMG/M metagenome (GOLD analysis project Ga0180009, IMG submission 123537) | Groundwater microbial communities from the Aspo Hard Rock Laboratory (HRL) deep subsurface site, Sweden - OS_PC_MetaG | ecosystem: Environmental > Aquatic > Deep subsurface > Groundwater...
TATTCTGATTTTCAATAAAATCTTTCTCTAAAGAGTAATCTAAATCAAAAGAATCAATTATTTTTGCTATTCGATTCTTGTCTTTCTCGCGCACGTATATTGCTGGTGCCATGCCAATTTTAAAAGTTTAAAGTTTATAAACTTTTTCCTATGTTACTTTTATAGAAAAGTAACACTAAGGCTTCCCGGGAACTTCGTGATGCCTGAAGCACCTTGCAGTGTATTCGGATTCACCTTCTATTGAAATCAAAGGTGAATTATAATGTGCAGGCTCTCCATTAATTAATCTTTGAGTGTAATAAGCAGGGTCACCGCACTTTGTGCAAACTGAATGAAGCTTTTCAAATTCGTTTGCAATTGCCATTAATTCCGGCATTGAGCCAAATGGTTCACCTCTAAAATCCAAATCAAGACCTGAAAAAATTATATTCTTTTCCTGTTTTTGAAGCTCTAAAACAACATCAACAATATTTTTTCCAAAAAACTGAATTTCGTCTATTGCAATTAAATCATACTCTTTTGAAATTGAAATAATCTCTTCTGGTTTTTTGATGTAGTTCCATTTTATAAAATCCCTTTCAGAGCGTGAGTTAAAATTCCGGTCATCAACCCTGGGTTTAAAACCCATATATGAAAATCTGCCGTTCATCCACCTTAACGGATCGACTCTCTGAATAAGCTTCCCTGTTTTTCCAGACATCATTGGCCCGGCAAAACCTTCAATTACCCCCGGTCTGACAAAATAATTACCCTCTTTTTTCATTTTCCCTTTCCCTATAATACAAAAGAGTTGCAGTTTTAATAAAGATTACTACCAAAAAATCTTAAAAACCGCCGCCCCTTAACCTTTTAATGGAGATAAGCAAATCTGAAGAAGAGATACTTGAATTTTGGAAGAAAAAGAAAATTTATGAAAAGTCTACCAAAAAAAATGTTAAAGGGAAAAAGTTTTATTTAATGGATGGGCCCCCCTATGCAACGGGAAGTATCCACATGGGAACTGCCTTAAATAAGATTCTAAAAGACATTGCAATGCGTTCCCATAGGCTCCAGGGATTTGACGTTTTTGACAGGGCAGGATATGACACCCATGGAGTTCCAATTGAATTTAAGATTGAGAAAGAAATCGGAACAAAATCAAAAAAAGACATTGAAAAATATGGAGTCAAGAAATTTGTAGATAGATGCAAGGAATTTGCAACAAAGTATATTGAAATTATGAATGAAGAATTTCTTAACCTCGGTGCATGGTTTAATTTTGAAGATCCTTACTTAACTCTCTCAAATGAGTATATAGAAACTATATGGGACACTTTCAAGGTTGCGGAAAAAAAGGGTCTCTTATATCTTGGAAAATACCCCGTTCACATTTGCCCCCGATGTGAAACAGCAGTTGCGTTCAATGAAGTTGAATATGAAAAACAGGAAGACAATTCCATTTTTGTAAAGTTTCCCCTAAAGGAAAAAGAAAACACTTTTTTGATAATATGGACGACGACTCCTTGGACCCTCCCGGGAAATACAGGTGTTATGGTCAACCCAAACTTTGATTATGAAGAAATAGAGCTTTCAGACGGGCAAAAATGGATTATTGCGAAAGAACTTGTTTCCAGCATAATGGGAAATCTTGAAAGAGGGTATACCCCCAAAAAAATTTACAAAGGGATTGAAATGGAAAACTGGGAATACCTGAACCCTTTGTCAAAAAATTTAAAATTGAATATTAAAAATTCTTACAGAGTTGTGTTATCCCCCCGATATGTGACTCTTGATGAGGGAACGGGTCTTGTTCACTGTGCGCCGGGGCATGGTAAGGAAGATTATGAAGTGGGAAAAGAAGCGGGTCTTGATATGCCCTCTCCTGTTGATATAAATGGAATTTTAACAAAAGAGGCCGGAAAATATTCAGGGAAAAGAGCAAGAGTTGTGGATGAGGAAATCATGGAAGATCTTGAAAAAGAAGGTTTTTTGATTTATAAAATGAAATACTCTCATGACTATCCTCTATGCTGGAGATGCAAAACCCCTCTTTTGATGGTTTCACAGCCTCAATGGTTTTTAAAAATCTCACAAATTCAAAAAAACATTCTTAAGAGCAACGAAAAAGTAAAATGGAATCCTCCCTGGATGAAACTAAGAATGAAGGCTTGGCTTGAAGGGCTTTCTGACTGGCCTGTTTCAAGAAAAAGATACTGGGGAACTCCTCTTCCTATTTGGGTTTGCGAAAAGTGCGAAAAAAGAAAAGTTATCGGAAGTGTTCATGAACTTGAGAAGGAATCTGGAAAAAAAGTAATTAATATTCATAAGCCTGAAATCGACAAAATTGAAATTTCCTGTGCCTGCGGGGGAAAAATGAAAAGAGTTCCGGATGTCCTGGATGTGTGGTTTGATTCGGGGGTTTCCAGCTGGGCCGCACTTAAGATGGGAACAAAAAATCATTTTAATAAATACTGGCCGGCTGACCTGAACATTGAGGGAAAGGACCAGGTCCGAGGGTGGTGGAATTCTCAGTTTATTCTTTCATGGATAAAATTTGAAAAAATTCCTTTTGAAAATGTTGTAGAACACGGAATGATTCTTGATATTGGAAAAAGAAAAATGTCAAAATCTACGGAAAACACAATTCAACCTAACGAAGTTTTTGAAAAATATGGGAGAGATTATCTAAGATATTACTTTGCCAAAACTTCAAAAGGAGAGGATTTCAGCTTTGACGAATCTGAACTGAAAGATATTGGGAAAGTTTTTATGATAATCTCAAATTTGAAAAATTTTGTTTTGCAGACAGAAAATGGAAAACCAAAAACAAAAATTGAAGACAAATGGATTTTATCAAAATACAATCAGCTTTTAAGAGAAGTTACAAAAAAATACAATGAATTCAAATTTCCTGAAGCACTTAAATTGATTGAAGATTTTGTTGTTATGGATTTTTCAAGGGCTTATATCAAAATAATAAGGGAGAGGTCAAATGAAACAGGAAAGTTAATTGAAGAAATTTATCTTTCAGTTTTAAAATTGCTTGCACCGATAATTCCTTTTTTGACTGAAAAAATCTGGCAGGAATTAAAAGAAAAAAATATTGTCTCTGAGGAATCAATTCATCTGACAACTTTTTCAAAACCAGATAAGAAAAAAATTGATTTAAAAATTGATGAAGAATTTTCAAAAGTTTTTCAGATTATTGAAAAAGGACTTTTTGAAAGAGACAAAGAAAAAATCGGACTCAAATGGCCCCTATCAAAAATAAGCTTAAGTGAAAATTTTAGGGTGGAAAAAAAATATGAAGATATTATTAAAAACCAACTTAATGTTAAATCGGTTACCTGGAAAAAAACAAAAGACAAAAATGAATTGTCGGCCCAGTTTAATACCAAAATGACCCCGGAACTTGAGTCTGAAGGATATGCAAGGGAAATCTCAAGAAAGGTTCAGGCACTAAGAAAAAAGATGGGTTTAAACAAAGAGGATGTAATTAGGCTTAACATTACAACAGATAAGAATTTTGTTGAAATTCTGAAAAAAAGGGGGGATTTGATAACTGCAAGGACAAATTCAAAGAAGGTTGAATTTCGGGAAAAAGAGGACAAACAGCGAGGAGAAACTGAACCTTTCAAAATCAAAAATATGCATGGAAAAATAGAGGTTGTTAAACTGAATGGGAGTAACGAATGATAGTTACTCATTTAGGATAGCAATATTTAAAAACTAAAATATCCTAAAAGTGTTATAAAAATGATAGTTAAAGACGAATTTTTAAGCAGGCTCAGAAAAATTTTTGATTTGAATTTATATGAAGTGAAAGTCTGGACTGCACTTTTGTCCCGAGGCACCTCAACTGCGGGGGAATTGTCAACAATTTCAGATGTTCCGCGTTCAAGAACATATGACATTTTAGAGTCGCTTGAAAAGAAAGGATTCATAATTATGAAGATTGGCAAGCCAATAAAATTTGTGGCTTTAAAACCTGAGGAAGTTGTTGAAAGAGTTAAGAAAAATCTTATGGTTGATGCAAAGGAAAAGACAAAAAGATTGGAGACTTTAAAGGGGGATGAGGTTCTTGATGAATTAACCGGATTGTTTACTAAGGGGATAAAATTTGTTGAACCTTCAGACTTGTCAGGAAGCCTTAAAGGAAGGCAAAATCTTTACAATCACCTTGACATGATGGTAAGAGATGCTGAAAAAACAATCACAATTGTTACAACTTCGGAAGGCCTGAACAGAAAACTTGAAGCTTTGATGGGTAGTTTTGAAAAGGTCAAAAAAAGAGGGGTTAAAATAAGAATTGCTGCTCCGATTGATAAAAATAATATTCATGTTGCAAGAGATTTGAAGAAGGTTGCGGAGGTCAGAAGCCTTGACAACTTTAAAGCAAGGTTTACAATAATCGATTCAAATCAAGTTATGTTTATGCTCCTTGATGATGAAAAATTCCATCCAAACTATGACGTCGGTGTTTGGATAAGCACAGAATTCTTCGCCGCAGCTCTTGAACAGATGTTTGAACTTGCCTGGAAAGAAATGAAGCCGGTTAAGTAAATTTTATAAAAGGAGTTTTGTTTTAATTTTAATGAAAGACTTGGAGGGATATATATTAAAAAATACCCAATTAAAGGGGGTATACTTTCTTCTTTTCCCTTCTGAAAAAGAAAATTTTTTTGAAGCAAAGTATTTTTCAAAAGATGAATTAGCTCTCAAATCAAAAAAAGAGTTACCTCTTAAAAGCATAAAAGAAAGGCTAAAAAAAGGAATTTATAAAACTCTTATTGTAGACGAACTTGAAAAATTAAAAAGCATCTTGCATGGGAAAAAACTGGAAAAATTCAAAGAAATTTTCGGGGTGAAAAAATTTAAATTAAAAACAGAATACAGGGATTATTTTTTCTTTTGGAATGAACTAAAAAATTAAAACCCAAGACCCTTGAGAGTTCCTGAAACTTTTTTAACATTTATTTTCTCTTTAAATAATGCAAAAGAAGCCTTAACCTTATCAAGGGATTTTCTATTAACAGAAATTATATTTTCTTTTATCCATACCGGGGCTGCTTCACTCAACCCTAAAATCCCCACAAATTCTTTTATTGCCGATGGGACATTCTTTTTGAGGTTTTTGCCCTCCAAAAAAAGGTATCTCCTTTTCTCCCTGTGAGATGGAATGAGCGCTTTCATACAAAAAAAAGGATTCGGGCATTTATAATTTTTAGGGAGAAACCATTTTAAACTAAAATTTCCTGATTTCCCTATAAAATGGAGATTTGCACGGTTGGGGGATTTGAAGAAGTTGGAAAAAATATGACAGCCGTCAAAGTAGGCGAAGATGTTTTCATCTTTGACTGTGGTTTTTTCCTTCCGGGAATCATTGAACTTCAGGAGACTGAAAAAATTGGTTACAGCCTTCCGGGATTAAGAAGGGTTGGGGGGGTACCTGATGACAGAATTCTTGACAAGCTTAAATGGAGGGATAAAGTAAAAGCAATATTTCTTTCACACGCTCACCTTGACCATGTTGGAGGACTTCCTTTTTTAATAAACAGATACCCAGGAGTCCCGGTTTTTGGAACGCCCTTTACAATGAAAGTTCTTGAATCTTTGGTTGAAGACTCAAAAGTAAGAGTAAACAACAGAATGAACATTGTGAGTCCAAATTCAACCCACAAAATAAAAAACAGCGACGGAGTTACTGCCGAATTTGTTCATGCAACCCACTCAACAATTGACTGTGCGTATGTTGCAATTCATACTAAAGAAGGAACTTTTTTTTACGCGCTTGACCTGAAGTTTGATAATCATCCAACACTTGGCATGCCCCCAAATTACAAAAAAATAAAAGAAATAGGAAAAGAAAAAGTAAAGGCGCTTGTTATGGATGCCCTTTATTCAAGAACGGAAAGAAAGCCAGGAGGGGAAAAAATTGCGGAGCATCTCTTAGAAGATGCTTTCTCAAAAATTAACATTGGAAAAAATGCCCTTTTTGTAACCACCTTCTCAAGTCACATTGAAAGATTAAACAATATTGTTAATGTTGGTAAAAGGACAAGAAGGGAAATAGTTTTTTTGGGAAGAAGTCTTGCAAAATATGTTGACTGCGCAATAAAAGTTGGAAAGTGTCCTTTCAAAAACAAGATAAGAGTTATGAAATATCGAAATCAAGTTAATTCTTTTTTAAAAAGGGCTCAAGCAAACCGTGAAAAATATCTAATTGTCTGCACAGGACACCAGGGAGAACAAAATTCAATTCTTGATAGAATCTCAAAAGGAGACACCCCTTTTCAATTTATAGAGGGGGATAATTTGATTTTTTCATCAAGTGTTATTCCCGCTGAAGTTAATATTGAATCAAGAAAAAGGCTTGATGAAAAACTAAGAAAAATGGGGGTTAAACTTCAAGTTGATGTTCACGTTCACGGACACGGGAGCAGAGAAGATATGAGGGAAATGATTTCAATGTTAAACCCAGAACACCTAATTCCCGCACATGGGTCTCAAGAGCAGGAGGAGCCCTTGATAGATTTGGGAGAGGAATTTGGCTACAAGCCAGGAAAAACTTCTCACCTGATGAAAAACGGGGATGTCTTGGAAGTCTAAATCTAATGCAAAAATTCTAACCCAAACCCCTAAGGACAAATTTTTAAACGTCAAATTCTTGTATAATGAATGGTAAAAGAGGATGAGTACTTACTCACTAATCAGGAGATTCTTGGAGGCATCAAAGCCGCAATTGAAAGAGGGCAAACATTAAAAGATGCTATGATGAGTTTTTATCAGGCAGGTTACAAAAAAGAAGAAATTGAAGACGCTGCAAAGGCTTATCTTTATCTTCAAAGGGGAACTTCCGAGGCTGAAGTTTTTTCAAAAAACCAGGGAATTGAAAAAAAAGAGGAAGAGAAGCAGGATGAAAAAAAAGATGTTGTTTCCCAAAAAGAAAAAATGTATTCAAAGACAGAAACAACAAGGGCCCCAGAAATGGGAGGAGGAGCAACCCGGGAAATGCCAAAAAAAATTGTTCAGAAGGTTTCAAGCTACAGTTCTCAGGATAAAATTTCAAAACTTCGCGGAAAGACGGTAACAGTTGTCTTAATAATAGTTCTTGCAGTATTGATGGGAATTCTTGCTATGGTTTTTTTGTTCAGGTCAGAACTCATAAATTTTATTAACAGCCTATTCGGATAAATTTAATGATTTACGAACCATCGGATGACACCTACTTGCTCTGTGAAACAGTTGAAAAAAAAATTGAGAGAAAAAACTTAAAGATTTTAGAGATGGGTTTTGGCTCCGGATACATTCTGGAATTCTTGCATAATAGAGGTTTTAAGAATCTAATTGGTGCAGACATAAATGGAGTGGCTGTAAAAAATTTAAAAAAGAAGGGTTTTAATGCTGTTAAATCGAACTTATTTTCAAATATTTACGGAAAGTTTGATTTAATTGTTTTTAATCCCCCATACCTCCCGCACGACAAGGATGAAGATAATGAGTCTTCCATCATAACAACCGGGGGAAAGCATGGCTCTGAAATAATAAACCGTTTTCTCGGAGACGCAAAAAATCACTTAACGGAAAAAGGAAAAATATTTCTCTTAATTTCTTCTTTAACAAAAGGAATTGATTGTGGAGATTACAATAAAAATCTTCTCAGCGAGAAAAAATTGTTCTTTGAAAAGTTAGAAGTTTGGGAATTGGCTATTTAATGTTTTCAAGAATCTCCGGGATTATCTTGGTCTCTTCAAAATGCCCGAAATCTTTTTTTATTATAACTTTTGCACCAAAATCTTCTTCAAATTTTTTCCACTCTTTTGGTGAAACATAAGGGTCATTTGTTGAGAAAATACAGGTTATTTTTCCGGTGTGGTCGAGTACCCTTTCAGGATTTATCTTATTATTCAACCAAGGGTGGGCAATTTTTAACTCTTCAGAACCAAGGCCAATTAAGTCCAACCAGGGCGCAATAAAAACGCAACCTCCAACCTTAATATGCTTGTGACTTTTTTCAAGAAACCTCATTATTGTCTGAGCTCCAATGCTGTGACCGATAAAATAAGTATTTTCATCAATTTTTGGAGCATTTTCTTCAATATATTTTACCCAATCTTCAATTTTTGGCTCATCCGTATTTGGCATGTCAAATGAATGAACTTCAAAGCCCTTTTTCCTGAGTTCTTCCTCAGCCCACACTATCCAGGGAGTGCTTGAATCGGCCCCCCAGCCATGGAGTATATAGGCTCTTTTCATAAATATATCAGTTCTTGGGGGTATAAAAGATTAATCATAACGCTCAAAGAAAATTCTTTGGGAGGCAATTCCCATTTTCCCAAGCTTTTCCCTAACCTCAAAAACCATCTCTTTGAGCCCGCAGATATAGAAATCTCCATTAAAACCTTCCGGAATAAATTTATCAAGGAAATCCTGAACATGCCCTTTGTAGATATACCCTTCATCTGTTGGCCGGCTTAAAACATTAAAATATTTTAAATTTCCAGATAAAGAGATTTCCCTTAATTCTTCCTCAGAACACAAATCTGTTTCATTTTTGAATCCCCTCGCAAGATAAATTTTTTGAGGCGATTTTTTTTCCGACATGTTTTTAATCATGCTTTTGAAAGGCCCAAACCCTGTTCCGCTTGAAATTAAAAAAATATCTTTTGAGGGGTTCCGAACCGTGAAATTTCCAAGTGGGCCTTTCATCTCAATTTGTTCTCCGATTTTCATATTAAATAAAAAATTTGAGGCATAACCCCCCTCAACCTTCTTAAAAAAAATTGAAATTTTTCCCTTTTCAGATGGGGACGAAAAAATTGAATATGAACGCAAAATTCGCCTTCCATCTTTGTAAAATGCCATCATTACATACTGCCCTGCAGAAAACTCAAAATTTTCCGGAACCTCAAAATAAAGGACCTTTGTACTTTCATTGATTTTTGATTCGCCAATAAGTTTTGAATTAAACCGAAATGCTTCCATTTTTATAACAAAAAGGAGGAGTTTAAAAAGGTTTAAGTCGGAACTCCACTCATTCCCAATTATATTTATATACCTCTTCTTTTTTCAGAATATATAAATAAAAATGGTAAATTTCGCACATTTTGCTGACGTTCATTTAGGAGGATGGAGACAAGGTCCAATGCAGGATTTGAACTTTATGGCCTTTCAAAAAGTAATTGAAACCTGCATAGAAAGAAAAGTGGATTTTGTTTTAATAGCCGGGGATTTATTTGATTCGGCTTATCCCCCGATTGAAACTCTTAAAGAAACATTCGCGGAATTTAAAAAATTAAAAGAGGCAAAAATTCCGGTTTTTATAATCGCAGGTTCTCATGACTACTCGGTTTCAGGAAAAACTTTTCTTGATGTTTTGGAGAAGGCCGGATTTTGCAGAAATGTTTTTGATGCCGAGTTTAAGGAAGATGTAATAATTCTGTCACCCACCATTCATGAGGGAGTTGCAATTTACGGGTACCCCGGAAAAAAGTCGGGTCTTGAAGTTTCTGACATAAAAAAATTAAAACTTAATGAAGCTCCCGGAATGTTTAAAATTTTAATGCTTCATACAACCATGGACAAGGTAAGAGGAGTTCTTCCGATTGAATGCGTTGAAGCCGACAGTCTCCCGGAGGCGAATTATTATGCGCTGGGGCACATTCATGTTGACTTTAGGTATAAAAATCTGGTTTACCCTGGACCTGTCTTTCCGAATAACTTCAGTGAACTTGAAACAGTTGAAACCGGAAGCTTTTACATTATTGACACTGAACTTGGAGACCCTTTTGAAAAAATTGAAATAAAAATAAAAGACATCCTTAGTATTGAATTTGAAATAAAAAATGCCCTAACTGCAACCCAGGAAATATTAAATGAACTTGGAAAAAAGAACCTTAAAGACAAGCTTGTTCTTTTGAGAGTTTCTGGGGAACTGGGAAATCAAAAAACTTCAGACATAAACTTTGAAAAAATAGAAAACTTTTGCTTTGAAAATGGGGCTTATTTTTTTTTGAAGAACACTCATGATTTGAAAACAAGCGAAGTGCACCTGGACATTGAAATAAAAAACAAGGAAAACCTTGAAGAGGAAGCTCTTAAAAAATATTCGAGTGAAAACCCTTCAAAATTCAATAAGTTTATTCCCCAGTTGATGGGAACTCTTTCGATTGAAAAGCAGGAGGGTGAAACTATTGATTCATTTAATGCCCGGCTTTTAGAGGAATCAAAAAAAATTTTAGATATAGAATGATAATAAAAAAAATAATTTTGGACAATATAAGAAGCTATGAACATGAAGAAGTGAAATTAGGAGAAGGGTCAACTCTTTTATCCGGAGATATTGGTTCAGGTAAAACTTCCGTGCTTCTTGGAATTGAGTTTGGACTTTTTGGGCTTCAACCGGGGCAAAAGGGTTCCGCACTTTTAAGAAATGGTGCAAAGGAAGGAGGAGTAACTCTCCTTTTTGAAGTTGATGGAAAGGACATTCTTGTTGAGAGAACTCTCAAGAGGGGAAAAACTATCTCGCAGGGAAATTCTTCAATAACTGTTGATGGAAAAAAAGAAGAGCTTGCGGTAACAGAACTAAAGCAAAGGATTCTTGAAATTCTTAAGTATCCTTCAGAATTTTCAAAAAAGCAAAATCTTCTCTATAAATTTACAGTTTATACTCCCCAGGAAGCAATGAAAGAAATAATTCTTGAAGATCCTGAAGTTAGACTAAATACTCTGCGTCACGTTTTTGGAATAGATAAATACAAAACAATTCTTGAAAATGCCTCCGTTTTAAGGCTTAAGCTTAGGGAAGAAAAAAGGCTTATGGAAGGGATTACTTACAGCCTTGAGGATGACAAAAAAGGCATCCTAAAAAAGGAACTTGACCTTGAAGAAATGAAAAAATCAACAATAATTCTAGAAGAGGACCTTAAAGAAAAATCAGAAGCAAGAAAGATTAAAGAAAAGGAAAAGGGGGATATTTCCAGAAAGATAGATGAGAAAAATGAAATAAAACAGGAAATTGCAAAATCAAAAATCGTACACTATTCAAAAAAAGAAAACATTTCAAAAAATGAAAAAATAATACAGGAAATTAAAAAGGAAATTCAAAACTTTAAAAATCTTGACTTTGATGAGAAAAAACTTTTGGAAATTGAATCAGTTATTGCACAAACTAAAAAAGAAAGGGAAAAAATTTATGAAAAAAATCTTAAAGTTAACTCTGAAATTGAAAGCCTTAAGATAAAAGAAGA
>Ga0180009_10007399_pt1 | contig 11227 bp, 9 predicted proteins | sample OS_PC_MetaG_FD_123537 | JGI IMG/M metagenome (GOLD analysis project Ga0180009, IMG submission 123537) | Groundwater microbial communities from the Aspo Hard Rock Laboratory (HRL) deep subsurface site, Sweden - OS_PC_MetaG | ecosystem: Environmental > Aquatic > Deep subsurface > Groundwater...
CGTCCTGACCGAAGCCGCCGAGTTTGCCCGATCGGTATCATCGGATCGATTACCCGGAGAGGTCCTAGATGTCGGTAAACGGGCATTTATCGACTATTTTGGCGTCGCCCTTGCGGGAAGCCACGAACCGGTAAGCCGTGTGGTGCAATCATACGTCAGCACCCTATCCACGGTATCGGAGTCAACGGTTTTGGGGACCGATTTTCGCGCACCGCAGAACTTGGCGGCGTTGGCAAATGGAGTGGCCGGACACGCGCTGGATTACGATGATGTCAGTTGGACGACCATCGGGCATCCGACGGTTACGGTCGCCCCTTCTGTTTTGGCCACCGGAGAGACGGTAGAGGCTTCGGGCCGGCAACTGCTGGGCGCGTATACCGTGGGGGTGGAGATCGCGCATAAAATTGCAGGGCATATGATGCCGGGCACCTCGGAAAAAGGATGGCACACCACCAGTGTTTTTGGGCCTCTGGGCGCGGCGGCCGCATCTGCACACCTGATGCGGTTGGGAAACAAGTCATTTGCCGATGCCTTGGGTATTGCAGCGTCCACGGCCGGGGGGCTTCGGGCAAATTTCGGCACCATGACGAAAGTCTTTCATGCCGGCATGGCCGCCTTTAACGGCACAACGGCTGCGATGCTGGCCCGGTTAGGCCTAACGGCTTCAGACAACGCGATCGAAGCCCCGGATGGTTTTTTCCAAGTCTTTAATGGGAATCCTCTAACCGACGGTTCAGTGGCATTCGGTCAGCCATGGGATATCCTAAACCCCGGCTTGGTTTTTAAGAAATATCCCTGCTGCAGCGGGACTCACCCGGCCGTTGACTGCATTCAAGAGATGCAAAAGGAAACCCCGTTTACTGCAGACCAAGTAGAAGCGATTCACGTGGGTGTGAGTCTGCTGGGTCCGCGAGAATTAATCTATCATTCCCCGAAAACGGTTACTGAAGCCAGGTTTTCCATGGCATATGCTCTTGCCGCTGCGCTTCGGTACGGTAAAGTGAGCTTGGCACAATTTAAGGAGTCTTGCCTGGAAGATCCCGTCATAATAGGGCTGATTCCAAAAATTACGATGAAGATCGATCCGGAGTTGGCGAAACTGGGCCTTATCGGAACCGCTCCTGCCAAGCTGCGGATCGTTCTTGACGACGGCAGGACGCTATACGGCAGGTGTGATCTTGCGAAAGGGAATCCTGAAAACCCCATGAGTGATGAGGAGTTGTATTCAAAATTCCTTGATTGCGTTTCGGAAAGCATTGGGGCCGGTCGGGCCAAGAAAATCCTGGATTCCTTGCGCGCACTGGAAACAGTTGAGAACATCGGTTCAATTATGGGTTTGTTCATATAAGAGGGTACTTCAAAAAATAGAGTGCCGATTTTCCCAAATGACCTTAAACTCGACAAAGGAGCCAACAGGAATATGGTTTCCTATGAAAATCTGAAAGCCGATGTCCTGGTAGTCGGCGGCGGGGCCGCCGCCTGTATGGCAGCCATCAGTGCGAAAAACAACGGCGCGGATGTGCTGGTCCTCGACAAAGGCCAGCTGGGTAAAAGCGGTTGCTCACCCAATGCGCACGGAGGGATGGCTGTATTTCACAAAGATCCGCGGGACAGCTGGCGGGTGCATATGGAAGACACATTGATGAGCGGCGGATTTTTGAATGACCAGCAGCTAGTAAAGCTGCTCTGCCGGGAAGGGCAGCAATTTTCTGAAATACTGGAACGTTTCGGATCCCTTTTTAACCGGGATGAAGACGGCTCGTACAGTGTCCGAGCATTCGGCGGGCATCGCTATAAACGATCCGTGTTCAGCGGTGATGAAACCGGCCATGAAATGATGAACGGACTAAAACGCGAAATTCACCGGCAGAATATCCGGTTTATCGACGATGCCATGGTCATCCGACTGCTGGTCGATGACAACCGTATCGTGGGGACGGTCGCTTTGGACATGGCCCGAGGAAAATTCTACCATGTGCAAGCACCTGTCGTGGTGCTGGGAACTGCCGACGGTTCCGGTATTTGGCCCTCTGCCTCGGAAAGACAAAGAGGCGATGGACTGTACCTGGCGCTGGAAGCCGGTGCGGAGCTCACCGACCTTGAGTTTATTCAATACCATCCCACCCACGCATGGTGGCCCTATGGCGTCCGGGGAAGTGTGAGTGAAAGCTTTCGGTGCGAAGGCGGGTATTTGCTCAACAGCGACGGGGAGCGCTTTATGGAACGCTACGACCCCGCACAGAAGGAGCTTGCCACCCGGGATAAAGTTTCTGTCTGCATTTTTAAGGAGATCCAGGCCGGACGCGGGGCCGCCCACGGAGGAATCTATGCGTCCGTGGCCCATTTGGACCCGGCTTATGTGGTCAAACGACTTCCCGTTATTTTTCGTAAGTACATGAGCTACGGCTTTGATATTCGGAAACAACCTATTGAGGTCAGATACCGTCCTCATTATCTGTGCGGCGGGGTCATCATCGATACGCATTCACGGACAAAGGTACCCGGGCTATATGCAGCCGGTGCGGTAACAGCCGGTGTTCACGGAGCGAATCGACTGGGCAGCAACGCGTTGGTGGATATTCTGGTATTCGGAAAAATTGCCGGAGAATATGCGGCACAGGAATCAAAAGAAAGAAAAAGGTTGCCGAAAAACCAGATTTTGGAAGAACAGATCAAGAAAGAAATCGAAAACGTCAAACACATTTTGTCGGATAAAAAACATCCGGTGCAAGTACCGCAACTGCGTCGTAAGCACTGCGAAATGATGGACCAGTACATGGGAGTGATGCGCTCCGAAGCGGGAATGAATACCATGCTCCAGGAAATCCATCGGGCCTGTGATGAGGATCTCGCCAATCTCGTGGTTTCGGACAAAAGCCTCAGGTACAATTTCGCACTTAGAGATGCGCTTGAAATGACATACCGCTTGGCTCTCGAAGAGATGTCCACACGGGCGGCTCTCCTGAGGATGGAAAGCAGGGGATCCCATTATCGGGAAGATTTTCCTGCGCGAAATGACAAGGAGTGGATCAAAAATATCGTGTTTTATAAAGGCAACGGCGAGCTGAAAATGGAAGTGAGAACCGTTGATCAACCGATTATCCGGATTGAAGAAATCCAGGATTATGCAAACAACGATTCACCCTGGCACTGATGGAAGCATGGCGCATTGGAATAATGGAAGCGGAAACCAATTATCAACCCTCCACCACTGCAACACGCCGTCACTCCAAATATGTTGACGGCAGAATACTTTTCAGAAGGTGTAAGGAAAGGATTGGATTGAAATCGAGTAACCAAGGAGGATGACCTTGACCTGTTATATTCCCCCCATTGACAAACCCGAAGCGATATACACGGTGCACATTCAGCGCTTCGATCCGGAAAAAGACCAAACACCCTATTGGGAATCCCGCGAGGTTCCTTTTGTTCAAACCATGACCGTAATGGAAGCCCTGGAATATTTATGGGACCAGGGAGAGTACATCGCGTTTAGAGCAAACTGCAGGGAATTTACTTGCGGCTCCTGTGCAATGCTCATCAACGGAAAGGCCCAGCTGGCCTGCGACACGCTTCTCGAAGACAACATGCATCTTGAGCCGTTGTCCCGCTATCCGCTCATCAAAGATTTGGTGGTGGATACCGGCGAGGTGATAGAAAAAATCAAAACGCTGCGGTACTGGCCTGAAACCAATGACAGGGAACAGCAATATACGGTATCCAAAGAGACGATGGACGGCTATCACAAGATCTATACCCGCTGCATCGAATGCTACTGTTGTCTTGAAGCATGTCCGACATCGTCTTTTGAAAAGTCGCAATTCGACGGCCCCATGCATTTGCTGCAGATTGCCCGTGCGGGAGCCCACCCTTTAAACAGCATGAACCGGATAAAACAGGCATCTGAAAGGGGGATCTGGTCCTGTGTGAGCTGCTTTGAGTGTGCAAACGCATGTCCGATGAATCTGAGTCCGGGAGAAGTCATCGCCGAACTCAGAAAGAAGGCAATCAAATCGGCCGTACTGAAATTTATCGGAATGGGTCAGAGGTGAAAAAATGACACAACACAAACGAAAAGGCGTGATCCAGCGGTTTACGACCCGTACGTTGCGGGGCAGACCTCTGGGATTCGAAGCCTATATGTGGGCGGCCCAGCGAATCACAGGGGTTATCATTTTTGGATTTCTCATGTATCATCTCTACACGTTAAGCGTCATTTTTGAGAGCAAAGCCGCCTTCGATCAGGTCATGAAGCGTTTTCAGCGACCTTTGATAAGATTCGGGGAATTGCTACTGGTCTGGGTCATTCTCGTTCACGCCTTGAACGGTCTTCGATTGATTCTTTTGAACCTGTTTCCCGGTCTTAATCATAAACGGCTGGCGTATTATGCGTCCGGGGCAAGCCTGATTCTGTCCCTCTGCAGCATTCCCGTGTTTTTCTAACTGCGACAAGATCCGGAAGGAGATCCCATGACTGTAATTGGCGGAAATAATCCCTCTCAGGACGATAAGGCTGCTGAAGGCGGCTACATTGAAGAAAGCCCGCAGAGAATCGGCATATGGGGATGGTTGGGGTTATACCTGACCGGTGCCGTTCTTCTTTTTCTGCTTCTGGCTCATATTCTACTTGTCCATTATGGTTCCTCTCAACCGGTCAGCTTTCAACGAACATTATCATCTCTTCAATCCCCCTTTGTCAGATTTGTGGAACTGGGGTTGCTATTGATCGCTTTTATCCATGGCTTCACAGGTTTGCGGAGGATTCTGCTGGATCTTGAAATCTTTCAGAAGCGCGGGAATGTTTTATTGACAACTGGATTTGTCGTTACAGGATTAATTTTTTCGATCTGGGGTGTTTTCATCTTTTCTGCTTTCCTCAGGCCTTAAACACCAAATACCAATGAATAACCACCGTTAAATATAGATTAAGAGGATGAGGGGGGGGTAACCCGAATGCAAGCCAGAATACCAACCGTATTTATGAGAGGCGGCACAAGCAAGGGATTGTTCTTTCAAGATAATCACCTTCCGAAAGATGAAAAAGTCCGGGATCGTGTGATTCTCGCCGTGTACGGAAGTCCGGACTCAAACCGCAGACAAATCGACGGCATCGGGGGAGCGACATCCACCACCAGCAAAGTGGCTATTATCAACCGTTCGGACGATCCGGACTATGATGTGGTGTATAACTTCGGTCAGGTATCCATCGATCGACCCATCATCGACTATAAGGGAAATTGTGGAAACATTTCTTCCGCCGTCGGCCCGTATGCCGTTGATCAGGGGTTGGTGAAGGTGCAAGAGCCTATCACAAAGGTCCGCATCTACCAGAAAAACACCAACAAACGGATCGTTGCCGATGTGCCGGTGAAAGACGGACTGTTTAATGAGGATGGCGACTATGCCATTGCCGGGGTTCCTGGCGTCGGAGCGAAAATTACTCTGCACTTTTTCGATCCGGGAGGATCTGTGACCGGCCGGCTGTTTCCAACCGGAAACGCTCAGGATATAATGCATATCCCGGGCATCGGTAAAATCCGATTCACCCTCATCGATGCTGCCAACCCGCTGGTTCTCATTCCAGCCCGGGATCTCGGTCTTGCCGGCACGGAAATTGAGGAGATAGACACCGGCAGTGAGATTAAAGGAACGCTGGAGGCCATCCGCAGTCGCGCAGCGGTCATGCTCGGTCTCTGCGAGACACCTGAAGAAGCAACCCTTAGCTGTCAGGCCATACCCAAAATAGCCATGCTCGCTCCTCCGCAGGAATATCATACAATAGACGGTACGGTTCTCGGCAAGGAAGATATCGATCTTGTGGGACGGTCCATGACAATGGGCACATTTCACAAAGCCTATCAGGTAACCGGCGCCATTCCCACCGCCGGGGCCGCTATGATCGAAGGGACAATCGTTTACGACATGGTAAGCGAAGCAGCGCGGAAGAAAGGGTTGATCAGACTCGGCCATCCGGGAGGAATCATGGATGTGGGTGCGCGGGTGGAAAAACGCAATAACACCTTCGAGTTCAAAGAGGCCAGCATCGGTCGCACCGCAAGGAGATTGATGGAGGGGTACATATTTGTGCCGGAAAAACTCTTCCGGGAGTGAAAGACAGTAGACAGCGCCTGAAAGAAACAATTACCCCGGAAATGAAAACAAAAACACCTTAAAAATCACAAATCTTAAATCAATAGTCGAGAAAACTGTTGCATTATTTTAGAAGCCGGGCCGGTACGTAGACGTGTCCGTCCATTAAGCGACGGGCGGTTCTTCCCATGGAAACCCGCTTCAGCGTTCCGTTCTCATCTGCTTCAACATCCACTTCGAGCAATCCGGAGGGATGCCCGAAGCGTATGGTGGCGGACTGGATGCCGGCATCGCCGGATTTCTCACCGCTTGCATAGACGCTGTTTACCACCGAACCGGCAACACAGGCCGCTACGGCAAGACAGACTGCTCCCGTTCCCGCATAACTCTGATGCATCCGCTGCATGGACACCATATGAGAATAGAGGTCCATTTGTCCACGACCGAGCGTCTGGCTGCCTAGAGTCCTCGCTTCACTGGGCGGTTGAACCAACGCCAGGCGGGGCAGGGCCGGCATCTTCTTTGCGGCCAGTTCCGGATCATCGATAAAGCCGGCGATATAGCACGCATGGGATCGAATCCGTTCCAGTAATGCAAGCCGTTCGAAGCTTACGGTGCGAGGATCCTCTTCGGCAAGGTTTTGGATACCCAGGTCTTCTGCACGGACAAATGCCATGGGGTTTGCCACATCCAGAATGGTTATATCAAAGGGGGGAAGCCCTTCCAGTTCTATTCTGTCCACTACGTTGCCGGTGGGCAACATTTCACCGCTGTATGCGCCGGCCGGATTCAAATAATCGCACCGGTATTTCGCACCCGCACCGGCAACCCCGTAAATGCTGTAATCTCCCTGACTCAGCGATCTGCCGTTCTGAACGGGCACATGGACGAGAAAGTGTTTGCGGGTGTTTACATTGAAAATCCGTACGGAAGTAACCGGTTCCGTTGCTTTGACAAGGCCTTCATCAATGGCAAAGGGCCCCACGGCCGCCAACAGATTTCCGCACATGCCCTTGTAGTCGACAAAACTGTCGGTGATCCCCACTTGTGCAAAAAGATAATCCACATCCGCACCTGGCTCATGGGATGGAGAGATGACTACAACCTTGCTGGTGTGGCTTGTGGCACCGCCGACTCCGTCAATTTGGCGCACATCGGGTGTTCCCATTGCTGCCATGAAGGTGACATCCCAGCGATCTCGGGCCGGAAGATCACGTTTGTGGAAGAAAAGTCCGCGGCTGGTGCCTCCCCGATGAAACACACATGCTATGGAGACTAGATCCTGCATATTCGGTGATACCCCCTGTTGTTGTGGTAAACGATATGGTTCACTCATCCTCCCGCTGAATTAGAGAACCGTTGCCTGAAAATTCAATTTCTATCCACCCAACCCTTCTAATGCATACCAATCCATTGACTATTATCAAATTTCAACACTTTTTTTAATCATAAAAGTACCCAAACACTGGAAAATCCTAAATTTTATTATTGACATTCGTACCGATTCTTTTTTTAATTCAATTAATTAAGAAGGATTTAGAGAATCGCTTTTCCTCATACCCGTTGAGAATTTAGGAGTATGCACACCATGAAAGAGCCGGTCACGATCAAATTGGCTGAATTCATTTCTCAGCTTTCTTATGAGCAAATTTCAGACAAAGCACTGGAAAGCATCAAAATGTGTTTGTTGGACACCCTTGGATGCGCGCTGTGGGGATCCACAACCGACTGGGGTCGTATCGTAAATGATTTCGTCATAAGCCAACAGGGTGTTCGGGAAGCCACACTTTGGTCCACCGATTTTGTCGGGCCGGCCGCAAATGTCGTTCTCGGCAACGGTACGATGAGTCACAGTTTCGATTTTGACGACTATCATATGACAAAACTCCATCCCGGCGCGGTGGTAGTGCCCGCCGCGCTTGCCATTGGTGAAAAAGAACGCATTGATGGGAAAAGATTGATGGTCTCCATGATTGCCGGTTATGAAACCATGATTCATATCAGCGACGGATTGAATCCGGGTGCTTCCCGGGTCAAAGGCTGGCATCTGACCGGAACATGCGGGACATTCGCGGCTGCGGCAGCCGTCGGCAACATCTGGCGGCTTGACACCACAACCATGGCAAGCGCACTGGGGATGGCCGGAACCCAATCTTCAGGGCTCTGGGCATTTACGGCCGATGGATCCTTTAGCAAACGATTTCATCCCGGCCGAGCCTCACAGAGCGGTATCATCGCAGCGGATTTGGCGCAAAGAGGTTACCGCGGCCCGACTCAGATTCTTGAAACGGAAGACGGTGGATTTTTCAATGCCACCTCATATGACTTTGACCTTTCAAAAGTGTTGGAAAACCTTGGGACGCGCTTTGAAACCGAAAATATCATACTGAAACCGTATCCGGCCTGCGGCAGCCTTCATTCTTCCATTGACGGCGCTTTTATTCTAATGAGGGAAAAACGCATTCAAATCGAAGAAATTGAAAAGGTGAATGTCTATAACAGTGAGGTTGTCAATCTGCAATGCGGTTTCGACTATGCGCCCCTCGGGCCGCTCCAGGCGCAAATGAGCCTCAAGTATTGTGTGGCCAGGGCCGTTCTTGATGGAAAGCTGACCGTGGCCCAGTTTCAGAAGGAGAAACTGTCCGAACCGGCCGTCCTGGATTTGGTCAAACGGGTCCATTTTGTAAAAGATGATGAGATTAACCGAATCTATCCACGGGCATTTCCCAGCATTATTGAGATTGTCCTCAATGACGGTCAAACATACAAGGTCAGAGTCGATTCACAGACAGGATCAGCGGGAAACCCCATGAGCCGGGAAGAAATTATTAATAAATTTAAAACCCAGGCAGCCGACATCATCGCTGAAGAAAAAGCAGATGCGGTAATCGATCTCATTTTGCATCTTGAACAGGTTGAGGATGTTTCAAAGCTTGCCGATCTTCTAAGAAAAGAAGCGACAAGTTTTCAACCCCTTTCTGCGCACACAGCCCCATAGGGCCTGTGTCCAATGCATTTTTTTGTGGTAGGGCAGGGGATTGTGTGATTCAGATTCAATAGCGGTTATTAGACGGATCCGGGAAGCTTGACCTTACCTCTGATATCCTCCAATCGATTCAAGCCTTTCCTTTCTAAATACCCGCGCATTCCTTCGACGATGTCAAAAACGGCCCAAGGATCCCTGAGCAAGACGGTACCGATACCCACTGCGGTGGCGCCTGCCAGGGTATATTCGATTGCATCCTCCCAGGTCATGACGCCTCCCATGCCGATAATCGGGATTTTTACCGTGTTATAGACTTGCCACACCATCTTTATGCCGACGGGTTTGATGGCCGGCCCGGAAAGGCCGCCGAAAATGTTTGCCAATTTGGGTTTCTGCGTTTCAATGTCGATGGCCATCGCGCCTAAAGTGTTGATCAACGAAACAGCATCCGCACCATTGGTTTCGATGCTGCGAGCGATGGCTGTGATATCCGTCACGTTGGGGGTTAGCTTTGCGATGACCGGCAGCCTGGTGGCGGACTTGACCAGCCGGATGATACGGCCTGTAACATCCGGATCGGCCCCGAAACTGCATCCGCCTGCTTCCAGATTTGGGCATGAAATATTCAACTCGATTGCAGATATGCCCTCCTGACGGTCCAGAATGGAGGCAATTTGTGGAAACTCATCGACGGTAAGGCCGGCAATACTGACGATTACAGGAACTTTATACCGCCTCAGCAGAGGGAGATCTTCCCTGATAAAATGTTTCACGCCTTGGCTCGGGATCCCGATGGCATTCAGGACACCGCTTGCACATTCGGCGATCCGGGGAGTTGGATTGCCTGCGCGCTTATTTAGGAACACGCTCTTAACGGTAAAGGCACCGAAAACGGCCAGGTCGTAGAATTGCGAGAACTCCTTTCCGTAACCGGACGTTCCCGAAGCGGTTACAACCGGGTTGGACATTTTGATCCCACACAGATGGGTCGTCAGATCAGCTTTCATATTCCTCTGCAATATCCTCTAAGTTAAAGACCGGCCCTTCCGTACATACCCGCTGGTTTTCGATGGTTTCACCGTTTCTCACAGCGACGACACAGGAAAGGCAAACACCGAATCCACAACCCATGCGTGCTTCCAGTGAGATCTCACACGCCATATTTGTCTTCTCAAGGATGGGCGCCACGGCTTTGAGCATCGGTGTTGGTCCGCATGCATATGCGCGGTCGAGCTTTCGACTCAACACTTTATCGAGATGTTCAGAGACATAGCCCTTTAGGCCGTATGAGCCGTCGTCTGTGGTGACGACAATTTCGGCGTGATATTTCCGGAATTTCTCTTCACCGAAAACCATATCGGAAGACTGAAATCCCAATATTGCGATAATATTGCTGTTGTTTTGGTAAAGCCGATCAGCCACCGCCCATAAGGGGGCCACGCCGCATCCCCCCCCGATCAGCAGACAGTTTAAAGCTTCTTTCGGAATAGTGAACCCCTTTCCCAACGGTCCCAGCAGGTCGACCCTATCGCCGGGTTGAAGATCGGTCATGGCGGCGGTTCCTTTCCCCACGATTCGATAGACGATTTCAAACAGGGATTCTTCCGGTTTCACCAGGGAAACACTGAAGGGTCTTCGAAGAAGAAGATCCTCTCTATTGTTAATTCGCAAATTAACGAATTGCCCGGGCATGGTTACCAGTGGAAGCGTATCCTCTTGAAGAACGAGAAGATAATGATCCGCACAAATGGAATTGTTTGAAACCACCAAAGCGCTGTGTCTTAAGTCTACTTTTTCCATATTATCACTAAATTGATTAGAGAAAACCTCAAGTGCACATCAAGCTTTCCATGGAATCGTATCGAAGATCGTACCGATATCACCGACGTCTTCCAGATGCACAAGGCATTCCAAGGTTTTTTCGGCTTCGATTTCCGAAAGCGTCTTACCGTAGCGCGCGCAGTTTAGAAATTTTTTAAACACCTCATCCTTGGATGCGGGGTTTTCCGGGTGCCCTTTGCAGATGGCCAATTCTTTGAAAAAAGCCCCTCTTTCGGTATGAATAGCAACCTTGGCGGCAAGATTCACGACGTTGGCCGAAACATCCTTCATTTCAGGATCGATCTTAACGTGAACTTTTTTTGCCAAGGC
>Ga0180009_10007401_pt1 | contig 11226 bp, 8 predicted proteins | sample OS_PC_MetaG_FD_123537 | JGI IMG/M metagenome (GOLD analysis project Ga0180009, IMG submission 123537) | Groundwater microbial communities from the Aspo Hard Rock Laboratory (HRL) deep subsurface site, Sweden - OS_PC_MetaG | ecosystem: Environmental > Aquatic > Deep subsurface > Groundwater...
GAAGATCCTTGGGAGGTAAATGGCTATGTGCCCAATGTTGTTTTTACCTGCGGCGCTGTTCCTGAAGACGACGGTACGGTAAAAATATACTGGGGCGGCGCGGATACGGTCATGTGCGCCGGCACGGCACAGATTGATGACCTGGTACAGCTTTGTCTGTCGGTTTCCAGACCGCCGCTGTAACTTATTATCAGATATCATAACCGGCTTACTGCAAATCAGGAAATCCGCAATAAATTTCTTGAACTTATCGAAAAAAAGTTTTAGAGGATGTGTCGGAATTGAAAATCAACCCTGCTAGACAGATTTTCGATGCAATGCACACAGTACCAACTTCATTAAAGGACAGTGATATGGACGCAGAAAAATATCTAAAGCCGAAAGTTAAAAGGAAAAAGAAAAAAATCCTGGGTGACTCCTCACGCGTCATTACCCGGCTTCATCTGCCTGACGGCGCGCATCGCATCTCTAAAATCATTCAGCGCGTAGTGGACTTGCCTGAAACAGCGGCCGAAAATCTACTTGAACAAATAATGCTTGATTTTTCCGAGCGGCACAAAGACATCAGACGCGTTTTTGGGCGTCACCTGAATGCGGTAAAAGACTATGTTCCTCGGGATGCCGTGCTCAGCGAGACCCAAAGGGCTCTCATCGGGGCCTATTTTACCATGGAGTACTCCATTGAAGCGGCTGCCCTTTTTAACCCTTCAATCGTCTCCCACCCGGATCAAAGCCAACTGGACAAAGGCAGTTTGCGCTTTATCATGAGCCTGCGGGCAACCGGCGAAGGTCATGTTTCTTCTATTGTATTTCGCAGCGGCATCCTTGACCAGGACAATACGATTCTCTTTGACCCGATCAGCGATTATGTAGAAACACCGGACCGCCAATTAGACCCGGTTTACGACCGGCATCTCTTCCAGCTGAAGCTCAACGAAATGGGGGCCTGCAATGAGACAACAGCACATGTCCTAGACCGGCTACCGGAAGATTTCACATATAATGAATTAAAAGAAAAAATTGAAGAGTTTCGCGCAAAAAATGTTCTTTCTGAGGCGCGTCAAAACGAAACCATCGAGATCATGTACTGGCTTGCCAATTCCAATTATGAGGTGAGTTTCCGACCCGATCACCTAATTTCCGAACGGGTTATCTTTCCCGTTTCGGAAAACGAAAGCAAAGGCATTGAAGACGCCCGGTTCGTGCAATTCTTTGATGACAACGGTGAGGTTACCTATTATGCAACCGCTACGGCCTATAACGGCTTTAAAGTCCTGCCGCAGCTGATTGAAACAAAGGATTTTATCAAATTTAACATTTTAACCCTCAACGGCAAAGCCGTACAAAACAAGGGCATGGCGCTTTTTCCGCGCAAAATTGGTGGTCGCTATGTCATGCTCTCGCGCCAGGACGGTGAAAATAATCACATCATGTTCTCAGACAATATCCATTTCTGGCAGGAGTCCGAAATCATCCAGGAACCCACACGTCCCTGGGAATTCATTCAGATCGGTAACTGCGGCTCACCCCTGGAAACCGATGCAGGCTGGATCGTACTCACCCATGGTGTCGGGCCCATGCGTCGGTATTGCATCGGCGCCATGCTGCTTGATCTTGAAAATCCTGCAAAAATCATCGCCCGCCTGGAAGAGCCATTACTTACCCCGCATGAGGAAGAGCGCGAGGGGTATGTCCCTAATGTCGTTTATACTTGCGGCGCAATTATCCATGATAACGAGTTGAACATTCCCTATGCCACGTCTGATATCAATTCTGGTATAGCAACCGTTGAAGTAGGTGAATTAATTAACTGCATGCACACCGTAGCTTAATGATATTTGCGCTGCCCCGCATAGACTTTTCCAAAGGGATCCCGCCGGAATTCCGCACTCTGACCGTGGTCCCGACGATGCTCATCAGCCCTGAAAACATCGATCATCTCATCGAAGCGCTTGAAGTTCGGTTTTTGGCGAATCGAGACGAGAACCTGCACTTCGGTCTGCTGACTGATTTCCTGGACGCACGCGAGGAAACGATTCCGGAGGACGAGCCGCTGTTGCGGCTGGCCGGCACTCCGCTCAGGCGGCATTTACGCTCGCGTGTCTCCCCTACGAGGCCTTCTTCAGCCTGGATGCGATTGGACGCACGGCCGTGCGAATGTGGGTCACCCACAAACGCCTTCTGCAATGGAATCCGGCGAGCGACTCGGATCGCCAAAGCCGCACGGACCTCGCCGCCTCCTTTCGGACGATGTGGATCGCTCCCGTCATTGCCACTGTCACGGTGATTTATCTGGCGCTTTCGAGGCCGGTCGCGCTCGGCGTGGCTGGGCCCATACTGGGCCTCTGGTTTGCCTCCCCCGCTATCGCCTGGTTGATCAGCCGGCCGCTCGCTCGCCGCGGAGCAAGACTGACGGCTGACCAGACCCTCTTTCTTAAGAAACTTTCCCGAAAGACTTGGGCGTTCTTCGAGACTTTCGTCGGCCCAGAAGAATTTGGCTGCCGCCGGATAGCTATCAGGAGCATTCCGCTGCTGTGGTCGGTCATCGCACGTCGCCCACCAACATGGGACTTGCGCTACTCGCGAATTTGTCCGCGTACGACTTCGGCTACATTCTGGCCGGACAACTCATCGAGCGCACGGCGAATGCCTTCCACACAATGGAAGCCTTGGAACGCCACCAAGGCCACTTCTACAACTGGTATGACACGCAGTCTCTGAAACCGCTGCAACCGACCTACATTTCGACGGTGGACAGCGGGAACCTCGCGGGCCATCTACTGACCTTGCGGCCGGGTCTGCTCGCCCTTCCCGATCACAAGATCCTGGGAGCGCGATGGTTTGACGGGCTCAGCGACACCCTACGGATTCTCGTGGACGCTGCGGGAGAAACCGCTCCAGCCCAGCTCGTTCAACTCCAGAAGGATCTGGTATTGGCATCCGCTTCCGGGCCAACTTCACTCGCAGCGGCACGGCTGTACCTTGGCCAGCTGGCTACATCCGCCGCGGAGGTGGTGGGCAGCCTCGATGCTGACCCCGAGAGCCAGGCGAACTGGTGGGCCCGCGCCCTCGCCCTGGATGTTTCATCTGATGGCCGTGCACGGGGCCGACATCGGAGAAATTTCCTATGAGACCGACCCCATGCAGTTCATCGGCCGCGAACACACGGTCGCCGATCCGCAAGCGATGAGCGGGTCCGCAGCGCTCTCGGGCAGCCAGGGCTCCGTCCTGGATCCGATTGTCGCTATCCGGTATCGGATCACGCTCGACCCGGAAGAATCGGCGACAATCAATATTGTCTCCGGCATCGGCGAGACCCGGAGCGTGTGCCTGGGCCTGGTCGGGAAATACCAGGATCGGCGTCTGGCGGACCGCGTTTTCGATCTGGCGTGGTCACACAGCCAAGTGGCCCTGCGGCAGATCAATGCCACCGAGGCCGACGCTCAACTCTACGGACACCTGGCCAGCTCGGTCATCTACGCCAATTCCTCGCTGCGCGCCGACCCGAGCGTGCTCACCAAGAACCGCCGCGGTCAATCCGGTCTGTGGGGATACTACATTTCCGGCGACTTGCCGATCGTGCTGCTGCAGATTGCAGACCCAGCCAATATCGATCTGGTACGCCAAATCGTCCAGGCTCACGCGTACTGGCGTTTAAAGGGGCTGGCAGTGGACCTGGTGATCTGGAACGAAGATCACGCCGGTTATCGGCAGCTACTCCACGAACAAATCATGGGGCTCATTGCCGCGGGGCTCGAAGCCAACGTGACCGATCGACCCGGCGGCATCTTCGTAAGACCGGGGGACCAGATATCGAACGAGGACCGCATTCTTCTCCAATCGGTCGCCCGGGCCATCCTCACCGACAGCCGGGGGACGCTGTGGGACCAAATCCACCGTCGCGGCCTTGTGGAAGTAACAGTGCCGCGCCTTACGCCAACCCGACCCCGCCGCGCCGAACCCTCGCCAACGGCCGCGTTGCCTCGCCCCGATCTGCTCTTCTTCAACGGGCGGGGAGGATTCACCCCGGATGGGCGCGAGTACGTTATCACGACCGCGCAAGGGCAAATGACGCCGGCAACCTGGTCCATCGCTTCCGGGGATCTGCTGCCGCGCGTGGCGCGCTCGAAGCGGTGTGGCAGCACTGGAACCACACCCTCGGCGCAGTGCAGGTGGAAACACTGGACCCGTCCCTCAACGTGCTGACCAACGGCTGGCTTTTATACCAGACTCTGGCGTGCCGTCTTTGGGCGCGGAGCGGATACTACCAGCCGGGGGGTGCCTTCGGTTTCCGCGACCAGTTGCAGGACGGGATGGCGCTCGTCCACGCCGCGCCACATCTTTTGCGCGAGCATTTACTCCGCTGCGCCGCCCGTCAGTTCCCCGAGGGAGACGTCCAGCATTGGTGGCATCCCCCCTCGGGCCGGGGCGTGCGGACTCACTGTTCTGATGATTACCTATGGTTGCCGCTGGCGACATGTCGCTACGTTCTCAGCACAGGGGACACTGGAGTGCTGGATGATCCCATCCACTTTATCGAAGGCCGTCCGGTAAATGCGGAGGAGGACTCGTATTACGATCCACCCAGCCGGTCGGAAGAAGCAGCCAGTCTATACGAACACTGTCGGCGAGCCATTCTGTGGGGGCTCAGATTTGGGGAGCACGCCCTGCCGCTTATCGGCTCTGGGGACTGGAACGATGGCATGAACATGGTGGGTATGCAGGGCAAAGGCGAAAGCGTCTGGCTGGGGTTTTTCCTTTACGAAGTGCTCATGGGGTTCAGTGAAATTTCCCGCATGCGTGGCGACCCAACATTTGTCGAACGTTGCCAGAGGGAGGCGGCTCAAGTGCGCCGGAATCTCGAGCAGAATGGCTGGGACGGCGGGTGGTACCGCCGGGCTTACTTTGACGACGGCTCGCCGCTTGGGTCGGTGAATAATTTTGAATGTCAGATTGATTCGACCGCCCAGAGCTGGTCGGTTCTATCCGGAGCGGGCGACGCCAGGCGTTCGCGCATGGCCATGGAAGCGGTGGATCAGCGCCTCGTTCGCCGGGACCATGGGTTGATCCAACTTTTGGACCCCCCGTTCGACAAGTCGACTTTGAATTCCGGCTACATAAAAGGGTACGTCCCGGGCGTGAGGGAAAATGGCGGCCAGTACATTCAGGGCGCGATCTGGGCGGCTATGGCCTTCGCTGCCCTGGGCGACAGCCGGCGCGCATGGGAACTGTTGGCCATGATCAATCCGCTAAACCATGCGAGATCTCCGGAAGGGGTTGCGACCTACAAAGTAGAACCGTATGTCATCGCGGCCGACGTATATGCGCTATCGCCGCACACCGGCCGCGGTGGATGGACTTGGTACACGGGCTCGGCCGCCTGGATGTACCGCCTTATCGTGGAATCACTCCTGGGGCTGAGGCTGGAAGTGGACAAACTGCGTTTTGCCCCGTGCCTCCCAGCGGATTGGAAGGCGTTCAAGGTGCACTACCGATATCGGGAGACGGTCTACCACATCTCCGTTCTGCAAACGCGCGCCGGAAATGGGGAGAGGAGTGTGACCGTGGATGGCGTCGAGCGACCCGACCAGGCGATTCCCCTTGTTGACGACCGTCAGGAACACTCGGTCGAGGTGAGGATACCTGCTGCACACAGCTCGTGAGGCGGTACCGGACACCTTTTATTTTCCAACCTTTCGAATTTGTTCAGGTAGAGGAATGATTCCTTGTCTCCTGCCTGACGAATGATGGCGTTTTAAGAACTCGGGGCTGCCGACGGCACGCTGGCTCGTCTACCGTTTTCAAACTCCCCCCGTGCGGTGAAGTTGACCTCGCGATTGTTGCACCGATCAACCGCATGCATTGTCGCCCAACCCCCTGCCCTTACACCTAACAAGATTTGCTAACCGCTTTCAATAAAAACAGGGCCTTATGTCATCAACGGTGTCCGGTACCTCGCCGCGCGGTACCTCGCCGCGATGGGTGCCCCTAAATCCACCTTGGACTTCAAAGACCTTGACAACCAATCGCCCACCCCATATACTCACAATAATAAATCATAAAAAGAGAGTTCCTACCAAAAAGGGAGGCTATTATGAACAAGATTCTCCTGATTTTGCTCATCGTGCTGGTGGGGGTTCTGGGGTTTGCGGGTGTCATTTTATATCCTGAATATAAAAATATGCAACAGACCCTTCGAGAATACGAGAAAAAAATCGCTGATTTTAATAAAAAAAATGAAGAATTGAATGAAGTCCATTCCCAACTGCAGTCTCAGCTCCAAGAATGCATGGCCAGCTTAAAAACTCTCGAAGAAAAGCGAGACCAAAATCAACGAGATAGGGGGCAAGAAATTTCCGAGCTGAACAAAAAAAAATTCTTATTAACTGAGGAACGGGGCAAACTCCAGGGCCAAATTCAGAAGTGCACAGAGGATCTGAGGGAACTTGAGAAAACCCTGGCCGCGCTGAAGCGCGAAGGGGTTCCCACTCAGTCCCAGATCGATCAGATGAAATCCACCTATGAGGCTCTCGTCTTCAATCTAAAAGAGCATGTCCAAAAACAGGAAGTGACGATTAAGGACTTTCAAAAAGAAATCTCCGTTTCTTTCGTGGATCGCATCCTGTTTGATTTCGGCAAAGCGACTCTCACAAAGGAAGGGGAAAAGATTTTGAAAAAGGTTGGAGAAGTATTGAAAAAAATCAAGGGGAAAGAGATCCGGATTATCGGGCATACCGATAACATCCCCATCCACCCCGACTATCAATATAAATTCCCCACCAACTGGGAATTATCCGCTGCCCGGGCTGCCTCCGTGGCACGGTATTTTCAAAAATATGTAAGTCTGGAGGCCAAGGATATGGAAGCAGCCGGACGTTCCTTCTATCAACCCATTGCCAGCAATGAAACCGAAGAAGGGCGAGCGCTGAACCGGAGGGTCGAAATTATTATCGCCCCCCGAATGGATGTGATAAAGAAATAAATAGAAGCGCAAGGCCAAAGTTTGCAGAAAACATAGCCCCCTTTCTTCCCTCCTATCTTGTCGTAGTTATGGGACCAGGAATCCAGCATACGCGCCCCTTTTAAAAAAATCCAAATGATCAATCAAAATAATTTGCGTGCCACCGCAGGGAAAAGTCAAATCTTCCTTTGGCCGTTCCCGTAATCAGAACCAACTCATAATCATCGCAGGAAGAATTCAAGCATTTTGTTTGGTTACCCTCGAGATTGACCTCGAAGGTTCCCCGAATCCGATCTCCTAATTATTTTCTAAGCAAGAAGAAAAGCTTTTATGGCCAGAGTATAGAAAGCCCCATGTCTTGTCAACCGGCAATTTGGAATAAGGAGAAGCCGACAAACTCGTGTCAAACTGGATAAAAATGATTGTTGAATATGGGATGAAAGATAGGATTGCGATAAGAGACTTGGGCATGAAAATTATAGGAAGGAAGGGTTAAGAGAAGATATTGTGGAGTCGAGTAGCCCGGGGGAATTTCACCCCCAGGCCCTCACGGATCCGGACGTGACAGTCTCCCGTCATCCGGCTCTTATCATCTCGCCACCAGTTTGACTGAGTGGTTTTACCTTACCTCCTGGCTCCTCCCATCACTGGTTGACCAGACAGTAAGGCCAGATGATCCAACCCCTTCGCTCCATCCCCATTACAGAGACTTCAACACTACTGCGAGTTGGTCCGCCCCTGTGCCCTGCATCGGTACTCTCACCCTCATGGGGTCTTCCCACTTGAGTTTCTCCCTTCGCATCAGGGCGACAGGTTCCCACGTTCCACACAAGAGCCAGATTCAGGTTCACGCCACCTGCATGCCGGACGCCACCCAGACAGTAAGCAGATTACCTCTGGACTTTTCCTGGAGTAGTGAAAGGCCCCCAGTTTCGACGTCGTCTAATAGATTTCGACACCTCATCAGTGGTTCGCTTGCGCTCGTCTCCCCGAACCTCACCCGACACGATCTTAGTCATGCCTTTTCCTACAACGTTCACCACCCTGGCTCTTTACCAGAGCAGCTTGAGGTGGTTTGAAGCCTGCTCCTGCAAGCTGACTTCGAGGGGCCTTCCCTCATCTCTTGTGCAGCTTCGTGGCGCAATTTCACCTTCTAAGGTGTCCGGTACCTCGGCGCGCTGCCGAATTTAACGACTCCACCTACGAAGTTTGAAAATTGGATTGTGTAAGGAATCGATGATTTCCTATTGAAAGCTATTATAACGCGAGAATTCAGCCACGCGGGCCGAAGGCCTGCGACGGCTAGAATGAATAGGCACAATGTTCACTAAAGATGATTTTCTCTTTCTTGGACCGAGGCATCGCTTTTATCTGTGCTTCTCGAATAAGAGCTTTGGAACGCGTCAAGCCTTCTTGTTGATATAACAGCTTGACGGGCAGGCGAGTTCGGGTGTAGGTTGCCCCCCGACCCTCACTATGTTGCTTGACCCGAGCCCGCACATCTTTTGCTATCCCCGTGTAGAGCGATCCATCCCCGCAGCGGAGGATATAGACTGTCCAATCCTTTCGCCCCCTTCTCTTCATCCCTTGGATCATTCTTAGGTATTTAGTCTCCACATTCATTCTCTCTAGATTAGAGCTTCATTACAGACGATTTTGGGGATTGGAAGTTACCAATCATCAATTACGGTTTGTAATATACACCCTTTTAAAAATTTTTGGAAGTGTGGACTTTGGAAGAAGTTAAGACCAGATTTAAAGTGACTGGCGGATCGAATCCTTGCTTTTACACAAAAAGACCGGTGCGGAGTTAGAGTTTGAGTGGCCCGCCTTAAAATATTTTTCTGGATCGGTTGAAATGTACCCGGCCCCCTGAATTCCAGAGTAGTCCCCAGAGCATCCCCTACGGCAAGTCCCAAAAGGTAACCGAAATATCGATCATTTAATTTTTTCTGTGCTTCCATAAGGTGGGAATCCGGAACCCAATTCGCTGATGGGGATTATTCTTCTCGGGAAGAATTTGCTATTCAACCAGTTGGTTCTCCCCAAGATCCAAAGTCCAAATTTAATTCACTAAGCACGCTCTGCACGAACGTCCCGGTCTACGGTCTAAAAACTCCCCCTCCTTTTTTCGAATTGCCTTGGCGATGGCCGAGGCGCAGACCCCTAACTTCCTCGATATCTCCGCCAGCGCAACCCCATACTTTCGACTCAAAATCCATGCAATCTTTGCCCTTACCCATCCCAGCAAGGACCAGGCGAGGATGCGGGTGCCGGTTTCTTTAGATAGGTCTTCTAAACGAGTGACGAAGTCTTTCCGGTCCTGGGTATCCGCTTGCCTTCGATTCCTCAAATCATCACATGATGCAAAGTTCCAGGAGCGTCTAATCGGGCTTGACGAGGCATGGCTCTTTTCCACCATAAAACCACTTTAATGCAAAGTGTATATTTTCCACTACATTCCTCTTCTATGTCCCCTTTCCACAAAAAGGGAAGTCAACGTAGTCAACAACGTCCCGCACTCCTCTGGGAAAGGACTTTCACCTGCAAGATAGGATACACTAAAGGCTTCACGAAGGCCTGACTTCCAAATACGCGGACCCTTTTTACCTCGCCGCCAATTGAATTATTTAAGGGCGTCCCCCTTCACAACGCCAGGGCCTTCTTGCTGAGTGTTCATGAATGAAATTGACATGGATAAATTCCTCTGATATTTTTAACTGTAAAGGGAAAGGAAAAGCCTTTGGTATGGAGAATTATCCTAAGATGAAATTGGAGGAATTATGAAAAAATTTGCTTTGGGGGGGGCAATTCTGGGTTTCGTTTTAATATTATTTGCCGCTCCGCCGGCCTCTGCCATGGGACTTGAGGTAGCCGCGGGGGTATGGAGACCGGATCCATCCGGGGATATGGGTTACAAGGGGGAATCCTTGAGTTTGGAGAATGAGCTTAAGTATGATGCCAAGGTTAAGGTATTTGGCCGGGTTAAAATAGATATGCCGCTGGCGATACCCAATATCTACCTCATGGCAACCCCGATGAAATTTGAAGGGGATGGAAGCAAAAATATTAACTTTACATTCGGTGACAAGACATTCGTAGGCAATACGCCTTTCTCTTCGAGTGTAAAGCTGGACCACTATGACATTGCTCTGTACTATGGGATTCCTTTTCTGAAGACCGCTACCCTTGGGAAGTTCAATGTGGAGGTCGGTTTGAATGTGAGGATCATGGATTGGCAAGCGGAAATAAACCAGCCGAGCACAGGAATCAGTGAATCGAAAAGCCTCACTCTGCCTGTCCCCATGATTTATCTTGGGGCTCAACTGAAACCCGTAAAATACCTGAGCCTTGAGGCCGAGGCCAGGGGGATCGCTTACAGTTCGAATCATTATTATGATCTGATCGGCAGGATTAAGGTTCAACCCATTGGCCCGGTCTTCATTGCCGGCGGCTATCGATACGAGGATGTAAAGATTGATCAGAGTGATATAAAATCAAACATCACCTTCAAAGGACCGTTTTTAGAATTAGGAATTGCGTTCTGAATATCCCCCGGAAAAGCAAGATAGGTTTTTCAGAAAGGATAAAAAAGAAATCCGGCGTAAATAAAAATTATTTGTTCCTTATGGTGGGGCGCAATCTTTTCGGGTTGCGCCTTTTTCAATATCCGATGGATCGGGCTGTTATGGCAATCCTTTTCTTGTAACACTCGTAACACCCTATCGCTTATCGGGTACCGACAGCCATCCATGAGCCAAAATTCCTTACTTGACTTTTCCACCCAATTTGGTAAATTCCCATCATAAATAGGCTTCCCGCCAAAGAACTTATCCATCAACCCATAACCTCTTCCTAGTCCCGGCAGTCAGGAGGTTGCACGGTCGGACAAGGGGTCAAACCTTAACTGTTGACTAAGCTATTTCAATTTTGTATACTTACCTCCGACCACTTCGCATAGAATATCCAGGAGCTTGGTATCACGTCACCTGTCGGGGGAATGAGAAAAGGAATATTTTCCGGGATGATGCTGACAGGGACAAATTGCTCGAAATCCTTTCAGCCAACCTTAAGCTTTATAAGATTGAGCTGCACTCTTATATCCTGATGCAGAATCATTTTTTATGTTGAGCTCAACATAAAGCATGTTATGTGAAGCTCCGGATTATGTGAAGTAGAGCTCCCGTCCATTGTAAATCTCCCGCCATTTTGCCCTATTTCGGGGGCTTTTTGCCCCTAATACTACACATAATTCCGTGCTATGA
>Ga0180009_10007402_pt1 | contig 11226 bp, 11 predicted proteins | sample OS_PC_MetaG_FD_123537 | JGI IMG/M metagenome (GOLD analysis project Ga0180009, IMG submission 123537) | Groundwater microbial communities from the Aspo Hard Rock Laboratory (HRL) deep subsurface site, Sweden - OS_PC_MetaG | ecosystem: Environmental > Aquatic > Deep subsurface > Groundwater...
AATATTTTCAGTTGCCTTTGGCTCTTCATCGGGCAAAAGCAGCCCTAATTTCTCTCCATCTTCGTGCATTGCATTAATAAAACGAGCCGTTAGATCTTGATAGTTTTCTTTATTCTCATTCGCGCGAGCAATGATTTTGTCATCCACATCAGTAATATTACGAACATATTTCACTTCATAACCTAAATAACGAAGAAATCGCACCACAATATCAAACGCAATCATCGTTCTCGCGTGACCGATATGACAATAATCATAAACCGTCATACCGCACGCATAGAGATTCACCTTTCCTTTCTGAATTGGTTTAATTGCTTCTTTGGTTTTAGAGAGCGTATTGTAGATTTTTAGCATTGAATATTCCTTACAATCTGAATTATTTGTAGGGGTACCCCTTGTGGGTACCCTTAAATTTTAGGGGCGACCACAAGGGTCGCCCCTACAAAACAATTAATAAAAAATCTAAAGTACCTCTAAAGCATAGCTCAAGCGTTGCTCTAACTTATCAGTCCCAAGCAGTTCAAAAATATGAACTAATTCAGGCCCATGCATTTCACCCGTTAACGCAACTCGTAATGGCATAAACAGATTTTTACCTTTCACATCTAAATTCGTTTTTAATCCCTCACACATAGCTTTCGAATCAATTCCGGTCTTCGCTAATAATTTTAAGGCTTCTTCAAAAAACTTTTTGCCAGCCTCTCTTAACACAGCCATCTGTTCTTCAGTAAAAGGACTGATATCAATAAAAATCGCATGAGCCCAATAAAATGCATCATCAGGCATCATCACATTAGGAATGACCGCTTCAAGAAAAACTGCTTTTTTATCTTCAGGCACAACACGATGGACTTGCTCACCCATCCAGATCCAAGCTTCATCAAAACTTAATTGACCCACTGCTAACTTTTGCCAATGCATTAACTGCACTTCATCAAATTTTGCAGGAGATTTACTTAAATGATCCACACTAAATTTGGCCGCTAATTCGTCAAAGGTCATAAAGTCATTATCTTCATAATAATGGCCTAATCGTGCCAAATAATTAACTAACGTTCTTGGCAAAATACCATTTTCTCTCATGTCTTGAATACTGCTACTGCCATGACGTTTTGATAACTTACCGCCATCCAATCCACGAATTAGAGAAATATGTCCATATCGAGGAATATCTAACCCTAATGCTTGTAGAATCATAATCTGTTTTGGTGTATTCGAAACGTGATCCTCTCCTCTAATCACATGAGTAATTTCCATTAAAGAATCATCGATGGCATTACAAAACATGAAAGGAGAAGTCCCATTCCCACGACGAATAATAAAATCGCCAATATCATCCGTATTGAATCGCTGAACTCCTTTAACCAAATCGATGTATTCAACAACCTGATCTTCTGGCACACGAAAACGTAACGTGGGCTCTAATCCATTAGCTAATTTTTCATCGATTTCCTCTTGAGTAAGATGAGCACATGTCCCTGCATAACGGGGCGGTTTTCCAGAAGCTAATTGGACACGACGAGCAACAGTTAATTCTTGTTCAGAACAAAAACAAGGATAGGCTAATCCCGCATCAATTAACTCATCATAATAGCGATCATAAATAGACTGACGCTCCGACTGAAAATAAGGGCCATTTCCTTTATCCATCTCTGGCCCTTCATCCCAATTTAAACCAAGCCAGTGAAGATCTCGCATCACGGCTTCGGTGCATTTCTCATCCGAACGTTCTGCATCCGTATCTTCAATTCTTAATAAAAATTCACCATTATTTGAACGAGTGTAAAGGGCACTAAATAGTGCCGTTCGAACATTCCCTAAATGCATAAACCCAGTCGGGCTTGGACAAAAACGTGTTTTCATTGTTGGTTCTCAAAATATTAAAATAAATTTTTGTAATCAACATTGTAGGGGCATAGCGTGCTATGCCCTGGGCGCAGCACGCTGCGCCCCTACAAAATTAATCTAAAACAACGGATGCCGATCATACCGAAGCTCATGCAAAAATGCAGTAGAAAGTTGTTGTCACAAAACCTCATCAAGATAAAATGTTTCAAGATTAATGTAGGGGCACAGCGTGCTGTGCCCAATGATAAAATATAGGACAACAATGTACACACTCTTCATTTCAGATACGCACTTATGTGAATCAAATCCAAAGATTGCAGAACTATTTCTCAAATTTTTACGTGAAAAAGCAACCGAGGCAAATGCACTTTATATCTTAGGGGACCTTTTTAATATCTGGATTGGTGATGATAATCAAACTCTCTTTAACAAAACCATCATTGCCGCACTCCGAAAACTAGTTGATTCCGGAACCCCTGTTTTCATTATGCACGGTAACCGAGATTTCTTAATCGGAAAACGTTTTCTTAAAGAAAGTGGCTGCAAACTTCTTAAAGACCCCGCATTAATTCACCTGTATGGAGTTTCTGTACTTCTCATGCATGGCGATTTACTTTGCACTCACGATAAAAAATACAAGGAGTTTAGAAAACGTTCTCACAATTGGTTAATCCAAAAACTATTTCTATTACAGTCATTACAAAAACGACAAAAAATTGCTGAACGATACCGCGCTGAAAGCCAAGCCTATCTTTCACAACAAGATTCGACGATTACAGATGTCGCACCAAAAGCAGTCGAACATGTTATGAAACAATATGAAGTACAATATCTCATCCATGGCCATACACACCGCCCAGCCATTCATCAGTTCAAAATCAAGGATAAGCTTATGACTAGAGCCGTATTAGGACAATGGACAAATTCAGGCAATATGATTATTATCAAGCCTCAATCAAAGGACAAATTAGAGATACAGTACAATGAATTTGATTACCAGAAGACTCAAAACTCTGCCAATGGTCATGTCATCAATATGAACTGAGTGGGAAAACGATGACCTGAATAGTATTTAAAAAACGGAATAAAATAGGCAATATGCTTCTCTATTATCATTTCTCAGCCTTGCAAACCATTAATTTTATGGCATTCTATCAACCACTTTTAAATTATCAAATTAACAACATTAAATGATTCTATAAAAAGGAACTTGCCATGAGCCATATAAAGAACCTTAAGTTTTTCTTAATAATTGTTCTTTTGTCTGCCTCTTATTTTTTTATTTCTAACGTTTACGCCCTCACCTTCAATCTTCCTCCTTTTGGAGAAAATGTTGTTGGTACAACACAAATTATTCAAAGTCAGCCTGGTGATACCTTATATTCATTAGCGCGCCATTATGAAATGGGAAATTATGAGATGCAGATCGCCAACCCTGGCATCACTCGCTATGGTAAAATTAAACCAAACACCCCGATCACCATTCCATCCAGTTTTGTTCTGCCCAATGTGCCTCATCGTGATATTGTAATCAATCTGCCTGAACTGAGACTTTACTATTTTCCTGCTCATCGACATGTTGTTATTACGGAGCCAATTTCGATCGGAAAGCCAGGATGGCCAACTCCACTTATGCATTCCAGTGTTGTAGAAAAAATCAAAGATCCTTATTGGATGGTTCCAGAAACGATTGCGGAATATAGCGCTCAAAAAGGAATTTTTTTACCTCCTATTGTATCGCCAGGTCCGGACAATCCATTAGGTCACTACGCTTTGCGACTCGGTCAAAAATCGATTTTAATTCATGGAACTAACCAATCCGACCTAATTGGAAAACGTGTTTCATCGGGTTGTATCCGAATGTATCCAGAAGATATTGCAAATTTGTTCCTGTCTGTTCCCAAAAACACCCCTGTCATTATTATGGATCAGCCTTTTAAATTAGGCTGGCTGGATCACAAAGTCTATTTGGAAGCTCATCCGCTAATGGTGGACTCAGAAAACCCCGCTTTTGCTGAGAGAGATAAACTTTACCAGGATATTAGTAATGCGATGAATAATTATATGACCTATATTAACTGGGATGCGGTCAATTCCATTCTTAAACAGACAAATGGAATACCAAATGTAATATCTGGCTAATTATCCTAAAAACGGCGGCTATGCGTAAAAACCCCTATATTTTTGTGCGATTTTTGAACAATCTGCTATACTTTAGCGCAACTTTTGACATGATCCTCAATAGGAAAATGACAAAAGAATGATATAAATCAAGAGGTTATATAAATAATGATTCACCAAAACAAAAAGGTATTTGGCATTATTTTAGTTTTTACGACATTAACGGTTTTCATCTTAATGTTACTCTCTTCAATCGCTAAAGCGGCAATCAGCCCAATTATCGGATCCAGTACAATTTCGAATCCAGAGGGTATTAATCCACAAGTATTTAAACTTGCCACGAAAGCCTACACTCATGCTCGTGAAATGGGCATTGACAAACAAGGGATTCTCACTGTTATCGATTATTCATTACCTTCAAGTGATCGTCGTTTATGGGTTATCGATATGAACAATCATAAAATATTATATAACGTTCACGTCGCTCATGGACGTGATAGCGGTATGAACTATGCAACCAAATTTTCTGATCAACCTCGTAGTTTAGAATCTTGTATTGGTGTCATTGAAACCGGCGATACCTATTCCGGTGAACATGGCTACTCATTACGATTAAAAGGTCTTGAGCAAGGTGTCAATGACAAAATGTATAATCGAAGCATCGTCATGCACAGCGCCTGGTATGTTAGTCAAAGTTTTTTAGATCAATATGGTCGTTTAGGAAGAAGCTGGGGCTGTCCTGCATTAAGCACTGATTCCTATAAGCCCATCATCAATGAAATCAAAGAGGGTACGATAATATTTGCTTACTATCCTGATCAACATTGGTTACATACATCTAAGTTCTTAGCGTAAACGCAATTATTACGAGAAAAAAAGACCCTACAAAAATGCTCCGAAGGAACTATATGTGATAGGCCCAGGGCGCAAGCCCTGGGAACTTTACAACACAGAATTGATTCAATAGAAAAGAGAACCTTTACTTACCAGAATCAGGTTTTACATTTTTTGAAGTTGGTTTTCCTGCGGCTGCTCCCTTCCTTTTTGGCGGCAGTTTTTTTTCAGCTGGTTCAGGAGGCGCTGTTACAGGCGTTCCAGCAGGTAAGCGCGATGGCTTAGAAGGTTGGCTTGGCCCTAATTGTACCGATAGATCTTTAGTGTATGCTTCTCCGGCCGCGATATCTCCTTCGAGTATCTTTCGATAATACGCCGTATCTAAATCAGAGCCTGAAATAAAAGCATGGTCAGCGTTGCCTAAAGAATTTTTTATTTTTCCAAGAAATCCAGAATAGAATTCTCTCATTGAACTTAACGTCTTATTTCGTTCTTTATTGATTTTTTCAATTTTTTCACGCACACGGTTGAAAGCAACTTCTCGTTCCTGTGGATCTGATATTTTTTGAGCAGAATCATAATCTTTTTGCAATGCTGCAAATTGATGTTGAGATAGATCAAGGACTCCATCGCACTGTCCAATCTTAATTCTATCTACAGCACGTTTTATAGCGCTCTTTAGCTCCGCTATAGAAAACATTCCTGCATCAAGTCCACCCAACTCCATATCAACAAGCATCCGTGCCGTTGTTGAAAACTTTGCTAAGGGATGCTTACCAACAGAAATTTCTTTAGAACCTGATGTAGGTTGAGTTGTTTTAGGAGCACTGGCCACAATAAATCCTCAAAATTTAAATTATTACTTTTATGAATTTGCATCTTCTGTTTTTGCACTAATATTATTCGCAACTTTTGCAACTTCAATCACACGAGACTGAATCCAACTACTGACCCCTTGTAAACTATAGGCTAGTTGCGATTTTTGAAACCACGATTTTTCTTGTAAGTTCGAGTTTGATAATAAGAAAACAGCTAATACCGCAATTAATACCCCTCTTATTAATCCAAAAATCGAACCTAAAAAACGATCTGAAATGGTTAACCCTGATTTAGAAACAAAGGCTGAAACAATAACATTAACCAACGCACCAATCACTAATACACCAACAAACAGTAATAAAAAACTAGCGATGCTGGCAATAAATTCCGACTTAACATAAACGCTAATATAAGTTGCCACTTCATTCGTAAACAAAATGGCAACAAAAAAAGCGACTATCCAGAAAATCAATGAAATGATCTCTCTCGCAAAGCCGCGCATGAGACCCAATAGAAAAGAAAGAAACACAACAACCAAGAGACAAATATCAAACCAATTCAATAATGAAAAATCGATCATGAGTCACCTCGTCTGTATAATTAATTTAATTCTTTTGGATCAAAATTAACTACCATTCCTTTCATCTTCATCACACTAAATAACTTAGCTTTCATCTGTTCTGCCTGTGCTCGTTTTACGGCAGGACCTACAAAAACATGCGTCATTGTTTTCCCGCCTTTTTTCGTTTGATAACCATAGGCGGTAAAACCTTTCGAACGTAATTTTGAAACCAAGCGTTTTGCATTGGTAGGATTACCAAAATAACCTAATTGAACAACATAGGCTTTATTGTTTGCTGCCGCTTTAGCAATTCGACTTTTGCTACTTGTTACTTTTTTTATAGGAAGTGCGCCAGCAACATTACTGCTTGTTAAATTACTTTCACGAATATTGAATGAAGGTATTGATTTTTGTACAGAAGCAACAGAATCATTTGCAGTTTGATTGTCATTACTCGTTGCATCATGAACAGGAGCTCCCAAATCATTTGAGGTATCCGTAATTTGTGTATCAACTTGATTATCAGTTGAAGCCTTAGGCAATGTTGGCATACTTGATTTAGTAGGTTGAGTTTTTACTGTTGCATTATTCACAACACTATTTTTTGATTGGACATTATTGTTTTGTTCAACTGGTTTTGATACTGAAACAGTTGCAGGTGGTACCGTAGAAGTTGAAGTAACGGCAATCCCTTCACTTGTTGATGATTGTTGCTCAGAAGTAGACATGTCATCTGCTTGCTCATTATCCTCAGACATTACTGTTGTATCATTACTACTTTGATCTGTTGATGTTTCAGTAGGTTGTGTTGTTTGATCGCGACTCGTTTGTGCACTCACCATTGTTGTATCACTTTGATCAGTCGTTTGACTCACAGACGGTTGTGCAGGTGGATTAGGTATTTCTTGAAGTGTCGGTGTTTTATCTTTGGCATGCCGATTAAATAACATCGGTAAAAAAATTATGATTAGGGCCAAAATGACAATTGCACCTAGCAAACGTTGTTTTAATTTAGTATCCATTCAATTTACCTCTTTAATTAAATTTCCAACTGTTAAAAACGATCCAAATACAACGATTAAATCACCTTGAACAGCCTGCTGAAAAGCTCCATGAAAAGCGGCTTGCGCGCTAGAATAACACTGTATTTGATGCTCGCCCATCTTTTTTAATAATTTTGTAATTTCTTTTGGATCTGCTCCACGAGGAGTTTTCAAACCAGTAACGAACCAAGCATCTAACCTATGCAGAAAGTGTTTTAATGTTCCCTCAATGTCTTTATCCTTCATCATTCCAACAATAGCAAATCGTTTTCCTTTGATCGGAAGTGCTTCAAGACGTTTAGCTAAATTTGCTGCGGCTTGTGGATTATGTGCGACATCAAAAACAAGGGTAATCCCTTCTTTTTTTTCCACTTGAAAACGACCTAACACTTTCACTTGTTTTAATCCCTGATGGATTGCTTCTATGGACACAGGCATTTCCTGTTGAAAAACACTGACTGCCATTAATACAGTCGAGGTGTTATCGAGTAATATTGTTGGAATTGGCAAATGATCATAATCATGCAAACAGCCTAGATTTCGGTTTTTGTCGGAATGACGTTCAATGGAGCCAACTCGCCATTGCCAAGAATCTCCTTCCTCAACAAAATCAAACTCCTTTCCCAAACAATAAAGCTCTGCCCCTATTCGCTTCGTTTCAGCAAATAACGTATTCGGCGGTTCACGATCTCCACAAATCACTGGCTTTCCTTTTCTCATTATTCCGGCTTTTTCAATTGCAACTTCTTCCCGTGTATCACCTAAAACTTCTCGATGATCTAAACTAATGGTTGAAATAACTGAAACTTCCGGATCGACAATATTGACTGCATCCAATCGTCCTCCGATGCCCACTTCTAATATTATCAAATCAAGATTGGCTTCTTTGAAAATCAAAAGTGCAGCTAATGTCGCAAATTGAAAATAGTTTAATTCAATTTCTCCTCTGGCTTGATCGACTTTTTCAAACGCTTCGCAAATTTTTTGATCTGAAACTTCCTGGAAATTTATTCGAATACGTTCATTAAATTGAATTAAATGCGGGGAAGTATAAGCCCCTATTTTATAGCCTGCGGCATGATAAATGGCTTCCAACAAAGCAACACAAGAACCCTTTCCGTTGGTTCCAGTTACCGTAATGGCTTTTGAATGAGTTGGAAATAAATGAAGTTTTTTCGCAATGAGTTTCGTCTGTTGAAACGCGGTTTCACTCGATCGAACAACACGAAGCGACTCTAACCATTCCAACCATGATGAAAGCGTTTTAAAACGCATAGTCACTTCCTAGTGAGCAAGTTTAGATAACAGTTCCGCAATACGTGGACGAAGTTGGCGACGATCAACAATCATATCAATTGCACCATGAGCCAGTAAAAATTCACTATGCTGAAATCCTTCCGGCAAGGTTTGACGAATCGTTTGTTCAATCACTCGAGGACCAGAAAAACCAATCAGTGCTTTCGGTTCCGCAATAATAATATCCCCTAAAGTAGCCAAACTTGCAGAAACGCCGCCCATGGTGGGATTCGTTAAAACTGAAACAAAAGGAAGTTTTTTTGACGAAAGTTTTGCTAAGGCAGCGCTCGTTTTGGCCATTTGAAATAACGAAATTAATGCTTCTTGCATGCGAGCACCACCACTGGCTGAAAAACAGATGAATGGAGTATGATGTTCAATCGCCGTATGCACTGCTCGAACAAACTTCTCTCCAACCGCAGCTCCCATTGATCCACCAATAAACTTATATTCAAAGGCACAGGCCACAACAGGATGATTTTGAAGTTTTCCCAAAAACGCCACTAACGCATCTTTTTCACCGGTATCTTGCTGAGCATCATGGAGTCGATCTTTATACTTTTTTTTATCTTTAAATTTTAAGCGATCAATGGGTTCGATCTCTTCACCGATCTCTTGTAAGGAATCTTCATCCAAAAATGACGTTAAGCGTTTGCGAGCACTCATGTACATATGATGCTGACACTTTGGGCATACTAAGAGATTTCGCTCCAGATCCGCTTTATATAAAACCGACTGACACCCTTCACACTTGCTCCACACCCCTTCTGGGATATCTTTCTTGGCAGTCTTCGAGCTAATCGAGGGCAAAAGATTTCGTAACCAACTCATTTATTATCACCTATTGTTCAAATAAGTTGTGGATATTAGCAAAGGTGCCGTGGTCTTTCAATTAACAAGCAAGATCTGGGTTAATTGAAAGACCCCAGCGCCTTTTATCTTAATTTAGCCATACATTTTAAAAATGATTCCAACGACATAAGCTAAACCAGCAGCAATGGCACCTACAACCAATGTGATAAGCCCTGACTTCCACCAGGCATGAACAGACCATTGACTTTTGAGTGAACCGATCAGGAAAAAAACAATGGCTGTTAAAACCGTAGAAAGAAGAATTGCATTTTTCAAATGAAAAATAATAGGAATTAAAGGAATAAAGCCACTAATGATAAAGGCGCTAAACGTACTAATTGCTGCCAACCAAGGGGATCGAATATCCGCTGCAAGACCATACTCTTCTTGTAGCATCGTTTTGATCCATAAGTTTTCATCCGCAACAACGCGTTTCACAATCTTTTCTAATTCTTCACCCTCAAATCCTTTATTGATAAAAATTTGACGGATTTCTTCTTCTTCTCCGACGGGCATACGATTAATTTGCTCTTTCTCAAACGCATTATAAAATTCGTGCTCTTCTTTTTCTGCTTTCGTACCAAGGAAATTGGCAGCCGCCATCGAAAAACCATCACCAAGAAGATTGGCTAACCCTAAAATAATAATTACCATCATCCCAAGACTTGCCCCAAAAGCTCCTGAGACAACCGCAAAAGTGGTAACTGCGCCATCAATGCCGCCATAGACCCAATCCCGTAAATAGCTATATTGGGGTTTTTTACTTAATCGATCACGAATTTCATTAATAGAGTGTCCATGAGGTTTCATAACTGCGTTCCTTTGTAAAGGTCATCAAGATTTTGAAAACTTAGCTGAATTTATGCTTAGCGTCATTATTTTTGTTTATTTTAATAACGATTAACGACGTCTAAGTCGATACGGAATAAGGGCCAAATCCTCTTTGTTGCGAGGATCTTGTGGATTCAAGGAGAAATTTTTATAAAACAAAACAAATTGTCTTTACAATAAGAATCCTCCTATTAATAAAAGGTTATCATTAGCCAGATTTCCTAAGTATTTTTTATCAATAGTCTTGCGAAACTCTGAATAAAAAGATAAAACATTTCTAAAATTATTTTAAAGTGAAATCATCATGGACATCTTAACGACATCCTATTTTCAAGATAAGAATAAACTTGAAGTTAAAACACTGATCAATAAGCTCGTTGAGTACGATTTGCAATTCATTGATCGCATTGCTGAATTTCTTTCCATTATTCTGAAAGATAAAAAACTCAAAATCAAAGGTGGCATAATCCTCTCTATTCGCCATGAAGCAATCTACATCAATCATCTGTGGATCGATGAAACCTATCGAAAACAAGGATACGGTTCCAAATTACTAATGATGGCAGAAGAAGAAGGAAGAAAACGCGGTTGCCAATTTTCTATCGTTGATACCATGGAATTCGAAGCGGAAAAGTTCTACGAAAAAAATGGTTATGAATCGATTGGACGCATTGAAAACTACATTCAAAAATATGACCGAGTTTTTTTTAGGAAATCGCTTTAAAACCCTTTCAAATGAACTTGATTGATAGCAACTGTTTTGAATGTAATTTTTTAACCATATTCGATTACTTTCAAAATATCTGAATCTGTAACAACTGTATTGGATGTTATTTTCTAATGATTTTTTGCCTATCTGATATTCTAGATCTGTAGGGGCATAGCGCGCTATGCACCAGGGCGCAGCACGCTGCGCCCCTACCAGCATAAAAAAGAGCCTCCACCTCTGGTGGAGGGCTGGACAAGTTTTACATTGTATGCAAGAAACCTCCATGCTTGGACCACGAAGTGGAACAACCA
>Ga0180009_10007403_pt1 | contig 11223 bp, 10 predicted proteins | sample OS_PC_MetaG_FD_123537 | JGI IMG/M metagenome (GOLD analysis project Ga0180009, IMG submission 123537) | Groundwater microbial communities from the Aspo Hard Rock Laboratory (HRL) deep subsurface site, Sweden - OS_PC_MetaG | ecosystem: Environmental > Aquatic > Deep subsurface > Groundwater...
CAAATATTTCAGGCCTCACGAGAATAAGGTCCTGGAGGGGGATCCTTCCAAAACCTGGAAAGCCATCGGCTGGAGGCCGAAAACGGATTTTGAGGCGCTCGCGTCAATGATGGTGAAGGCCGACTCCGCCGTCTTGAAAAGAAATAGGTCGGCAAAGGATGTGGAAATATGTATACGGAATCAAAAAAATGCCGGATTTGTGAACAGAATAATTTAGTGACGGTTCTCTCTATGGGAGAGCAGTTCCTTACAGGGGTGTTCCCTAAATCTCCGGAGGAAAAAATTACTAAAGGCCCGCTAGACCTCATTTGGTGTTCCAGTTGCGGTCTTTTGCAGATGAAGCACTCCTACAACCTTAAGGAGATGTATGGCGAAAATTACGGCTATCGCTCAGGCTTGAACGCGGCAATGGTGCGGCACTTAGAGCATAAAATTCACGGGCTTGAAAGATTGGTTAAGCTGACGGAGAAAGATCTCGTGATAGACATAGGCAGCAATGATGCTACGTCTCTCAAGGCTTACACGGGCAAGCACCGCAAGGTGGGAATTGACCCTACTGGCAATAAGTTTAAGGAATACTACACAAAGGATATTTCTTTAATACCGGATTTCTTTTCCGCCGCGGCTTTCCGGAAACTATTTCCTAATGAAAAGGCTAAGATTATTACTTCAATTGCCATGTTTTACGATCTGGAACGCCCAAAGGATTTTGTCAGGGACATTAAGTCTGTCCTGGCTGACGACGGGGTATGGCATTTTGAACAGAGCTATATGCCAAGCATGCTTCGCACTAACTCTTACGATACAATCTGCCATGAGCATGTGGAATTTTATTCGTTTAAGGTTGTTAAGAATATACTGGAGGATTGCGGTCTTGGAATAATTGATGTCCAGATGAATGCCATTAATGGAGGGAGTTTTGCGGTTACAGCCTGCAAGAAAGAGTCTTTTTATAAATCAAATACCCCTATCCTGCAGTGGATGCTGAAACAGGAAGACGATATGGGATTAGAAACTCCAAAACCATACCGTGATTTTGAAGAAAGAGTCTTCCGGCATAGGAAGAATCTTCAGGATCTTATTGAGTCTCTCGTTGCGGACGGAAAAAAGATTGTCGGCTATGGCGCCAGCACTAAAGGCAATGTTCTCCTGCAATTCTGCGGGTTTACCTCTAAACACTTATGTTGTATCGCAGATGTGAATGAGGATAAGTTCGGGGCGTATACTCCGGGGACCAATATCCCGATTGTTTCGGAAAAAGAGGCGCGGAAGATGCGGCCGGACTATTTTTTTGTTCTCCCGTGGCATTTTAAACACGGTATTTTGGAGAGGGAAAAGGAATTTATGACGCAGGGTGGAAAATTTATTTTCCCTTTGCCGGAGATTGAGATAGTATAGTCTAAGAAAACCATCGCATGAAAACGGCATTTATTACCGGGGTCGCGGGGCAGGACGGTTATTATCTGGCTTCTTCGCTTCTTGCGGACGGATATGAGGTGCACGGGACAGTCCTTCCTGGCGTTCCGGCTCCGGCAGACCTTAGCGGCAGAATTTCTCTCCACAAAATGGATTTACGTGCGCCTGCGCTACTGGGGGAGCTTGTGCGCACAATATCCCCGCTGGAAATATATTATTTGGCCGCTCATCACTTTTCTTCCCAAGGCGACGAAAATGCTAAAGGTTTAGCAGCTCCTTTCTTGGCTGTGAATGTTGTGGCGCCTAATATTATTTTGGAGCAGATTAAATGCAAACTTCCAAAGACCCGGTTCTTCTATGCGGCCAGTTCCCATATATTCGGGGCGCCCGAATCTTTTCCTCAGACTGAGTCTGCCACTCATAGACCAAACACTCCTTACGCTATCAGCAAAAGCGCGGGCGTTATGTTATGCCGCTATTACAGAGAAACTCACGGCCTTCATGTCTCCACTGGAATTCTTTACAACCATGAATCTCCTTTCAGGTCGGCGGATTTTGTTACAACCCGCATAGCGCGGGCTGCTGCCTTAGCTTCTATTGGGAAAAAGGAACCGGTGTATTTTGAAAATCTTAGCGCGGTTGTGGATTGGGGGGCAGCTAAAGATTATGTGGCGGCAATGTGTTTGCTTCTTCAGCAGCCCTGCGGAGGGGAATATATAATTTCATCCGGAGTTCCCAGGACTGTCTTAGAATTCGCGGAAGCAGCTTTCAAATGCGTCGGGCTTAAGCCCGATGGCATAATTCTCCAGGAAGATCATCCCGCTCAAGCAAGTCGTGTCCCGTATGTGGGTGATAGCTCAAAAATACGCAAGTTATGCGGCTGGGTTCCTGCTACACCTTTTAAAGAAATGGTGCGGGAAATGGTAACGGCCCAATTGGCGCTTTTGCGAGATTAAGCTATATGATTTAAAAGGCTATGAGTCTCATTAAAAAAAATATTGCTGCTAATTTTGCGGGAAGTATCTGGCAGGCTCTTGTAAGCCTGGCATTTGTCCCGCTTTATATTAAATTTCTCGGTATTGAGTCCTGGGGGTTAATAGGATTTTTTGTTACGCTCCAGGCGATATTCGGCCTTTTAGATATGGGATTAAGCAGTACATTAAATCGTGAAATGGCGCGGCTTTCCGCATTGCCGGGGAAAGAGCAGGAAATGCGAAATCTTGTCCGCACCCTGGAAGTGGTTTACTGGTGTGTCGCCGCTTTTGTCGGGATTACCATTGTGGCCTTATCACCGGTTATCGCGCATCATTGGATTAAAGCCGGCCGGTTGGCGCCTAAAACCATTGAGCAGGCGTGTTTAATCATGGGATTTGTAATAGCCCTGCAAATGCCGGCCGGATTTTATTCCGGGGGGTTGATGGGTTTGCAGAGGCAGGTTTTGCTCAATATAATTAATGTATCTATCGGCACCTTCCGGGCTGTCGGTGCGGTGCTGGTTTTGTGGTTGATTGCTTCAACAATCCAGGCTTTTTTTATATGGCAAATTATTAGTAGTGCGGTAAATGTCGGGTTATTGGCGTTCTTTCTATGGCGCAGACTGCCGCGCAGCGAAAATAATGCGGTTTTTCAAAAACAACTGCTTAAAGGAATTTGGCGGTTTACCGCCGGAATGAGCGGAATTGCTGTTTTAGGAACAATCCTTACTCAGCTTGATAAAGTTATATTAAGCAAAATGCTCTCGTTAGAGATATTTGGTTATTACATGCTGGCCAGTATGGTAGGGATGAGCCTTGGGCGCCTTTTTACTCCCGTCTTTTTCAGTATTTATCCAAGATTTACGCAATTAGTTGCTGTCAATGACCAGGATGGATTAAAAGAGTTTTACCATAAAAGTTGTCAGTTTATGTCAGTTCTGATTCTCCCCGTCGCTGTCGTTATCGTTTTATTTTCCTACGAGATTATCCTTCTTTGGACGCAGAACCCTGAAACTGCGGAAAGAACCCATCTTCTGGTAAGTATTCTGATCAGTGGATCGGCCATTAATGGCCTAATGAATATGCCCTATGCCCTGCAATTGGCATTTGGCTGGACCAGGCTGTCTGTTTTTAAAAACATAATTGCTGTGAGCCTTCTTGTCCCGGCTATTATCTATATGGCCAGGCGTTATGGCGCTACTGGCGCGGCCAGTGTGTGGCTTTTTTTAAATGTGGGGTATGTCTTTTTTGAAATTCCTATAATGCACCTTAGATTGTTGCCTAAAGAAAAGTGGCGCTGGTATTGGCAAGATGTGTGCCTTCCACTTGTGGTATGTATATTTGTCGCCGGTATTGGCCGGATATTTATAAGAGAGCCGATGTCGCACTATATAATGTCGCTATATTTGATTAACATCTCAGTCTTAACACTCGCAATCGCAGTAATTACAACACCCGTAACCAGGACGTGGCTATTTAAGCAGCTATTAAAAATTAGATTAGCATAGGGAAATCGAATTAAACTTTCCGTTTCTGCTGATGAGTTAATATGAAAATTGGTGATAAGGAGAATCTGCTGGCCATGAAAGTGCTGCAAAACAAATCACAAATAATTGATGCGCGAGAAGAGATGATGAGAAAAGGGGTGTCTTTTGTCGATTCATATTTGCGGTCTCTACTGAGAAGGTTAGGGCTTGTCCGGGGGGTGATGGTGGGGGATATGGTGAAAAGTTGGGATGTGCTCTCCACGGTTGATTTTCTTGAGAGTCATGTTAAAAAAAACGAACCGATACTTGATATCGGGTGCTATGCATCGGAGGTGATTGTTGCATTGCACAAATTGGGCTATTCAGATTTAACAGGCGCAGATTTGAACCCCAATCTGCGGAAGATGCCATATCAAAATGCTATCCGGTATGAAATTAGTAATTTCATGCGCACAAAATTTAAGGACGCCTCATTTCAGGCAATTACATCAATCTCGGTAATTGAACACGGTTTTGATGGGCAATCATTGTTGAAAGAAATGGCACGGCTATTGAGGGTTGGCGGATACTTCATTGCCTCTTTCGATTACTGGCCGGAGAAAATCGAAACAACCGGGATAAAAATTTTCGGGATGGACTGGAAAATATTTTCTAAAGATGAAATCGCCGATTTCATCACTGAGGCGGCAATATGCGGACTATTCCCAGTCGGTGAGATGTCCTATGAAGGCAAGGATAAGGTAATGGATTATGAGGGGAAACAATATACCTTTGCATTAGTAGCGCTCGAAAAAAGAATCTAACATGAGGATATTATTGATAACAGGTTCGTATCCCCCGATGCGGTGTGGGGTTGGCGCCTACACACAAAGGTTGGCACTAGCGCTTGCAGAACTTAAGGATGTTAAAGTAACTGTGCTAACAGATGAGCGTGCCGGTCCGATACTGGAACGGGATGGCGTTGAGGTTTTGCCGGTAATAAGGGGCTGGGGAATTACTGAATTAGCCAAAGTTACAAAATATGTTCGTCGAATAACTCCCGATGTTGTTCACATTCAATACCCAACTCAGGGATACTCAGGCAGAATGCCAGCGCTATTACCTTTATTAATGCGTTTTCTGTGTAAACCTTGTGTGCAAACATGGCATGAACCTGTTCTTGGTCGGGGGGGGGGGGGGCAGTCAATCGGATTAGATGTGCTAATTACAGTAAGAGAAGAGTTGATGACTAAAATTCCCAGGTTAACTCAACGGGCACTTCGCAATACGAGGGTGTCGTGGATTCCCGCAGCATCCTTGCTGCCGACAGTTACGCTGCATGATGATGAACGATTGAAAATCCGGCAGCAATATGTTTCGGATGGGGAGGCATTGCTGGTTTACTATGGATTTGTGGCTCCACTTAAAGGCATAGAAGTTTTGCTTGAAATTGTCGCGAAAACAAAGGCGCAACTTTTGATGGCGTGCGATTTTCAGCAAAGTGATAGTTATCACCAATCATTACTAAATCTAATTTATGAAATGGGAATTGAGTCTCGTGTAACTGTTGTGGGTTTTCTTCCAGATGAACAACTATCATGCATCCTGGCCGCTTCTGATGCCGTTGTTTTTCCGTTTAGAGATGGCGCTCTAGCATGTAACTCAACTATTGACGGGGCTGTTGCTCAAGGCGCCTTTGTTTTGACCACATCATTGGTCGATTGTGGGTATAACAAAGACAGGAATATTTATTTCGCTAAACCCGGCAACGTGGAGGAAATGATCGCCTCAATTCAAAGATATGCCGGATACCGTATCCCATGCAAACCATCAACATCGGAATGGCGTAGTATTGCAGAGCAACATCTAAATATTTATAAGCAACTGGCTGCCATATGATACGGTTATCAATTTGTATTCCAACATATAACTTCGGAAAGTTTGTTGGGCAGACGCTGGATAGTATCCTCCCAAATCTTATGGAAGGGGTGGAGGTGGTTGTTCTGGATGGAGGGTCAACAGACGATACCGCCCATGTCGTGGCACAAAGACAACTAAATTTCCCCCAGATTAAATACCACCGGCAAGAGTTTAGAGGGGGAATTGATAGGGACATTGCAAAAGTTGTCAGCTTGGCGCACGGTGATTATTGCTGGTTGTTTTCCGCTGATGACATTATGATGCCTGGCGCGGTAGATAAGGTGCTTAATTCTATACGGTCCAATTGCGATATCTATTTGTGCCAGCACATATTATGTAGTTTTGAAATGCAACCCATAAAAGAATACCCGATTTTCGCTCATATTACTGCTGCGGAAATCTTCGATCTTGGGAATGTCTTGCAGCGAGAAAGATATTTTAGCCATGCGGTAACAAGTGAAGCGTTCTTTAGTTTTTTATCCGGTCCGATTTTTAAAAGAGGTGTATGGCAAAGAACTGAGGGGATTCCCGAGTCTTTTTACGAAACATGCTGGGGGCTTGCGGGACGGCTGTTGAGTTTGGCTCCTGGCGGGTTAGTGGTCCAATATTTGGGAAAAATGCTGATTTATAAGCGTGGCGAGAATGATTCATTTGGGCAGCAGGGGCTCGTTAATCGATTGCGAATTTCTGTTGAAGGGTTCGCTCATATTGCGGAAACAATCTTTGGCAAAGACTCGCAGGAAGTTTTTCATATTCGAAGAGTGGTGCGGAACGAATGGCCTTTGCGCAGCTTAATGCGAATTAAACTGATAGCAGCAACTTCCCCGCAACAAGAAAACATGGAAACATTAAAGAAAGTTGCAGCGAAACATTATCTGAATGCAGGTGTCGGGAATATGTGCAGGTATGTGCTTTTTAGATTGATGCCTGTATCGTTTATAAAGCTGGGTGGGTTACTAAAAAAACTCCTGATCAAGCGTCGATCTCTTCCACAGACTGATTCCCCGGTGAAGGGGTAGTTATGTTTAAATTTGTCAAACAAAGGGAACACGGATGAAGGCGCCTCTACTCTCCATCTGTATCGCAACCTACAATCGTGCCGGCTATATTGGTGAAACGCTGGACAGTATTATTCCGCAGTTGGATGATGATGTTGAGTTATTGGTGGTAGATGGCGCGTCCACCGACAATACCGAAGATGTTGTACGGAAATATGCTCAAAAAAAATCTCGTATCCGTTATGTCCGCCTTCCAGCAAAGGGAGGGGTTGACCAGGACTATGATAAAGCTGTCGAATTCGCGCGTGGGGAATTCTGCTGGCTTTTCACTGATGATGACCTGCTCAAACCTGGCGCTGTCGCCGCGGTAAAAGCAGCTATCAAAAAAGGCTATGATTTAGTAATTGTAAACGCTGAGGTGCGAGACCGTGAACTATCGGTCATCCTGCAAAGTCGGCGAATTGTAATGCACGATAACAAAGTGTATGCTCCCAACGCCATGGAATGTCTTTTTGTGGATGCGTTGGATTATCTTTCCTTTATTGGAGCCGTAGTGATACGTCGTAGCATCTGGTTGAGCCGTGAACGTAGGCCATATTTCGGCGCCGAATTTATACACATCGGCGTGCTTTTTCAGAAACCCCTGCCGGGACCTGCGCTCATTATTGCCGAACCCTATATAACCATCCGTTTTGACAACGCTCAGTGGGAATCACGTCGCTTTGAAATCTGGATGTTCAAGTGGCCAAAGTTGGTGTGGTCGTTTAAGGATATTTCCAATGAAGCCAAACTGGCGGTTACGCGCAGGGAGCCGTGGAGGAATTTTAAGAATCTTGTTATTCATAGAAGCTTAGGCGGATACCACATTCAATCTTACCGCAAATATTTTTCCAGCATGAGAATAAACTTTTTATGGAAATTTTGTGCCTGGCTAATAGCTTGCTTCCCAAGGAAGATTATTGTGGAATTTCATTGTCTTTATAAGCAAATTAAAAGGCGCGCACACTCTTATGCCTTATAATTACCATCGTTCGTATGTATTATGAAAAAAGTTGAGATATTGCTGGCGACATATAACACTGAGAAGTATATCCACGCGCTTCTTGAATCGTTGTTGGCTCAGACTTTTACGGATTGGCGGCTTTTAATACATGATGACGGTTCTTCTGATAAGACCCTGGAGATATTAAGAGAATATAGATCGAACTATCCGGAAAAGATATTTTTGCTTGAGGATAATATCCGGCTGGGCGGGAGTTTGAAAAATTTTTCGCATTTGGCGGAATATTCAAAAAGTAATTATGTGATGTTTTGCGACCAGGATGATGTTTGGCTGCCGGATAAAATAGCCCTTACTTTTGAAGGGATGATGGCGGCTGAAAGAGCATATGGAGGCAAAACGCCATTACTCATACATACGGATTTACGGGTTGTTGGAGATTCTCTTAAAACACTTGGAGATTCATTCTGGAAATATCAAAATTTAAACCCTGAGATCTCCAGGAGATTTAGCCGCCTTTTGGTGCAAAATGTCGTTACCGGCTGTACTGTTATGGTGAACAGGCCGCTTCTGGAGCTGGCATTGCCCATACCTGAAGGCGCGGTGATGCATGACTGGTGGCTGGCTTTAGTCGCTTCGGCATTCGGGAAAATAGAATATATTTCTTCCCCGACAGTCCTGTATCGGCAGCATAAATATAACTCTGTGGGCGCAAAAAAATGGGGGATAGAGTATATCCTCGCTGAATTGTTACTGTCTTTTAATAAGGATTCGGCGCTTAACATAAGGAAAACAATCCAGCAGGCACAGGAGTTTCAAACAAGATATTCAAATAACCTTGATGCGGGTAAACGAAAGATACTTCAGACTTTTACAGGGGTTCTTTCCAGGAATTGGCTTGCACGGCGTATTCTTTTAATTAAATATGGGATCATAAAATCGGATGTCATAAGAAATTTGGGTTTCTTAACGCGTATATGAACAATAAATACCTGCCATATTTATGCCAAGTCTCAATTTTCGCGTTTCTCTCTCTGCCGTTTGAATCGCCGGTCTTTTTTTGGGCAAAGCTGCTTGCTCTTTTGTTGCTCGTAGGCTTTGCTGCTATTATTGCCCGCAAAGATAAAAAATCCGTGTTTTTTTGCGGCGCTTTCTTGTTGTTTTTGGCTTTTTGGGGGATGTTGTCGCTTCTGCGGAACACTACTTCCATTGAACTCATCCTTCTGGAATTCAAAGATTTCGCCTCTTTGTGGCTGATTATGTGTGTTTTTGCCTATTTTCTGCAAAAAAAAGTCTTAACTTCCCAATTCTATGTCCAGGCGGTTATCCGTGCCGCTGTTTTGCTGTCAATTTTAAAACTTCTTTTGATTTTTGGGACCTTCTTTTATCAGTCAGGGGGGAGTAATTTCTCGGAGTTTGTCGCTTTGGCAAAATGGGGGGGGCTTAAGTATATCACTTATCCTATGTCCGCGACAATTTATCGTGTTCAGTTCAGCTCGGATATTATAATCCCGTTTTTAATCTTCATTTTATTTAACACCCAAAAAACAGGAATTGCGTTCAAAAAAATCGAGCTTTATTCGTATCCGGTTTTTTTCCTGCTTTCAGTATTTTTTGTTTACTCGCGGTATATATATTTTTTAGTGCTTCTGGTATATCTGTTTTCCATAATTGCCAACCGGAAAAACCTATTTCATATCATCGTGGTCTCTGGTTTTTCAATGGCGGCTATTTTAGGATTGACTGGCGGCGGTGGGTTGTGTCAAATTGTTGAAACCAGATCTCTCCCGAACAGCGCTGAAAATAGATATTCCGATATGGGCCGGAAAATACAGGTGAAGGCGCTTTTATCTGAATTTTATTCTCATCCCGTCTTAGGAAAGGGACTAGGAGCCTACGCGGACAGCGTGGTCCGGGATGAACGCCTAAAATATACGTACGAAGTCCAAATCGTGGCAATGTTGATGAAGTTCGGGGTTTTAGGGATGATTATCCTTTGTTCTTTTATGAGCGCCATATATTTCCGGCTGGTTCTGGCCTCCGTTGCAGTTCATTTTAACCTGCCGTTGTTGAGTTTGTTTTTTTTCTGGCTTCTCTCCGGGTTCACTAATCCATATCTTGTGTCTTCGTACTCTGCGGTTATTTTTATTCTTTTCTATTCTTTGTTCTATCTATCCTCTCGTGCGGATATGACACCTGACAAATGATGATTTCAATTATCCTTCCCACGATTAATTTTTCTGCCGGTCTTAAAACTGCTATTGAAAATCTGCGGCGGCAGTCAGCCTGCCCTTATGAGATTATTGTCGTTGATAGTTCTTCGGACGATGGAACGGTGGAACTGGCGCACAGGCTCGGAGCCAGGACTTTAACCGTGGCCCGCGGTGAATTTGACCACGGCGGGACCAGAACCCTGGCCGCTAAGGCGGCCGGCGGGGATATCCTTGTGTTTTTAACGCAGGATGCCGTGCTTGCCGCCCCAGATGTTATTGCCCGGCTTGCCGCAGTATTTGGATCCGGCGGCAAAGTCGGGGCCGCCTTCGGCCGCCAGGTGCCGCACCCGGACGCGGACGTTTTCGGGCGGGCTTTGCGATTTTTTAATTATCCGGAGAAGTCTTATGTTCGCAGTTTTAAGGACCGGGCGAGGTACGGCATTAAAACCCCGTTCCTTTCAAATTCATTCGCTGCCTATTCCCGGAAAGCCTTGGAAGAAATAGGTTGGTTTAAGGACGGGCTTATTCTGGGAGAGGATACTTACGCCGGGGCTAAACTGCTGATGGCCGGTTACTCCATTGTTTACGTGGCGGATGCAACCGTGGCGCATTCGCATAACCATACCCCTTGCCAGGATTTTAAGCGGTATTTTGACATAGGCGTATTCCATACGCGAGAGCGTTGGATCCTTGACGCTTTTGGAAATGCCGAGGGGGAAGGCTTAAAATATATATTTTCCAGCCTCAAATTTTTAAAGGATAATAAGGTTGTTTTGTGGGCGCCGGAATTTCTCTGGAGAACCGTTCTTAAATATGCGGGCTACAAGCTTGGACGCGCCCATTCTTTTTTGCCGGAGAGTTTTAGAAAGCGGCTGAGTATGCATGCCAACTGGTGGAGATAGCCTATCGTTTTTAAAATTATGACTACAAATAAAATTCTTGTTGTCGGCGGGGCAGGGTATATAGGCTCGCACGTTAATAAATTGCTGACGGCCTGCGGTTATAAAACCGTGGTATTCGATAATCTTTCTACCGGGCGTCGGGAGTTGGCCAAATGGGGGGAGCTTTTTGTAGGCGATCTTGCGGACAAAAAAAGCGTCGAAGCCTGCTTTGCGAAATATCATCCCGGTGTGGTGATGCATTTTAGCGCGGTTGCATACGTGGGCGAGTCGGTTAAAGATCCCTCAAAATATTACCGGAACAACGTCGCAAACACGCTTAATCTTTTAGATACAA
>Ga0180009_10007404_pt1 | contig 11221 bp, 10 predicted proteins | sample OS_PC_MetaG_FD_123537 | JGI IMG/M metagenome (GOLD analysis project Ga0180009, IMG submission 123537) | Groundwater microbial communities from the Aspo Hard Rock Laboratory (HRL) deep subsurface site, Sweden - OS_PC_MetaG | ecosystem: Environmental > Aquatic > Deep subsurface > Groundwater...
GAGGCCCTGCCCGCGCCCCAGGCCAACGCGATGGCCGCGGTGATCGAGCCCCTGATGACGGGACAGCCTGCGCCCTGGCTGCTGTACATGGCCGGCGTCTTCATGGCCCTGATCCTCCAGTGGACCGGCCTGCCGGCCCTGGCCTTCGCCCTCGGCATGTACCTGCCCCTTTCGGTGAACACTCCCGTCCTCGCGGGCGGCCTCATCGCGCACTGGGTGGCCCAGGGCGGCACCGAGAAGCAGCAGAAGAAGCGGAACGAGAAGGGGACCCTGATGGCCAGCGGATTCGTGGCCGGCGGGGCCATCATGGGAGTGATCGCGGCCCTGGTCAGGTTCACGGGCATCAGCACCACCGGCGATCAGGAATGGACCGTCGACCACGCCATCGGATTGTCCCAATGGGCGACCGAGAACGCCGGTTCGGCGGTGGTGACCCTGGTGGTCTTCTGCCTGCTGGGTTTCTATCTTTACAAGGGCGCAAGGAACGCCGGAAACGACTGAGCGGCGATTCCCCCCCCCGGGGGAGCTAGTTGAAACCGCGGGCTGCCACGACCTGGCGGCCCGCTTTGCCCAGGAAAAGGAAACGGATCGCGATGCAATGTGCCTGCGGATCCCAGCTGACGTTCGAGGAATGCTGCCGGCCCCTCATCAAGGGGGAGCGGTTCGCGGAGACTCCCGAACAGTTGATGCGGGCCCGTTACACGGCCTACACCATGGTGGAGATGGAATTCCTCGAGGAATCCATGCATCCGGATACCCGCGAGAACAACGATCCCCAGGGCACCCGGGACTGGGCGGAGAACAGCAAGTGGCTCGGCCTGGAGATCCTGAGCGCCTCGGGCGGCGGGCCTGATGACGAGGCGGGCGAGGTCGAGTTCATCGCCAGCTTCGAGTACGGGGGCGAGTTCAGCCCGTACCACGAGGTGGCCACCTTCTCCAGGATGGATGGTCGCTGGTACTTCGTCGAGGGCCGCAAGGGCGTCAACAGACCCCTGCGCAGGGAGGAGCCCAAGGTCGGGCGCAACGATCCCTGCCCCTGCGGCAGCGGCAAGAAGTTCAAGCGCTGCTGCGGAAGCTAGGCCCGATGCGTTGGCGGACGGCAGGCTGCATCCTGGCCCTTCTGCTGGCGGGGCAGGCCCTGGCCGGACCACGGGCCGACGGGTCTGCGGAATCCGCCGAGGGTTCCTGGCTGTCCCGTCTCTTCGATCGTCACCTGCGGACCCAGGCTCTGACCGGTGAGAAGCTGGAGGGCCGGGCCCTCGAAGCGTTCGACGCCTACGAGGAATTCGCCGGTCGGACCATCGAGGTCGTGCTGGTCAGCCAGGTGGCCCGCTTCGACCGGGATTGGCGTTCGACGCGGGGCGCCCCCGAGCGGTTGCTCGGTTCCTTGACCGACCCCCTGCAGTCCTACACCCGCGACGGCACCATCCGCCAGGAACTCCTGTTCCGGCGGGGGGACAGCCTCGATCCCTTCGTCCTCGCCGACACCGAACGTCTCCTGAGACGGCTGCCCTACATCTCGGACGTCCGGATCACCGTGGTCCCCCTCCTGAGGGGAGCCGAGACGGTGGCCGTGGTGGTCGAGACCCGGGACCGCTGGCCCCTGGGTCTGGACGGGCGCATCGTCGACAGGAGGCAGTTCTCCGGCAGCGTCTATACGGTGAACCTCCTGGGGTGGGGCGTGGGCCTGGACCACGAGATCCTCTTCCGGGAGGATGCGGATCCGAGCACGGGGCACCGCACCGTCCTGACCCAGCCCAACCTGTTCGGCACCTTCATCGGCGGGGTGGCCGAGGTGGAGGACTCCTGGCGTCAGCAGCGCCGGGCCCTGGCATTCGAGCGCGGGTTGTGGCATCCGGGGATCGACCTCGTGGGCGGGGCCAGGCTGGCCCTGACCGACGACCGGGACAACGGCGGCATCCCCCGGGAATTCCTGGACGGCGAGGTCTGGGTGGGCCGGGTGGCCAGGTTGGGGGAGGGCGGTGAGCGCGGGGATTCCTCCCGCCCCCTGCTGGTTCCGGCCGCCGCCCTCTGGTTCCGGTCGTTCGACGCCCGGCCCGAAGTGACCCTCGAGCGGAACCGCACCTACCATGACCGGCGGTTGGCCCTGGGAGGATTGACCTTCCAGAGAGTGAAATACTACCGGACCAGCTTCCTGTACCGCATGGGCGAGACGGAGGACGTCCTCTCGGGACTGACGGTCAAGGGGGTGATGGGGTACGAATCCGGCCAGTTCCAGGAGAGGACCTGCGGGTGGCTGGACGCCGCCCTCCTGTCCATCCGCAACCGTGGCGACCTCGTCTTCCTGCGGGTGGGCAGCGGAGGTTTCCTGCGCCGGGGTGACTTCGAGGAGGGCATCGTGACGGCGTCGGCGGGTTACGCCGCTCCCCTGATGGGCGACGGGCCCTACAGGGGACGCCTCTACGTCCAGGCGGCGTACGCCCTGGGCATCGACCGCTATCCCGAGGAATCCATCAGCCTGGGGGACCGCAACGGCCTGCGGGGTTTCCCGGACGAGGTCCTGACCGGCGACCAGCGTCTGGTCGGCAGCCTGGAGGGCCGCCTCTTCACACCCTGGACCTTTCTCGGATTCCGGTGCATGCTGCTGGGGTTCGCCGATGCCGGGATGATCGGCGGGGAGGACGACCCGATCCTGGACGGGCTGGTCTACCTGGGCGGCGGCCTGGGGCTGCGGTTGCACAACCCCGGGCTGGTCTTTCCTCCCGTCCAGGTCCGGGTGGGTGTCGAACGGCGGCTGGATGGTCATGGTCTGATCGTCGGCCTGGCCATGGGCGACGCCGACCGGCCCGGTCCTTTCGGCATGCCCGGGGTGCGGCCGACCCCCATCCCTTACGAATGAGGTCGGAGGGTCCGATGTCCGCGACGATGGAACAGGTCTGGATCACGCGCAGGGGAGGGCCCGAGGTCCTCGCGGTGCGCGCCGCCCCGCGTCCCCAGCCGGGCCGGGGAGCCGTGAGGATCGCCGTGGAGGCGGCGGGGGTCAACTTCGCCGACGTGATGATGCGGCGGGGACTGTACCCCGACGCTCCCAGGCTGCCGGCGGTGCCCGGCTACGAGGTGGCCGGGGTCGTCGACGCCCTGGGCCCGGAGGCTCCGGCGGCGCTGATGGGCGCCCGGGTCGCGGCCATGTGCAACTTCGGGGGCTACAGCGAAGCGGTCTGCGTGCCGGCCTCCATGTGCCACGTGCTGCCCCCCGGCGTGACTGCGGTGACGGCTGCGGCCATCCCGGTCAATTACCTCACCGCCTGGCAGATGATCCGCGTCATGGCCCCTGTGGTCGAGGGCGACAACGTCCTGATCCACTCGGCCGCGGGCGGGGTGGGCGTCGCGGTCACGCAGCTCTGCCGCCTGGCGGGGGCGAGGGTGCTGGGTTCGGCCTCTCCTGCCAAGCACGGGTTCCTGCGGGAGCAGGGACTGGACTGGGTGTTCGATTCCCGGCAGCGGAAGTACGCGGAGGAGGTCCGGTCCGCCACCGGGGGCAAGGGGGCGGACGTGGTCCTCGAACCCCGGCACGGGCGCTGGATCGGCGAGAGCTACGACAGCCTGGCCCCTTGCGGCCGCCTGGTCCTGTTCGGGTTCTCCAGCGCGGCCCGGGGCAGCCGCTCGGGGGCGCTGTCGGCCCTGGGCACCTTGCTGCGGGTGCCCTGGTTCAAGGCCAACCCCTTGCGGCTGATGAACGACAACCGGATGATCGGCGGCGTGAACCTGGGCCGGATGTGGGGACAGCAGGACCGGATCGCCGGCTGGATGAGGAGCCTGGTGCAGTTGCTGGGCGAAGGTGGGATCGGACCGGTCATCGACGGCGTCCATCCCTTCTCGCGGGCGGGGGAGGCCCACGCCCGCCTCGAGGAGCGGCGCAACGTCGGCAAGGTCCTGCTCGTTCCCGACGGCCGGGAATCGGCGGGAGGTCCCGCCCGGTGAGGATTTCCGCCGCCATCATCACCCTCAACGCGGCCGGGGACCTGGACCGCTGCCTGGCGTCCCTGCAGTTCGTGGACGAGATCGGGGTGCGGGACCAGGGCAGCGAGGACGGGACGGACGAGGTCTGCCGGAGGGGCGGGGCCGTCCTCCATCAGACCGGATGGCTGGGTTTCGGTCCCACCAAGCAGAAGGCCGTCTCGCTGTGCCGCAACGACTGGGTGCTGAGCATCGATTCGGACGAGGAGGTGACGCCGGAACTGCGCGAGGCGATCCTCGCCCTGCCGGACGATCCGCAGCCGGCGGCCTACACCATCAACCGGATCAGCCGGTTCCTGGGCCGCTGGATCCGGCATTGCGGATGGCATCCCGAGCCCGTGGTGCGGCTGTTCGACCGCCGCCGGGCCCGTTTCAACGATCTGCCCGTGCACGAGAGCGTCGAGGCCGACGGACCGGTCGCCGCCCTGCCGGGACTGCTCCGCCATTACACCTACCGGACCATGGAGCAGTACCTGGAGAAGCTCAACCGGTACACGACCCTGGCCGCCGAGCAGCTGCACCGCGAGGGGCGGGACTGCGGGCCGGGATCCGCGCTGGTCCGCGGCCAGGCGGCCTTCTGGAGGATGTACGTCCTGCAGCGGGGCTTCCTGGACGGCGGGCACGGCCTGGTCCTGTGCCTGGCCTCGGGATTCTCGGTGTTCGTCAAGTACGTCAAGCTCTGGCGTCTGGGGCGGTCATGAAGGTCCTGGTGACGCGCACCGACCGGATCGGCGATCTCGTGCTCTCGCTGCCGGTCTTCGATTTCCTGGCCCGAAGCCGCCCGGACTGGGAGCTTCACGCCATGGTCGCGCCCGGCTGCGAAGTCCTGGTGGAGGGCGCGGCCCGGATCGCCGGTGTCTGGACCTGGAGCGATTCCTGGGATGAGGAGCGCCGCGACGACCTGGTGGCCCGGCTCCGGAGTGAGGGATTCGATGCCGCCTTGATGCTCCAGTTTCGCCGGCAGCTGGCCCTCCTGCTGAAGGCGGCGGGGATCGGACGCCGATTCGGCCCCCGGTCCAAGCCCACCAGCTGGGTCCTGCTGAACAAGGGCTTGCGCCAGGGGCGGGCAGGCAGCGGCCGTCACGAGATGGACCTGAACCTGGAACTGGCGGCGCAGATGGCGGGTATTCCCTGGCCCGAGGCCCCGTCCGGGACCGGATCGGCATGGCGACCCCGCCTGCACGTGGGCGAGGGGCACCGGGCCTTCGGCAAGGACTGGCGCGCGCAGGAGGCCGCAGGATTCGCCGGGGTGGTGCTGGTTCATCCGGGATCCGGGGGCTCGGCCCTGGACTGGCCTGCTTCATCTTACCGTGAGGTCGCCGGCGGACTCGCCCGGCAGCCGGGGATCAAGGTCTTCGTGACCGGTTCGGCCGCCGATGCGGACAAGGTGAGGGAGGTCTCCGCCGGGATCGATGCCCGGGTGGGCGTCCTGCTGGAACGGTTCACGCTGGGGCAGTTCCTCGGCGTGCTGGCGGCCGCCGATCTGCTGGTCGCACCTTCCACCGGCCCCCTGCACCTGGCTGCGGCCCTGGACACGCCCACCATCGGCCTCTTCCCGCCCGCGCCGGTGATGAGCCCGGTCCGGTGGGGACAGATCGGCAGGGACGCCGTCCGGATGACTCCGGCGGAGCCTTGCCCCCGTAAGACGACCTGTTCGCGGGAGAAGTGCCCGCTTTTCAACTGCCTGGAAACGGTGACGGCCAAAGGCGTGGTGTCCGAGGCTGTCCGCCTGCTGAAGGGCCGGATGGAGGAATCATGACGAAGGTGAAGGCTGCGGCCGGCAGGATCCGGGCCGCGAACCGGGGGATGCTCGCGGCGGCCCTGCTGGCCGGGGCCGTCGGGCTGTCTGGGGCCGTCTGGGCGCCGGCCCAGGAGATTTCGCCGGCCGACCAGGTCCAGGCTCTGCTGGACGAGGCCAAGGATCACGGGGCCAAGAACCGGCTGCCCAGCGCCTGGTGGCAGCTGTCCCAGGCGTACGAATCAGCCCGCAAGGACGGGGCCGGTGACCAGGAGTGGCGGGACCTGGCGTCCGCCGGACGTCGGCTGGTGAACATGGCGCTGTTCGTCGAGGAGATGCGTCGCCAAAAGAGCGAGACCGAGGCGCTTCTGGGCAGGTTCGACCAGGCCCTCCTGGAGATCGCCGCCCTCAACGGATTGGCCCTGCCCGGCGAACTGACCGGATCGGCCCTGGCGGACGCCCTGCTCGACCGCCTGCACGCCGCGAACCTGCGGAGGCAGGTCATGGTCGATTCGCTGACCATCGCCAACCGGCATCTTTCCGAAATGGTGGGAGGACGGGTCGCTGCCCAGGATTCGATCATCACCGCCCAGCAGGTGGAGATCAGCGCCCTGCGCCAGAAGCTGTGGGAAACCGAACTGAGGGCGGGCGTGGCCGAGGCCGACCGCAGCGCGGCGGAATCGGTCCTGACCTCGAAGCAGCAAAGGGAAGACACGATCCTGCAGCTGCGTTCGTCTTTCACGCCGAAGGAGGGGGAGATCCTCCTGACTCCGGAAGGCGAGATCATGCTCAGGCTCCAGGGCATCTCCTTCGCGGTGGGCAGCGCGGAGCTGAAGCCGGGGCAGGATGACCTGATCGATCGCCTGGCCGGAGCCATCGGCCGCTTTCCCGGGGCGGAGGTGCGGGTGGACGGGCACACCGACGACACGGGCAGCCGGGACGCCAACCTGCGCCTTTCCCGGCGCCGCGCCGAGACGGTGGCCCGCCTCCTGGAGGAACGGATCGGCATGGCTTCGGGGGTGATCGCCACCGAGGGTTTCGGGCCCGACCGCCCCGTGGCCCTGAACAGCACGCCCGAGGGGCGGGCCCTGAACCGCCGCATCGACGTGATCATCAACCCGACCCCGTGACGGCCTCAGGAGGCATTCCTGATATTGACAATCAGGTGGATCCTATTATCCTCGAACCCGATGCTGACGGATTCGATGAAGTCCCCACTGGTGGGGACTTCGTTTTGCGAAAGGAGTGATTCCGATGACTGGTTTCCTCGCACAGGCTTCGGCCCAGGCTGATACCGCCGCGGCTCTCGATATCGCCAACGGGGATTTCTGGGCCGGGCTTCTGGACATCCTCAAGGAGAGGGGTCCGGAACTGGGCCTGAAGATCCTCGGGGCCCTGGTCATCTTCTGGGTGGGCCGCCTGATCGCGGGCTCGATCCGCAAGGCGCTCAGGACCATCATGGACAAACGGAAGGTGGACCCCAGCCTGACGGGGTTCGTGACCAGCCTGGCCTATCTTGCCATTCTGGCCTTCACGGTCGTGGCGGTGATCGGCCAGTTCGGCGTGGAGACGGCGAGCTTCATCGCCATCCTCGGCGCCGCGGGCTTCGCGGTCGGCATGGCGCTGCAGGGGACCCTGGGCAACTTCGCCTCGGGAGTGATGCTCCTGCTGTTCCGGCCCTTCAGGCCGGGCGACTTCATCGAGGCGGCCGGGGTCACCGGAACCGTCAAGGAGATCCAGATCTTCAGCACCACCCTGGCCACTCCGGACAACATCAGGATCACCGTGCCCAACGGGGCCCTGTTCGGGGGCACCATCAAGAACTACAACGGCTACGAGCAGCGCAGGGTCGACATGACCATGGGCATCGCCTACGGCTCGGACATCGACCAGGCCATGAAGATCATCAACGAGATCCTGGATGCCGATGGGCGCATCCTGGCCGAACCGGCGCGCACGGTCGCGGTCGCCCAGCTGGCCGATTCCAGCGTGAACATCGTGGTGCGGCCCTGGGTGAACGCCGCCGACTACTGGGGCGTCCTCTTCGACTTCCACAAGAACTGCAAGCAGGCCTTCGACGCCGCGGGCATCGAGATCCCCTTCCCGCAGCGCGTCGTGCACATGGTCAACAGCGCGAGCTGAAACGTTCCGGACGGAGGAATGAAATCATGAAGAGATTCAATGCGATGATCATGGCCGGGCTCGTGATCGCCGCGGTTCCCGCCCTGGCCGCCGACGGCCCGGAAATCGGCGTCTGGCAGAAGCAGGTCGAACTGGGCGTGAACCTGCTCCAGAGCAACTACAGCAGGAACTGGAACGGCGGGGACAAGGGCTCGGTTGTCTGGGCCGCCACCGTCGACGCCACGGCCGAGAAGCAGTTCAGCGCATCGGCCAACTGGCGCAACACCCTCAACCTCGCCTACGGTCAGACCCACAACCAGGAGCGGGAAGCCGACGGCTCCCTGTTCTGGAAGCGGCCGGACAAGACGACCGACAACGTCGCCTTCGAAAGCCTCTTCCGCTGGACGACTTCCAGCGGCTGGGATCCCTTCGCCGCCTTCAACTTCAACTCGCTGTTCGAGGACCTGAACGCCGATCCCCAGCGGCCCTTGACCTTCAACCCCCTGAAGTTCAAGGAGTCGGTGGGCATGTCCCGCAAGCTGGTGGAGAAGGAGGGCCAGGTCCTGATGACCCGCCTGGGCATCGCCTTCATCCAGAACAGCCGCAAGTACTACCTCGCCGCTCCGCTTCAGGACGAGACCGAGACCACGACGTCCACCGAGGCCGCGGCCGAGATGATCACCGAGTACCAGGTGGGTGCCCTCGACGGGAAGGTCGACTGGACCTCGAAGCTCACCCTGAGCCTGCCCTTCAGCTACTCCGGGAAGTCGGTGTTCGAGGACGAGATGGCGCCCGGCGGCACCCTGCCCGAGGACGTGGCCGACTTCACGACCGCCCTGGACGTCGATTTCGAGAACACCTTCACCGCCAACATCACCAAGGTGATCTCGGTCAAGCTGTTCGTGCGCTGGGTGTACGACAAGTACGACAACTCGGTCAAGCCGGTGGTGGACGAGGCCGGGACGCTGACCAACGAGGCCGACGTCCTGGGAGCGATCCGCAAGTCGGGGCAGTTCAAGCAGACCCTGGCGCTGGGATTCGGATACAAGTTCAACTAGCGGGAACGACCGACCCGGCCCCTATCAGGACCCGGTGCCCGGCGGCGCCGGGTCCTCGACGTCATAGCCGGTCTTGTAGCCCGGCGCGTCGGGCACGTCGGGTTCGTCGATTCCGTCGGGAACGTCCCCGTAATCCTTCACGTGGCACTTGTTGCAGAGCGACCGCTGGGCGGACGGGAAGGTGCGCCCGTAGTAGCTGTTGGCGACGTCGTCGGCGCTCGCTCCGCCGTCTCCGTTGCGCGGGTGCGAATCCCGGTCCAGGAGGGTGGCGGCGAAGTCCCAGCGGCCGGCATCGGGGAAGGCCGAGGCGTGGGCGCGATGGCAGGTCAGGCACATGACCTGGTCGCCGGACACCGGTCCGGCCGTGTGATTGGTCGGATCGACGGAGCCCAGGTCGATCTGGACGGCCTCGAAGGGAACCAGGGCGAGGTACGAGGTCTGGGGCACTCCGGATACCGGGTCGACGGTGCTGACGTAGGCGTTGTACACGCCGGCGATCCCGCTGCCCAGGGCTGCACCGGTGGGGTGCAGGAAGTCGGTCGAGTTCGCCGCATGCATGTCCGGATGGCAGTTGGCGCACCAGTCGCTCATTCCGCTCTTGTACACCGTGTGGCGGGAATCGGTCTCGGCTCCGTCGCTCCCGGCCAGGGTGCGGTAGGAGGAACCCGGAGCGGCGAGGGGGGCCGCCGAGGCGAAGGGGAACCGGGCGCCGTCCTGCAAGGGACCGGGGCCCGGCCCCCAGAGCATCCGGAAGGAGAGGTTGCCGTGAGGATCATGGCAACTGGTGCAGCCCAGGTCGTCGCTGGCGAAGGTCCCGCCCGGGGCGTGGGCGTGGACGGCATCCACCCCGATGCCGTGATCCCCGGAGACGACGTTGTGGCCGTGGGAATCCCCGGTGCTGGTGAGGTCCGAGCCGTGGGCCACCCAGGTGAAGGTCCGGGTCAGCCAGTAGAAATCCCCGCCGGATCCGTAACCCGTCCCGCCGGCGAGGGTGCCGGCGGAGGCGTGGCAGGTCAGGCAGGTGTCGGTGGCGTTGCTCTGGACCAGGAGGTGTTCGTTACCCGCGGGATCGTTGCCCGGAAAGGGGCCCCCGTCGGCGCTGTTGTGCATGGTATGGCACCCGTTGCAGTGGGCCACACCCTGATCGTGGAAGGCGGCAACGGGCCCGGCGGCCAGCAGGAAAAGGACTGGAATCGTCAGAATCGATGCCCTGGATAGAGGGCGGCGCCCCTTCGCCATGATGGTCTCCCCGGCCATACGGTGCCATTCAAATCGGATGGTGATGTCGATGGGCGATATGGATCTGGAGGGGCGAACATCCAGTTGGGCGATGTGAATATCGTATGACAAGCCGTTAACAATTTCAAGGCAAATATTTGATATTTCATTTCAATTCGGCCGGAATCAGGATCCCCGCAACAGCTCCGCCACCGCCTTGAACCGTTCGGTTCCGGCCCTGTGGAGGATCTCGAACATGACCATCTGGGATCCCAGCTCCTGAACCCCCAGGGCGGCCATGGCCTTCAGTCCGAGCTTGCGGTTCTGCTTGGCGCCGGAGCTCACCGCGTCGGCGGCCACGACGACCTGCTTGCCGGCCCGTCTCAGATCTGCGGCCGTCTGGTAGATGCACACGTGGGTCTCGATGCCGCAGAGAATGACCTGATCACGGCCGGTCGCCTCCAGCGCGGCGTTGAAGCCGTCGTCGCCGGCGCAGCTGAAGTGGATCTTCTCCAGCGGCAGGAATTCGTCCCAGAGGGCGGCGATCTCGGGCACCGTATGACCGAGGCCCCGCGGATAGTGCTCGGTGACGAGGATCGGCAGGTCCAGGGTCTTGAAGAACCGGATCAGCCGCGTGGCATTCCCGACGACCTCGTCCATGTGGTGGATGAGGTCGCGGAACCGGTCCTGGATGTCCACGACCACCAGGACGCAGCGGGCGGGCTCGAGCCGGTCGGGGACGGGATGGGCGGTGGTCATGGCTGATCCTCCAGCGTGAATTCCCAGGCGCAGTACCATCCATCCGGATGCTGGTCCGGCGGGCAGCCGACGCAGCGGCAGACGAGACGGGGGTCGACGGCGGCGGCGAAGTTGGCGAACTCCACGATGCCGACCTCCTTGCAGGGGAAGTCGGACAGGCCCTTCCGCTTCCGGGCGTCCTGGACGCGGCACTTCTTCATCCGGAAGACGCAGCGTTCGGGGGTCTGCTCGATCACTTCCTGCTCGTTCAGGTGGGCGTAGAGGCGGTGCTGAAGGCAGGTCACCAGGGCGGGGATGCCCCCGCCGGGCTCGAGGCCCAGGCGCTTCATGATGCGCCCCGCCTCGATGC
>Ga0180009_10007405_pt1 | contig 11219 bp, 9 predicted proteins | sample OS_PC_MetaG_FD_123537 | JGI IMG/M metagenome (GOLD analysis project Ga0180009, IMG submission 123537) | Groundwater microbial communities from the Aspo Hard Rock Laboratory (HRL) deep subsurface site, Sweden - OS_PC_MetaG | ecosystem: Environmental > Aquatic > Deep subsurface > Groundwater...
ATCAGGGCAGCGGTGAGTGCTTGTATAGATCCATCCTGAAATAATTTAACACTTCCCAGTTTCAGGAAATTTGAATTGAGCTTTGATTCTGAACCAGAATTTAGGATCTCCAGATAAAGATCTTCCATCAAGGTGAGATATACCCTTAAATCCAGTCTGTTTTCTTTCTCTAACGTCTGGTAGGCTTGCAGAACTTCAGCTCCTTCGCCGTAATAGCCGATGGATCCGTCATGTGTGCCGGTAATGCCGCAAGAGTGAAAGTATTTGATTGCTTCCACGATAGCTTTTTCAAGTTCGGCAAGGTTATAGGGTGGTATTTTACCGGACACCAAAGTTTGTGCACCTCCACCCAACAGCCCAGTGGGCATACCCTGTACGTCCCTGTATATCTTTCCACCGGATGGTGATAGAGTTCCTGGATCTATCCCGGCTATTTTTAGAGCCAGGCTATTGGCATACATCAGATGACCGCTGATATGGTCGACGGACACCGGATTATCCGGCGCACATTCATCCAAATCGGCACGGGACAGGTGCCGCTGATCCGCGATTAGTGTATCGTCAAAGCCCCACCCCTTGATCCACTGCCCCGGTTCAAGGTTTTGAGCCTGTGCGTTGATCCGATTTTTTATATCTTTGATACTACTATTGAGAGGGAAGGAGCAATCGATCTGAAGCAATGTCAGAGCATAGAGCGACAGGTGGGCGTGGGTTTCGATGAAACCGGGTGTGATAGCTTTGCCCGCCAGATCAACGATCTCGGTCTTTTCATCGGTCAGTTTTAATATTTCACTGTTGGACCCAACTGTCAGAAAACGATCGCCTATGACGGCTAATGCCGAAGCGGCAGGGATTTGGTCATCCAGAGTGATGATGTTGCTGTTTATGAAAATACGATCTGCTCTCACGAGGTTGCTCCTAAAGTAAACCGCCATCCGAGCTGCCATTGATCTGTAACAAAGGTTAAAGGGGATAATGACATGAGATCCAATGCTCCGACTCAACCTCCGTGACCGGTGGGGCGTCAATGCGGCAGAGGTCTTGAACAAAGGGGCAACGGGTATGGAATTCACACCCGCCGGGTCGGGTCATCAGGCTGGGGATTTCCCCTTGCAACTCGATCTGGTCCTTTGGTTTGTCAGGATCAGGGTTTGGATTGGCAGCCAGCAGTCCTTTGGTATAGGGATGGTGAGGGTGGGCAAATATTTCCCCTGTTTCGCCCTGTTCCACGAAACGGCCCAGATACATGATGGCCATGCGGTCACTGATGTGTCGTACAATGGACAGGTTGTGGGTGATGATTAGAAAACTGACCTGGGTTTCATCCTGGAGTTTGGCCAGCAGGTTTAGAACCTCACCCTGAACTGACACGTCCAGTCCGGCCGTGGGTTCATCCGCAACGATCAGCTTGGGGGAGAGGGCCAAAGCCCGTGCTACCCCAACCCGGCGGGCCTGCCCGCCACTGAGTTGGTGTGGATATCGGTCGGCAAAGGATTCGCTTAACCCGACCATCTCCAGCAGCCGTTTGGCTTCGGCTCTGACATCAATGTTTCTAACCTTATGAATTTTGAATGGCTCGGTGATCAGATATCGGACCGTAAGCCGGGGGCTCAAACAACCGATGGGGTCCTGGAACATCATGGCGATATCCCGATGAAAAGGCTTGAAAGCCCTGTCAGACAGGCCGCACAGCTCCTGCCCTTGAAAGCGTATGCTGCCCTCCTGGGGGGTGACAAGTCCGATGATCGAACGGGCCAGAGTTGTTTTGCCTGCACCACTCTCCCCCACCAGAGCTAAGGTCTCTCCTTTTTGGATATCCAGAGAGACCCCGCAAACCGCATCTATGAATGGGTCACGGTCACGGTCTAACAAGGCTTGAATCCGATTTTTACTGCGAAACCGAATCAGAATATTTTCCACCTGAAGCAATGCGTTCATATTGCACCTCCTTCGGCCAACAGAAAACAGCTTGCCGTATGAGTAGGGCTAATGCGGTAACGAAGCGGTGGAGATATTCGACATTTTTCAAATCTTTTTGAACAGCGATTTTCAAAAATACACCCAGAGGGAAAGTCGACCAGATCGGGTATATCACCGGGAATAGTAGGTAGGTTGCGGGTTTTTTCCTCTATTCTGGCTGGATCGCACTCAAGTAACGCCTGGGTGTAGGGATGGCCAGCCCGGTGGAAGATATCCCGTACATCTCCCGCCTCGACCACTTCACCGGCATACATAACCACCACTTGATCGCAGAACTCGGCAATCAGTCCCAGGTGGTGAGACACGAAAAGAATTGAGCAGCTGAGGTCTTTTTGCAATTGGCGCAGACGATGCACAATCTGCGCCTCCAGTGTGGCATCCAGGGCCGTGGTCGGCTCGTCAGCCAGTAGCAGGGCCGGTTTGGCCAATAGGGCCATGGCAATGGATATTCGTTGCCTCATTCCGCCGGAAAAATGGTGAGGGTAACTTTTGAGTCGATGTGCGGCATCGGGTATGCCTACATGGGTTAGCATATCTACTGCGCGTTGGCGTTTCTCTGCTTTACTGATGGAAGACCGGAACTGGATATCGATCATTTGAGTATCAATGGAGAGCACCGGGTTGAGTGAAGTCATGGGGTCTTGAAAAACCATGGAGATTCGGTCACCTCGCAGGTCACGCAACTGGCTGGAAGACAACTTCAGGATGTCTCGACCTTCAAAGTTGATCTCACCACCGGTAATTACCGCATTTTCAGCCATTAGGTTGAGTATGGAAAAAATGACCGTGGATTTCCCACAGCCGCTCTCCCCAACCAGACCAACTATTTTTTCATTGGGTACGGTCAGTGTTACATCGCGCAGGGCCTTTAATCGGCCGCGGTTGGTTGCAAATTCCACCGACAGATTGCGGATGTCCAGTACGCTGGCATGGATTGAATTGGTCATCTAAATATCTTTCCTAAGTTTGGGATCAAAGATATCTCGCAGCGATTCACCTAGAAATGTAAACCCCAGAGTGGTTAAAATGAGCGGAATTCCACCTGAGATAATCAACCAGGGGGTATTGCGGATAAAGGAGTATCCGTCGTTTAGAATGCTGCCCCAACTTGGCGTAGGCGGCCGGATGCCAACCCCAAGGAAGCTCAAGCCCGCTTCAATGGTCACCACGGCCGGGATATCCATGGAAGCAATAATCAGCAATGGGCCGATGATGTTGGGTAGCAGGTGCACGAATAATATCCTGGGCATACCAGCGCCCATGGCTCGCTCGGCGAGGATGAATTCATTGTTCTTCATGGACTGTGTCTGGGCGCGGACAATACGCCCATACACGGGAATGGTGGTTATAATCACCACCAGGATTACCGTATTCATACTGGGGCCGACCAGGGTCACGATGGCCAGAGCAAAGATGATGGTCGGGAAGGAACGAATGGTATCAAAGAGTATAATCATCAACCGATCCACCCAGGGCGGTCCGTATCCGGCAATAAGACCCAGTACAAGACCGCAGCTCAAGGCCAGGGAGATGGATACTAAAGCCACCTTCAAGGCAATACGGCCTCCCATGATGACCCTCGAAAAGACGTCCCGCCCCAATTGGTCGGTGCCCATGATATGCGCCATGGAGGGCGGTTCCAGACGGTGCAATATGTCCAGGGCAATGGGATCATAGGGGATTATCCAATTGGCTAGGACAGCGCTCGAGACCATTAGCACTACCAGAATTAACCCGAAAAGGCCCAACGGATCACGCGCAAAACGGGATAGAAGAGAAAGGAATTTCGATCTTTTCACCCGGGCGGTGAAATTATTTGTCATGTCCATTACAAGTTCTCCCGCATACGAGGATCGAGAAACGCATTAACAATATCAGCCAGCATAGTGCACAGCACAAAGATAATCGTTGTAATCAGAACACTACCCATGATGATGGGGTAGTTGCGGGTTAAGACCGACTCATAAATGAGCTTTCCTATGCCTGGACGGGCAAAGACGATTTCGGCAAAAACAGATGACGAGAGCAGATACCCTACACCAACACCCAGAAGGGCAATGGTCGGCAGAATGGCCAATTTTAAGGCGTAACGAAAAATAATGATCTTTTCGGGCAGCCCAAAGGCACGGACTGTGCGTATATGGTTTTCACCAAGGACTTCCAGCATGGATGCCCTGACCAAACGTGCCAGATACCCAACCCAACCCAACCCGATGGCAAAGGCGGGTAGAATCAAATGCTTGATCTGATCCCAAAGGTCACCCTGCTCTCCGGCCCCGATGGCCGGTAACCATCGGAGCTGGACAGCAAAAATGAGAAGTCCGTAAAGAGCGATTACAAAAGCTGGAATGGCAATGGTTCCCACGGAAAAAACGCCTGTCAGTTTATCAATAAAACTATTGCGGTAAATAGCTGAATAACACCCCAGGGGGATGCCAAGAACTAATGCCCATGAAATTCCGGCAATGATTAGAATAATAGTGTAAGGTAATTGTTCAAAAACGATTTGGGAAACCGGTCTATTGGTGAAAACATCGATCCCCATGTCGCCTTGAAAAACATTGAGTATAAAACCGGCCACCTGTATGATGGCCGGTCTGTCAAGGCCCATATCTGCGCGAAGTGCCTCTCTCATCTCCGGAGTTGACCGGGGACCCAGAATAACAGCAGTGGGATCGCCGGGAACCATCAGTATCATGCTGTAAAGCAAGCTTATGGCAGTAATGATGATGACAACAGCGAGAGCAGTCCTTTTTGCCAGATAAATCCACATTTAATCAATTCTCCTTAAATGTTCTCCTTAAATTTTGCTGAAATCGCGCAGCAATGGAAGGCCATCCGGACGGAGCGCCGGTTTAATGGTGTTCCTGTATGCCATGGGAGCGACCTCGTTGGTGATGAAGGTAATACAACCAGATTCTTCCATAAGTTCCTGCATCCTGATGTACATGGCCGCCCGCTTTGTTTGGTCGGTTTCGCCCAGTGCCGCTTTATCTAATTTATCATACTCCTCATTGCTAAAGCGTTCCCAGTTCCAGATACCCACCTGACTAGTCAGATGCCATCTGGTATAATAGGATGGATCCGGAACACTTGAAAATCGGCCCAAAATCAATTGAAGACTCTTCCAGCGATCACTGTCTTTTTCGCTTCCAAGAACCCAGAAGGCCCCACTGTCATGGATGTTGATCTGAACCCTGATTCCAGCCGGAGCAAGGACAGCCTGTATTACTTGAGCGATGGTGTTGTATGTCGATTTGTTTAGAATGTCGAGGGTCAGGTCGATGCCGCTGGGGTAGCCCGCTTCAGTCAATAGTTTTTTGGCTCCGCCGTAGTCAGGTTTATCAGGCAGGGATGATTTTTCCCGATGCCCTAGCAGACCGGGCGGCACATTTCCGTTGGCCACTTCGGCAAACCCAAAATAGGCAGCCTCTACAATAGCCTTTCTGTCCATGGCGTATTGGACAGCCTTGCGGACACGGATGTCCTTGAGTATTTCGTTGTCTTGGTTCATACCCATCCACAGCCAGTAAAGGGAGGGAAACCTCTCTGTTTTAGCATTCTTTGGGGGGCTTTCCATGTAGTTTTTGAGGGAAGGAATGCTCACCCGGGTGAAATCGACGTCGCCAGCTTCCAATGCAATTTCAGCTGTCTTTTCGTCGTCAATGGGAAAAATTTGGATTTCATCAAAATAGGATTTTGGTCCTTTCCATACAGGATTTCTAGTCAGCACCGTTCTTTGATTGGGTTTCCATTCCTTGAGCATGTAAGGACCACTGACGCTCGGCGGATCATTGGCGTATTTCCCGCCAACCTTTTCCGTGGCCTTCATTGAGATAATATTCCCGGTCGTATACGGCAAAGTTGTCCACCAAACCGGCTGGAACGGTGATTTAAACACGATTGTTCCGGTATATTTGCCGGTCACTTCTACTTTTTCAAGGGGACCCCAGTCATCAATGTTCGGTGATTTATTGGCTGGATCGGCAACTCGCTCAAAAGAGTACTTTACATCCTCGGCAGTCATTTCACCGAAACCGTTGGAGTGTATAATACCGTCCCTAAGTTCAAATTTGATGTGGGTCGGGTCGACCTGTTGGATTGACTTGGCCGCTTGCAGTTCCCACTCCCATTTTCGGCCCGGCTTAAAGGCAATCAGCTTATTATAGATGCAGGCATTGATATTCTCTTCAGGAACAGACAAGAAGAACGCCGGATCAAGACTTTTAATATCCGAATAGTCCCTGACTTTCAGAATACCGCCCTCGGCTGACCATGAAACCCCCGGCCGAATCATTGGACAGAGGCCGGCAGCAGCTGCAGCCACTGAAAATTTTAAAAAATTACGACGATTTAATGAATGCTTTGATGAGTTCATCTCTTTTTTTTTCTTAGACATAAGTTCGCCTCCTGGTTCTGTATAATTGTTAATGTTACAGGTCTATTGATGTTCTTTTTTTCCTAATAGATAGCCACATCACCTCCAATTTAATTTTATCAACTGCTTTTTTGTTATATTCAAGATAGTATTCAATCTTTTCCATGGCTTTGCCGGGATCACCCTTTTAACTGTTTGTCTCTTTTTTTCATCTCTGCTAACAATTTCTGTGGATTTACCGGCAATTCCTTTATCCTCACCCCCGTTGCATTATAAATTGCATTGGTGATTGCGGCCATAGTCGGATTAAGGGCTGGCTCACCAATCCCTTTTGCACCATATGGGCCATTGGGTTCAATGGGTTCAACCAGAATTGACTTGATGTCGGGGACATCAAAACAACTGGGAACGATATAATCCACAAAATCGGAATTGATCACTTTGCCATCTTGATAAGCCATGTTTTCCATCAACGTCCAGCCCAAACCCTGGGCAATGCCGCCTTGAATTTGACCCTCCGTAGCCATTGGATTAATGGCACGGCCCACATCATGAGCCGCAACAAAATTAGTGACCGATACTTGCCCTGTATCCGGATCTACTTCAACTTCTGCAATTTGACATCCAAAAGGATAGGCCGGTGAAATATTCCCTTTTTTGGTTTCCGGGTCAGGTAGTTCCGTGGGCGGTTGATAAAATCCAGTTCCCACTATGGGAGCTCCATGGTATTTAATAGTTGCTTGCGAAGCAACTTCTCGAAACGAAATTCTGGTTTCAGGAGAGTCCTTAATAAAAAACACACCTTTTCGGCATTGGATGTTATCAGTCGATGCCTTCAGCAATTCTGCAGCTACTTCGGCCATCTGATCATAAGCATTTTTTGCCGCTGCCAATACCCCGTTACCGCCCATTAATGTACCGCGTGTAGCAAAGGACCCCAAGCCAAATGGTGAAATATCCGTATCCACCTGGGCCACATTAACCATATCCATGGTAACTCCCAATCGTTCCGCCACAATTTGAGCAAAGGCCGTGTTTTGTCCCTGCCCCATATCTGACTCACCATGAAACACCGACACTCGCCCGTCCTTACCGATGCGCACAATTCCCGACCCCCCATCAAATTCTCGAGCAAAGGGCCGGTTACCTGATACATGATTACAACAGGACAGCCCAATGCCTTTATAAGGGGTCTTGTTTTTCATCTTTTGGTTCCAATTTGCGGCTTCACTTGCTTTGATGACACATTCCCTTAACCCGGAACTGGCAATCTTCCAACCATGAACACTGGTTTCATTGGGACCGATTCCGTTCTTAATCCTAAGTTCGGCCGGATCGATTTTTAACCGTACCGCTAATTCATCCATGGCAGACTCCAAAACAAATGTTGATTGCGAGTTGCCGAATCCTCTAAAACATGCTGTGGGAACCGTGTTAGTATAAACTGTGTATCCTTTGGCTCGAACATTTTTAAAACGGTATAACGAATCCACCCTATAGCAGGCGGTGGCAACGATTACCTGGGAATAAACAAGCCTTGCACCCGCTGCTCCAACAACTTTAACATCTTTAGCTGTTAAAATCCCATCACGTGTTGCTCCTAGTTTAATATCAAAATGCATCGGTACGCGTGGATTACCGGAAATAAAATCATCGTGGCGGGTATTCACAAGCTTCACTGGTTGACCGGATTTTTGAGCCAATACCGCTGCCACCAAATGAATGTTATTTTCCATTTTACCACCAAAGGCACCACCATACTCAGGAACAACAATACGGATGTTATCTGGAGACATACCGAGTGCTTTGGCATATGTCATACGCATCATATTCGGAATTTGAGTTCCTGTCCAAATTGTGATTCTACCTGACAAATCAACATCCGCCAGAGTTGCCATGGGCTCCATGTAAGCCTGGTAGACCTGATTGGTATAAAAGTTATCTTCATACACCACATAGGATTCATCTAAAGCCTGATCGATTTTACCCGCTTCGATTTTAAACTCAGCGGCTATATTGCCCGGTTTATCCTCATGCACCAATGGCGCTCCAGGCTTCATGGCATCCAACGGGCTGATTACATGGGGAAGTTCTTCGTATTCCACTTGAATCAACTCCAAGGCTTCCTCAGCAGTATCTTTGTCTACAGCAGCGACTGCAGCCACCTCATCCCCATAAAATCGCACTTTATCAGCAGCAAAAATAGTCCAATCTTCTGACCGTGGTCCGAATTTAATTTTGGGGGTGTCCTCGTAAGTGACAACCGCCTTTACACCTGCCAATGCAGTGGCCCGTCGAGTATCAATCGAGCGGATTCTTGCATGAGCATACGGGCTGCGAAGCACCCTCCCATATAGCATTCTGGGGAGAACCAGATCTGTAACGAATTTTGTTTTACCGTTGGCTTTACCTTGTGCAGCTATTTGGGGGAAAGATTTTCCAACAACATCTAATTGACTCATTTGTGTTCCCCCTCTTTTTTTACCGATTTACAGCTACAGGACTGAATCGCATCAACAATTTTGTTATAACCTGTGCAGCGGCAAAGATTGCCGGCAATGGCCTGTTTGATTTCCTGTTCGCTGGGATTGGCGTTTTGATCCAATAATGCTTTTGCTGTATTAATCATTCCCGGCGTACAGAATCCACATTGGATTGCTCCCTTCTCTATAAAGGATTCCTGAAGCGGATGCATTTCTTTTCCGCCGATCCCTTCAATGGTCGTAATTTCGCAGCCATCCACCTGCAGGGCCAGTGTCAAGCAGGCGTGGACCGGGCGACCATTCAGCAACACTGTACAAGCACCACATTTACCAAGACCGCACCCTTCTTTGGTGCCCGTCAACTCCAAATCTTCACGAAGCACATCTAACAGAACTCTATTGGGTTTGATCGAGAGATGATAGTCTTCTCCATTAACAACAAGACGAATCGGCATATGGTTCATAATTATCCTCTATCATTTTTTTAATGTTGTTAAGACTTGTCGGGCGCACCGTTGTACAAAAACATTGACAATTGTGCGCTTGTAATCTGCGGTGGCCCGTATGTCGTCAATCGGTTTTGCAATACTGGCAGCTGCTTGTGCGCACATCGGAATCTTTTGAAGGGCATCATCTATTGAAAGCCCCTGCAGACAACTCTCGGCATCAGGAACTCGAATCGGAGTGGGAGCCACACCACCCAGAGCTATCTTTACCTGTTCAAGCACCTGTCCTGATGAGTCGATCTCGGCCTGAAAAGCAACGCCGGCCAATGAGATATCAACTGCTTTACGCCTCCTAAGTTTTAGATAACATCCTGCGGAGCGATTGACCGGCTTTTTGAGTCGAATTTCTTTTAGAATCTCGTTTGACTTCATAACGGTTTGAGCCGGGCCACAAAAAAAGGAAGCGATGGAAACAGTTCTATCCCCTTGTGGAGTGGCTATGACCACCTCTGCATCCAAGGCCAAAAGTGGTGGTGCTGAATCTGCAGCCGGAGAAGCATTACAAAGATTACCACCAATGGTACCGATATTGCGAACCTGCCATGATCCAATCAATCCTACAGCCTGGCAAAGAATTGACATCTGTTTTTCAAGGATAGGATTAGTTGCCAAATCAGCATGTTTAGCCAATGCCCCAATATGGATCATGTCATCTTTTTCTTCAACATATTCTAAGTTCTTTATCTGATGAAGGCTGATCAATACCGTTGGGAGGATATTTTTCTTCTTCATATTTAGGACAAGATCGGTTCCCCCAGCAAGCACTCGAGCATCTGAACCGGCTTGATCAAGTTGAATTAAAGCGTTAGCCAAACTACTGGCTACTCTAAAATCAAATGGTCTGATTCGCATGTTTTGCTCCTTATCGTTTAGAGTGGAAATGATTAGTTAATTTAGATCTTCATTCACAGCTTCCTTGCTTTGATCCAGATGATAAGCCATAGCATTGCGGGCTTCTTCTGCATTCCCATTTCCCACGGCTTTAAAAATTGCTTGATGCTCTTCGATCACCTTTAAAGCGCGGCCTTCCAGACCAAGGGCTTTAATACCCATCACATGGATCATGTCTCGGATATTTTCCACAATTGCAATCATTCGACGATTGTTTGTCAACATACACAAACTGGTATGAAACAGCCTGTCCGCTTCAATAAATAATAAATAATCTTTTTGTTTTACCGCTCTTCGCTGCTCAAGTAAGGATTCCTCAATTGCAATCAAGTCAACCCGTGGAGAGATATTAGCAATTTTTTCTACGGAGGCCAGCTCAATCGCTTTTCTTAATTCAAATATTTCGTCCACATCACGACGGGTGAAGCGGTTTAGCATTAATCCCCTGCGAGGCATAAATATAATGAGATCCTGGGAGGCAAGTTCCAAAAGAGCCTCTCTGGCCGGTGTTCGAGAGATACCGAGATCAGATGCGATACCCATTTCATTGTATAATTCTCCTATTTTCCACTGACCTGAAAGGATTGACTGGCGAATGGATTCATAGGCCATCTTGGCGAGAGATTCTGGTTGTTTTAAGGTCGCAAGCTTTGGCATTGAAGATCCTTTTTTTATAGCACTAAGTGTCAAAACTAATCGTTTGATAATTATTTGAGTTGTAATATATTACATACGGCAATATATTGTCAAGCCCTTGCTTATATTTTTTGTTTTATACTATACCCATTGATGCGGCATATTTTGTAATAATTTTTGATATAAAGATATTTAATTATTATAAGTAGTTAAATATATAATAAGTAACTTCTCAATAAGTGAGGGTAAATGTTTAAAAATTACTTTTTTTAACTATATTTCTACGCTGAGTTCTGCAAAATATTTATTTTTTCATTAAGGGCTGGCGTCTCCTGATTTTATATG
>Ga0180009_10007407_pt1 | contig 11218 bp, 22 predicted proteins | sample OS_PC_MetaG_FD_123537 | JGI IMG/M metagenome (GOLD analysis project Ga0180009, IMG submission 123537) | Groundwater microbial communities from the Aspo Hard Rock Laboratory (HRL) deep subsurface site, Sweden - OS_PC_MetaG | ecosystem: Environmental > Aquatic > Deep subsurface > Groundwater...
AAAATGGGCAAAAGAATAATTCAACAAAGACGTGGAAGAGGAACACATACTTACAAGTCTCCTTCTCACAGATTTAAAGCATTTATTGGTTATCCTAGATATAGTAAAGAGTTAATTCAAGGACGAATAGAAAAATTACTTCATTCCACTGGTTATTCTGCTCCTTTAGCAAAAATAAAACTTTCAGATGGAAGAGTGTTTTATAATTTAGCATCTGAAAAAATGATTGAAAAGAATGATATTGCATTGGGAGAAGATGCACAAATATCAGAAGGAAATATTTTGCCTTTAGGAAAAATTCCAGAGGGAACATTAGTTTATAATATAGAACTTCAGCCCGGTGATGGTGGAAAATTTATAAGAACAGCAGGAACTAATGGTAAAATCTTAAAGCACATTGATAACAAAGTTTCAATTTTAATGCCATCTAAAGAAGAAAAAATCTTTGATGCAAGAGTAAGAGCAACAATAGGCATAATTGCAGCTTCTGGCAGACAAGAAAAACCCTTTGTTAAAGCAGGCAATAGATTTTATAAGATGAGGGCAAAAAATAAGTTATATCCAAGAACATCTCCAGTTAAGATGAATGCTGTTGATCATCCATTTGGTGGTGGAAGAGGTAAAGTTATTGGAAAACCAAAAACACCCCCAAGATTTGCACCAGCTGGAAGAAAAGTTGGATTATTAAGAGCAAGAAGAACAGGTAGGAGAAAGAAAAAGTGAAGCTTTTAGAAAAATCTTCGCAAAAATTAAAAATATGATAAAAAATGGCTAAGAAATTTTTATTTTATGGAAAAACACTTGAGGAATTGCAAGAAATGCCTTTGCAGGAATTTGCAAAGATACTGAAAAGCAGACAAAAAAGAAGCTTGCTAAGAAGAAGAGAAGAAATTCAAAAATTCCTTCATAGGGTTGAAAAGAAAGTAAGAGATAAAAAGAAAATCAAAACTCATAAGAGAAGTATGATTGTTATACCACAAATGGTTGGAATGGAAATCTCTGTTTATAATGGTAAAGACTTTGTCCCAGTCAAAATCCAGGAAAAAATGATAGGACATTATCTTGGAGAATTTGCATTAACAAGAAAAAGATTGCAGCACAGTGCTCCTGGTGTTGGAGCTACAAGAAGTTCTGCTGGAATAAAATCTAAACCTAAATAAAAATGAACACGGAAATAAAAGCTGTTGGAAAAAATTATGCAATATCAAAAAAGCATTCAATTGCAATATGCGATTTTATTAGAGGTAAAACCATTACAGAAGCAATAGCATTATTAGAAAAAGTAAGACAAAAAAGAATTGCAGTTCCAATGAAAGGAGAAATTCCACATAAGAAAGGAATGGCTGGCGGAAGATATCCTGTAAAAGCATCACTTTATTTTATAAAATTATTAAAGAATTTGAAAGGAAATGCATCTGTGAAAAATTTAGATGCTGATACAACAATAATTAAAACTGCAATAGCAAATAAAGGTGTTAAGGGAGTAAGATCTGGAAGAAGGGGAAGAACAGGAAAGAATACTCATGTTACATTAACTGCAGAAGGAAAAGAAGTCATTAAGGAAAAAAGAAAACCTTTAGAAAAGATTTCATCCAAAGAAGAGAAAAAACCTGAGGAAAAAGAAACAAAACACGAAGAAAGTCAGGAAAGCAAAGCAGAAAAAGAAATTAAAGAAGAAAGGGAAAAAAGCATTCCAGTACCAAAACAAGAAGTGCAGGATGCAAAAGAAATAAGACAAGAAACAAAAGAACATGTGAAAAAACATTTTAGAGAAAAAGATAGGATTATACATGGTGAAGAAGGAGGAAGAAAATAAACACAAAATAGAAAATGATTGGAAAACAATTTATTGGTGCAAAGAAAAAGGAATTCATTATTAAGGAATTTATTAAAAAAGAATTAGGTAAAGGAAAAATTAGTAAAATTGGGGTTGAAAGAACACCATTGGGAGAGAGAATTATTGTTCATACTACAAAACCAGGATTAATTATTGGAAGAAGAGGATTGGCAATACAAGATTTAACTGCATTGCTTAAAGAAAAATTCAAGCTTGAGAATCCGCAAATTGAAATTGTGGAAATAATAAAAGCAGAACATGATGCTCAATTTATGGCAGACAATATAGCATCTGCATTAGAGAGATTTGGACAATTAAGATTCAAGTCAATTGCTTACAGGGCTTTGCAAAGAATTATGGAATCTGGTGCATATGGAGCTGAAATAAGATTAAATGGAAAACTTCCAAGTGATAGAGCTAAAGGGTGGAGATTTGCTTATGGATATCTGAAAAAAACAGGAGCATCTGCTGATGAGATTGTTGATAAAGCATATTCAAGTGCTAATACAAAACCAGGAGTAGTTGGCATAAAAGTTTTTATAGTGCCACCAACTTCTGATATTAGGGAAATAAAAGATAGAGAAATTGTTGAAGAGGTTATAGAAATAAAAGCAAAAGAAATAAAAACGAAAAAGGAAAAGGATAAAGAAAAACCAGAAGAAAAGAAAAAGGAAGAAGAGAAAATAGAAAAAACACCAAAGAAAATAAAAAAAGAAAAGGAAAATAAAGGTTAAGGATGGCTATACTCAAAAGCAAAAATTTGAAAGAGATTGATGCTGAAGAATTAAAAAGCAAATTAAAAGAGCTTAGATTAGAATTAATAAAACTTTCTTCTCAAAAAGCAAGTAAAAGTGTTAGTAATCCTGGAAGAATAAGAGAAATAAAAAGAAGTGTTGCAAGGATTTTAACTGAAGAGAATATAAGAAAAAAACAAGGAAAGAAAATTCCAGGAATAAAAAAACCAAGAAAAATAATTAAAAAATCAATGTTTCATAATAAAAACAAATGAATATATGTCCTAAATGCGGATTGCCTAAGATAGCTTGTACTTGCGAGACTATTGCAAAAGGAGAACAGCATATAAGAGTAAGAACAGTGAAAAGGAAATTTGGAAAATTAACTACATTAATAGAGGGGATTGACAAGAAAAGTGTTAACATAAAAGAAACTGCAAAAAAATTAAAGCATGAATTTGTTTGCGGTGGCACAGTTAAAGGAGACACAATTGAACTGCAGGGAAATCACAAAGACGGAGCAAAAGAAAAACTGATAAAATTGGGCTTTTCTGCAAGTATGATTGAAATTGCTTAAGATGAAAAGCATATTAAAAGAAGAACTAATTGGATTAGATGTAGAAGTAATTAATGCAAAGAATAAAGCATTAATTGGGATAAAGGGGAAAATCATTGATGAAACAAAATATACTCTTGTTATTGAAACTAAGAAAGGAATAAAAAAAGTTTTGAAAGAACAAGTAACATTAAAGCTTCCATACAAGAGCAAGAAACTTGCTGTTGAGGGAAAACTTTTAATAGGAAGGGCATATGAAAGATTAAGAAAATAAAACCTTTTTAGAAAATGGCAAAGAAGAAAGAAACAAAAGCACAAACAAAAACAAAGCAAGAAGAAAAGAAAGAAGTAGAGAAAAATGTATGTAATGATAAAAAATGTCCATTTCATGGTAATTTAAGTTTAAGAGGAAGAACTTTTGCAGGTGAATTAACAAGAAAAAGAGGAAAAACAGTAAAAGTTGAATGGTTAAGATATAAGTATTATCCAAAATATGAAAGATATACAAAAGTAATGAGTGGTGTTTTTGCTTATTTGCCAGAATGTTTGCATGACCAAGTGCAAATCGGTGATAGAGTAAAAATAACAGAGTGTAGGCCATTAAGCAAAACAAAACATTTTGTTGTTGTTGGAAAAGTCAAGAAGAAGGAGTAAGGATGAGAAAATGAGTTTAGAAAAGAAATGCTTGGCATGCAATAGTGAAAATTTAGATAAAGGAAATCTTTATACTGTGGGTGGAACTGCGTATCAATCTGGTGGAAGATTTAGTGCTTTTAATTTTTCAAAAATGTTTGAAATTGACGTTTACGCATGTTTAGATTGTGGTTATATTGGAGCTTACTTACCAGAAAAAGAATTAAACAGATTAAGAATCCTTAAAGCAAAGCAAGCTAAAAAGAAAAAAGAGTAATTAAATCATTTCTGAATCTTTTCTTGATATTTCTAATAAATAATGCCTTAAAGAATTATAATTTCGTGTCTCTTCTTCAGAATTAAGTGGTGGAAAACGTACTCTATATCTGTGAGTTTCACTCAAAGGAACTCTTTCATCATTCTTATAATCTATAACAAATTCTCCAGCTTGCTCTTCCAAGTTTTCTTTTTTTGCTCTTCCATTCTAAAATATAGTCTATAATCCTTAAATATTTTTCTCAAGAACTTCTCTAATTAATTCCATGCATTCTTTGTAATCCTTAACTGGGATGCAATCAATGCCTGTTCTTTTTACAGGATAATCATTTCCACCAGGAACAATTGCATCACCAATAAAAACCATATTTTCTTTTGTTACTTGCAATGCTGTTTCTATCTGATATATTGCATATGCTTTGTCAATTCCTTTTTTAGTTACATCAATACTTGTTGTTCCTGAAACATTTACTTCAAATTCTGTCAAATACTTATCAAGAATTTCTTTTATGGCTTTTCTTTTCTCTCTTGTAGGATCATATTTTTCTTTTAATTCTCTTGGCGCATCTTGTCCAAATACAGAAAAAGTAATCTGGCTATTTCTATCTTCAATAACCTCTCCATAAGTTTTCTGAGGATGTTTATAATTCAATTCATGAAATGTCTTTTCAAATGCATCATAAATTCTCTTTTTTTCTTCTGCAGAAAATGCTAATTCATAAACTTTTTTCCATTCATTATCATACTTATAAAAGCAAGATGAACAAGTTGGGAATAAAAATAAATTATTAAAATTTGATTCTGCATCAAGGTGATCAATAAATTGTTTTTTATACTGCTTAAAATCAGCTCCAGAAACAACTGCTACTTTTCTTTTTTCAAGTAATTTTGTAAATAATTCTGACATTTCTAGCTCAATAGGAGACTTTGTTGGAGTAAGTGTTCCATCAAGGTCAAAGATGATAAGTTTGCCTTCTCTTATTTTATACATAACCTTTAAAAATCTCCTTTATCTTTATAAAATTTACTTAAATAGTGAAAATTCAAAAATGAAACCAATAAAAGCAAAAGCCAGAGGATTGACAATTGGAAGTAAAGTTGTTGCCTGTGATAATAGTGGAGCAAAGATTGTAAGAATTGTTGCAATTAAAAGGAGAAGCAAAACTGTCAAGGGCAGAAATCCTTCTTGTGGTATTGCAGATTTAATAAAGATTTCAGTAAGAAAGGGAGAAGCAAAAATGAAAGGAAAGGTTTTTGATGCTGTTATTGTAAGGCAAAGAAAAGAATTTAGAAGACTTACAGGAGAGAGAGTTAAATTTGCAGATAATGCTGTTGCTTTGCTTAAAGATACAAAAGGAAATCCCAAAGGCACCCTTATAAAAGGACCAATAGCAAGAGAAGTATCAGATAGGTGGCCAAATGTTGCAAAAAATGCATCTCTAATCCTCTAAGTGTCTTAATAAGATTTAAAAGCTTCATTTTTTAAAAACTAATAGTTAAAATGGCAAAAACAAAGAAATTCCTAAAAACTTGGAAATCAAGTGTAAAGCCTGGAAAACAAAGGAAATACAGAGCTAATGCACCATTACATGTTAAGAGAAAATTAATTTCCTCTCATTTAAGTAAAGAATTTAAAAGAAAGTATTTAAGAAGAAGTTTTCCTCTTCGTAAAGGAGATAGTGTAAAGATTTTAAGGGGACAATTCAAGGGCAGAAGAGCAAAAGTTGCGTCTATTGACTTAAAAAAATTAAGAGTGTACTTAGAAGGAATTCAAAGACCTAAGAGAGATGGAACAAAAGTTAATGTTAATTTTGATCCTTCAAACTTGATGATAATTGAATTTAATTTGGAAGATAAGAAAAGAATAAAATCTTTGGAAATTAAACTTAAAAAATAAAGAAAATGGCATACTTAAAAAGATTAGCAATGCCAAAAACATGGCCACTTGCAAGAAAAGGAACCACATACATAGTTACACCTTTACCTGGAAGAAAATTAAAAAATAGTATTCCTGTTTCTCTTGTTATTAAGTATATTGGATTTGCAAAAACAAACAAAGAAGTTAAATTTATTTTAAATGCTGGAAGAGTCAAAGTCAATAACAGAACTGTCAAAGAACTTGCTTTTCCAATAGGATTATTTGATGTTATTTCTTTTATTATTACAAAAAGATATTTCAGACTTTTATTCAAAAATAAAAAATTATTTCTTCATGAGATAAATGAACAAGAATCAAAGATAAAACCTGCAAAAGCAATTAAAAAAACTTTATTAAAAGGCAATAAATTACAAATAAATCTTGATGATGGAACAAATTTACTTTCTAAAATAGACTGCAAAACTGGAGATACTTTAGTTTTTGATTTGGAAACAAATAAAATAGATGTAATAAAATTTGAACAAGGAAATTTAGCATATTTGGTTGGGGGGAAACATCTTGGAAGTTTAGTTAAAATTAAGGAAATAAAAGGCAAATTAATTTTTTGTGAATCTGATTCTAAAAAATTCAATGTATTAAAAGAAAATATTTTTGTTATTGGTAAAAATAAACCTGTAATTTCATTACCAAATGAAAATGAGTAAAATGAAAGAAATAAAATTAGATAAAGTTGTATTAAATATTGGTGTTGGAAATGATGAAGCTAAATTAGCAAAAGCTATGAAACTGCTTGAAGTTATTACAGGAAAAAAACCAATTAAAACTCTTGCAAAAAAAAGACTTGCTGCTTTCAAAATTCGTCCTGGATTGCCTATTGGGTGTAAGGTAACATTAAGAAAAAAAGAAGCAGAAGATGTTTTACACAGAATGTTAGAAGGAATTGAATACATAATTCCTAAAAGACAATTTAATACCGGGGGATTTAGTTTTGGTATTAAAGAATATATTCAAGTTCCAACAATTCCTTATCAGAGAGATGTTGGATTACTTGGCTTTGATGTGCATGTTGCTTTTAAAAAAGCAGGATATAGGATAAAAGAAAGAAAAGTTAAAACAGGAAAAATACCAAAAAGACATCATGTGAATAAGGATGAAGTGATGGATTATGCTCAAAAAAATTTTAATATTAAAATAGAATAAAATGACAGCCTCAAATTGGAAAAAAATATTGAAACAGCTTAAAAGCAAGCCAGAAAAGATGAAGAAATTCATAAAGCACAATAAGCCAAAAGAAAGAAAATCTGGAATTGCAGCACAGAAATGTCAGAGGTGTGGAAGATTTGGAGCACACATTAGTAGTTATAATTTGCATTTGTGCAGACAATGTTTCAGAGAAATAGCAAAAGAAATCGGATTTAAAAAATACTCTTAAAAAAATGGTACAATACGATCACTTAGCAAATTTATTGAACCACCTTGTTAATAATAAAAAGGTTAGAAAATATAAATGCGAATTCAAACCATTAAACAAATTAGTAGTTGCTGTTCTCGAAGTTATGAAAAAAAATGGTTACATAAAAGATTTCTTAGTAAAAAAAGATTCAACAGGCGGTGTTCTTGAAATAGAAATTGGAAATCTTAATTTATGCAGAGCAATAAAACCAAGATTTAATGTTAAAGGTGATAGTTATGATAAATATATTAGAAGATTTTTGCCTTCTAGAAATTTAGGAATAATAATTGTAAGCACAAATAAAGGATTACTTACACACAGAGAAGCAATTGAAAAGGGAGTTGGAGGAAAGCTTATTGCTTATTGCTATTAAAATGAAAAAAGATATTTTATTGCATGTAAATATTCCAGAAGATGTTGAGATTTCTTTAGCAAGAGAAGGAAGAGAAATAAAAGCTAAACATAAAGACAAGGAAATTGTTGAAGTTTTCATTCTTGGAAAATTAAAGCTTGAATTAGATGGGAAAAAACTTTTAATCAAAGCTTTAAAAGGAACAAAAAGAGAAAAAAAGCTTGCAGGAACAATAAGAGGAAAGATAAGTAATATGATCAAGGGTGTGATAGAAGGTTTTACATATAAATTACAGATTGCAAGTTCACATTTTCCTATGAGGGTAGAGGTTGATAAAACAAAAGGAATTATTACAGTAAAAAATTACCTTGGTGAAAGAATTCCAAGAAAAGCAAAAATTCTTCCAGATGTAGAAATTAAAATTGAGAATGATATTATTACTGTTTTTTCAAAAAGAAAAGAAGCAGCAGGACAAACAGCTGCAAATATAGAAAAAACAACTAAAGCAGGATCTAGAGATAAAAGAATTTTCCAGGACGGGATATATCTTACAGAAAAGCCAAAATAAAACCCTTTAGAAAACGCATAGAAATCAAAGATTTCTGGCGCGCAGAAAACAGAATGTTTTCATGCGGGTTTTCATCCCAAAACAAAAAAATAAAACCCAAAAAATCAAGATAAAAAAATAATAAAATGGTAGAGAGAAAGAAAAAGCCTAAATTTTTGAGAAAAGACTGGCATAAAAAGTCTAAGTTAGGCAAGGGTAGAAAGAAAATACGGAAATGGGTAAAACCAAGAGGAAGACATAGCAAACTTAGAGAGAAAAGGAAAGGACATGGTAAATCTGTTTCAATTGGTTATTCTCAAGCAAAAGAAATAAGGGGCAAAATTCAAAATCTTATTCCAAGAATGGTAAGTAATGTTTCTGAACTAGACAAGGTGACAAAAAATGAAATTGCTATTTTCACATCTGTTGGATTAAAAAAGAAAATAGAAATGGCAAAGAAAAGCAAGGAAAAAGGAATAAAAGTGAATTTTAATATTGACAAGTTTTTGGAAGGAGCACAGAAGAAAGTTGAACAAAGAAAATTAAAAAGAAAAGGCAAAGAACAGGCAAGAGAAGAGAAAATGAAAAAGGAGAAAGAAACAAAGAAGGAAGAGAAAGAAGAAAAAACAGAAAGTAAGGAAGAAAAAGATAAGGAAACAGAAGAAAAGAAAGAGAAAAAGGAAAAAGAAGAAAAGAAAGCATTGATGAAGCCTGTTGAAAAAGAAAAGCATAGGGAAATGGTTCAAAAAAAACAAATTATTCAAAGAAAAACATTTGAGGGTTCAAAATAATAAGATAAAGGAAAATGGTATTTAAAACAAGAAAAAGAATGTCTGCACAAATCCTGAAAGTAGGAGAAAATAGAGTATGGTTTGATTCTGATAGATTATCTGAGATTAAAGAAGCTATAACAAAGCAAGATATTCGTGACTTGATTAAAGATGGTGCAATTAAAGCAAAACCAATAAAAGGAACAAGCAGAGGAAGACACAGGAAAAGATTGCAACAAAAAAGAAAAGGATTAAGACAAGGACCTGGAAAAAGAAAAGGTATGAGAAGTACAAAAAGATATGGAAAAAAAGTTTGGATGAAAAGAGTCAGGTTATTAAGAAAAATTCTTTCTGAAAATAAAAAGAATATTACTTTAGAAAAATATTGGCAATTAAGAAAAGAAATTAAAGCTGGAGAAATGAAGTATAAAAAAAATTTATTTGAAAGGATAAAAGAGAAAGAAAAATGAGAAACAAAAGAATAACAATCAGGCATAGAAGAAGAAGGGAAGGTAAAACAGATTATAAAGCAAGATTAAAATTACTTTCATCTAGTTTGCCAAGACTTATCATAAGAAAAAGCAATAAATATATTGTTGCACAGCTTATTGAAAGCAAAGAAGCCCAGGATTATATTATATGTTCAGTAAATTCAAAAGAATTAAGCAAGTATGGATGGAATAATAGTAAAAAGAATGTTCCTGCTTCATACTTGACTTGCTTTTTGCTTGTTAAAAAATGCAAAGGCAAAGTAAAGAAAGCAATACTTGATGCAGGATTATACAGAAGCACAACTGGTTCAAGAATTTATGCATGCTTGAAAGGAGCTGTTGATGCTGGATTGCAAATTCCATATTCAGAAGAAATAATTCCAAAAGAAGAAAGAATAAAGGGAATGCATATAAATGAAAAGATTGTAAAAGATTTTGAGCAAGTAAAACAAAAAATTTCAGAGATTAAATAAAATAAAATGAGAATACCACAAAGAAGAAATCAATCACAAGGCAGAAGGCAAGGTGGAAGAGACCAGAGAGGCAAGAGAGAAGAGAAAAAGGTAGAATGGATTCCAAAAACAGAGATTGGAAAATTAGTGAAAGCAGGAAAAATAAATAGAATTGAGGAACTCTTTGATAAAGAATACAGGATAATGGAGCCTGAAATCATAGATCATCTTACAGCTGTTAAAGAAGACTTTCTTGCAATAGGACAAGCTAAAGGAAAATTTGGTGGAGGAAAAAGAAGAATATGGAGACAAACTCAGAGAAAAACAGCAGAAGGAAATATTCCATCATTTGCATGTCTTGCAGTTGTTGGAAATGAAAATGGTTTTGTTGGAGTTGGTTTTGGAAAAGCAAAAGAAACATTGCCTGCAAGAGAAAAGGCAGTTAAAACAGCAAAAGTTAGCATGATTAAAGTTAATAGGGGATGTGGAAGTTTTGATTGTGGTTGTGATGAAAAACATAGTGTTCCATTTAAAGTTGAAGGAAAAGTTGGAAGTTCAAAAATAGTTTTAATGCCAGCACCAAAAGGAACTGGACTTGTAATAGATAATGAATGTAAAAAGATAATGAGGCTTGCAGGGATAAAAGATATTTACAGCAAGACCTTTGGACAAACAAGAACAAAATTCAACCTTGCAAGAGCATGTATTAAAGCTTTAGAACAAACAACAAAAATGGTTGGTAATAAAACCCTTTAGAAAAGGTTTTTATCCCAAAAAAAAACAATAAAATAAAATATAAAATAATAAAAATGTTAGCTGTAATAAGAATCAGAGGAATGGTAGGAAGAAGCAAAAAGGTAAATGACACTTTCCAAAAACTTAGACTTAGAAAGAAGCATGTTTGTGTTGTTATGCAAGAAAAAAAAGAACTTGTTGGAATGGTTAAGAAATTAAAAGATTTTGTTGCATATGGTGAAATTGATAAAGAAACTTTAAAACTTCTTATTGAAAAAAGAGGAAATTATGTTGGAGACAAAAGAGTAAAAGAAATTGATGATGTATTTGTTGAAAATCTCATGAATGGAAAAGCTAAATTACAAGATAAAAAAATAAAGCCTTTTTTCAGATTGCATCCAGCAAAAGGTGGATTTGGAAGATATGGATTAAAGAAAGCATATACAGAAAAAGGTGCTTTGGGTTACAGGGGCAAGGAAATAAATTCTCTTATTAAAAAAATG
>Ga0180009_10007408_pt1 | contig 11214 bp, 9 predicted proteins | sample OS_PC_MetaG_FD_123537 | JGI IMG/M metagenome (GOLD analysis project Ga0180009, IMG submission 123537) | Groundwater microbial communities from the Aspo Hard Rock Laboratory (HRL) deep subsurface site, Sweden - OS_PC_MetaG | ecosystem: Environmental > Aquatic > Deep subsurface > Groundwater...
GATGATCGTCGATCCCAAGGCGCTGCGGGTCAATGCGGCCAGCTCGGTATCGGCCATGGTGCGGCGGGCGGCTTCCTCGAAGTCGGCGGTCTCGTAGAGCGAGACGATCTCGTCCTCGTTGGCAAGGAGGATGTCGATGCCATCGCGGATCAGTTCGATGAACTCGCCGCGGTGGCGGTCGACGCAAAAGCCATCAGAGAGGGTGAGGGCGACCTTGCGGCCGGCACCCTTGGCAATCTTTACGGCCTGGCGGAAGGCTGCCTTCGCATCTGGGCGGTCGAACAGGTAGCCTTCGAGGTAGACGATCTTGGCGGCCTCAATCGCGTCGGGGTCGACTTCTCCGTCGTCAATGTCGGTCGAGATGCCGAGGAACGTGTTCATCGTGCGCTCGCCGTCGGGCGTGACGAGGATGAGCGAGCGGGAGGTCGGGTCCTTGCCGTTGACCGCCTTGGAGTTGAAGGTGACGCCGGCGGCGCGAATGTCGTGGGCGAAGATCTTACCGAACTCGTCGTCGGCGACTTTGCCGATGAACGCGCCGTTGCCGCCAAACGATGACACGCCGACAAGCGTGTTCGCCGCCGAGCCGCCCGAGATTTCAACGGCGGGACCCATATCGGCGTATAGCGCTGCGATGGTGGGTGCATCGACGAGGCGCATATGGCCTTTCGGTGCGTCGTGCCTCGTCAGGAAGTCGTCGTCGCAGCGGCCGATGATGTCGACGATGGCATTGCCGATTCCGATGACGTCGTAGCGGGTGTCGCTCATGCTGGTTCCTTTTTTTAGTCAACACTCGGCAAGCCGGTGTTGAGCATGTTAGTCAACACGTCTCCGTCCTGACGCTGCGCAGGCTTGCGTCAGGTGCAAGCCGGTGTTGCTTGTTGGTTTTCAACATTCGGCAAGCCGATGTTACTTGTTGATTTCCAACATTCGGCAAGCCGATGTTACTTGTTGATTTCCAACATTCGGCAAGCCGATGTTGCTTGTTGATTTCCAACATTCGGCAAGCCGATGTTGCGCGGCGTTTTTCGAGGCACTGCGGCGTGTGTTTGGCCGGCACTATAGGGATCGCGGCATTGAGGGCAAGCGCGGGTGGCTGATGGCCGCGACCGTGGACGGCTTCGCCGGTTGATCGGCTCAACGTGCGATACGGGCGAGCTGAGCTAGTCCCAGGATGAGCGATTCGGTGATCAGGTCGTCGCGGCAGCCGGTCTGCCGAGCGCTTCGTGCAGCCTTTGAAATCTCTGCCAGCGCCCGGTCGAGATGCGCCATCGGCCATTTGCGGACCTGTGCGGCGACGGAATTCTTCTGCTTGTAATGCAACGGCGGTCGCAGCGCCTTCACGGCGTCGGCGATCGCGCGCCCGCTCGTCACATCCGCCTGGATGCGGTGCAGGCGCATGAAGTGGCGCTGCAAGGCGATGATGACCGTCTGCGGGCTTTCGCCGGAATTGAGCGCGCGGGAGAGTTCCTTGATGGCGATGCCGGGTTCGCCGCCGGCGACCGCATCGACGATGCGATCGACACCGAGTTCTGAAGCGTCGCTGACGACGGCTTCGACGTCGTCAAGTTCGATGCGCTTGCGGCCCGAGCAGTAGAGCACGAGCTTGGCGATTTCGCCGCGCGACAGGACGCGGTCGGCCCCGAGCTGGGCCAGTAGCACTTCGCGGGCTTCGGGCGCGATCGTCAGTTTCGCGGCTCTGACCTCTTCGTCGACGAGTGCGGCAAGGTCGCGGCCTTCGTCGGGAAAACACGCAATGGCGGCGGCGTGCTTGGCCTTCTCGAACAGGCTGCGGATCTTGTCGGTGGGCTTGAGATTGCCGGCTTCGACGATCAGTACGCCGGGCAGCGGTCCAGGTTCGATGAGTTCCTTGAGGAGGGCGGCGTTGACGCGGCGTCCCGTGCTCGAGAGGACGATCTTGCGGCCGCCGAACATCGGCACCGTCATGAGTTCCACCGTCAGCCGGTCGGGATCTGTTTCGAGATCGGCGTCGTCGAGGCGGGTGATCTCGGAAGGCGGGTCATCGAGGCCGGCCCAGGCTTTCGCCGCAGACCGGGCGCGTTCCGAGACGAGGCCCGCGTCGGTGCCATAGGCGAGCACCGCAGAAATGGAGCGGTCGGGCGCTTTCAGAAAGCGGGCAGCCTCATGGCTTTTGATTGCGACCATCGGTTCAACACTGTCGCAGGTTGGGCCGGCGCCGAGCGGCAAATTACGCGGACGCGGCCAGGAATGCGGCAAGCCGGGCCTTCATGTCGACCGCAACGGTTTTGGCGGCGCGGTCCTCGGCGTCGCGACGGGCGCGGACGTTGGAATAGATCGAGTCGAAGCGCTCGAAGCCGGCGCGGCCGAAGCTGGTGCCGGAGAGCACGACCTTCTTGTCGGAGAGCCGCGTAACCTTGAACTTGGCGTCGAGGTTGTAGACCTGCCCACGGGCATCGCCGGTCTGGCGGACCAGAGTCGAGGTGATGCCCTCGCGAATGGCGATGTCGAGGCGGTATTCCGGCGTCAGCGGATCGGCCCCGCCGTTTGCCTGAAAGATCAGCTCATTGCGCAGCTGCTGTCCGACGCGGCCGGGGATCGGTGCGATCGAGAGGCTTGCAAGCTTCTGGGAAGTTGGCGTGACGCCGCCAAGGTCGGCGTGCACCGGGCGAAAGCCGCTATCGCCACAGGCGGCCAGTAGAGGTCCGATCATCACCGCCGCGAAGAGTGCGGCCCAACGGGTAAGCCGAGCGGGCGCGCGGAGGCCGGTTGCGCCGGTGCTTTGCGCCGAGCGGCCATTGGTGCCAAACCCCTGATGCGCCCTAAACGACCACATTTACAATCCTCTGCGGAACGACGATCACCTTCCTCGGCGACCGGCCCTCCATTGCGCGAACAATCGTTTCAAGCGCCAATGCGGCGGCCTCCACGTCTTCCCTGGAGGCGTCGCGGGCGATCTTCAGTTCGTCGCGCCGTTTGCCATTCACCTGTACGGCAATGGTGATCTCATCGTCAACGAGCAAGGCCGGATCGGCCTCAGGCCAGGGCTGATTGGTGAGAAGGGTGTTGTAACCAAGCCGCGACCAGCACTCCTCGGCAAGGTGCGGCATCATTGGGGCGATCATTTGTACAGTCATTTCGGCGGCCTCGCGCAGGGCCCAGGCGTGGCCGACGCCGCCTTTTTGCAGGGACGAAGCGAGAACGTTGGCCAGTTCATAGAGCGAGGCGACGGCAACGTTGAAGCGCAGGCCCTCAATGTTGCGGCCGACGTTATGCAGAGTCTTGTGGACGGCGCGGCGCAATTCGTTCGCCTCAGGGCCAAAATTCCCTGGCTTTTCAGTGTCCTTAGGAGAAGACTTTTCGGCCATTTCGTTGATGAGGCGCCAAATGCGCTGAACGAAGCGGCGGGCACCCTCGACGCCGACGTCGGTGTAGATCACGTCGCGCTCGGGCGGGCTGTCGGAAAGGACGAACCAGCGGGCGGTATCGGCGCCGTAGCTGCCGATGAAGGCGTCGAGGTCGATGACGTTCTTTTTCGACTTCGACATCTTCTCGATGGAGCCGATGGTGACGGGCATGCCGGTCCCGGTTTCTTTCGCCGTGCGGTTGGCACCGTCGCTTTCGAGCGTCACGGCTTCAGGCGGCAGCCAGGCGCCATTGGCGGCCTTATAGGTCTCGTGGGTGACCATGCCTTGCGTGAACAGCGCCGCGAAGGGTTCGCGCAGGTTTGCGCCGCCCGCAGGGGCGTGGCCGGCATCGGAAATGGCGCGGAAGAAAAAGCGCGAATAAAGAAGGTGCAAAATCGCGTGCTCGACGCCGCCGATGTACTGGTCGACCGGTAGCCAGTAGGCGGCGGCCTTGGGGTCGACGGGGGTTGCGGCGTGCGGAGCGGTGAAGCGGACGAAGTACCAGGAGGAATCGACGAAGGTATCCATAGTGTCGGTTTCGCGCCGGGCGGACCCGCCGCAGGTCGGGCAATCGACGTTCTTCCAGGTCGGGTGACGCTCGAGCGGGTTCCCGGGGACGTCGAAGGTGGCGTCGTCGGGGAGTTCGATGGGTAGGTCCTTGGCGGGGACGGGGACAACGCCACAGTCCTTGCAGTGGATGACAGGGATCGGGCAGCCCCAGTAACGCTGGCGCGAGATGCCCCAGTCACGCAGGCGGAAGTTGACCTTGCGGATGGCGACCGGCTTGCCTGCGAGCTTTTGCTTTTCGAGGCGGGAGACGGCTTCTTCGAACGCGGCTGCGGGGTCGAGGCCGTCAAGGAAGCGGGAATTGATCATGGTTCCGGCGCCGTCGACGGCTTCGTCGCCGATTTCGAAGCTCGCCGGTTCGGCACCGGCAGGCAGCACGACCGGGATCACCGGCAGGTCATAGGCGCGCGCGAATTCGAGGTCGCGCTGGTCGCCGGAGGGGCAGCCGAAAATGGCGCCCGTGCCGTAGTCCATGAGGACGAAATTCGCCACCCACACCGGCAGCAGCCAGTCCGGGTCGAAGGGATGCTTGACGCGTATGCCGGTGTCGACGCCCTTTTTTTCGGCGCTTTCGAGGTCGGCGACGGATGTGCCGAGGCGGCGGCATTCCTCGCAGAACGTGGCGAGCCGCCGGTTGTCCTCGGCGGCGGCCCTGGCAAGCGGGTGATCGGGAGCGATGGCCAGGAAGGAGGCGCCGAACAGCGTATCGGGGCGGGTCGTGAAAACCTCGACTTCGGTGATGCCTTTCGTAGCCGTCTGCGAGTCGAGCGCCCAGCGGATGAGTGCGCCTTCCGAGCGGCCGATCCAGTTGGCCTGCATGTGGCGGACCTTCTCGGGCCACTGGTCGAGAGTGCCTAGGGCTTCGAGCAGTTCGTCGCCATACTTGGTAATGCGGAAGAACCACTGGGTCAGTTCGCGCTGCTCGACAAGCGCGCCCGAACGCCAGCCGCGGCCATCGATCACCTGTTCGTTGGCAAGCACGGTGTTGTCGACCGGGTCCCAGTTGACCTTCGAGGATTTGCGGTAGACCAGATCATGGGCGAGCAAGTCGAGGAACAGCCGCTGCTGGTGCTTGTAGTAGTCGACATCGCAGGTCGCGAATTCGCGGCTCCAGTCGATTGCGAAGCCCATCGATTTGAGCTGTTCGCGCATGGCGGCGATGTTCTGGCGTGTCCAGTCTCCGGGATGGACCTTGCGCTCCATCGCAGCATTTTCGGCCGGCATGCCGAATGCGTCCCAGCCCATCGGGTGGAGGACGTTGAAACCCTTGGCGCGTTTATAGCGCGCGAGCACGTCGCCCATCGTGTAGTTGCGCGAATGTCCGACGTGGATACGGCCGGACGGATAGGGAAACATTTCCAGGATGTAGCACTTGGGGCGCTGCGAATCGGCGTTGGCGGCGAAGAGGCCGGCCTCTTCCCACACGCGCTGCCAGTGGGGTTCGCGCTCGGGAGCGTTGTAGCGTTCGACTGCCATGGGGTCCGTCTTCTTGCTGGTCCGGCACTGGGCAGGCCGGTGTCGGAATCTGTGTTTGCCCAACACTCGAATGCCGGAGTTGGTGCGTTCCGGTTATTTTCGTGATGTCGCGCGGGAGATGACCGCAAAGGCAGGCGGGGGTCAAGCGCGTGGGTTTACGCAATCAGCCGCGATCGAGCAGTTGCTGGAGCTTGCCGTCGATGCTTACCAGGTGCTGCTCGATACCGTCGAGGCGCTGATCGAGACCGTCGAGGCGCTGCTCGACCCGATCGAGGCGCTGTTCCAGTTGGTTCAGACGCTTGTCTTGCTCGGCGAGCTGGCGGGTGACGCCGCCGCGCATATCGCGCACGTCACGAACCAAAATGGAGAGCTGCTTGTCCATCAGTCCGAGGCGGGCTGCCACTTCGTGCTGCGCGCCGACGATTGTCTCAAGCCGCAGGTTCATCGTGTGGGGCAAGTCCGCAATAAGATCCTCGGCGTTGATCATGCGTTTCTCAAGCTCACTGAAGCGGAAGTCGGTTATGTCACTCATGATACCTGTCCTGCACGCTGTAAGATATAGGGCATCGGGGCCCGGTGGCGGAACTCGTGGATTGACTGGGTAATTTGTACATGCTTTGTTCTTATTTGCAAGTTGGGAGAATGCGAATTGTCTGAAGACGTTGCTTGCCGATTGGCCGGTGTGGGTGCGCAGATCGCAGAGGCCGCGAGGGGCGTCGGACGCGACGCTCACGACGTTAGGCTGATCGCGGTGTCGAAGACGTTCGGGGCGGACGAGATCCGGCCGGTACTCGATGCCGGGCAGCGGCACTTCGGCGAGAACCGCGTCCAGGAAGCCCAGGACAAATGGCCGGGACTGCGCGAGGATTTTCCCGACCTGACGCTGCATCTCATCGGACCTCTGCAATCCAACAAGGTCAAGGAGGCGGTGGCGCTATTCGACGTTATCCACTCCGTCGACCGTCCGAAGATCGCGCGGTTGCTGGCCGCAGAGATGGACAGGCAGAACAAGCGGATTCCTCTCTTCATCCAAGTCAATACCGGCGAGGAGGATCAGAAGGCGGGGGTGGCGCCGGCAGAGGTTGGGGCGCTTCTTTCGTTGTGCCGTGACGAACTTCTTCTGGAGATCGCCGGGCTGATGTGCATTCCGCCAGTCGATGAAGAGCCGGCGATCCATTTCGCGTTTCTTGCGAAGCTTGCCGGTGAACTGGGCCTCGAAAGCCTCAGCATGGGGATGTCTGGCGACTTCACGACAGCCGTGGAACTGGGTGCGACACACGTGCGCGTCGGCTCGGCGATTTTCGGCGGGCGGGGGTGATGGGGATTGGGATGGAAAGAGTTATTCGGGGGGATTCAGCTCCGATAGGGGGTAGCCTGTTCGTCAGCTGTTTATAAAATGTTAACGTCTCGGGAAAGTGATTCGCGTTGGTGCGGGCGTCATAGACGACGAGGCAGGCCAAAATGGCTACGAGCGCGATTATGGCAGAAGCGAATGCCGCCGCCGACGATGCGGCACGCGAGGCGCGGGCAGAGGTCCTGCAGCGGACGCGGGCCGATGAAGCCGCCGATGGCGGCGAAGCGAAAATCTCAAATCGCACGGCGCGGGCGTCCACATCCGACAAGGAGTGGCACAAGTTCGTCATCGACGTCTGGCTGACCGATCTCAACCCGACAGAGTTCGGCGTCTACAAGCGCCACCGCAACCGCGCTCGCTCAAGGCAGTTCACGCAGGACATGGATATCTATGCCGACGTGATCGAGAACGGCGAACGGACCGGCCTCATGGGTTATCGCAAGACTCCCTGGAAAGAAAACACGGGCATGGACCGCCGCCTGATCTTCAAGCTCTTTACGAAGAGCATGGGCTGGAAGGCGACCATGGATCTGATGATCGGACGCAGCCTGCAGTTGACGATGGGCGCGCGGGGCCTGCCCGTAACGGCCTATTCCATCAACACCGACGATGATGATTTCATCATCTATCTGGAGCGCTCGGCGTTCAAATTGCCGCTGTTTCCGGAGCACTTCTCGTTCTTCCTGATGCGGGACGGCAAGCCGGAGTACTTCCGGTTGCAGCGGGCGTTCATCAACGTCGGCGGCGACTACACGCTTTACGATCAGAACAACAACAATATCGGTTACGTCGACGGTCAGATCACGTCGATTGCGGGCAAGTGGAAGTGCGGGCTCAAGACCGAATATGCGGACAAGAAGCTCCTGACGGTGCTGAAGCTATTCGCCGGCATGATCATCTTCAACCGCGGCGCGCGCTGGCATTTGTGGCGGCTGTGGAAAGACGTGATAGCCGGTCGGTTGCAGCCGTCGCTCGAGCACCAGGAAGCCGATCTCTACAAGAATCCCCGGCGGGTGCGCTGAGCGGCGACCGGTTGTTGATGTGGATAAGCTGATAAAGCGAATGCCCGGATTGCCGATAATCCGGGCATTTTTGCTCCATGATCGCCTAAAATATAATCATTTCTCCGGGTTGGTTGCTTTCTGGTCTCTGGCATTCGCAAATTGCTGGAACCCGGCTCACCCGCGCCTTGAAAACAGGCGCAAAAATTGGTCGTTTGCCGAATTGGCGTGCAAGATGATGCCTTGCGCGGCAACCGGTCTGAACAACAATCATCGATAGATGAGCTCGGGGGAACTGCATGGTTGAGCTGCAGCACGGCGCGGACGTCTTCTTCCTTCTGATCGGTGCGATCCTGGTCTTTGCCATGCATGGCGGGTTCGCGTTCCTCGAGGTCGGCACGGTCCGCCACAAGAACCAGGTCAACGCGCTCGTCAAGATCCTGGTCGACTTCGCAATCTCGACGGTGACCTACTTCTTCATCGGCTACTGGGTGGCTTACGGGGTGACGTTCCTCGTCAGCGCATCGGCGCTCACAGGCGCCGCCGGTGTCGAAGGCTTCGGGCCGCAGGGCATCTCGCTCGTCAAGTTCTTCTTTCTTTGCACGTTCGCTGCGGCGATCCCGGCCATCGTGTCCGGCGGCATCGCGGAGCGCGCGAAGTTCTGGCCGCAGTGCCTGGCGACGGCGATGATCGTCGGCGTTGGCTATCCAATCATCGAGGGCGCGGTCTGGAACAGCAACTTCGGACTGCAGGCGGATGTCTTCAAAGGCATGTTCGGCGCGAACTTCCACGACTTCGCGGGGTCGATCGTGGTGCATGCGTTCGGCGGATGGGTGGCGCTGGGCGCCGTCCTGAAGCTCGGTCCCCGGGCCGGGCGGTACGACAAGGGCGGCAGCCACGGGATTCCGCCATCGTCGATTCCCTGGCTGGCGATGGGCTCGTGGATGCTGTGCGTCGGGTGGTTCGGCTTCAACGTGATGAGTGCGCAGAGCCTGTCGGGCGTGTCGGGTCTCGTGGCAATGAACTCGTTGATGGCGATGGCCGGAGGCATCCTTTCGGCGCTGGTCATCGGACGTAACGACCCGGGCTTCGTGCATAACGGCGCGCTGGCCGGTCTTGTCGCGGTGTGCGCGGGTTCGGATGTGATGCATCCGGTCGGTTCGCTGGTGGTGGGGCTCGTTGCGGGCGGGTTGTTCGTGCAGATGTTCCAGCTCGCGCAGAACAAGTGGAAAATCGACGACGTGCTCGGCGTGTGGCCGCTGCATGGGCTGTGCGGCCTGTGGGGCGGGATCGCTTGTGGTATCTTCGGCCTCGAAGCGCTTGGCGGTCTTGGCGGCGTGACGCTCGGGAGCCAGATTGCCGGCTCGCTTCTGGGCTCGGCCTACGGCTTCGCGGCCGGCCTTGTGATCTATACGCTCGTCGATGCCGCCATCGGCTTCCGGATGAGCGACGAAGATCAGCGCCGCGGTGCGGATCTTTCGATTCATAAGATCTCGGCGAACCCCGAAGAGGACGTGCGTATGGGCCGGATGTGAGGTCCGGTACTCCTGCTGCCGAATCGCCTTCGGCGGTTCCGTCAGATCGGATGTTGCTGTAAAACATTGGGGCGGTCATTGCGGTGGCCGCCCCTGTTTTTTTGTGGTGGACGGCGTCGCGTCGGATCTCCACCGTGGCCGAGGAGATCGTGTCTTCGCGGCGTTGTGGGACCTGTCTTCGGGAGTATTCATGGGACTGAAAAAAGGTGTGAAGCAGCTTGTGACGGAGGCGGCGGCGCGCATCGAGGCGCACACCCCGCAGGAGGCGCAAGCATTCGTGGACGACGCGGACACCGTCTTCGTCGACATCCGCGATGTGCGCGAGCTTGAGCGTGAGGGCATGATTCCCGGGGCGTTCCATGCGCCGCGCGGCATGCTGGAATTCTGGGTCGATCCGGAGAGCCCCTATCACAAGGAGATCTTCAGCTCGGGCAAGAAGCTCGTCTTCTATTGTCAGTCCGGCTGGCGTTCGTCGCTGGCGACGGCGACGCTGCTCGACATGGGGCTGGAGAACATCAGTCATGTCGAAGGTGGTTTCTCGGCGTGGAAGAAGGCCGGCGGGCCGGTTGTCGAGAAACCGGAAAAGCCGGCTAAAACTTGATGACAACGGGCCGCTCGCAGCAGTGGCCGCTTTGACTTCGCCTCGCAGCCGTTTGGAAGTGGGCTGATCTTGCAGGCGGTATGATTCGCGACCGGATTGAGTTGAACGGAAACGGGTTTGCACCGGGCTGGCCGCATCACCGATAGGTACAGAACGGACTTCGGGCGAATCATCGGCTCGACGCTGCCGTCAGGCGGCTGATCCTTCCTTTGTACCGGCGATATGTGATCGTCGGCGACGGCTGGATGCAAGCGCAGCGGCGGTGACGCGGTCGATCGCGTAGCGAGGAGGCGGCATGTTCGAAGGGTTCAGCGACAAGCGCATAGAAGTGTCGGACGGTTTGAGTCTTCGCGCCAGGTTGGCCGGGAGCGGTCCACCTGTTCTGCTGCTCCACGGGTACCCGCAAACGCATCATTGCTGGCACAAGGTGGCGCCGCAATTGGTGCAGGCCGGCTACACAGTCGTTCTCAGCGATCTGCGCGGCTATGGTGATTCCGACAAGCCGGTGTCCAGCGCGAACCACGAGACATACTCCAAGCGGGCGATGGCCGCCGATCAGGCCGCGTTGATGGCGCGGCTGGGTTTCAGTCGCTTCTCAGTTGCCGGTCATGACAGGGGCGGGCGCGTTGCGCACCGGCTCGGGCTCGATTATCCCGAAGCGGTTGAGCGGATGGCCGTGCTCGACATCGCGCCGACCGCGACCATGTATGAGCGAACGAATAAAGAGTTCGCCACCGGGTATTATCATTGGTTTTTTCTCATTCAGCCCGCTCCGTTGCCCGAACGGCTGATCGGCGCCGATCCGTCATTCTATTTGCTCAGCAAGCTGGCCGCATGGAGCAAGGGCAATACGGCAGCCTTCAGCGAAGCAGCGGTTGCCGAATATATTCGATGCTTCAGCGATGCGGCCTGCATCGCGGCGACGTGCGAAGATTACCGGGCGGCTGCTTCAATCGATCTTGCTCACGACGCGGAGGACAAAGACAAGCGGCTGGAGATGCCGCTGCTGGCGCTGTGGGGCGCCAAAGGTCTGGTCGGCAAGCTCTATGACGTTCTCGAAACCTGGCGTGAAAAGGCGGCCCATGTTGAAGGAGCCGCGCTGGCGTGCGGCCACTACCTCCCCGAAGAGGTCCCCGATGAGACGGCGGCAGCACTGATCCGGTTCTTCAGGGGTGGATGAACATGAGGGGCTTGTAGGGCGGGTTTGAGCGAAGCGTAACCCGCCGCAAAGCGTTCGGCATCCGGTGAGCAATCTGGTGGATTTCGCTTCGCTCTATCCACCCTACACGAGACCGCA
>Ga0180009_10007409_pt1 | contig 11214 bp, 10 predicted proteins | sample OS_PC_MetaG_FD_123537 | JGI IMG/M metagenome (GOLD analysis project Ga0180009, IMG submission 123537) | Groundwater microbial communities from the Aspo Hard Rock Laboratory (HRL) deep subsurface site, Sweden - OS_PC_MetaG | ecosystem: Environmental > Aquatic > Deep subsurface > Groundwater...
GCATGGCCGCCATGTCGTTGGGTAAATCGATGAATTTGCAGCCCAGACGCGTCTGAAAAGCGCCGTTGAGCAAGCGGATCTGGGCCGAGTTACGCACTTCCAGTGAAGTGATGACGACATCGGTTTCGGGCAGCAGCAGTTTGCAATTAGGCAGGATCCTGCCGGTTTCGGTGCCGAGGCGCCCCCCGGTTTCGGCAATGGCGACGCCGCCGCAGCCGATATCCATAATATGTGCGGTGATCGGATCCGGGTCTGACCCGGATAATGAAGGCACGATGCATTTAATCGGGTTGGCAATCGGCAGCGGCACCCTGAAATTATCGCGGCGCTGCAGCCGGATCAGCGATTTGGGCAAGGCGACACGCAACGCCGGCATTTTTTCATATTCGCACATGGTCACCGGACCGGTGGAAAACATGATGGAAACGCCTTCAAGCTGGGCTATGAATTCCGCGCCCTTGCCGGACATCAGTTCGTGGTTGAGGGCATCGCCTCGGGCAGTGTCGAGAATCAGGGTGTTGTCTGACTTGTTGACGGCAATAATCGACGTGACAACGATTTGCCGACTGCCGGGTATATCCAGGTTGACCAACAGGTTGCGTTTTTGAATTGCGCTCAGCAGAAACAGAATTTCCGTGTTCGTGTTCACCGTACAACGCGCCTTGACGTCGTCGCGATCCAGGGGGGGGTTATGAGGGAGTATGGATGTGGAAGGCATTGTTTAAGCGCTTAGGGCTCGTTAATGAATAAATTGGGCATACGCTGGGGTCGCTTTGGGTGCAGGCCAAGGCGCAAGATGCGCGGTTGTGTCCTTCACAACAAGCGGCTTGCAACACCGGCATGCGCCCAAAGCGACCCCAGCCCGGAGGGTTGCAGCGTATTCGCGTGTCTGCTGCGTTGCGAGCCTTGCGAAGGGAACGACCCTTCGCTGCGGCTCGCGCCTTGCATCCATCCCGAATACGCAGCAACGTATGCCCAATTTATTCATTAACGAGCCCTAAGTTCGGCAAAGCCTGTTTGTCGGTTTCTTCCAGGTGGTAGAGCCAGGCCAGCAGTTCAGCCACAGCAATGTAGAGCTGCGGCGGGATGTGACTGTCGAGGTCGATCTGCATCAGCAACGCCAGCAGTTCACGCGATTCATGCACGTAGACGCCTGAAGCCATTGCTTTCTCAATAATAGTATCGGCCACAATGCCGCGCCCTTTAGCGACCACGCGTGGTGCGGAATCCCCCCCGCGATAGGCAATGGCAGCCGCAGCACGTTGTTTGTCATGCGCCGCCATCGTGTTCCACCTTCATGCTGTGTAGCGTGCATCCGGCAGCAGCCAGTTGTTCAGCAAGTCGCGGCTGGTGTAGTTCCAGCAGGGGAGCCGTGTCGGCTTGCTCCGGTAGCATCCTGATACTGAATGCCTGCTGCGCATCAAGCTTGATATAGACATTCAGGGTGCCGAGATTCGGCAGCGTCAGTTTGAGATGGGATTCCCAGCCGTCCTTTTCCCCGTTAGCAAAGGCAGTGTCCGGGTCATCGTTTTGTGCGTCGACGCCTTGCCTGATCTGCCATTCCAGCGTATGCCCCGGCCACAACTCGCCGCGCCATGCCAATTGAGGCGATTCCAGTACCTGTAGCTGTTGTGTCAGCAGCGTGTGCATGGGGTTGACCATCTTGGGGTCGGCCCCACCCTTGGCATCGGACAAGGCAAGTGCCATGGCGGAACGCGCAGTTTCAGCTGTCTGCCGGTTTTGGGGCTCCTGCATCAGGCCGTCCAGGGTGTCCTGGCCCGCTACCCAGTTAGCCAGATGCGATTCGTAAAACAGACCGCTGCGAACCAGTGCAGTGCGCAGCGCCAGCGCCAGTTCGGCGGGGACGGCGGTTGCCTGGGCCAGCAGCGGACCGGGTGGCGAAAGGGTGGGCAATGCACGTTCTGGAACCCGTTGCATGATGTCGCTCAGCATGCGTGCAGTTTTGCTTAATTGCGGCGCGTCGGTGACAACGGTTTCGGGCGTTTCCAGCATGAAAACCGGTTGCGGCATGTGGCCCGCGAAACGCAGTTTCAGGGTGTCGCCGGCTACTACCGTATCAGGCAGACGCATGGCCACATTCTGCCCGCCGACTTCAACCAGTGAAACCCCTTTGGTGAGGCTTTTGACCAGCCCCGTCAGGGTCTGGCCGATTTTCAGGTGTTCGAACGCCGCACGCGGCGCGGCCTGGTCGCGTTCAGTACTGTCCAGAACGGGCTGGACAGCCAGAATTTTAGACAAGGCCTGATTGGGGAACATGGGATGCAGATATTAGAGCCGCTGGGATCCGTAGGCTTGAACGCTACGCTGACCGGCTTGGGTCAGATTTAGCCGGTGTTGCAGCTCGTGCAGACGCGGCTCGGTCAAGGCGCGGATTTTTGCATCGTTCTGCAATATGGTGCGAATGATCGCAATCTTGGTGTGTTGCTCATTTTCATTGAGCGGTACCGGCGTGGCCTGCATCAAGCTGCCCACATAAACCTTGCAGCGTTGTTCCAGTGCTGCAAGATCGTCCCATTCACCCTGGCTCGCTGCACTTAGCATGGTGCCGGTGAGTTCGGAGAGCGATTCATAGGTGGTGATAATTTCGTTGCTGGTCATGACAGTCTCCGATTCAGGCTGCAATAGAGTGGGAAGGGTGAGGCGCAGGGCCGCCTGTGGTGCCAATTTGTTCCCATGCGCTGTGTAATTCGCGTAACAGGCCGAGCACTTCTTCGAGCGGCGCAACCTGGTTCTTGACGTGGGCCAGCATCAGACGCTGATTCATGTACGCGTAGAGCTCATCCAGACGCAGCGCGATGTCACCGCCCTGCCGGGTGTCGAGCGCAGCGCGCAGACCATCCAGAATAATGGCGCTGGCCTTGGTGATGGCGGCTGATTTTTTGGCCAGGTCGCCTTCGTTGATATAACGGATCGCCATCCGCACTGCGAGCTCGGCTCCCTCGTACAGCATGATGATGAGCTTGTGCGGGCTGGCTGCAACCACACCGGTTTCCAGTCCAACATTGGAATAGGCATTCGCGGCGTTTCTGGTGTTGGTGTACACGTCTATCTCCTGATTTATCGGTTACTGCTGCTGCCAGGCAGATTGGCCAGTTGCTGGGTCAGAAAAGAACTGGTTCTGTTCATGTTGCTGAGCATGGAGTCCAACGCGGTAAACTGGGCGCGATAGCGTTTCTCCATACTGGTAAGACGGCGAATAAAGGCATCGCGCTGATCGCCGAGGCTCTCGATGGAACGATTGATTCCCTCGGCTCGGCTGGACAGGGGGCCGGCGCTCGACAACTGGGTTTCCGCCATCTTGTCCAGTTGCTGGGCATAACCCCTGGAGAAATTGACCGTGCCGCGCGCGCCCGTGGCACCGCCGGTGATTTGCAGTTTCAACCCCGCCGAACTATCGCCGGCCGCGCCAGTCAGGGACTGCCCGGAACCCGTGGCGCTCACGCCGTTGATGCTGCCCGCCACGTCCACCCCATCCGTGCCGGCCTTCACCCCGATACCCGTTTTCGTCAAGGTGTCGGTGTCCACGGACGTCACTTCAGCCTTGGATGCCGCGCCGTAGCGGCTGGAGGTGAAGAGGAACTTCTTGTTGGTGGCGTCGTAGTCGACCTTGACCGTCACACCCGCGTTGCGCAGGGCGCTGTCGCCGTTGATCTGGGTCTGAAGTTCTTTGGCGAGATCCGCCACCTTGTAAGTCCCCTGGGTGAGGCTCAGCGTGGCGGACTGCACTCCGTCGATTTTCAGGGCGAGATTGTCGCTGGCGGCATCGATGACGATGTCCGTGCCGGCGATGGCATCTCCCGTGTACTTGGCCTGGCTCGCCAGTTGGGTGACCTCGACCGCGTACTTGCCCGGCTTGGTGTCGGCGGTCGCGGCGCTGTATTTGACGGCGCTATCGGACGGCCTGCCGACCACTGCAAATACATCGGCAATGTCGTTGTAGTTGGTGTCGATGGCTTTTTGCAGCTTGGCCGAGTCAACAGCGATAGAGCCGTCTTTTTGAAATGCAATTCCGATATCGCTCAGCGAGGCGAATTTCCCGCCCACGGCGGGCACCGCCGAATTGAGCACGTTCCTGAGCTGCGTAGCTATCGTGCGGGCGGACGCGTCGCCTTGCAAGGGGCCCGCCTGCTTGGTTTTCGGGTCGTATGCCGTCAGGCCCTGGAGCGTTTTGACGGCAGCGTTGTATGCCTTGACGAAGGCATCCGCGGAATTCTTGACTACCCCGGAATCGCGTTCCACCGCCAGCTTGGTTGCGGCACCGACTTTCGCCAGGTTGAGCGTCACGCCCTCGATGGCGTCCTTGATGGTGTTGCTCGCCTTGGTCAAGGCCACGCCGTCGACCACCACCTTGGCATCCGCCGCCGCTGTGCTTTCGCTCAGATTCTTGCCAGAGCCGGCCGCTGCAGTCGGGTCATAGGCCAACTGCGACAGCCCCGCGTCGTTGGTGTTGTTACCGTCGTCGTCCTTGACCAGAATTCTGAGGCTGTTCACGGTGCCGGTATCGCTGGAAGTCACCACCAGCTTGTTGGCGGTGCCGTCGTTGACGATAGAGGCCGTCACCCCGGCGTTCGCTTCATTGATGGCGTCGCGTATCCCTGCCAGCGACTGCTTGCTGCTGTCGATGGCAATGGAACGCGCCGGTTTGTCCGCATTCAGGCTAAAGGTGTTGGCGGCGGAATCGTAAGTGCCGAACTGAATCTGGAGCGTACCCGTGCCCACGGTGTCCGTGGTGTTGGTAAAGCCCTTGGAGGCCAACTTTTGGCTTGCGGCGAGTTGCTTGACTTCAATGCTATAACTGCCCAAGGCTGCGGTTTTTTCCGCGGTTGCGCTAAATAGCGTGGTATCAGCCGAGGTGGCATTGACCTTGTTGAACTTGGCGATATCGTTCAGGTTTTGTGCCGCGCTCTGGAAGGAAGCCAGGGCGCCCTTCAGGTTTCCATAGGCGGAGAGTTTTATCTGATAGGTGGCCTCTTTCCTGTTCATGGCAGCCAGCGGCCGGCTTTCGGCCGCCATCAACTGGCTGACAATGCTGTTGACATCGAGACCTGATCCGATACCGGGCGATGAAAGCATTTTTGACTCCTTAGGCTTCGCGGTTGATCAGCAGACCCTGCATGCGGTCGATGGATCGGGATATCGCCAGCATCTCCTCGCTGGGAAACTGGCGTAGTACTTCCTCAGTTTTAGTATCGACCATCTTGACGACGGTGTGTCCCGTGTCTTGATCGAGCGTGAACTGGATGTTGGTCGATACCGACTGCGCATAGGCATTGACCGATTGTACGGCGGCAGCGACCGCTTCCTTGGTAATGGGTTGTACGGGCGGGAACACAGGGTTGTCCTGTGCTGCGCGTTGCGCTTGCGTAACCGGTGTTTGCGCCGGCGTGGATGCGGGTGTTGGAGCTTGCCTCATCGCGGCAAGGTCAACTGAATCGACTTTTCCAATAGACATGTTCTTCTCCTGAATATGAGCGGCGAAGGCGGAACAAGGTAAAACCTTGTTCCGCCGTTTCGCCCAGGCGCTGGGTTTGAATTAAACCCAAGCGCGCCTGTTTGGTTCTTAACGCAACAGTGAGAGCACGTTGTTCGGCAGCGAGTTGGCCTGCGCCAGCATCGCGGTACCGGCTTGTTGCAGGATCTGACCCCGTGTCAGCAATGCAGTCTCGGCAGCGAAATCCGCATCCTTGATTCGGCTGCGCGCACCGCTCAGGTTTTCCGCAGTGGTTTGCAGGTTCGAGATGGTCGAATCAAAGCGGCTCTGCACCGCACCCAGCTTGGCGCGGTTCGCGTTGACCGAGGTCAGCGCGGCGTCTGCGGCGAGAATGGCCGCATTGGCGCCCGCTACGGACGAGATATCCACTGTGGCAATGGACTTGGTGGTATCCACACCCAACAATACCGTGTCGTAGCCGATCTTGTTCGATGCAGCCGCGCTGTTGAAGGAGATGTTGGCCGCGGACTGCATGGTCACTTGACCGCGATAATGCGTCTCGCGGCTGGCCGTCGAAGTCGCGCTCGCAGCGCCGGTCTCATCGAAGGTGCTGAACACGCTCTTGCCCTGGAATGCGGAAGCCGTGGCGTCGTCGGTAAAGCTGAAGTCTTCCTGCACCACCACGCTTCTGCCGTCGGACCCGACCAACTCCAGTTGTCCCGCGGCGTTCTTGTTCGCCACCACACCGGTCGTGTCTTTCTGGCTGTTGATCGCGGAGGCCAGTTGATCGACGCTCTGCGTGAGTGCGCCGGAAGTGATCGTACCCGAAGCGTATACCGCGGTGCCGTTGATTTTCAGCGTGTACGATGCCGATTCGCCTGCGTTGAGCGTGCTCGAAGTCAGGCCGTCGTTGGTGCCGGCCACAAGCGCCGGGCCGCTGGTGGCCGCAGTGGCCACAGCCGCGAACTGCTGCGTGTTGCTCGCGAGAGCGGTCACGCCTGCGATATTGCTGGCGTTGATCGCAGCCGCCTTGGCGTAGGCGCTCTTGTCATCCCGCGCGTTGGCCAGGCCGGTCACGGCATAGTTCGCGGAGGCTTTGACCTCGGTGCCATTGACGTAAAGCTGGCCGGAGCCGATGGCGGTATCGTCAACGCCGGTGTTGCTCGCCCGCACCAGCGCGTCGGTCGCCGTCGTAGCCGTGAGCGACGTGGTGGCCGTCACGCTGCGGGTGCCCGCTGTATTCACGACGGAACCCAGTTGGGTGGCGCGTGCGCCGTCCACGGTGACGCCGATGGTCTGGTTTGCGTTGGCGCCCACCTGAAACTGCTGGTTGGTGAAACTGCCGTCCAGCAGCTTGGTGCCGTTGAATTCAGTCGTGGTTGCGATGCGGTCCAATTCGGAAGTCAGTTGCGATACTTCAGACTGGAGGGCGGCGCGATCCGAGGCGGAGTTCGTCGCATTAGCGGACTGAACCGCGAGTTCCCGGACGCGCTGCAGGATATTGCCGGCTTCGCCTAGCGCGCCTTCTGCGGTCTGGGACAGGGAAATGCCGTCGTTGGCGTTCCGCGTCGCCTGGTTGAGACCGCGAATCTGTGAAGTCATGCGCTCTGAAATCGCCAGACCTGCCGCGTCGTCTTTCGCGCTGTTGATACGCAGGCCTGAAGACAGGCGCTGAATCGAGGTGTTGAGCGAGGACTGCGAAGCATTCAAGTTGCGCTGGGCGTTGAGCGACGCAATGTTGGTATTGATTACTGCTGGCATAATATTCTCCTTAAAGGGTCGATTGTTCCGGCCTTGTGCCGTCAACTTTGGTTTGCCCGCTGGGCTTCATGAACCGCCGTTGTGTGAGGAATCGTCGGGTGTTGGAGAAAGTTAAGGCTGTTTTGCAAAAAACTGCATGATTTTCATGTTACGGGTGCCTGTGGCGCGCCGGGCGCCAGGCAAACCCGGTTCTTGCCGGTCTGCTTGGCCTCATACATGGCGCTGTCTGCGCGCCCGATCAGGGCTTCCTGCGACTCGTCCTCCACGCGTTCGGCAATACCTGCGCTGAAGGTGATCAACACCTTGTCGTTGTTGTCGAGAAAGTATTTTTTGGTGAGGTTGCGTTGCAGGCGGGTGATGATGGTTGCCGCAGCGTCGAGCGATGTGCTCGGCATCATGATCAGGAATTCCTCACCGCCGAGGCGCGCGATCTGGTCGGTGAGACGCAATTCTTCCTTGGCAACCGTGACCAGATGGATCAGCGCTTCGTCGCCGGTCTGGTGCCCGCGTTTGTCATTCAGCACCTTGAAGTTGTCGATGTCGAGCACGGCAATGCAGAGCGGGGTCTTGTGGCGGTCGGCCCGGGCGGCTTCGCGGGCGAATTCATCATCCAGTCCGCGCCGGTTAAGGCTGTGGGTCAGGGGGTCTTCGCGGATCAGGGTGCTCATCTCGGCGAGCTGGGTTTCCAGCTGTTTGATACGGCCTTCTGCCTGCTGCGCGGTGTCCCGCTCGAGTACCAGTTTATCGTAGGCGCGTCGGGTATCCGCTTGTGCCGTGCGGGTGTCATCCAGCAAGGTTTCAAGAATCCGGTTCAGTTCCAGCACGTCTTCGGTGTTGCTGATTTGCTCGATGTGAAAGGCGATCTTGCCCTGATATTCGTCGTTTGCCGCGACAGCATCGCTCATGCGGCTGACGAAGTGGGTCATGGTGGCTTTGAGCGTGGCGGTGGCTTCGCGCAGGCCATGCTTGACCAGGCCTTGCTTGTAAATCACTTCCTTGAGGCGCTGCTCGGCTTCCTGCAGTGAGCGAATCAGGAGCGGGCCGGCGATAACGTCCTGCACCATATCGAACTGGCCGCGCAACCAGGTGTCGTCGTCCAGCAGCTCGCCGATGTTCTCCACCAGCAACAACAGGATGCGCTTGAGCGTTTCCTGTTGGTCGTGGGTATCGGAGGACTGCATCTCGATGCTGAGCCAAAGCGATTTCATCCCGGAAGCGGCCTTGCTCAAGGCGGAGGCGCTATGGGCCTCACGCACGGCAAGCGCCAGTTGCTGGGCTTTTTCCGCCAGTTTGGGGTTGTGCGATAGCTGGGTGACGACGCCGAATTCCAGCGTCTTGGCGAGCAAATCGCGCAGCAGGACCAGGTCTTCCGACTGGGGGCGCGCGTCGTTAGATTTGCCATCTGCCTGCTGCTTGAGCTGGCGTGTGATTTGGCCCAACTGCTTGCGGCATTGGATCCAGTCACCCTTGCGGATGGCCTGATCCAGCGTTTCCAGCGGCTCGGCCAGTTCGGGATATTGCAGATTCAGATCCATCACCAGCCCGACCAGCGCAGTGGTGGCGGAGGGGGTGTTGGGATCGGCCGGGGTGCTGGGCTTGCCGACGATTTCGTCAAACAGTTTCAGATAGTTATCCGGGGTCGGTGCAATCCGCCGCATGGCCAGGCGGCGCAGGGTTTCGCGCGCGACTTCGGTCGGATTGTCTACATTGATCTTGACGCTTGGTTCTGCCACGTTGGTACCCCGGCCCGGATTGGGCTTTCTCTCTGATGTGCATGGTAGGACGGGCAGGGGTAGGGTAAAGGGCGGATTAGGGCAGAAAAACCCCGCTATTTTCAAGAGCCGTCGTTGTAGGAGTCCCCGCAAGGGGGAGGCCGCGGTTGTAAAGCCGACAAGTCGGCAACAACCACGCACGCCCGCCCCGGGCCGATGGGATGGTCGTCGCGATGGCATAATCACGGCGAGGGCGCCGGTGCGTGGTTGTTGCCGCTTCAGCGGCTTACAACCGCGGTCTACCCCTTGCGGGTGCTCCCACAAGGGGTTGTAGGAGGCCCATCCGCAGAATGATCCATGTCCAATACAGCGAGCACGCACATGCCGGAAGAACACGTCAAGCCACATGGCAAGGATTTGCGCAAAGGCCGGGTATCTCTGCCCGGGCAGGTGTATCACATCACCACCATTACCCTGGACCGGCAGCCCGTTTTCTCGGATTTGCGAGCGGCGCGCTTGCTGATCCATGCCCTGCGGGAAGCGCAGGCGCGCGACGAGGCGACAGCACTGGCTTTTGTGGTCATGCCCGATCACATGCACTGGTTGATGCAATTGGGCGCGGGCGTTTCATTGCCGCAAGTGGTGGGTGCGGTTAAGGCCGTGACGGCACACGGGCTGGGGAAACGAATCTGGCAGGGCGGTTTTCATGATCACGCCTTGCGCCGGGAGGAAGACCTGGCGCAACTTGCCCGCTACATCGTCGCCAATCCCCTGCGTGCGGGCCTAGCCCAGCGGGTCGGGGATTATCCGCATTGGGATGCCGCCTGGTTGTAGGAGGCCCGCCTCGGGCCGATGGGATTTTTGCGAGCGGCCGAAAATCGCGGCGAGGGCGCCGGTGCGTGGTTGTTGCCGCTTCAGCGGCTTACAACCGCGGCCTACCCCTTGCGGGTGCTCCCACAGGTTGTAGGAGGCCCGCCCTCGGGCCGATGGGGTTAATCGAGCAGATCGTGTTTGATGGCGTAGTGGGTCAATTCGGAATTGTTCTTGAGCAACATTTTTTTCAGCATGCGGGCGCGGTACATGCTGATGGTCTTGACGGACAGTGCCAGTTTGTCGGCGATGGCCGACACGGGCAGGCCCGAGGCGATCATGCATAGCGTCTGGTATTCGCGGTTGGACAGGGTTTCATGCGGCAAACCCGTGCGCTCGCCGCTGACTTCATTGGCAAGTTCCTGGGCCACTTCCGCACTGATGTATTTTTTGCCGGATGCAACCAGGCGGATCGCGTCGACCAGCTGGTCCGGCGCGCTCTGCTTGTTGAGATAGCCGGCTGCGCCGGATTTCAGCGCACGCACTGCATATTGGGTCTCGCGGTGCATGGACAGCATCAGCACCTTGATCTTGGGGTGCTCTTTTTTCAGCAGCTCCAGAGTTTCCAGGCCGCTGCGGTCGGGCATGGAGATGTCCATCAACACCAGATCCCACGGCTCATTGCGTGCCATTTGCATGGCGCGGCTGGAGCAGTCTGCCTCACCGCCAACCACGATGTCATTCACTTCGGCCAGAATTTGTTTGAGCCCTTCGCGAACAATGGCATGGTCATCGACGATCAGGATGCGATACGGTTTAGCAGCAGCCACAGTGTGATCAATCTATAGGGTGAATAGGGTTGGGATTGTTCTGCTGTGCTAGCCGAGGCTTGGCAGCGGAATGCGCAGGCTGAGCTCAGTCCCGCCGCGTTTGGCGGGCCCAACGTTGAGCTCTCCCCCCAAAGTGGCGGCGCGCTCGGTCATGCCAAGCATACCAAAGCCACGCCCGGTTTTTTTCTTGCCTTCCGGCTCAAGGCCTTGGCCATTGTCTTCGATGCTCACCAGAAGGGTGCCCTGATCCTGGATTATTTTCACCTTGACGCGCGTGGCGCGCGCATGTTTGGCCACATTGGTCAAGGCTTCCTGCACGATGCGAAACACGGCGATGGAAGCGTCGGGTGTCAGCGGGATGTTTTTGTTGGGCGCATCGAAATCGTACGTGATATCGGTGTTCTCGACCAGTCGCTGCAACTGCCAGTCTATGGCTGACACAATGCCGAGCTCGAGCATGGCCGGCCGCAAGTTGGATGCGATGCGATGTGCCGATTCGATCGTTTGGTCTACCACATTGTCCAGGTAGGCCGTGCGCTGGGCCAGAGCGGTCTCGCCTTCGGGCAGGTGTTGTTTCAACCAGGACAGGCCGATTTTGATGGCGGTGAGATTGCCGCCCAGATCGTCATGCACCTCGCGGGCAAAATGC
>Ga0180009_10007410_pt1 | contig 11214 bp, 3 predicted proteins | sample OS_PC_MetaG_FD_123537 | JGI IMG/M metagenome (GOLD analysis project Ga0180009, IMG submission 123537) | Groundwater microbial communities from the Aspo Hard Rock Laboratory (HRL) deep subsurface site, Sweden - OS_PC_MetaG | ecosystem: Environmental > Aquatic > Deep subsurface > Groundwater...
TATAGGTCTGGTCCTTGACCAGGTCCTCGACGCGAACCGCTTCACCCTTGACCGACTCCGCCGGCGGCGCTTCCGCCTTCTTCCCGGTCAGCGACGCCGCGCCCGGCTTGGCCGGCTCTTCAGGAACCTTGCCGCCTTCCTGGAGGTTTTGCCAGGCCTTCTCGATTAAGTGAAGCGGCTGAATAGGGCGGGCATCAGAAATCAGGGCCATCTCGCCGCGTTCGCGGAATACCTGAAGTAGTTCGATCATCAGGTCCCGGGTCTGCTCGTCGGTCAGCTCGACCCCGAGCTTTTCACTGAACTGTTTCCGATAATCGGTCTGACGGATGATTTGCTCCGCGATGGGCAGGACTCCCTTGATATAATCCGGCGGGAATCTTTCCTTGTCCAGAACCGGGCGGTCATGCTCGTCAATATAAGGCTCCTCCGCCTTCTTCCCCGTCAAGCTCTCCACGCCCGCCTTCGTCGCTGGGGCCTCGGCCGGCGCGTTGTACTGATTGTCCCGGACCAGATCGACCATGGACACCGTCTCGTCCGGCATCCGATCGAAATCCCCGCCCGTCGAAGTCAACCCCGTGTCGGCCACCGACCTCACTACGGCGTCCTTGGTCTCCGGAATCACCTTGATAATCCGGTAGCCCCGGTTGATCTGGTTCGTGCCACCGCCTGCCCGGACCTTCCATCCAACGCCGTCACCCACATTCCACTTGGACGCATCCAGGGCGTACAGCCGCCGCAACCGCTCCAGGCTGCCCTCCTGCGGGCCGGTCAAAGATTTGCGGGACTCGTATTCCTCTATCCGCCGCCGGGTCTCTTCCTCGAACGGGGTCTCTTTTTTCGCTTCACCCGCTGCCGTGGTCTCCGGCGGCATGTCGCCCTGGGCCGCCCGAATCTTCTCCAGGATCAACGGCGTCGGGTCCTCGGTCGCCTTGTAGAACGACCAGACCCGCTTCGGCCCATACCACTTGCCCCCGGCCGCGCTAATCTCTTTCATGTAGGGCTTGGTATTGCCCGAAGCCTCCCACACCGGGTTGCCCTTTTTCGTCTTGGTATGCCTGACCTCAATGCCCAGGTCCGCCAGTGTCCCGCCTTCCGCCAGCGGAACCCGCCCCTCGACCGCCGCCGGCGGAGCCACGACCGGACGCGCCCCCCGGACCATGGCCGCCGCCTCCGGGTATTTCTGCGCCCACTCGTTGAACGCGGCCAGACGCTCCTCGGCGTCCTTCTCATACCGCTCTGCACCAATTTTGTGTTCGAGCTTGATGGACTCCTTCCTCGCCCTTTGTTGCCGGCCGCGAGCTTTACGGGCATCTTCCACGGTGTCCTGGTATCGTTTCCAGAACAATTCAGGCGTGTCGAATTTGCCCTTGTATTGAATATCCGGAACGATGGACCCCGGGGCCGGACGTTCCGCCTCCGCGCTCAACTCGTCGGCTGAAACGATCGGAAACTCCGCCCCATTGTCCGAGCGTACCGCGTAATAAACGTTATTATAGACCGGCTCGCCGGTCATGGTCTGGAACCCGTACCGGTTGACCTTGGCCACCTCGCCATGCCGCCCGTTCTTCATCACCACCCGGTCGCCCTGCTTGAACCCGGACGGCTTACCCTGGGCCTCGGGTGCGGCCGCCTCGGCCGCCTTCGGTTCGGGCCGGGCCGCTTCCACCGCCGACGCCGCCGGTTCCGTCCGCATCTCGAACCGATACGGGATGCCCTTTTTCTCCAGCAGCGTCACCAGCTCCTGGAAATTCAGGGCGGGATCGGGCACTAAATAATCGGGGTCGTAAAACGCTTCCTCGCCCAGGGTCTCGACCACCGCCTTGGTCTCCGGATGCTGCTCGCCGTCAAACTTCTCGTCATGGGCCGGGAAATCGAACCGGACCCGGCCGTCCGGATCGACCTCGGCGGAGAACCGCCCCCCCGCCTTGGTCTTGAAATCAATCCCCTCCACCTCGGCCGGCCCGGGCTTGTTGCCCACCAGCTTGAACTCCGGCCCCGTCTTGGGCTCCTTCTTTCCCGTCAAGCTCGCGGTGCCCGGCTTGACAGCACCCTCCGCCTCGGGTACATTGATTTCAGGACCGGAGTGCAACCCGCTGGAAGGCGGGCTAGGACGCCTGGATGATATTTCCCCTTCGGGACTTCTCTCCAGGGACGAGGTGACCCGACCTCCACTTTGGTCCTTCGCTTTTGCGAGCTTCACATCCAACTGGCCCTTATCCATCACATAAGCCGAAACCACCCGATACTTCCCGCCGCCGAACACCGTACTAATGACTGATGCCCGGTCCTCGCCATTCGACCGCACCAGAAGCGCGCGATTCTCGGCTGACCCGGGCAGAATATGTTCCGGATCGGCCAGCACGTATTCCACATGCCGCCTTACATCCTCTGGTTCGGGGAAATACTCGGGATGCTTCTTTTGCAACGCGGGATAATCGGCATAAACATTACCCGGCTTAATACCCAACTCTTCAAACACCCGGGGCGACGCCGGAACAGGAGTATCCCCAAGAGGCTTCTCCGCCTTCTTCCCCGTCAACGTCGCCATCGCCGGCTTTTCCGCCTCTCCCGCCTTGGGCTCAGGCTCCACCTTGCCCTGCGCCTCGGGCTTCTTCCCCGCGACCTGGTCCTTTGCCGCCAGTCCGCCCCGGCGCACCACCTCGTCAATGGCCTGCCCCTGCGCCTTGTGAAACGAAAGACCTTCCGCGATATTCGTCCGCTGCCCATCCTGGGTCACCTGGACGACGAACTTGCCCGTTGCGATCCCGCGCTCGGGGTAGTTGTCGTCCGGCACGACGGCCACCGAGGCCCCGTCAGCCGCATAGGCCTTGCCGGCGAGCGCCATTCGGTCAGCGACCTGCCGTTCTACCCTCCCATGGTCCTGCCCCCGCTCATGCTCGGCCACCTCGTCCACGGTCATGTAAGTATGATCCACAAACGGCTTGCCCGCCTCGGCCAGCCGGCGGGGTATCCATACAAAGCCACGGGTCCCCTGGGCGTCGATCTCACCCACTTCCCGTTCCACCGGCTCCTCGATACGCACCTTGCCATTCAGCTTATAACGGACACCGTTCTCGTCCTCGTAAAGCGTCTCGCCGTCCGGGTTCTTCCCGACTTCCTTCCGCTCTTTTTCCGGAGCTGGGGACTTCTTCCCCGTCAACGATGCCGTGCCGGCCTTGGTCGGAGCCTTTCCTTCCTTTTCCGCCTTCGTTTCCGGACCCGGCACCGTCTTGGCTCTTTCTTGGTCTTTTTCTGCTCGATAATCCGCCTTGCCGGCTTCGTATGCTTGTCTTTCCGCCTCGTTGAGCGGCATACCGCCGACATGGCCAGGGGCGCGGCTCCCGTTCAATCCGGCATCATAGAGCATCCGGAACCAGCTATTGGATTCACTCACAACCTCTTCGGCCCGAGGCTTTTCTTTGGTGTGACCCATGTTGTGTTCCCATTGCTTCCACACCCGACGCCCTTCTTTTCCTAAACGCGCCCCCTCGCTTTCCTCCTCCTCCGCCGCCGCGGACGTATCCAGATTCTCTCTCTCGCGCTCGAAACTTGCGCTACGGGCCCCGTGCTCTTCATTCAGCAACCGCTCCCAATGCGGCTTACTCGCTTCGATGTCCGCGATCAGGGCCTTCAACCGCTCGCCCTGCTCCGGAGACGCCGCCGACACGCGCTTGATGATCTGTTGCATCTCCTTGGGCTTGACGGTTGAATATCCGCGCCATGCGTTGCCCGAACCGCCCTTGCCCACGGTCCGAGGCTGCCCGGCCGCCTCTTCGATTCCCGCGAACGCCTCCTCATATTCCTGGATAAGGCCCCGGCCCTCGCGTGCATCCTTCGCCTTGTCCATACGATCGGCAAAGGAAGGCGCGGGAGCCTCGACGGCGGGTGGACGCTCACCGGGCTTACCATCAATTTCTTGTGTGCCGGCCGAGGCCCCAGGACCGACCGCAACGCCCCCGCGCGATTCCTGCCCCAATACCAGCGGCGCGACCTCCCGGGCGTACCGGTCCACGGCGGCCTTCTCGTTGCCGTAGAACTGCCCCACCGCCTCGACGCTGCCCAGCTCGCGCACCTTCTTCTCGATGAAATCGTGATTGATGTCCGGATGCCGCTCCCGCAACGACTCGATCGTCACCGAACCCGCCGCCGGGACCGGCTTGGCCTTCTTCCCGGTCAAAGACTCGCGCCCCTGCGCCTTGCTTTCACCCTGGGATAGGTCCTGCAACACCTCGTCCAGGTCCAGGTCCGGCTTCTTCGCGGACGCCGGTGCCGGAGGCACTTCCGGCCCTGGCGAGACCGGACCCGGCGTCGGAGCACCCGGGGCTTCGCCCTCGCCTTGCCCCGGCGCCGGACCGAATATCAGCGGGGCGACTTCCCGGGCGTAACGCTCGACCTCCGCCGGCTCGTGCGAAAAATACCAATCCACCGATCCCGGGTCACCCAGGTCCCAAACTCGGGCCTCGACCAGGTCGTGGTCAACGCCAGGGTGCCTGGCCCGCAAAATCGCCAACGCCGTCGGAACTTCCCCTCCGTCCGGAGGCCCCAATCCGGGGCCACTGGAAGGCTTGGGTCCGGGCCCTTCCGGCCCCGGCGCGACCGGACCCGTAGCCGGAGCGCCCGGCTCTTCACCCTCATCCTTTCCCGACGCCTCCTGCTCCAACCGCTGCCGCGTCAGCTCCTCCTGGACTCGCAATTCCTCGGCCAGGTCCTCAAGGGCACGGGCCGCAAGCCCCGCGTCCTTGACCAGGTCGCCCGAACTCGGTATCCCGCCGCTCGGCGGCGAGGGAGGGGCGGGGCCGCCCGGCCCACCGGACGGCCCCGCCGGGGGAGACGCCTCCGCCCCGGGGGCCGGCATACCCCCGGGCGTTGCGGGAGGCGTCGGGGAAGCCTTGCCCGCGTCCTTGACCAGGTCGCCAGCGTTCGGCAGGCCCTGGTTGTCTCCGCCTCCGCCACCTGGCGGCTTCTTGAACTGGTCATGCACCCCGGAAACCGACCCGCCGGCCAGGCCGCCAACCATGCCCGCCATGCCCGACTCGACCAGCCTCTTCAAATTGTCCTTGGTCCAGGTCTCGAACGTCGGGTCGTTCATGGCCACGTTGGCCATGCTCAACGCCTCCTGGCCCGCCTCCTGCATGAACTCTTCCCCGCCCGACTTGGCCGCCTCCTTCAAAATCCGGCCCACCAGCCAGGTGTCGCCCGCCGCCAAAGCCTTCCGGAACGTCCCGCCCATGGCCGGCAGGACCCGATCCACCAGGCCGATGTTGCCGCCGGCCAGCTCCAGGAAAGCGGATACCGTGCCCGTGGCCAGCGAAGTCAGAGGCGCGTTGATGCCCTTCTCCATCAGCTCGCCCCAATTGCCGCCCGCCTCGACCGGCGCAACCCCGGCCACCACACCCGCCTTGGCCCCCAAATTGGCCAGAAGAGCCCGCACCGCCCGCTTGTCGCTCAATATGGCCCGGGTCAGCACGTTCCGGCCGACCTTCTCCAGCTCCGCCTCGGCAGCCTTCTTGGCCGCCACACGGCCCAACCCCCCGGCCGCATACTTGGCCGCCACCTGCCGCAACCAGGCCTTGACCCCCTGCTTGCCCGCGATCCCGGCCAACGCCCCGCCGATCCCGCCGGCCGCCGTGCCCGCGCCAGGGACCGCCGACCCCGTGGCCGCGCCGATCGCCGCCCCGATCATGGATGTCACCGCCGCCTCGATCATGGACGGGGCCAGCTCGCCCAGGGTCCCTTGAGCCCAATCGATCAGCTTGCCCGGACTGTCGATGTCGAAAAACCCGCCGCCCGGCGCGGCATATTTCTTGGCCTCCTCGTTCTCCCGGAGGTAATCCCGGAAGGCCTCGTTCGTCCAGTCGTCCTGGCCCAGCAGGGACCAAAAAATCCCCTTGGCCCCGTAATAGGTCGATTTCATCTGGTGGATGCCGCGATGCCATCCCAGCCGCGTGTCTCCCATCTCGGCCTGGTTCTTCTCCGTCGCCCGTTGGAGGTCCTCCGCGTGCATCCGCTCCAACTGCTCCCCAAAACTCGGACCGGACGGCTTGTCGCCTGTCGTCGATCCCGGCGGATGTGCCGGGCCTGAAGTAGACGAACCACCGCGATCCGGCTCGCCGGCCGCGCCAGTCCCCGGGCGATCCGGCGAGGCCGGGGCCGGGGTCTTCCCGGCGAAAGCCACCTTGAGCGCCTCGTCGTCGTCGTTCCAGACCGTCATGCCAGGGGTAAACTTCGCGGACTTGATGACTTCGTCGTATCGACCCATTTTTACCTTCCCACCTGATCTAAAGGTTCACGGGAACGGGATAAAACTAACTGCCATCCCTCATGTTGGTATACAGCGGCACTCCGCTGCCCGGACGCCATATCTTCCGGGTCCCGCCGCCCATGTCCTGCTCGATGTTTTGCAGATACTGAGCCGCCAAAATCTGGAGCAGCTCCGGGTTGTTGGCGTATTCGCCGCCCGCGACCGGCGCGGCCCCCGCCGCCGAAGCGCCCGGCTGATGGGACGGGACCAAGTCCGGGACGGGGCCTGCCGTCGGCGCGGCGGGCTGGTCCCTTATGCCAAGTTCCGCCAACCGCTTTTTCCGATCGCCTTCGTATGTCGGATTGTTCCCCGCCCAATGCTTCAACAACGGCACCACGTCCTTGCCCATATCAAAGCCCTCTAGCTGTTTGCGGCGTCGATCCGTAGCCTCGTTGCTCATGAACTTCGGGTTCATCATGGTCCCGCTTTTCGGCGCATCAATATCGAATATTACACGCGGGTCTTTGGACCGCGCCGCCGAAGCGCCCGCCTGGCCCGGCTGGCCCGCCGTCAACGCCTTGTGGTACGCGAACAAAGCCTGCCTGGTCTCCGGGTCCAAACCGGCCAGGACCTTGGCCCGCTCTTCCGGCGACTTCAACGCGCCCAGGCCCGCATACAGATTCTTGAGCGTCTCCGGCTTCTTCGAGTCAAACCCGAACCGGGACAGGTCCACCGGACCGCCGCCGCCCTGGCCTTCTTGCCCCGGCACCAGCGACAATAGCGGCACCACCGACAGCTTCCCGTCCGGCGTGGTCTTGAACGCATACGGCGTCTGCGTCTTCTCCCCGAACGGGCCTTCCTGCGTCAAAGTCTCGAAATGGAAATCCGGCCGCCCCAGCTTCTCGGTCTGCGCCCGCGTAAAGGCCGTCCCCGCCTCCACGCCCTCGTTCGCCCGCATCTTGCCCGTCAGATCGTAGGCCCGGTCCCGCATGTTCTCCGTGGCCTGACGCTGCCACATCTCCATCAACGGCAGGTCCCGCCCTTGGCCCACCATGGACTGCACCAGGGGCCTCTGCTCCATCTGAGGCAAAATCCCCTGCTTGACGCCCTCCTGCATGACCTTCCAAAGCTGCTCCCGCCGGCCCACTTCGTCCTCATGGGCCCGCTTGTCCTCCACCCGGCCCTCGATCCAGGTCCTGACCACGTCCCCGCCACTACTCGCCGATCCCACGCTCCCCCGACCGGATGAACCGGCGGTTGGCGTTCGATAAATTGTCGTCGTCGGCATGCCTGACCCCCTATTCCGGGGTGCTATCGGTTATTGTTTCCATTCGCGTCTTGCCCAACTTTGCCTCGTACCCCACGCTCTCGCCCCGCGTGTAACTGCAAGTGGTCCCCAGGCTCGAACTGAGTCCCATGCTGGCCTGCACGCTCACCGCGCTCATGGCCGAGGCCGCAATCTGCGTGCTGGACGCGATCAAGGCCTTGATCGACTCGATCACGACGCCGTATTGATGAAACGCGGATTGCAGCCTCAGATTCGCCTCCTGCACGGCCAGGTCTGACTGGTTCTTGGCCTGCTGCATCCGCGCCTTGACCAGCTCGATCTCCGCCCCCTGCTGGCCCTTCAAGGCCTCCGCGTCCGTCCGGTAAGCCTCCACATCCACCCCGTAGGCCTGGATGTAAGCCTTTACCTGCTCGATCGCCCGCTGGACGTCTGACCGGTGCTTTTCGATCCGGGCCTTGTAAACCTCGATCTCGTCCCGGTTTTTCTGGACCTGGCCGTCGATCGTGATCTTCTGGATTTCCGCGTCCGTCTTGATCGCTTCCAGCCGCTTGCCAAACGCCTCCACCTGCTGGCCGTAGACCTTGACCTTCTCGCCCTCGCCGGCCACCCGGGCCTGCCACAGGTTGAACTCCGCCGTCCGGGCCTCCACCTTCTTCGAGAAGACCTCGACCGCCGTGGCAAAGGCCTGGAGCTTGACCTTCTCGCCTTCCATCTCCGTGGCCTGGGCGCGGACCCGCTCCGAATACACCCCCACCAGCGTCTTGACCGCCTCCAGCCGGGCGTTGTAAAGCGCCACCTTCTGGTTCTGGATGTCGGACGCCAGCCGGACCCCTTCCAGCCGCGCCTTGTACTGCTCCAGGTAGAGCGTCATGGCCCGGATCATCTCCGAATAGACCGTGGCCTCGGCCTTGTAGACATCCAGCTTGGCATTGAAGGCCCGGACCCGGGCGTCGTAGACCTGGATCGCCGACTCCACCGTGTAGCGCGCCGACTCGAACGTCCGCTGTGCCACCGCGTTGGAATTTTCGTTGATGATCCGTTGCAGCCCGTTGGCCTGCTCGATCGCAAAGTGCAAATGCGCCTGGGCCAGCCGCGCCTGCTCGATCGTGATCTCGTAATTGCTCTGGGCCAGGCTCCGTTGCCGCCTCGACGACAATTCGTCCAGCCGGGCCACCATGGCCCCCGGGGGCAGGTCGAACCCCGCGTTCTGCTCCACGATCCTCGCCCGCTCGGCCACGTACTCGAGGCGCTCCCGTTCCTTGGCCCGTTCCCACAAGGCCGCTTCCGCGTCCTCGCCCAAACCCGTCCCGCCGGCCGCGAGATCAGCCAGCAGCTTGGCCTTGACCGCCTCGGCCAGGTCCCGGTCCGACACCGGCTCGTTGTAGACGAACATCGGGTCCGGAGGCGTGATCGATATGGTCGGCTTGACCCCCGCGAACGACGGCTGACTCAGCAGTTCCACCGCGCCGGGAATCGTCAGGTCCTCCAGCGTCGGCGGGGCCGGCCAGGTCAAATCCGGAGGCGCGATCCGTTCCGGCGTCACGATCGACGGCGCGTCGCCCGGGTCCGCCGGCATGGGCGAATCCGGGGCGTCCGGATAGACCGGCATGTAGGCCTCGACCCCGAAATCCGGTATCTCGCCCACCGACACCTCGTCCACGTCCGACAGGTCCGGCTCGTTCGGGTCCGTGATCGGCGCAATGGCCAGGCTCGACGGGGCCGACGGCCGGTAGCCGGTCAATATCGCCAGGGCGTCCAGCACCGAAGACGGCACGAACGAATAGTCGATGTCCGTATCCGGGGCGTCGAACCCCTTTACCGCCTCCTGAAGCTCTTCCAGGAAGTTCCGGGCGTCCCGGAGCGAATCCTCGGCGTATTGCTGAGTCGAGGCGAACCGCTGGGCCACCACCGATGCCGCGTAGTCGTTGTAGATTTGAAGCGGCCACTGACTGGTATCGACGTCCGGGACCTGCAAGTTCTCGATCGTCGCTGGCATTTCCCCCTACCTTTCTTCCGCTTTCGCCGGATTGACCCGGATGATCCGGGCGGCCTGCCCGGACCGGACCAGGTTGCGAACGTCCACCAGGCCCTGGATCGTGTAGAAATGCTCCGGGCACAGCTCATCCCGGCACGCGAACAGCCCCGAAAAGCCCTTCGGGTTCACCGCCGGACAGGACGGCGGCACCTCGAAGTCCATCGGCTCCCCGCACACCTTGCAGGCCAGCACGCCCGAAAGCTCCGACTCCAGGACCTCCGCCGTCGGCAGGTTGTTCCGCACCCGGAAAAAACCCTCCGGAAGCCCCAGCAGACGGCAAGCCTCGTCCTGGGCCTCCGTGATGTTGATCGGCCGGCCCTCGTATTCCGGGTGCCTCAGCCGATACGAATGTTCGATCACGCCGTTCCAGGCCGAATGTTCCCGCCTGCTGGCCGATGTCTGGTTCCAATCCTTCATCTCATCACCACAACGGCCCGGGACAGCACCCGGCCGCGATCATGGCCGGTTGTCTCTGATCCCACGGGAAACAGGCCCCGCTGCACTCCGACCGGTTGTAATATGTGGGATCGCATCCGGACGTATTGGCGCAGCTCCCCACGCCGCCATTGCACGCGACCAGATGCACGGCCGAACCGCCCCAATAATCCGCCGCGTCCGCCCCCCAGCAGCCATCTCCGGCCAGGTTCAGCTTGCACGCGTAATAGGTAGTGCCCGCCGGACTGCCATCGCATCGATACCAGTCGTATGTGTATTGGAAATTGCACACCCACGGGGCCAAATAGCAATTGAAGACAGGCTCCCCCGAGCAGGTGATAAACGCCGCGTCCGGGTCCGTATAGCAGTTGAAGGCGATATTGACCGAATCCAGCACCGTCTCCCATTCGGTCCCCGGACACCGGACCATCTCCACCGTGCAGTTTTCCGTGCAGTTGGCGTTCGACGACGGCGCGGCCAACGTCACCGAACTCCCCGTCGCCGCCGACAGCGTCCCGCCGCCCGACGCGATCCGCCAGCCATACGACTGGCCGTCGCTCGAACTCAGCGTCTGGGTGCTCGATCCGCCGCCCGTGCTGCAGGCCTGGGTCAGCGTCGAATAGACGATGCTCACCCCGGGCGTCGAACAGTCGAAATCAAAGGCCACCGCGTCGATGATCTCCGCCCGGTCCGTGCCCAGGCACCAGCCCATCTGCACCGTGCAGTTTTCCTCGCAGTTGGCGTTCGACGACGGCGCGCTCAACGTCACCGACTTCCCGGTCATGCCGGACAGTTCCGCCCCGCCGGCGCCGCCGTCAATCCCCCAAAAATATCCGCTCCCCTCGCCGCTGGCCGAAAGCACCTGGCTCGAACCACAGGCCGGCGTCGCCGTCTCATACTCGATCGACGCCTCCGGGTCCGGGCGGCCGGGGTAGGTGATCGTCTTCGTGGCGATCGTCACCCACTCCTCTTCGCCGTCCGGATGCACCTCCCGGCACTTGATCGCCACCGTGAAACTGTCCCCGTCGTACCCTTCGCCGCATATCACCTCGACCGGAGCGCCCTGGAGCCAGATGCTGGCCCCCATGTGAATCGTGTAGTCCTGCTTGCCCAGCAGCCCCGCCGCCCCCGAAACGATCTCCCACAGGTATTGCCAGCCGCGCCGGCTCCGGATGTCCACGTCGTTGGCGAAATACTCGATCTCGTCCGGGGCCA
>Ga0180009_10007411_pt1 | contig 11213 bp, 11 predicted proteins | sample OS_PC_MetaG_FD_123537 | JGI IMG/M metagenome (GOLD analysis project Ga0180009, IMG submission 123537) | Groundwater microbial communities from the Aspo Hard Rock Laboratory (HRL) deep subsurface site, Sweden - OS_PC_MetaG | ecosystem: Environmental > Aquatic > Deep subsurface > Groundwater...
CGCCCCCTACATCGCGTCCTTGATCTTCTCCATCTTGGTCTTGATGCTCCTGACGTTGCCTTTTTTGGGCTCCCATTCCAGTATCTTCAGCTTGTCCTTGGGCCGGTTGCGGGGGATCAGATGCACGTGATAGTGCATCACCACCTGGTTGGCCCCCTTGCCGTTGAGCTGCAGAATGGCGATGCCGCCGGGGTTCAGGCCCTTGGTGATGGCCGCGGCCATCTTCTGGGTGGTCTGATGCACTGCGGCCAGGTCGCCGGGAACCATCTCCAGAAGGTTCTCCACGTGGGTTTTGGGGACAACCAGAACGTGCCCCGGGGTGACGGGGTTGATGTCCATGAAGGCCAAGGTCCGCTCGTCCTCATAAATTTTGTAGCAGGGGATTTTGCCGGCCACGATTTCGCAGAAGATGCAGCTTTCCTCGCTCATTTTTTTCAACCCCTCCCGGCAGCGGTTAACTGGTTTCGCCGCTGGCCGCATCTAGATCCACTATGCGTAGGCCCTGGGCATAGGGCCGGGTTACGTAATCATTCACTCGACTTATTTGCTGAATCATGGTCCCCAGGCGCTCCACCTGGGTCATCAGCCCCCCTATTTCCTGTTGCAAGGGCTCGTCCGCGCCCAAAGAGCGGCGCAGCTTTTCCAGGCCCAACTCCAGGGTGGCCAGGGGCTGGGCCAGTTCGTGGCAAGCGGCCCCGGCCATCTCCAGCATGGCTTGGCGCTGCTCCATGCGCCGGGCCAACTCCAAGAGCAGGGCCGCGTTGAGGCCAAAGGCCGTCTTGCGCCCCAGGCGCTCTAGAAAATGGGTGTCCAACCCCTTTTGGTAGCGCCGGCTGGCCAGGGCTCCCAGGTTGAGGCTGCCCAGCATCTCGCCGCCCACCCACAAGGGCAGCACCGCCATGGAAGCCACCCGGGGCCCCTGGGGAAAGAAAAACTGGGTCAGTTCCCGGCTGGGTTGGTCCTCCATGAAGGGCTGTTCCAGATCACCCAACAGCAGGCGCATTTCCTTGCGCCGCCGCCGGAAGCAGCCCGGCGGACCCTGGCCCTGGCTGTCGAACACCACGTCCAGGCGGCGGTTGTCGGCCAAAAGGGCCACGGTTACCGCTTCCAGGCGGTAGACCCCGCTCACCGTGGGCGGCAACTGGGCCAGCAACTCGACAGGCTCGTGCGAGGCCAGCAAAAACTCCTCCACCTGGTCCAGGCGGGATTGAATCTCTTCGTTGCGCCTGGCCTGGGTGAGCAGCTCGTCCAAATCCGCCGGGGTGAGCATGGCTTGCCTTTCAATGTTGGGCGTGGCCCCCCGCCGCGCCGCCCTGATACTGGCGCCATGCTAGCACAACCTCACTTTCACGGCAACTAACCGGGAAACTGGGTTCTTTTGGCTTGGGCCACAACCTCAAAAGCCCTATAATGGCTCCATGCGAGTAGCCGTAATCCAGATGAACAGCACCGGCCGGCGCCAGGACAACCTGGAGCAGGCGGGCGGGCTCTTGGCCCAGGCAAAGCTTCAGGGAGCCCAGCTAGCGGTTTTACCGGAGCATTTTTCTTTTCTAGCGGCCATGGAAAAGATGCCCCAGGCGGCAGAGCCCTTGCGCGGCCCCACTGTGGCTTTCCTCTCCGGCCAGGCCAGGGAGTTGGGCCTGTGGATCATCGGCGGGTCGTTTTCGCGTAAAAGCAACGATCCCACGCGCGGTTACAACACCTGCCCCGTCATAGATCCCCAGGGCGCGCTGGTGGCCCACTACGACAAAATACACATGTTCGACCTGGCCATCCCCGGGCAGGCCACCTGGGAGGAATCCCGCTATGTAAAGCCCGGCCGCCGGCTGGTCACCGCAGACCTTCCCGTGGGACGGGTTGGCCTAACCATCTGCTACGACTTGCGCTTTCCAGAGATTTACCGCCGTATGCGCCTAAAGGGGGCCGGGATCTTGGCCGCTCCCGCCGCCTTCACCTTTGCCACGGGCAAAGACCACTGGGAGCTGTTGGTGCGCGCCCGGGCGGTGGAAAACTCCTGCTACGTCCTGGCCGCGGCCCAGGAAGGCGAACACGGGGGCCGGCGGCGCTCCTGGGGCCAAGCCATGATCGTGGGGCCCTGGGGCGAGGTGCTGGCCCAGTGCGGCCCCGGACCCAGGGTGGCCCTGGCCGAGGTAAACGAACGTGGCCTGGCCAAGGCCCGGCGCAAACTGGACTCCAGCAAGCATGCCCGCCTGCTGCCCCCCGCCTGGGGCAAGGTCTTCTAGCATGAGCCCGGACCCGGAAAAGAAATTCTTCGCCACGGCCATAAGCCGTTGGTTCTTCGGCATCAGCACCGTGCTGATCCTCTACTTGGCCTATTTGCTGATCCAGCCGTTTTTACTGCCCATATTCCTGGCCGTGGTGCTGGTGGTGGTGGGCTGGCCACTACACGTGGGGGTGCTTTGGCTGGTGGGGAGCAAGCGCCAATACCTGGCCGCCACCATCACGGTTTTTCTCTTCGCCCTGATTCTCGTGCTGCCCCTTTATTTCATTATCGGAATCATCACCACCCAGGCCCTGGACTTGTACAACACGGTCAGCCACATGATCCAAGAAGGCGGCTTGCAAAACACCCTCAAAAATGGCCTGGACCAGCTGAACCCCTTTTTCGACCGGCTCAACGAAGTGTTGGGCATCAGCAAGGGCGATGTGATCACCCAGGTGGGGGAGATGGTGCGGCGGGTGAGCAACCTGCTCTACTCCAACCTGGCCGGCCTGCTCAAGGGCATCACCAACCTGGTGATCGACTTCTTACTCATGCTCATCGTGTCTTTTTATTTGCTCATCGACGGACGCCACGCCGCAGACCGCCTTTTGGCGCTCAGTCCCATGCCCTCCAGCCTGAACAACCAGATCAAGGACGAGGTGCTCAACATCATGCGGGCCACCCTCACCGGCACGGTGGTGCTAGCCCTGATCCAGGGCATTTTGGGCGGCATTGGCTTTTGGATCTTCGGGGTGCCCAACAGTCCCTTCTGGGGCACGGTGATGGTTTTTGCCTCGGTGGTGCCCATCTTCGGCACGGCGGTGGTGTGGCTGCCCGGAGGGCTTTTCTTGCTACTCAGCGGGCAGACCGGACCCGGGGTGGGGGTCATGGTTTGGTGCCTGGTCTCGTCCTTGGTTTGCGACAACCTGCTTCGGCCCAAGCTGCTGGGCAAGGTTACCAACCTGCACCCTCTTATCATCTTCTTCGCGGTGCTGGGCGGCCTCATTCTCTTCGGAGTGGTGGGGTTGGTGCTGGGGCCAATGGTCCTGGCCCTCATGCTCTCCCTGCTGGAGGTCTACCGCCTGCACTTCGTGCCCCGCGAGGCCGAGGTCCAGGCCTGCGCCGCGCCCCCGCCGGAGCCGGCCGTCACCCCTCAGGAGAAATAAGCCATGAAAGACACCCTGGCCATCATCATGGCGGGCGGCAAGGGAGAGCGTCTCTTCCCCCTCACCCGGGACCGCTCCAAGCCCTCGGTGCCCTTTGGCGGCGCCTATCGCCTCATCGATATCACCCTGAGCAACGCCATCAACAGCGGCATCTATAAAATGATGGTCCTGCCCCAGTACAAGAGCCAATCCCTGGTTGAGCACCTGGAGGCAGGCTGGAACATCTTCTCCTATGACCTGGGCCACTACCTGCGCACGGTCAGCCCCCAGATGCGCACCGGCGAGCGTTGGTACGAGGGCACGGCGGACAGCGTGCGCCAAAACAGCTACCTGCTGGAACGCGACCAAAGCCTGAGCCATGTGCTCATCCTCTCGGGCGACCACGTCTACAAGATGGACTACTCCCAGTTCCGCAAGAGCCACGAGGACAGCGGAGCCGAGGTTTCCATCGCGGTGATCGAGGTGGACCGGGAGACCGCCTGCTCTTATGGGGTGGTGGAGGTGGATGGCGGCTTCGCCATAAAGGACTTCCACGAAAAGCCCCAGGACCCGGTATGCATCCCCGGCGACGAAGCCCACTCCCTGGCCTCCATGGGAATCTACCTGTTCAACCGGAGGGTGCTCTTGGAGGTCCTGCAGGACATGGAGGGCAAGGACTTCGGCCACGACATCATCCCCTCCCTGCTGGGGCGTTACAAGGTGATGGCCTATCCCTACAAGGCTCGCAACCGCATCCGCGACTACGTATGGCTCACCGACCAACAGGGCAAACGCAGCCTGGAGCTACAGCAGAGCGCCGGCGACAGCGGCTACTGGCGCGACGTGGGCAGCCTGGACGCCTACTGGAACGCCAACATGGACCTGTGCGGCGTGGACCCCTACTTCAACCTCTATGGCCAACTCTGGCCCCTGCGCACCTACCGCCGCCAACTGCCACCGGCCAAGTTCGTCTTCGCCACCGAGGCGGGCGGCAACACCCGGGTGGGCAAGGCCCTGGACTCCCTGGTGGGCCAGGGCTGCATCATCAGCGGTTCGGTGGTGCGCAACTCGGTGCTCAGTCCCAACGTGGTGGTGCAGTCCTGGAGCCAGGTGGATGAGAGCGTTATTTTGGACAACGTGACCATCGGGCGGCACTGCAAGCTAAAAAAGGTCATCATCGACAAAAACAACCACCTGCCCGAGGGCACCGAGATAGGCCTGAACCCCCGCGAGGACGCCGAGCGCTTCACTCTCACCCCCAGGGGGATCTCGGTGGTGCCCCGGGGCTATTTCAAACCCTGAGAACGGGAGAACCCCGGTACATGCTACCCAGCGGCTCCGGCCAATTCGCCTTTGATTGCGTGCTCAGTCTGGAGCCGCTCATCGAGTTCCTGGAGCGGAAGCTGGCCAGCGGCCAGTGGCCGGCCAACCCACTGGGCGACGACCTGCTGGACAGGCTGGCCCAGGCCCCGGAACTGAGAGGTCCCATCCAGGACCTGGAGGTGCTGAAAAAACATCAGGGGCTTCTGCTGCGCCTTATGAGCCTTCTGTTCCCGCCGGCGGCATGGGACACCGAGGCCTTCGCCGCAGTGGTTCCCTTTGTGCTGACCCCCTTCATGGCCTCGCCGCAATACCAGGAGATATTCCTGAACCCGCCCGCCGGCCGGGTGGTGCGCTGCAACATCGACGAGGCGACCTTCCTTTACGGCCGCACCATAAAGGCCTACATGTTCATCCTGAATAGCCTCTACGGCCTGAAGCAGCAAATGGACTACCCCCTGGCCATGGTGGTGCGGGAGGAGGCCACCGGCCTGGAGCGGCATTTCGCCATTCAACTGGACTTTCGCTTTGTGCGGCCGGAGGCGGTGGGCGAGCCGGTCATCTTGAGCGAGGCGGAGCTTGAGTTCGCCAAGAAAAACATCACCGACCCCGAGGCCCTGCGCGAGCTGCTGCCGCCGGAGCGTTTCCGCCTAAGCGGCTTCACCACCATGCGGGCGGTGGAGGTCACGGCCTTCGAGACCATATCCGCCTTGAGCCGGGACCTCATAGACCAAGAAACCGTGATGAGCCGGACCGGTTTCATGCGCCTGCAAGAGCGCCTGCGCACCTATTTCGGCCGGGCCGACCTGGTGGCCGGGCTTGCCGCGGTTCACCAAGACCAGGTGATGCTCCTGAACGTGGGATGCCATATAGACGAAGGCTCCATCTTCGGCCAGACCAACCAGGTGCCCATGGAGCAGTTCAAGGGATCGCTGTTCGACAAGCTTTCCCAGAACGGTGAAATGGTGGTGGTGCCCGACGTGCAGGCGGAGCCGGGCCTGGCCGAGTTCAGCGCCGACTACACCAAAAGCGACATCCGTTCCTTGTTGATAGCCCCCCTGCTCTACCAGGGCGATTTCATCGGCTCGCTGGAGGTGGGCCTTCCGGGGGTGGATCAGTTCAAGGCCAACGATGCGGCCCTGATGACCCAACTACAGCCCTTGTTTACCGTGGCGGTGAAAAACGCCCTCAACGACCTGGACCAGCAGATACAGGCGGTCATCAAGCAGCAGTGCACGGCGGTGCATCCGGCGGTGGAATGGCGCTTCGAACAGGCCGCCATGCGCCACCTGGAGAGCCTGCGCCGAGGCCGTAGCGAGGCCATGGAGCCCATAGTCTTCAGCGAGGTCTATCCCCTGTTCGCCACCAGCGACATTCGGGGCTCCTCGCGCCTGCGCAACCGGGCAATAGCCGCGGACCTGGCCCGCCACCTGGATCTGGGCCTGGAGGTGGTCAAGCGGGCCCAGAGCATCAAGGCCATGCCCATCCTGGGTGAATTGGCCGGGCGCATAGAGCGGCGGCGCGACCGGCTGGAAGGCGCCCTCAAGAGCGGCGACGAAACCGGCCTGGCCGATTTCATGCGCCGCGAGGTGGAGACGGTTTTCACCGACCTGGCCAAGCAGGGGCCGCAAGTGGCCGAAGCCATCGCCGCCTACCGTGAAGAGGTGGACCCCCATCTTGGCACGGTCTACCACCAGCGCCGGCGTTTTGAAGACAGCGTGTCCGCGCTCAACGAACGCCTGGCCGCCTATCTGGACCAGGAAGAAAAGGCCATGCAGGCCACCCTGCCCCATTACTACGAACGCCACCGCACCGACGGGGTGGACTGCCTTCTCTATTTGGGCGCCTCCCTCAACCCCGACGGCGCTTTCAGCCGGCTGCATCTTAGCAACTTCCGGCTATGGCAACTCATGGTCACCTGCGGCCTGGCCTGGCACGGGGAGCAGCTAAAAAAGGAGTTGCCCGCCCCCCTGGACACCGCCCACCTAATTTTGGTGCAGGAAACCCCCATGAACATCCGTTTTCGTTACGACGAAAAGCGCTTCGACGTGGACGGGGCCTATGACGTGCGCCACGAGATCATCCGTTCCCGCCTGGACAAGGCGGTAATCAGCGGCGGCGAGCGCCTGACCCAGCCGGGCAAGATCGCCTTGGTCTACTCCTCCGCCGAGGAGGCCAGGGAGATGCGCCGCCACATAGAACACCTGCAAGAGCTGGGCTTTCTAGAGCCCCAGGTGGAAAAACACGACCTGGAAGACCTGCCCGGGGTGCGCGGCCTCAAGGCGCTCAGGGTGAGCATCAACCTGGCCAGCCAAGCCCTGGCCCGGCGGGCCCAAAGTTTTCTTGTGGGGGCGTAATGCTCATCTGGAGCATCGCAACCCCTTACCGTTGACAGCCACCAAGTGTTTGGGTAGATTATTTTGTTAGCTTTTACCGCCGATTGCGGCGGTTTTTCCGTGTCATCACCGGAGAGAAGCCGATGCCCAAAGTCGCCGTTGTGTTTCCAGGGCAAGGATCGCAGTGCTTGGGCATGGGCCAGGCCTGGATTCAGGCCGGCCCGGCGGGCCAGGATATCTTCGCCCTGGCCGAAAAGGCCAGCGGGCTGCCTCTGATAACGCTATGCCAACAAGGCCCCTTGGAGGAGTTGACCCGCACGGTCAACTTGCAGCCGGCCGTCATAGCGGTGGACCTGTGCTGCTGGCAGGGCCTGGTTTCCGCCGGGGTGAAGCCCCATGCCGTGGCCGGCCACAGCGTCGGCGAATACGCCGCCCTGGCCGCCGCCGGGGTCTTGAGTCCGGCCCAGTGCCTGGAACTCATCACCCTGCGGGGCCGCCTAATGGACCGCGACGCCATTGCCAACCCCGGGGCCATGGCCGCCATCATGGGCGCCGGCCCCGAGGAGGTGGCCGCCCTGTGCCAGGAAGTGGAGGGCGAGGTGCAGCCGGCCAATTACAACACTCCGGCCCAGACGGTGATAACCGGGGAGCGCCAGGCGGTGGCCGCCGCCGGGGCCCTGGCCAAGGAGCGGGGCTTCAAGGCCATACCCTTGAAGGTGTCCGGCGCCTGGCACAGCCCGCTCATCGCCGCCGCCGGCAGGGACATGGCCGAGGCCTTGGCTCCCCTGGAGTTCGCCGCGCCCGCCTGCCTGCACGTTCCCAACACCACCGGAGAGCCCACCGCCGACGCGGCGGTGATCAAAAACCAGCTAATGAAGCAGCTCACCGCGCCGGTGCGCTGGGTGCAGACCATCCAGGCCCTTTTGGATCAGGGCGTGGAGGTGTTCATCGAGGCCGGGCCAAAGAACGTATTGGCCGGGCTGATCAAAAAAACCGCGCCGGCCGGGACCACAGTGCTCAACGTTCAGGAGCCGGGCGACCTGGACCAAGTGGCCGCGGTTTTATAAGCCAAGCAAAGGGGACTCAACAAGATGCCTCAGGTCAAGGTAATAAGCGAGCGCTGCAAGGGCTGCGGCCTGTGCGTGCTGGCTTGTCCCAAGAACAATCTGGCCCTGGGCAAGGAATACAACGCCCAGGGTTATGCCTACGTCACCTTCAACTCCGACGGCAAATGCACCGGCTGCGCTTTCTGCGCCGAGCTTTGCCCGGACATGGCCCTCAGGCCCTACAAAGAGGAGCGATCCTAAGATGGCCCGGCGGGTATTGATCAAGGGAAATGAAGCCATCGCCATGGGGGCCATCGAAGCGGGCTGCCGCTTCTACTTCGGCTACCCCATCACCCCCCAGAACGAAATCCCCGAGTACATGAGCATGGCCATGCCCAAGCTGGGCGGCACCTTTTTGCAGGCCGAGAGCGAGGTGGCCTCCATCAACATGCTCTTGGGCGCTGCGGCCACGGGAGCCCGGGTCATGACCTCCAGCTCCAGCCCGGGCATCAGCCTCAAGCAAGAAGGCATCAGCTACCTGGCCGGTTCGCAGATTCCCGGGGTCATCGTGAACATGAGCCGCTCGGGCCCGGGCCTGGGAGGCATCCATCCCTCCCAGGGCGACTACTTCCAGTCCACCCGGGGCGGCGGCCACGGCGACTACCGCACCCTGGTGCTGGCCCCCTCCACCGCCCAGGAGAACTACGACCTGACCATGCTGGCCTTCGACCTGGCCGAAAAGTACCGCAACCCGGTGATGATTTTGGGCGACGCCCTGATCGGTCAGATCAAGGAGCCGGTGGAGCTTAAGAGCTACCGCAAGAAACCCCAGGACAAACCCTGGGCCCTCACCGGGGCCAAGGGGCGTCACGGGCAGATTCTCAAATCCCTGTTCCTGGCCGACGGCGAGTTGACCGACCACAACTGGATGCTGGCCAAAAAGTACAAGAGCATGGAAAAAGAGGTCCGCTTCGAAACCTATCGCGCCGAGGACGCCCAACTGATGCTGGTGGCCTTTGGCTCGGTGGGGCGCATCCTAAAGACCAGCGTGGACATCCTGCGCGAAAAGGGCAAGGCGGTGGGTCTGCTGCGGCCCATCACCGTGTATCCCTTCCCCAAGCAGGCGGTGCGCCAGGCGGCGGAGGAGGCCAAGGCGCTCATGGTCATGGAGCTCAACACTGGCCAAATGGTGGAAGACGTGAAGCTGGCCGCCGAGTGCGCCTGCCCGGTGGATTTCTACGGCCGCCCCCCGGGCTCCATCCCCACCCCCGACGAGTTGGCCAAGGAAGCCATGAAAGTATGGCGGAAAAGAGGCCTGAAATGAGCGCCAAGCCCAAACTGAAGCAGGTCTTCGACCGGCCCAAATCCTTGAAGGACGTGCCCTATCACTACTGCCCCGGCTGTCACCACGGGCTTATCCACCGGCTGGTGGCCGAGCAGATAGACGCCTTCGGCCTACAGGAAAGCACCCTGGCCGCGGCCAGCGTGGGCTGTTCGGTTTTGTTGTACGACTACTTTGACGTGGATATCGTGGAATCGCCCCATGGCCGGGCCGCGGCGGTGGCCACCGGCCTCAAGCGGGCCAAGCCCGACAGCTTCGTGTTCACCTATCAGGGGGACGGCGACCTGGCGGCCATCGGCACCGCCGAGATCGTGCATGCGGCCAACCGGGGCGAGAAGATCACCGTGATCTTCGTGAACAACGCGGTGTTCGGAATGACCGGCGGCCAGATGGCCCCCACCACCCTGGAAGGCCAGGTGACCACCACCAGCCCCTATGGCCGCAGCGCGGCCGAGGCCGGCCTGCCCATCCGGGTCTGCGAAATGCTCTCCACCCTGGAGGGCACCGCCTTTGCCGCCCGGGTGGCGGTGGACAACATCAAAAATCTGAAAAAGGCCAAGGCGGCCCTCAAACGCGCCTTCACCTACCAGACCAAGGGCTGGGGCTTCTCCTTTGTGGAGTTTTTGTCCTCTTGCCCCACCAACTGGAAGATGACCCCCGAGGAAGCCAACGCGCGGGTGGGCAAGGAAATGGCCGATTACTTCCCCCTGGGCGTCTACAAAGACGTCCGGGCCAATTGACCAGGGGCAGGACAACGATGTATTTTGACACCATAATCGCCGGGTTCGGCGGGCAGGGCGTTCTGCTGATGGGCAACGTCTTGGCCTATGCCGCCATGCACGCGGGCAAACAGGTCACCTACATGCCGGTATACGGGGTGGAGATGCGCGGCGGCACGGCCAACTGCACCGTGGTTATCAGCGACCGCCCGGTGGGCTCGCCCATCATTCACGAGCCGGTAAGCGCGGTGGTGATGAACCGCCCCTCGGCGGAAAAATTCGGCCCCATGGTCAAGAAAAAGGGGCAAGTTTTCGTAAACGCCAGCCTGATCAAAGAGGGCCAGTTCACCACCCGGGCCAAAACGGTGTGCTGGGTGCCCACCATGGAGTTGGCCAGCGACATCGGCAACCGCCGCTTGGCCAACATGGTCATGCTGGGGGCGGTGGTCCAGGGCGGCGGTATGCTGACCATACAGCAGGTGGCCGATGCCCTTTCCGGGGCCTTGGACCCGCGCTATCATAAGATGATCCCGGCCAACGTCGAGGCGCTCAAGGCCGGGGCCCGCTTTATCAGCGAGCAAAAGGCCGCCAAAAAGGGCTAAGGAGGCAACGCCATGGCGCGAGAGGGGGAAAACGGACACCACGACCTCATGTCCCAGATGCAGGGCATGGAGGGCAACAACAGCCGGGAGAGCGACTTCCTGGACGGAGTGGACGCGGTGGCCGCCGGCCAAAAGGCTCCGGTGGACCCGGGCATGCCCGTGGGCCAGCGAATCCGGCAGTTCCGCGAGAGCAAGGGCCTGAGCCTGGAGGATTTGGCCCAGCGCACCGGCCTGCCCCAAGAGATGTTGGCCGAGGTGGAAAACGAAACCGCCTCCCCACCCCTGGGTGTTTTGGTCAAGCTGGGCAAGGCCCTGGACATGCGCTGGGGCGCCCTCATCTCCGGCGGCGGGGACCGCACCTACACCGTGGTGCGGGTCAAGGACCGCCAGCGGATGAGCCGCCAGGCCAGCCAAAAGGGCACCACCTACGGCTATACCTACGAAACCCTGGCCCCCCACAAGACCAACCGCTCCATGGA
>Ga0180009_10007412_pt1 | contig 11212 bp, 6 predicted proteins | sample OS_PC_MetaG_FD_123537 | JGI IMG/M metagenome (GOLD analysis project Ga0180009, IMG submission 123537) | Groundwater microbial communities from the Aspo Hard Rock Laboratory (HRL) deep subsurface site, Sweden - OS_PC_MetaG | ecosystem: Environmental > Aquatic > Deep subsurface > Groundwater...
CAATTTTCTTCGGCTACGATTTTTTCCATCGTCTCCCGAAGCGGCGCATAGAACATGACTTCTATAGTATTGTCAGCCGCCAGCTCCTTCAGGTATTGACCAACACCTGCCCCTTCCAGTCAGCAACTGGTCCTTTTCTCCTGTAGTTCAAGCACACTCATCTCACCGAGCCTCCTTCCTATGTGGAAGCCAACTCCACCACGCTTTGCCCTCGGATACTCATAATATGGTAGCGTTCAAAAGTTGGTTAATCTTCAGCCCACTTGGAATAAATCTACAACACTACCCACCCCTTGTCAAGTAGGGGGAGCTTTTTCTCAAAAGAAACGGCACGGTAAGCTACACAAATCGCTTTTTGTGCAATCCATTCCGGCGAGAGCGTCTTTGGGACATCAAACTTAGTCGACGAGTGGAAAGACCTTCTCAAAAGTTTTACCTTTTGTCCACGATGGTGGAGTTTAGAGCAGTAATTAAACGAAGTGGAGAATGGTGGACTGTGTAATCCTCTACCACCTTTTTTCTCCGCAGGCAACGAAATAAGCTTATGTTTAATGGTTCAACAATTCGCTTGTTTGTTTCTCATGGCATGTGCTGAAAGAGGGCACCTGTTGCGCCCCAACTAGTGGAGGATATAAAATCAGCCATGCTGAAATGTCTCATTCCCGGGTAAAAAGTTATCAGAGAAGTTAGAATAGACCTGGCCGGCGGGTATGAGACGTCAGGATGTCTTGAGGAGGTTAGAACATGGCTGCAACGGGCAATCACCCGCGAACAAGCATCCACCTTGATTTATCTCGACTCCACAGGTCTCGCAAATTGTTCGCTCCCAATGACTCGACGGATATTCTCGTCACCAGCCTTGAAGGGCTCGGGGTAGAACTCGGTAATCGGGCGATGGCCATTGGAAAAACCCAAGGTCTTAGCACTGCAATGACCGAATTCGTGACTCGCGCCGGTACATTATCTGCTGCAATAAATTACGCATCCCACCGATTGACCGAAGTCATGATTAGACACCGACAAATAGGATGGATGAGAGCAATGCTTGCTTATGAAACAAAAAATGATGTGTTTGAGCAAGTCTCGGATCCAAAGGCTGTATCTTGGCGCCTGTTCATGGGCATTGCCGTTAAGGATTTTCACATAGATATCAGTAGTCTAATGGATGCTCTCGCCCTGGTTCTCATTCAGACCGGGAGTAAACCTGTATCAATGGACAAAGATAGACTTCCAGGATGGTCAGACGTCCGAAATAAGAAAAGTTACAGACAGCAATTGGCACATGATCTCCTCGTCATTATTGACAGCACGAACCGTTGGTGGCCCGCCGTAAAGGAGGTTCGTGACCTAGTCACTCACCGTGAGCATGACAGGATTATTTTCGGCAATTCCGAAGACGGGCTGCTGTTTCAGATCTACGATGGACGTAGGAGTCCGACGATGCTGCTTCCACAAGTGCTCTATCCAAAAGGTCATAACGTTGTAGATTTCGACCTCTATTCCGCTTTCGTTATCGCCGAGATGGTAATGTTGTTCGATGACCTTGGGACTGCTATCGCACCTAAGATGCAAATTCCACAAAAAGGCATTGCTCGGATGAGTCTCCGACTGGTCGAGAAGTCCGTAGCTCAATCCATTGAACGTCTCATTCAATTGGTAGGCCAGTCTGGTCTTGGTGGTTCAAAACAAACGTAGTGCGTCATGTTGCAAGAAGGCTCCCTGCGGACATGAGCGACAGGCAGGCACCGGGCAATCCAGCTTCGTAGAATTTCGCCTATTTGAGCAAAATCTACAGCATGGACTATCCTCACGGAACTTGGTGTTGGATTGCACTAAGTTTCACTTTAGTAGGTATGGGAGGAGTCTCGTTACACCATCAGGATGGTGTCGGAAAGGGACCAAGCAGTCAGTCGTTTTACCAGCCAGTTGGCTTTCTAATTACCCCCTTGGCATCAGATAGCGTTATAGGAAACTGGCATTTCTTCAGAGTCGTCAAACGAATCTGTCGCAGAAATACCGCTGCTTTCTTGAGTTCCACAGGAGTATTCGCGTTCTCATCACGATTGGGGTTGACAACTCCAACAGGCTTGCCCAATTTCTCGCGCACCATAGTGATGGGTAGCGCTAAATCCGAGTCGTTGGAGATGACTAACGCTTGCTCATAGTCATCTTCATAGCCATCTACCAAGAGGAAGGTAGCAAGATTGACATCCGATCCCTTCTCCTCCATATGATAGACCAGTACGTTCCTTGGATGGCCGGGAATGGGATAGACCGCTGGTCGTTCTATCTGCCTTTGCTTGAACTGGCCCTTATGAATGGTAAGATTTGGGATGGTCTGAAGAGCACGAAGATAGGTTTGTTGGCGTACCGGGATCGCCGTATCGTTCGGTCTGGCTTGGGCGTCGGCAGTAAAGTACCGGATATGGTGAACTGTGTGCCTTGGGATGAGGGCATTACAAAGCGCTGCCAAGTCCAGCCACTTATAAGGTGTTCCTCTGACGGCACGGTAGTATACGTTAAACCCATCGATATAAACGTTCGTCTTCACTATTGCCAACATAAACAGAGACCGCCTTCCGGCGGTCTCGACCCTGCCACCAAGGCGACAGGGGTGGTACACATAATTACAATACCACTTGATGGGCTAAATGTCAAGACCTAAAAGGCTTCTTCTTGTAAATAAAAGCTAGCGAGGTGTAAAATAAGCCAAGAAAAGGCGCCTAGTGACTCATTGAGAATCAGGAATTTAGACAAACTTATGCCGAGACTGACTGAACAGGAACAACAGGAGATCATCCGGTATCTGGAAGCCGATAAGCCCCTGCCGGACAAATACCGCTTTCTCCTGTTTGGAGACAAGCGAGAGGTGGAACTGGTCTGGAACGGCAAAACCAGCGAGGTCTGCAATATCGTGTTGCCTTTTCAGGTGATTGAGCAGGTGGACGAGCCCCGTGCCGAAAAAGACACCCGCTTGCAAATGAGTATGTTCGATTTGGATGCCCGCGGTCGCCAGCTCAAGGGCTGGACCAACAAGCTCATCTGGGGCGATAACAAGCTCATTCTCTCCAGCCTGAAGAATGGCCCCATGCGTGAGGAGATTGAGCGCCAGGGCGGCATCAAGCTGATTTATATTGACCCGCCCTTCGACGTGGGCGCAGATTTTTCTATGGATATCGAGATTGGTGACGATACCTTCACCAAAAAGCCCAACATTCTGGAAGAAATTGCCTACCGCGATACCTGGGGTATGGGCGCCGATTCCTTCATCGCCATGATTTACGAGCGGCTGGTGCTGATGCGGGATTTACTGGCTGAGGATGGCAGTATTTATGTGCATTGTGATTGGCGGGTGAATACGTTCATCCGCCAAGTCATGGATGAAGTATTCGGGCGTAATTTCTTCAAAAACGAAATCACATGGAAACGGCAGCCGCCACGAGGTGCGCGTGCTGTTGCCAGCCAATATGCTAGAACGTCGGATAACTTGATGTTCTACACGCGGGGCGAGAACTACGCGTGGAATCCTCAATTTCGGAAATACAGTGAAGACTACATCAAGTCGAAGTTTACGAACACGGATGCAGATGGACGCAAATACAGGGTGGGCGATATCGGTGACTACTCAGCGAAGTCTATTGAAAGACTACGCACTGAGGGAAAGATCTATGATTATCCGTCTGGCAAAGTTGGCCTGAAACGCTTTCTGGATGAGCAAAAGGGCGAGATAATCTCTGACATCTGGGATGACATCCCAGAGGTAAATGCGATGGCGATTGAACGGGTCGATTACCCCACCCAAAAACCCGAAGCTCTGTTAGAGCGTATCATCAACGCCTCCTCCAACGAAGGCGACCTCGTAGCTGACTTTTTCTGTGGCTCCGGCACCGCCGCCACCGTGGCGGAAAAGTTGGGACGCAAGTGGATTGTCGCTGACTTGGGCAAGTTTGCCATCCACACCACCCGAAAGCGGTTAATTGGCGTACAGCGGCAGTTGAAAGCCGAAGGCAAGAATTACCGTGCTTTTGAAATCCTCAACCTCGGTAAATACGAGCGCCAGCACTACATCGGCGTCAACCCCAACCTACGTGAGGCTGAACAGCAAAAGCAGTTGGAAGAGAAGGAGGCAGCCTTCGTTGACCTTATCCTGCGGGCTTATCGCGCCGAAAAAACTGATGGCTTCAAGACCTTCAATGGCAAGAAAGCCGGACGCCTTGTGGCGGTGGGACCGGTGAACCTGCCTGTCACCCGCCTCTTTGTGGAAGAAGTGATTCTGGAATGCCGCGAGAAACACATCACCCGCGTGGACATCCTCGGCTTTGAATTCGAGATGGGGCTGTTTCCCAACGTCCTGGATGAAGCCCGCGCCAAAGGTATCGACATCGCTCCCAAGTACATCCCCGCCGAGGTGTTCGACAAGCGGGCGGTAGACAGAAACCAGGTCGTTTTCCATGATGTTTCCTTTGTGGAAGTAAAACCTCACGTAGAAGGTAACCGCGTGGCTATCGAGCTGACTGATTTCTCGGTGTTCTATTCCCAGGACTCCATCGCCGCTGCCGAAGCTAGCCTGAAAGACAAGAGCAGTAAAATCGTTGTCGAGCAAGGACAGATTATCAAAGTCAGCAAAGACGCGCGTGGCTTTGTCGATCGTGAGGTATTGACACAGAAGTGGACTGACTGGATTGATTACTGGTCGGTAGACTTTGACTTCGAGAACAAACGGGAAATCATCCGTGTGCAGAATCCCGATAGTGGCGAATGGGAAGAAGTGTGGACCGGAGACTATATTTTTGAGAACGAATGGCAATCATTCCGCACCAAGAAAGACCGCTCTCTGGAGCTTAAAAGCGTTTTCCAAGAATGCACGCCGGGACGGCGTAAGCTGGCCGTGAAGGTTGTGGATATCTTCGGCACCGACACCATGACGATTGTGGAAGTCACTGTAGGAGGGAAACGCTAGTGGCATTACATCCTGATTTCCCCGATTCTCCCTACACTATTCTCGACCCAGCCTTACGCTGGTTTCCAGCTGATGAAGCCCTGCGGGAGACCAGCTTTGAAAAATTGTTACCACCACTGGTACCACAATTGCGCAAGCAGGTGCAGGAGTGGCGCGCCAACCTCTACGCAGGGGCTACGGAAACCAGTCGCAGCCTTCTCAATTGGTGGTTTAATACTCCCCATTTGCAGCCTCAGGCCGATGGCACGGTGGCTGAATTCCAGTATTACTTTGCCCAGCGCGAGGCGCTGGAGACCATCATCTATCTGTACGACGTAGTGAAGGTCAGAGACAAGTACGACCTGATGCGCTTTGATAGCTCCGGTGCGGTCTCCACAGGCATGTTTGATGAAACCTGGCGGCGGTTCGTGGTGAAAATGGCGACCGGCGCGGGCAAGACCAAGGTATTGAGCCTGGTTCTGGCTTGGAGCTTTTTCCACAAGCTATATGAGCCAGAGTCGGAGCTGGCTCGTAATTTCTTGGTGATTACTCCTAACATCATCGTCCTGGATCGTATCTTCAAAGATTTTCAAGGTCTGCGCATCTTTTTGAAAGATGACCCGGTCCTGCCTGACAACGGTGTGGACGGACGCAACTGGCACGACGACTTTCAGTTGACCTTGCATGTGCAGGATGAGGTGCGTGTCACCCGTCCCATTGGTAATATTTTCCTAACCAACATACATCGCGTCTACGCCGGTAATGACATTCCAGCCTCTCCAAATGACGATAACACGATGGAATATTTTCTGGGCAAGCGACCCACCGGCGCAACCACCGACTCCAAAGTGGATTTAGGTATGATAGTGCGCGACATTGACGAACTGGTGGTACTCAACGATGAGGCGCACCATATTCATGACCCGCGTATGGCCTGGTTCAAATCCATTGAGGACATCCACAACCGACTCAAGCAAAAAGGGGCAGCACTCTCTCTACAAGTGGATTTCACCGCCACCCCCAAACACAATAATGGCGCCATTTTCGTGCAAACGATCGCCGATTACCCGTTGGTAGAGGCCATTTCACAGAACATTGTCAAACATCCGGTACTACCCGATGCTGCCAGCCGGGCCAAACTGGTGGAAAGCCAAAGTGCCAAATACACCGAAAAATATGCCGACTATATTCACCTGGGCGTTATTGAGTGGCGTAAAGCTTATGCCGAACATGAAAAGATGGGCAAAAAGGCTATTCTATTCGTCATGACCGATGACACTAAGAACTGTGACGATGTGGAGTATTATCTCGAGGGCAACTACCCGGACTTAAAGGATGCGGTACTGGTTATTCACACTAAAAACAACGGCGAGATTTCTGAATCAACATCAGGAAAAAGCAAAGAGGAAATGGATTGGTATCGCAAGCAAGCTAACGACATTGATAACTTGGACAGCCCGTATAAAGCCGTTATCTCCGTGATGGTACTTAAGGAGGGCTGGGACGTACGCAACGTCACCACCATCGTGGGTTTGCGCCCCTATGGTGCCCCGAGCAACATATTGCCAGAACAGACTTTGGGACGCGGCTTGCGTAAGATGTATCTCGGAGGCGTGGAGGAATACGTCAGCGTGGTTGGCACTAATGCTTTCATGGACTTCGTGGAATCCATTCAAGATGAAGGAGTGGTACTGGAGCGTAAGCCTATGGGCGAAGGTACTGGTCCCAAGACACCACTGGTCGTTGAAATTGACAACGAAAACGTGAAAAAGGACATCGAAGAGCTTGATATTGAAATTCCGGTGATGACCCCGCGAATTTATCGGGAATACAAGAACCTTTCCGACTTAGGTGTGGCAGCATTTGGGCATGCAAAGGTAGCTTACTTACAGTTCAGCGAAGAGGAACAACGTGAGATTATATTCAAAGACATCACCACCGGCGAAGTGACTCATACCACTATTCTCGATACGACAGGTATTATAGATTACCGCAGTGTTATCGGCTATTTTACTCAGACTATCATGAAAGACCTACGCTTGGTTAGTGGTTACGATGTGCTGTACGGTAGGGTAAAGGCATTTGTTCAAAGCGATTTATTTAGCCAACCGGTGGTACTCGAAGACCCCAACACACTGCGCAATCTGTCGGAGCTAGCCGCCACCAAGACGCTGGTTGAAACCTTCAAAAGGGCAATCAATGCATTGACCATCCAGGAAAAGGGTGATGCCGAGATTCGGGATAGCATAAAGCTACGCCAGACGCGCCCATTTGTGGCAAAGGAGCAGGCATACCTAATCCCAACAAAGAGCGTCTTTAACAGGATTATTGGTGACAGCCATTTTGAACTGCTTTTCGCCCGCTTCCTGGAAGACTGTAGCGATGTGATTTCATACGCTAAGAATTATATGGCCGTACACTTCAAGCTAGACTATGTAAACGCCGACGGTAATATCTCCGATTACTATCCTGACTTCTTTGTGAAGCTGTCCGATAAAAAGATTTATATTGTCGAGACTAAAGGGCAGGAAGACCTCGACGTACCGCTCAAGATGCAACGACTAAGGCAATGGTGCGAAGACATCAATCAGGTTCAGTCGGATGTAATCTATGATTTCGCGTACGTGGATATGGAAAACTTTGAGCAGTACAAGCCCACCTCATTCAAGCAGTTGACCGAAATATTCAAAGAATACCAAAGGGAATAACGACCTTCCACGCCCTTAAGCTTGCACAATCCGTCAGATTAGTGCAACGAGGTAACAAAATATTATGTCTTGACACAAGAACTTAATTTGTCTATGCTCATCTATATAGGATTATTCTATGTCTCCTTTTGAAGAAATCGCGCAAGAAGATTGGGAAGCACTATTAGAGGGAATGGTTAGACACCAATACCACTTACTGGTTGGTGCTGGCATTAACACAGATTGCACTGGTGGTGATGGAAAACCTATTCCTAACGCAAATGTTTTAGCTAATCAATTAATAACGGATTTTGCCTTAAAAACGGATGGAGAAGATGTTGACCTCAAGCGTGCTTACGAAAATATTGAAGAATTGCGTGACCAACAGGGGAGAAATCGAAATCAATACTTTAAAGCTCGTTTTTCTGGTTGTACGCCGAGCTGGCAGGGTTTGATATTTAATTTGGGCTGGAGAAGAATCTGGACACTGAATGTTGATGATGTTCTGGAGAATGCTTTTGATAAATATGTCACGGAGACAAAAAACCAAAGAAAATATAATCGTTATACTTGGCACGACCTTTTTGCCGAATTGGGTAGAGAAAATGATGATGTTCAGATAGTGCATTTACACGGGTTTGCTGATGGCACTGATAATCTCATTTTCTCTATTGCTGAATATGTAAAGGTTATCACTACAAGGAAGACATGGCATCCGGTTTTTGGTGATGAGTATCAAGGGGAACCATTTATCATAATTGGAGCTAAAATCAGAGATGAGATAGATTTTTCTGAAGCAATAAGGCTTGGTAACAAATCAAGAGAGCTACTCGGCAGGCATTCAATAATTGTTTTAAAAGAAATTACCGAATTCCAACGTGCGGAGTTCAGAAAGTATGGCCTAATACCTGTTAAATCCGATGCCAAAACTTTCATAGAAAGGCTAATCCCTAGTGTAGTAAGCCTAGAGACAAAACTAGCAAAAACCGTAGTTCCAGGCAGTTATCCAACACTACCGTTTGAGGCGAGAGTTTTTCTTGAACAGTTCAGGCTTCTAAGGACTAATAAAGAGGAGCAAATTACTCCATTTGGACATGACTTTTACGCTGGCTATGAGCCTTACTGGGCTGATATTCTCAATGATTATGATGTTAGATTTGAATCTGTAGAGAACATATACCAAGAACTTGTTCCAATCATCAATAGTGATACTGACCAAAGAATTTATTATTTTTCAGGTGACCCTGGATCTGGGAAGTCAGCCATTCTGTTAAGAATTGCACGTGATTTAATTGCTCTAGGTAAAGATGTTTTCTTGTTTCGTAGCGAGGAACGTCCGAATATCAATTCGATAGTCTGGTGGTTGAAACATTCTCCCAATACAATACTTCTGTTCGATGATATCGCTGATTTCCTGAGAGAAGTTGGACAACTATGCAAGGTCTGCCGAGAGGAAAAGGTAAAACTTCTTATAGTTGCCACCGAGAGAGCTAAACGCGAAGGAGTAATTATAGATGAACTTGAATACAACTTCTTACAGAAATTTAAGAAAACTCCCTTGGGATACTTATCTGATTCGGATATTAATAAACTTATCGAAAAGCTTAAGACTCAAGGCCGCCTTGGTAAAATAACGCGAAAATTTGTTGGAGAACAGAGAGACTATTTCCGCAAAACGTCGAATAGACAATTATTCCCAGCAATGGCAGATTTGGAGGGTGGCCTTGGCTTTATACGTAGAATAGCAAAAGAATATCAGGGGGATATTAAGTCTCAAGAATTGAGACACGTTTACGCCTTAGTATGTATTGCTCACTCTCTTGGGTATGCTCTTCCGATAGGTATAGTATCATCAGCCGTTGGTATTCCCCCAAACAAAATTACTGACGAAGTATCTAGTGGAGGTCAACTCTTTCGAATTGTCGTCTTAGCCCAAAAGGGACTAAAGGCAAGGCATCGAGTTATTGCCAGTAATATAGTAGAGAAAGTGTTTGACAACAAAGAACGGTTTGAATTAGTGAAGAGTCTCGCCATTCATCTTTCTCCACACATATCGATTTCCGCCATCCTGCAAAAAACGCTGTATTATAGGATCATTAAAGAGTTGATGGATGAAAGGATTATTCTTGACTGGTTGGATTACGAATTGGCTCAGAAGTTCTACGCTGATCTTCGTCCTTATTATGACTGGGATGCCCGGTACTGGGAACAAAGGGCGTTAGCTGAGTCGCGCATGAATCATTTGGAACCCGCTATGTCATATGCAGAAACTGCTGTGGACCGCAATCGTGATACTTTCACATTAAATACTTTAGGCACAATCTTGCTTAGAACAGCCAGTAATCCAGAATACTCTGGAACTGCTGGAACTCTGGACTTATATTGGAAGGGAGTCGGTAATTTACACGAATCCTTAGATGTTGGGCAGGGTCAGTTTCCTCACCCCTATACAACATTCTTCACACATACTCTAAGCTACGCTCAACTACACTTTAAGAGTCAGGAAATCGATAGGGATATCATTAAAGAATGGGAATGGTGGTACAAACGGGCACAAAGCAGTCCATTTTATTCTTCACCAGAGAAATACGAACAATTAACTAGTTACAATATTAGCTGGCTTAAGCTGGCAACCCAAGGCGGCGACGAAGAATAAACAATTCATCCAGTTTAATTATCTTAATTCAAATCGTCAGCATAGTATTTTCTAACATTTTTCCTAACTAACTTTCCGTGACTCTTCTCCCGGCTCCCCAGCGCCAGGTGCAGGCTATCTAGGGAAGCTTCGGAAGCAATGCGTCCGGCAGGATTTGAGCCCGCACAACCGTTTGGAAGCCCGAAATTCTGTCCGTCACAAGAACTTTTCGACCCTCTTCACGAGACGCCAGCGCCACAAGAGACTCCCAAAGCGGCTGCATCTAAAAAATGTAGACGTAGGTAGGACTAAAGCCTCCCCCAGTGTCTCCCTTCATTCCCTTGGCAAGGAAGTACTTTTCAACACTCCTCGCAATGGCCTCGGAGTCTGCCCGCCAGTGCTTCCATAGGCCCGGATTACCGTGCTCTGATCTCCGTCGTTCTGGGTTGTCTGTGATCCCTATGGTCCACACACTGTAGGAATATGGTTGTCTTGCTACCTCGATCGCCTGGATCAATTCGCCCTCTGTCATAGGTTCACCTCCTGGCCTCATATTATTTGCTGACATGCCTTATGTCAATGGCACGTTGCTATTTGAGCCTTCTTACCATTCCATTCTTCGTCTAATGATAGGCTGGAGAGTAGCCACCCCCTGTTCCTTCGCAACAGCCAAGAGTTCTTGCAGTCGCCAGTTGGCCAATAGCTTAATAGTTCCTCTGTTGGTGGGAACAATTGTTGAGCGGAGAGCCTCACTTGGGTAGCAATTCTCAAAAGCGAGTAGCGACGCTAGTATGGTCAAGCAGTCGCTATGCCATTATAGGTGTCTGAACTTTTCATCTTGTATATTATTCTGAAGCTAGCAGATGCATTTTAAGGGTATAGGGCATAAGATGACACTAACGGGTTCCGGTGAGGTGCACAATTCATTGGGGAGTCTATGACTGTCCCGCC
>Ga0180009_10007413_pt1 | contig 11210 bp, 11 predicted proteins | sample OS_PC_MetaG_FD_123537 | JGI IMG/M metagenome (GOLD analysis project Ga0180009, IMG submission 123537) | Groundwater microbial communities from the Aspo Hard Rock Laboratory (HRL) deep subsurface site, Sweden - OS_PC_MetaG | ecosystem: Environmental > Aquatic > Deep subsurface > Groundwater...
CCAACCGCTATGCAGGCATAGTCAGCTTTAAGCCGTTGTATGAAGGAGTCGAGGATCTGCATAAACGCCTCCAATCCCAGCAGGTTGTCTGTGCGGTAAGAGGTGGCGCACTGCGGTTATCGCCGAACTTCTACACTCCGCGTCATCAGCTGGATCAGGTACTCGGCTTGTTGTGATCAACGCCACTCATATTTCAAGCGCTTCGGCCGCTAAATTACAGGGATAGCCTTATTTTGCAGGGCAAAGACGCATTGCAACTTGAGGGCAGATTTACCGGTCCAATGATTCAGATGGTCTGAGTTAGGATCGGAATGTGATTTCTCTCTGGAGCAATCACCTCTGTGGAGGTTCGTATGGGGCGTGGACTCAAGGCTTGGCTGGCCCGGGTCATCACCACCTGGCTCACCGCTGAAAAGCCGGCGGATCGAACTCCCTTGTGCGATTTTGACCGCATCCGCTACGAAATCCGCCCCGGTGATGTGCTGCTGGTCGAAGGCCGCACCCGCGTCAGCGATGTCATCAAATCCATTACACAAAGTCCCTGGACGCATTCGGCACTCTATCTGGGACGTCTGGGTGATATAGACGATCCACGTGTCCGTGAACATGTCTCGTACTGCTACGATGGCGAACCCGGCGATCAAATCGTCGTCGAGGCCTTGTTGGGTCGCGGCACCATCATCAGCAACCTTTCCAAATATACCAACGACCATCTGCGCATCTGCCGTCCCGGTGGTTTGTCGCGACGTGACGCGCAAACCGTGATTGCCTATGCGGTCAAACATCTGGGCTGTGACTATGACGTACGCCAGTTGCTCGACTTGGCGCGGTTCCTGTTTCCCTATGGCATTCTTCCTAAACGTTGGTGCTCCAGTCTATTCGAGCACAATGCCGGCTTCCCTACTCGTACCGTTTGTTCGTCCATGATCGCTGCCGCTTATAATCATGTGCACTTCCCGGTATTGCCGGTGATGCGTCGCCTGGAAAACGGTGAGTTGCGCTTATACAAACGCAACGCGCGACTCTATACACCACGTGATTTTGACTATTCCCCCTACTTCGAAATCATCAAATACCCCTATCTCGGTATCGAAGACAAGAGTCTATACCGCAATCTGCCTTGGGACGAAGACGGCCAGATCTGTAACGGCGATGATGATTGCTTCATCCCGCAGCCGGTACCCGACAACATTGCCAATGGTGATATTGGTAGTACCTTCGCCCCTGCTATAGTTGATGGTACGCAAGTAATTGGCCTGATCAATAAACGCAACCGGGACTGAGACAGATTCTGAAGCGGCAACGCATACTGCCCCTCGGCAGACAAACATTGGCGACGCATTTTGAAGGAGGTTCAGCATGCTGCCGATCGTTACTGAGCTACTCTTGCTGCTGGCATTAGCCTGGGGCTTGTCCGCGTCACGCGCGCCGGCATTTGCCTGGGCTGCAACCGGTTCTCTGTACCTGTTGAGTTGGGGGCTGTGGCGAGACGGAAATGCAGTAATGCTGACGTTCGCCTGGGCAGTATTTCTACCAACGGCTGCTATTTTCAGTATTCCAGCCCTGCGTCGACGCCTGATCAGTCGTCATCTGCGTACTTGGTTTGCCTCTGTTGTACCCGAAATGTCGACCACCGAACGCGAGGCCCTAGAAGCCGGTGATGTCTGGTGGGAAGCGGAATTATTCAGTGGCAGGCCCAATTGGTATCGGTTGCTGGGATTACCCGCGCCGGTACGTAGCGCGGAGGAACAGGCCTTTCTCGATGGGCCTGTCGAAGAATTGTGCCATATGCTGGATGACTGGCAGATCACCCATGAACTCAATGATCTCCCACCCTCGGTCTGGCAATTCCTGAAAGACAACGGCTTCTTCGGCATGATCATCCCGCGTGAGTATGGCGGGCTGGAATTCAGCGCCCTGGCGCATTCCGATATTGTGATGAAGATATCCAGCCGCAGTATCACGGCTGCTGTCACGGTCATGGTGCCCAATTCCCTGGGGCCGGCGAAACTGCTGCTGCATTACGGTACCGATGCACAGAAGCAACATTACCTGCCGCGTCTCGCGCGCGGTCAGGACGTCCCTTGCTTCGCCTTGACCGGCCCTGAAGCGGGTTCTGATGCCGGTGCTATTCCGGATAATGGCGTTGTCTGCCGCGGTGACTTCGAGGGCCAAAGGGATGTCCTCGGCATTCGACTCAACTGGGACAAGCGTTACATCACCCTGGGCCCCGTGGCCACAGTGTTGGGTCTGGCGTTCAAACTGTACGATCCGGATCATTTACTGAGTGAGCGTGAGGATCGCGGTATCACACTGGCATTGATCCCGACCAGCACGCCCGGCATCACCATTGGTAATCGGCATTTCCCCTTGAATGCCGTGTTCCAGAATGGCCCGAATCAAGGCCGCAATGTGTTCATCCCTATGGACTGGATCATTGGTGGGCAAGAACAGATCGGTCGCGGCTGGGCCATGCTGATGGAATGCCTGGCCGATGGCCGTTCCATTTCCTTACCGGCACTGAGCACCGGTGGCAGTAAACTCGCCAGCCGTGCAACCGGCGCCTATGCGGCGGTACGCAAACAATTCAAGGTGCCGATTGGACGTTTTGAAGGCGTGCGTGAAGCCTTGGCGCGGATCGCCGGTAATACCTATCTCATGGACGCGGCACGTGAACTGACCTGCACGGCCTTGGATCTCGGTGAACGTCCCTCGGTAGCCTCGGCCATTGTCAAATATCATCTGACCGAACGCATGCGCTCCGTCATCAACGATGCCATGGACATTCAGGGTGGCAGCGGCATCTGTCTTGGCCCACGCAATTTTCTGGGGCGTGTGTATCAGGCATTGCCCATTAGTATCACGGTTGAGGGTGCCAATATTCTCACCCGCAGTCTGATCATCTTTGGTCAGGGTGCGCTACGCTGCCATCCCTATGTATTGAAGGAAATGCAATCCGCCCTGGACAGTGATGCAGAGCGCGGCGTCCGCGATTTCGACCGCGCCTTGTTCGGTCATATCCGACTGTTAATGAGTAATGCCAGCCGTACGCTTTTCCACGGCCTTACCTCAGCCCGCTTCGCGCGTGTCCCGGTCGCAGGGATGACACCACGCTGGTATCAGAAGTTCACTCGCATGAGTGCAGTGTTCGCCCTGTATGCGGACGTGCCATGCTGGTGTTGGGTGGCGATCTTAAACGTCGCGAACGCTTGTCTGCGCGCTTGGGCGATGGTCTGAGTTATCTCTATCTCGGCAGTGCTGTGCTGAAACGTTTCCATGATCAGGGTGGCAACAAAGCCGATTTGCCCATGCTGGAATGGAGTTGCCAGATATGCCTGAATGGCATGCAGCAAAGTCTATTAGCCTTGCTCGATAACTTCCCACTGCGTCCGGTGGCACGGTTGCTGAAAATCTGGGCCTTCCCGCTGGGCTTGCCCTACAACCCACCAGATGACCGGCTGGCAGATCAAGTGGCAGACATCATTCTGCAGCCCAGCGAACAACGCGACCGACTGACAGAAGGCGTGTTCGTGCCCACCTCGTTAGAGGAACCCCTGGGCCGACTGGAAGAAGCGTTGCTGCTGATTCAGCAAGCCGAACCGGTACTGGCAAAAATCCGTCGCGCCATGCGTGAAAAAACAATCGCCGCCGGTGATCCGGAACTGCAAGTAAATGCTGCACTCGAGGCCGGTATCATTAATACTGACGAGGCCGCGCGCGTGCAGGCTGCAGTTGTTGCGCGGCGACAGGTTATAGAAGTGGACGATTTCGCACCGGAACAACTGACACCGGAGAATAAGCAATGGAGCAGCGATCCACACCCATCGGCTTCGGCCGGTCGGTCTATGTAGTCGATGGCGCGCGCACACCGTTTCTGAAGGCACGCGGGGCTCCCGGCCCATTCACCGCTGCCGATCTCGCCACTCAGGCGGCGCGTGCCTTGTTGCTGCGGCAGTCTTTTCACCCGAGAATTTCGATGAAGTCATCGCGGGCTGTGTGATGCCGGGCCCGGATGAAGCCAATATCGCCCGCATCGTGGCCTTGCGGCTGGGTTGTGGCGAGCGCGTCCCCGCCTTCACCGTGCAACGTAACTGCGCCTCCGGTATGCAGGCGTTGGACAGCGCGGCACGCAATATTGGCAGTGGGAAATCCGATCTGATCCTTGCCGGTGGTATCGAAGTCATGAGTCATGCGCCGGTGTTGCTGGGCAATGCCATGGTGGGCTGGCTCGCGCAATGGTCACGCGCCAAAGGCTTCCCCGCCCGCATGAAGACGCTGGCGCAATTACGTCCCGCACATCTCAAACCCGTAATAGGATTATTACGTGGCCTTACTGATCCGGTCGTCGGCCTGTCCATGGGCCAGACCGCTGAGATTCTGGCCGAACGATTCCACATTGATCGCACCATGATGGACAGCTTCGCAGTCACCAGTCATCAACGTCTGGCCGCGGCCCAGGATCAGAATCACTTTGAGGAGATTGAAACTCTCTACGATGGGCAGGGTAAGAGTTACAGTCTGGACGACGGTCTGCGGCGTGACTCGGACACGGACTCGCTGGCGAAACTCAAACCAGTGTTCGATCGTCCGTTCGGCAAGGTGACTGCGGGTAACAGTGCCCAGGTGACCGACGGTGCCGCCTGGTTGATCCTCGCATCGGAAGATGCCGTGTCACGTTATCAATTACCGGTGCTGGCGAAACTGGTGGACAGCCAGTGGGCCGGCCTGGATCCCGCACAGATGGGCCTGGGCCCGGTACATGCCATGGCGCCACTCTTGATGCGGCAGGGTTACGACAGCAGTGACATCGACTATTGGGAAATCAATGAGGCCTTTGCGGCACAGGTACTTGCCTGTCTCACAGCCTGGTCGGATGAAACTTACTGCAAATCCCAGCTGGGGCGCGAAACCGCCTTCACTGCCATTGATCGCGAACGTCTCAATATAGATGGCGGCGGTGTCAGCATCGGTCATCCGGTCGGCGCCAGCGGCGCACGCATTGTATTGCACCTGATTCATGTTTTGCGCCGCATGCATGCACGACGTGGCGTGGCAAGTCTCTGCATCGGCGGCGGCCAAGGCGGCGCCATGCTGGTTGAAACAGTCGGAGGTGACGCATGAACAGTTCACCGCAAGACTGGAAACTGGACATTGATGCGGAAGGCATCGCCTGGCTGAAATTCGACAAACAGGATGGCGGAACCAATGTGTTATCTGAGTCGGTGCTTGAGCAATTCGTTGCCATTCTGACTCATCTGGAACAGCAACCACCGCAAGGGCTGGTGATCTTTTCAGGCAAGACCAATGGTTTCATTGCCGGTGCCGATGTGCGGGCCTTTTCGCCCATGCCGTCGCGCGAGAATGCATTAGCGTTAATTAACCGTGGCCAGCGGGCCTTCGATCGTTTAGAAGCCCTGTCCTTCCCAACCCTGGCAATGATCCACGGTTTTTGCCTCGGTGGCGGTCTGGAGCTCGCCTTGGCCTGCGATTACCGCATCGCACAAGATGATGACAGCACCCGGTTAGGTCTGCCGGAGGTTCGGCTCGGCATTCATCCGGGGTTCGGCGGCAGTGTGCGTTGCGTGCATCTGCTCGGTGCCTTGAAAGCCATGGACCTGATGCTGACCGGGCGGACACTCGCGGCACGCCAGGCGGTCCGTCTTGGTCTGGTCGACTACGCGGTTCCGGCGCGACAACTGCGCGACGCGGCCAAGAGCATGCTGCTGAAACCTCCCGCACCCCATCAGCCCGGCCGCTGGGATAGCTTAACCAACCCTCGCCTGTTACGGCCGCTGCTTGCACCCATACTCAAACGCAAGGTCCGCGCACATGCCCGCCCCGATCATTATCCGGCACCCTATAAACTGATCGATGTCTGGGAGCGCTATGCCGATGATCGGCGACGCATGCTGGATGCCGAGGCCGGATCGGTCGCGAGTCTCATCACCGGTAGCACCGCGCAGAATCTGGTGCGGGTGTTTTTCCTGCAAGAACGTCTCAAAGGATTGGCACGCGCAGCGGATAATAAGGTCAAGCATGTGCATGTCATCGGTGCAGGCGTCATGGGCGGCGATATCGCGGCCTGGTGCGCCTTGTCGGGGTTCACGGTAACGCTGCAGGACCAATCGCCGGAACGTATCGCGCCAGCCATGGGTCGTGCGGCAAAGCTGTTCAAGAAACGTCTCAAAATACCGTATCGGGTCACTGCGGCCTGGGATCGACTGATTCCGGATCATCAGGGTCGTTATATCGAACGTGCGGACATCGTCATCGAGGCGATCTTCGAGGATAAAGAGGTCAAACAAAAACTGTATCGCGACATCGAGCCACGCCTGCGCCCCGATGCATTGCTGGCGACCAACACCTCCAGTATTCCCCTGGAAGAACTGGCGCCGGTGCTGCAACACCCCGAACGTTTGGTTGGATTGCACTTTTTCAATCCGGTGGCGAAAATGCAGCTGGTTGAGATTGTCCATGGCAAGCAGACCTCTGAGCTGGTGATGCAACAGACCCAGGCCTTTACGCGTGCAATCGATCGGTTACCCTTGCCCGTCACCAGTACGCCAGGATTCCTGGTCAATCGGGTCCTGATGCCCTATCTATTGGAAGCTGTCGCTCTCGAAACCGAAGGCGTGCCCGCCGTCTTGATCGACCGCGCTGCTGTGGAATTCGGCATGCCCATGGGGCCGATTGAATTGGCCGACACGGTCGGCTTGGATGTCTGCCTGCATGTAGCCGGTATTCTCGGTTCAGCGTTGGGACTTGAGGTACCGGAGCGACTCGAAGAACTGGTCAGCGAGGGTTGCTTGGGTAGTAAGAGTGGTTCAGGATTCTACACTTGGCGAAAAGGTAAACCGGTTAAACCCCGCCCGGATGCCAACCGCAAATTACCTGCCGATGCACTCGACCGCATGATGATGCGTCTGTTCAATGAGGCCCAGGCCTGTCTGCGCGAAGGTGTTGTCAGCGACGCCGATCTTCTGGATGTGGGAATGATCTTCGCCACCGGATTCGCACCATTCCGCGGCGGGCCTTTGCAACATATTGCCACTCTGGGAAAAGAAGCTACCCGTCAGCGGCTCGCTGAATTGGCTGCACGTTATGGTGAACGCTTCACTCCTGATCAAGGTTGGAATGATTAACAAGGATTAGCCAACATGACACTTGCATCCGGCTCTTCAACTCCCGATGTTATCCAGCCACAACAGGCTGGCACACTCTCCGGCCTGTTCCGCGAACGTGTGGCGCGCAGTCCTGATGCGGTGGCCTATCGTCAATTCAATCCACATAGCCATAGTTGGGAAGACACTACCTGGCTTGATATGGGCAACGCCGTCGCACGCTGGCAAGCGGCATTAGCGCGCGAGTCACTGACGTCAGGTGATCGGGTTGCAGTACTGCTGCGCAACTGCCGCGAATGGGTCATGTTCGACCAGGCCGCATTGGGAATGGGGCTGGTGGTCATCCCGCTTTATACTGATGACCGGCCTGAAAACATTGCCTATATTTTGCAGAACGCCGGTGTGCGCCTGTTATTAATCGGCGGCGATGAACATTGGGAGAGATTGCAGTCAGTGCGTGAGCAGCTGGGTTTTCTGTTGCGAATACTCAGTGTGGAGAAGATCACCTCCGACACTGATGCCAGATTGCGGACTCTGGAGGATTGGCTACCGACAGATCTGCAATTGTCACTGCAGTTGCACGATGCTGCTCCAGAACAGCTGGCAACGATTGTCTACACATCAGGCACCACCGGACGACCCAAAGGCGTGATGCTCAGTCATGCGAATATCCTCTGGAATGCTCATGCCTCGCAACAGAAGGTTGCGATTTTTCCGGATGATCTATTCCTTTCCTTCCTGCCTTTGTCGCACACCTTTGAGCGTACCGTCGGCTATTACCTGCCGATGATGTGTGGCGCAGGCGTGGCGTATAACCGTTCTATACCCGAACTCGGCGAGAACCTACTGACTATTCGCCCCACGGTATTGATTTCCGTACCACGCATTTTTGAACGCGTCTATAACAAGATTCAGGCCGGACTGCTCGAGAAATCGCCTGTCGCCCGCAAGCTGTTCAATGCCGCCACCCAGGTCGGTTGGCGTCGCTTCGAATCGCAACAGGGGCGCGCCACTCAGAGTCTCGGGATGCTGGCCTGGCCACTATTGAATAAGCTGGTCGCTTCCAAGGTCAAAGCAAAGCTGGGTGGTCGACTGCGATTTGCTGTCTGTGGTGGCGCGCCGCTTTCACCCAGAGTAGGACAGTTATTTATTGGCCTCGGTATTCCTATCGTACAAGGTTATGGCCTGACCGAAACCAGTCCCGTAATCGCCGCCAATTCACTCGAGGACAATCAACCGGCCAGTGTCGGCACGCCACTTTCAGATGTGCAGGTACGCGTCGGTGAAGGTGATGAACTGCTTACCCGTAGCCCGGGGGTCATGCTGGGTTATTGGGATAATCCCGCCGCAACCGCGGCAATGATCGATGACGATGGCTGGTTACACACCGGTGATCGCGTGCGCATCGTTGAGCGTGGTCATATTTTCATTACCGGCCGCTTAAAAGAAATTCTGGTTCTGGCCAATGGCGAGAAAGTATCCCCGGCCGATATGGAAATGGCCATCAGCATGGACCCCTGGTTCGAGCAGGTCATGGTGATCGGCGATAACCGTCCCTTCCTGAGCGCACTGATAGTGTTCAATCCAGAGAGATGGGCTATCGAGGCCGGGAAATTAGGTATAGATACGGATCTGGATTCTGCGCTGGATGATGAACAGGTCTGCGCTGCCGTGCTTGAACGCGTAGCGGCACGTATCCGTGAATTCCCTGGTTATGCCCAAATACGCAAGGTCGCCTGTTATCTGGAACCCTGGTCCGTGGATACCGGGCTCATTACGCCAACGCTGAAGCTGCGCCGTGACCGCATCCTCGAACGCTGTCAGAGTGATGTCGACAACCTCTATTCCGGGCACTGAGTAGCGATGGCCTCCAATCTCTCAGATATCGATAACCGTCAACCTACTCTTCGCTTGGTCGCACGTCCCGCCGACACCAATGCCGGCGGCGATATATTTGGTGGCTGGATTATGTCGCAAGTGGATATTGCCGGGAGTATTGCGGCCTACCGCTTGGCCAAAGGGCGCGTCGTCACAGTGGCCGTTGATTCATTGCAATTTCACCAGCCCGTCTTGGTAGGTGATCTGATCAGCTGTTATGCAGAGGTTATACGCGTCGGACGAACGTCCATTTCTGTGCAGGTTGAGGTATTCGCCGAACGGGATCAGGGCGGGATACAACATCTAAAAGTCACAGAGGCAAAACTGGTCTACGTGGCCATTGATGCGCAACGGCGACCACGACCTGTCAATCAAGAATGATTATTAAGCGTTACGCCGCGCGGCCATCTGCCCACATCATACTGTCATGCGTGCAACCACTGGCAGGAAGCGATTCGCCACGACACAGCTGCATGTAATACATCAGCTCATGTACGACAGCGCGTCCTAGTACATCATGTTCTGCGAAGCGTACCGCGAGTCCATCCCCGTCATTGCGGACGATCTTGCCGCTGATATGGCGGGACAAAACCTGCACCCCGGTATCAATCTCGAAATGCAAACGCACGCTACGTGCGGATTCCTTGAGTCTGCCTTCTTCCAGTGCAATGAAAATGCCGCGCGTGCTGATGTCGCGCGCCTGCCCCTGACAATCGATGCCCTGTGCCTCAATACGCACAGTCACGACACCTTCGCTACGGGGATAATTGCGTCTTTCCATGTTGTTTGCCTTTATAAACGTTATCGCAGTGATGTCTGCACGACTATTACAAGCGCCGCACGCGACACGCGACCGTCCTGGAAAAACAGCAATCCTTGGGGAGCTTGGAATTAATCCGCCGTTTTGTGCGGCAGTTATCAGATTAGCGACCAAGGAGCCGCCCACTTTACGGCGCTAGGGGACGACCAAACAGTCGATAGAAGTTGTCGGTCGTGATTCGGGCCAGGTCTTCGAAGCTCTCGCCACGAACCCCAGCAATACATTCAGCCACATAGCGCACATAGGCCGGCTGATTGCTTCTGCCGCGTTTGGGTACCGGGGCCAAGTAAGGTGAGTCGGTTTCGACCAGAATCCGGTCAGATGGGACGCGCCGAGCTACGTCACGCAGGCTTTCGGCGTTTTTGAAGGTGACAATCCCGGAGAACGAGATATAGAAGCCCAGACCCAGGGCATGACGTGCGGTATCCCAGTCTTCGGTGAAACAATGCAATACCCCGCCGACTTCGTCTGCACCTTCCTCACGCAGGATACTGATCGTGTCTTCTCGCGCATCGCGGGTATGCACAATGAGCGGCTTGCCGACGGCCCGAGCGGCTTGTACATGCAGTCGGAAGAGAGTTTGCTGATGGTCTTTGTGTTCGGCGCCGTAGTAATAATCCAGACCGGTCTCGCCCATGGCGACGACCCGAGGGTCCAGACCCAGTTGAATCAAGGCATCCAGATCGGGCGGTGGTCCTTCTCCATCCGTCGGGTGCACCCCAACCGAAACTGAAATCTCCGGAAAGGGATCTACAAGTGCCCGCATGGCCGGATAGGCCTCCAGATTGATAGCCACGCAGAGAAAATGTTCGACGCCGACGGCCTTGGCCTGCGCCAATGCACCGCCTAGGCCACCTTCGATCTGATCGAAGGCGAGCCGGTCTAGGTGACAATGGGAATCAACGAGTGTGGCTGTATTCATGGGCCGCTAGGGTACGGACCTATAGCGCCGCTGCCAAGCATTCCCTGAACAGGGAAATTACATCGTGTGGGTTGGCCGTTCGGCCTGGAGTGCACCGGCAAGATAGGTTTCGATCTTACGTCGGGCATTGCCACCGTCCTGGTCGCTGAATTGCACGCCAATCCCTGCAGCACGGCTGCCCTGTGCGCCTTTTGGGGTAATCCAGACGATCTTGCCCGCGACCGGAAGTTTCTCGGTCTCTTCCATCAGGGTCAGCAACATGAAGACTTCGTCGCCCAGCTGATAGACCTTGCTGGTTGGGATAAACAATCCACCATTTTTGACATAGGGCATATAGGCCGCATACAGGGCACCCTTGTCCTTAATGGTCAATGAGAGGATGCCTTGCCGTGCGCCTTTTACTGCTGCATTCATGCTCTACCTCTTCGCGTCCTTCAACTTCAAGCGCGCCGGCGCAGTCCCGCGCGGC
>Ga0180009_10007414_pt1 | contig 11210 bp, 11 predicted proteins | sample OS_PC_MetaG_FD_123537 | JGI IMG/M metagenome (GOLD analysis project Ga0180009, IMG submission 123537) | Groundwater microbial communities from the Aspo Hard Rock Laboratory (HRL) deep subsurface site, Sweden - OS_PC_MetaG | ecosystem: Environmental > Aquatic > Deep subsurface > Groundwater...
CTTAAAGACATTATTTCAAAGATATCGAAGATTGATAATAGCGTTGCCAAGATTGCCACTATGGTAAATAGCAAGACTGATGTTGAGACCCTTAAGTCACTTCTTGGTCTAGATTGGGGCATTCCCTTGTGCGTGATAGGGATGGGCGATGATGCTGGTGATACCAGAATATCTTTTCCGCTGCTTGGTTCGTCCCTTACCTACGGATACATAGATGAGCCTACCGCGCCGGGGCAACCTTCGGCCACGGACCTGAAAAGGAAGATAGATGCCTGCATCGAAAAAGGCGAGTGATTTTATAGCCCTAAGTTGATTTTGTTAGAACAAAGTAGGAACAAGGCCATCCAACAGTTAATTTATGGTGATTGTTATATGCAGTTCCTTCTCACCTCTGTCATGTCGGTAATGCCCTCGAGAACCTTGATTATCCCGTCTTGTTTTAGGGTGTACATATTATTTGCTACAGCCGCAGCCCTTATCCTTTCAACAGCGGCCTCTTTTTTAATGAGAGCCTTGATAGTATCGTTATTGATGAGTAGTTCATGAAAACCTATTCTTCCCCTGTAACCGGTATTGGCACAGTTAGCACATCCTACGGGGTGGTAGAGTTTCAGGTTGTCTTTGTCTATTTTGTTGAGCATGCCCATATTGTCAGAGCCGAATTCTTTTATCAGGGAGTCTATTTCTTCTTTGGTGGCAGGAGCCTCTTTTTTGCATTCATTGCATAGCCTCCTCCCCAATCTTTGGGCCAGTATTCCAAGTAGGGAATCCGCAAAGTTGGTGCGGTCTATCCCTATTTCAATAAGCCTTGTTATTGTTTCCGGGGCATTATTGGTGTGTAGAGTTGAAAAGACCAAGTGACCGGTTAGAGACGCCTCGATGCCTATCTTTGTTGTTTCTACATCTCTCATCTCTCCTACCATAATTACATCAGGGTCGGCCCTCAGGAAAGCCCTTAACAACGTTGCGAAGTCCAAACCTATTTTACGGTGAACCTCCGATTGTCTGATTCCTTTTTGGTCTATCTCCACAGGGTCCTCTGCTGTCCATATCTTTTTTTCGGGGGTATTAATAATACTTAGAGCTGAATGAAGGGTTGTTGTTTTACCTGAACCGGTAGGGCCAACAACCAAAACAAGTCCATATGGTTTATGGATGATTTTTAGAAAAGGTTCAATGTTGTATTCAAGTACTCCCAACTCGGCCAGGCCGGCAGGTTTGCCGCTCTGAAGAAGCCTGAGAACCACGTCTTCTTTGCCGCCGCTTGTCGGTAAAGTGGCGACCCGAAGTTCAACCTTTCCTGTTTGTTTACTCTTGAACAGTATTTTTCCATCCATTGGCTTACGTCTTTCGGCAATATCCATATCAGCCATAATCTTAATTCGTGAAATGACCTGTCGGCTGAAACTATTTGGTATTTTTCTATAAGGTTGGCAAAGGCCGTCTACTCTGAAACGGATGTCTGTGCTCAGGCTGTGGGTTGAGGGTTCTATGTGGATATCTGAGGCCCTTCTGCGACGGGCATCCACAATCATTTTATTGGCGAATAGTATTACTTTGCTGTCAGGGGCTGCCTCCTCCTCATCATCTTGTGCCTTATCTTCTTTTTCTATTACTATATCTTCAAGTTCATCTTCTTCTATCCCATCCATGAATCCCGAAACGTCCTCCCCCTTACCCTCTTCTGCCGGAGTATTATCGATCGGGGTTTCGTTGTCATATTGTTTGTTTATATATTCGTCTATATGTTCCTGTATACCTATATGAAGAAATGTTTTATAACCGACATAAATCTTTTTTATGTCTTCAGTACATTGCATATCAAGATTGGCTACAACAACGTCTACCGTCTGTTTTTTGCCGGATATCTCCAGAGGAGCCCAATGGTTGTTTTTTAAGTATTTATGCTTTAGTTTGCCGAAAAGGCCTGTTTTAAGACCTTCCTGAGATATATCTACAAAGGGATATCCGTAAAACATTCCCAGTGATTTGCCCAGTTGGTCTATTGCAACTGAAAATTTGTTGATAAGAATATATTCAACCGATTTTTGGGTTTTTTTCGATAGTTCTATAGCCTGCTTTAAGTCCTTCTGGATAATTATTTGTTCGGAGAGGAGGTAGTCAAACCTGGTTTTTCCCTTTATCTTTGAACCTAGAAATTTTACCCTATTAGAGTAGTCGGTAAAATTATCAGTGGCCTTGATATTTTGTAAAGAGCTTATAGACCGGCCAAAGTTGCCTATTTTTTCGTAAAGAAAGGAGAGGAAATAGTAGGCGACATCCTTTTTTTCTGTATCTGAGGAAGAAGATTTTACAATGGAATCAAGATATTTAACTGCCTCCATTTCCTGCTCTATTGTTTTGGAACAGGAAACAAATGTGGAGATAGACTCATAAATTTTAAAGTTTCGTTCAATGAGTATTTTGTTGTTAACTATAGCCTTGTCATAAAACCCAAGGTCGACAAAGGCTGTTGATTCCGCATAGAGTTCCTCATCAGGTTTACTCTCAACTGGAGAGCCGGCTTCTTTATCACTGGCCTTTAACGAAATACTGGCGCCTATACCATTGCGAATAGACTCTAACTGCTTTATCTGTAACTGAGTGGATTTTGTTTCGGGGAGTTTTTTAAGAATGTCCAACAGATCTTGGTATACTGCGTCAGCTTCATCCGAAAGTCCCTGCTTGGCATAAAATTCAGCCTGCTCTAATTTTAAATCGAATTGAGTCTGGTCTATGCCATTGCTGTTCATATTGAGCATTTAGGTTTATTTGTTTAAGGCAGCTTGTGCTGCCCAAGAAAATTGATGGGCCCAATTTGCGCTATTTTTAAAGCCCAATGATAATATTTTTCAATTTCCTGTTTTGTTCTTCCAAATAAGAAATTCTCTTTTCATATTCATCCAGCTTCAAGAGCAGTTCATCCAATCTGGAAAGTAGGCTCTGGGGGATAGACTCTTGCGGGGGTTGAATGCTTACCGTTGGTTCCTTAGCAATCACCTCTTCCTTTTCCTCTTCTTCTTTTTCTTCGTTGAATTCTTTGTTGTACGAGGATATACGCTTTTTTAGGTTTAGAACCTCTTGATATGACTCCCGTATTTTTGCCTTTACAAAAGATTTATCCTTATCACCTGAATTGACCATTTTTAATGTCTTTAATACTTTGGACAAAATACTCATGGTTTCCGGTACCGCTTTTTCTTGGGCGCTGCTTATGTAATTAACAATGGCGCGCAAAAGCTTTATTAAAATCTGGTTGTGACTGTCAGTATACTGCGCGGCCAGCTTATTTAGGTAGTAGTTGAATTTTTTTATATCCTTGTCGGTAAATTCCCATTCCAGGGCCATGGCATACCCTTCAAGCATATCCAAATCACCCATATTACCTGCTTCGTCTAATTCTTTACTCTTTTCGATTTTTTTATCATGGCTTGGTTTGGTCTCCATTAATAGAGGCTCTTGGCTGCTATCTGATACGGTTAATACTTCTTTGGGGAGTCTATCCGCAGTTGTTTCTTCAAGCTCTCCTTTGTCCTCTTTTGTTTCGGGGACTACTTCTTTTGAATCATCGTAGCCGCCTATGTCGTCTTGAGTTTTTATCACCGGATTATCTGAAAAAAGTTTGTCTATTGTGTCAAAGGCGTTGTTTTCGTTTTCATCTTCGTTTTCCAGGGTGTTTTCGTCAGGCATTTTTCTTCTCCTCTATGCATTCTGAAAGTAATAAACGATGTATCTGACATACATCATTAAGAATTTACTGTTTCCTTTTCATTTTAATTCTGCCTATTCTCTATTTCTTTTTAGTTTTAACGAGTGCCCAGCTTTGCATATTTTGTAACAGGCGTTGGTTTTCCTCTATTTTTAAATTTATTTCATAGAGCTGTTTGTTTAGTATGGTCTCCAAGTATGTTCGGAACATGCTCAAAGTAAACAATTCTTCATTTTCCTGATAATTTCCGGCAGAGAGTAATTGCTCAAGTCTTTCGTCTTTTTCCTTTTTCCGCAAACCTTTATCAGAGAAGTATTCGGAGTTGCCCAGAATGTCACTCCCCAACGCTTGTAACGAGGCGCCAACTTTAGCACTTGTTGTTATGTTTCTTAGAACTATAAGCATCCTCTCGTCAAAGGTGTTTTCCGGTTGGGCGTTGTTGATAGCCTCTTCGGCAGTTTTAACATCCACACTATCACCTTGAAAGAATGGGACTAAATTCTCTTTCAATTGTTTATAATCCATATAGGAATATCCTATCCCTTTTTGATGTCGTTTAGGGCAATTACGTGTTTAACAGTTTCCTTGGCAATATAATTAACCGTTTTAAAAACATTCAGCCCTGTTTCTGCGCTTGCCGGGAATGACGTATATCCATACTTGGAATTAAGCGTTTTCTCCATCTCCTCAACACTCGCCAAGGGGATTAAGTTTTCATCTATATCCCTCTTGTTCCATTGGAAAACGACTTTTATATCCGAAAGAGTTTTGTTGTGAAAGGCTAGATTTTCTTTCAAATTCTCAAAGGATTGTGCATTTGCCTCCTGTCTCGAGGCCATAGAATCAGCTACGAATACTATGCCGTCAACCCCTTTTAAAACCAACCTACGGGTGAATTCATATTTTACCTGCCCGGGGGTTGTGTAAAGTTGTAACTTGAGGGCAAAGCCGTTGATTTTACCAAGATCAATGGGGAAGAAGTCAAAGAACATAGTCCTGTCCCCATTTGTGTCGATGGAAACCATTTTCCCCTTCTGTTTCTCATCATTTTCTTGGATTTTATTGTAGATATATTCCAGGTTCGTTGTTTTGCCGCTTCTACCCGGACCATAGTATACAAGTTTTATCCTAATAGACTTATCTTTTAGGTTTATTGTCGCCATTGCTACTTCCCGAGTAAAGAGGCAATTTCGTCCTGAATTTTGCCTATCTTAAGCCTTAGCAGCCCAAGGGATAGGAATGGTTTGAATAGAACGATCATTAATACATCAGGGGAGACTTTCGTAAAGTGTATATTCTCATTGTTCCCCCTGTGGAAGAGCAAGGAGAAACTCTCCTCATCTATAAGCTTGGCTATTTCATTGGTGGCCGCGTAGTTGGCAGCCGAGAGAACGGCCAAGGCATCACCATTATAGCTGACGACATCTGCCCCGGCCTCGAAGAGCATACCCCCCCCCATGTCTGTCAGCAAAACATAAGTTGCCCCAGACTCCTCAACAAACCGCTCCAATATTTTTTCGACTTTATCGGCACTCTCCTTGTTAATAATCAGACTCATAGGATCCCCTAATAATGTAAAATATAAATTGTTGTTTGTTCAAACTGCTACTATACGCTAACAGCGTAGCAGTATAAGGTTACCATGTCAATATTGCCTACCGGGGCCAACTTGTTGAAACAAATGCCTTATTCCGGCGTATAATTTTCATAGTGTCTAGAGGTATCGGCATGTGACTATGAAAATTCTAAACAAATTTAATTGATGGCGCGCCCGGAGGGACTTGAACCCCCAACCGATGGCTTCGAAGGCCAGCGCTCTATCCAATTGAGCTACAGGCGCAACAATTAAGCTGATATGATATTATAAACCGATAGAGAGGCATAGGTTTTTTATTCTTTTTATCTTAGTGTTTAGTTGCCTAATTCTGCGTCAGTATCAAGACCGAGAATTTGGCGCGACTGGCACGAAGACAACCGTAGCCATAGCACAGGGCCTATGGCGAGGATTGACGACAAAGCCGGGCGTGTCAAAGGCCGGTCGACTACAGCAAGATTTAGGCAATTAAGCACTACTTATGGAACCAAATTGAAGGTAAAGGTTATATCTAATGAGGAGCTTTCCCTCGGCTATTACCGGCTGCTGGTCTCAAATAGTGCATTGTCCGGGGCAGCCAAGGCTGGGCAGTTTCTTATGCTCAAGGTTAGCCAGGGGGATAATCCACTCCTCAGAAGGCCGATGTCTATCTCCCGCATAGATTTGTCTAGGGGAGAAATTGAGATTCTTTACCGGGTTGTAGGGAGAGGTACAAAAAAATTGACCGAATTTGCCGCCGGGATGTCGATGGATATACTGGGTCCCCTCGGAAAAGGCTTTGATATCCCCCCCAGTAAAAAATCCATTCTTGTAGGGGGGGGGATTGGGATTGCCCCCTTAATCGGTCTGGCCGAAGAATTGCTGAAGGGGGGAGGGGAAGTGGTTGTTATGATTGGCGGGGCAGCCGGAAACGATGTTATTGGCCTCCCCCAATTTGAATCGCTCGGTCTTTCCCCTCAGATATCCACCGATGATGGCTCCCTTGGGATAAAGGGGTTTGTTACCAGTCTACTTGAGGGGTATATTTCATCTATTACCAATCCAAATGATTATCTTATATATGGTTGTGGCCCTAATGTAATGCTGCGGGAGGTGCATAGAATTGCCTCGGCCGCCTCTATAGAGTGTCAGGTCTCTCTTGAGGGGAGGATGGGGTGCGGCCTGGGGGCCTGTCTTAGCTGTGTCGTTCCGGATAAGGATAACAAGTATGTAACCGTTTGTAAGGATGGCCCTGTCTTTGATTCAAGGAGTCTCTCATGGTAGACATGTCGCTTGATATTGCCGGAATTAGATTAAAGAATCCGGTTATTGCCGCCTCCGGAACCTTCGGTTACGGGCTTGAATTTGAGAAATACATAGACCTTAATCTGATTGGGGGGATATCGGTCAAAGGCCTTTCGGTAAAGCCGAGGCAGGGGAATCCAACACCTCGTATTGTCGAAACCCCATCAGGTATGCTCAACGCCATAGGGCTGCAGAACATAGGGATAGATGCCTTTATTAAGGATAAGATGCCCCTCCTTAGAAAATATGATACTGCGATTATCGCTAACTTCTTTGGTGATTCGGTAGATGAGTATGTGGAGGCAGCCGAGAGGCTGAGTGATGTTGAAGGTATCGCCGCCCTTGAGATGAATATTTCCTGTCCCAATAAACAGGAGGGCTGGCTTGTCTTTGGAACCGACCCCTCTCTGCTTAAAAGGGTGGTTGGGGCGGTACGAAAGGTCGCCAAGCTCCCTTTGATTGTCAAACTCTCCCCCAATGTAACAGATATTACCGTAACAGCCAGGGCGGCCGAGGAGTCTGGCGCGGATGTTATATCCCTAATAAATACACTTACGGGGATGGCCGTTGATATCGAAAGCAGGAAACCAAAGCTGGCCAATATAACCGGCGGGCTTTCAGGCCCGGCCATAAAACCGGTTGCCCTGAAGATGGTCTGGCAGTCGGCCCAAGCGGTCTCTATCCCTGTCATCGGGCTTGGCGGCATCATGAGATGGGAGGATGCGGTGGAGTTTCTCCTGGCCGGGGCCTCGGCGGTCCAGGTTGGGACAGCCAACTTTGTTGATCCCGAAGCCTCTCTCAAGATAGCCGAAGGGATTGAGGCCTATTGCCGAAGGAAAGGCGTCGGCTCTATAAGGGAGATAATAGGTTCTCTTAAAATACCCGCCAAGGGTTAGGCCGGTTTTTCTATTCCGGTCGGTTATTTCCCTATACAAAAATCATTAAAGATTTTATCGAGGAGGCTATCGGTGTATTGGTCTCCATTTATCTCCCCGAGGGCCATGATTGCCTCCCGAATATCGACCGCGAACAGTTCTACGGCATTATTATCCCTCTTCAAGGTTTTAATCCCTCTTTCGAGGGGGATTTTTCCCTTGGTGAGGAGGTCAAAATGGCGCCGCCTGGTTATGATGATATCTTCGCTCTTCCCGCACCCCCCTTCCCATATCGTATCGGACAGGGCGGAGAGGAGGGATTCTATCCCGTCCCCTCTCTTGGCCGATATCATAATGGGACGCTCCCCGGTAATCTCCCTGATTTTATTTTCTCTAAATTTCCCCTTGATGTCCGACTTGTTAATTACCCAGACAACCTTTTTACCCAGTCTGCGGACCATCAAGGCCAGGTCAAGGTCGTAGCTGGTTAAGTCGTAGGAGCCGTCGAAGAGAAAGATAAGTATGTCCGATTGTTCAATTTTTTCTCTAGATCTTCTTATTCCCTCCGCCTCCAGAATGTTTTGCGATTCCTGCACACCGGCGGTATCGATGAGCTGAACCGCAATCCCGTTAACCGACAGTTTTTCTTCAATGGTATCGCGTGTTGTTCCAGGGATATCGCTTACAATGGCCCGGTCATAATTGAGGAGTCTGTTCATCAGGCTTGATTTCCCGGTATTGGGGCGGCCGACGATAGAAACCGTAAGACCGTCACGGAGAATCTTTCCATGGTCGTAGGAGCCTATAAGATTATTTATCTCGGTCAGAATATCTGAAATCTCCTTTATCCAGACTGAGTGATCGGACCCTTCGAGGTCATCCTCAGAAAAATCAATCTCTGCCTCTGTTTCGGCGGCAATCTTAGAGAGTCTATCCTTTATGGTGGTTATCTTTTCGGAGAGGGAGTTATTCAGTTCCTTCAGGGCAGCCTCATAACTTGCCTCCGACTTGGCATCGATAAGGTCAATTACCCCCTCGGCTTGGGCCAGACTAATTCGGCCGTTCAGAAAGGCCCTCCTGGTGAACTCTCCCCGCTCGGCCAGCCGCGCCCCGGCCAGAAGGGTGGTATCGAGCACCTTACGGGTGACATAGAGTCCCCCGTGACAGTTTATCTCCACCATATTCTCTTTGGTGAATGTATTGGGGGCGAGCATAACGGTCAGCATTACCTCGTCGACAACCTTATCGCTATCGGGGTCTTTGATAAAGCCATAGACCATTTTATGAGATTCTACCGGATTAAACTCTCTTCTATCCCCCCGCTCAAATATCCTCTCGGCAATGGCGATTGAGTCCGGCCCGCTCATTCTAACGATCCCTATCCCCCCATCTCCGATAGGGGTTGATATGGCGGTAATTGTATCTACTAATTTATGCATCTAAATGACCTATATAAGTTTTTGCTTCTGTTTATGTTATGTAATAAAAAGAGGAAGTCCAAGTAGGTAGAGTAGATTTATGTTTATATTTTTCTGACGAGTTTAATCCCCCCCTTGTTTAATAAGCATCTAAACTATTTTAACGGGCCAGATATTTGAGAGACTCTCTTATCAGTTCCTCTATCTTAATATCCTTATGGCCGACCTCCTCCAGACACTTCTCTACCGCCTCTTTGGCCTGTTTCTCTTTATAGCCGAGGTTGGCCAGGGCGGAGATAGCGTCAGATACGGACTCACTGCCGATTCCCCCGCTCTTCCCCCTTACGGAGCCAGTAGCTGCATCGGCTCCTTTAAGCTTATCCTTTAGCTCTAGGATTATTCTTTCTCCGCTCTTTTTCCCAATCCCCGGTATGGCTACGATTGAGTCTATGTCGCCATTCAGTATCGCCTTGATAAGGTCAGCGGCGCATATGCCGGATAAAATGTTGATTCCGAGCTTTGGGCCTATGCCCGATATGTTGATCAGTTTTTCGAACAGCTCTTTTTCAGTCTGTTCGGTAAACCCGAACAGGGCGATGGCATCCTCTCTTATATGGGTGTGTATAAGGAGGGATATCTTTTCCCCTATGTCGGGGAGTCCGTAGTAACTGGTCAGGGAGAGGGTAACATTGAATCCTACTCCCCCCGTTTCTACGATAAGGTGCCCGGGTGATTTGTCTATTATCGTTCCGCTTAGTCTGGCTATCATTTTTTTATGGCCCTATCGATACGGTTTTGGAAAGCATGAGTGTTGTTGTGGCAGATGGCCACGGCCAAGGCGTCAGAGGCATCATGTTGGAAAGGGGTTTTGCCAAGCCCCAGAAGTTGAATAACCATATGTTGAACCTGCTCCTTGTCGGCCCGGCCGTAACCTACAACCGACTGTTTTACCTGAAGAGCCGAGTATTCGGCGATATCAACCTTTGAATTGGCCGCGGCCATAATAGCCGCCCCCCTGGCCAGCCCCAAGACCATGGCGCTTTTAACATTCTTGGCGAAGAATATCTCTTCAACCGCCACCACATCAGGTTTATAGTCTTGGATAACTTCAAAGATGTTGTCATATATAAATTTTATCCTCTTCGGATAGTTATCTTTGGGGGAGGTTTTTATCGTCCCCCACTTAATTGCCTTTAGTTTGTTTTTTTCTTCTTCGATTATGCCGTAGCCGGTGACTGTGCACCCCGGGTCTATCCCTAATACCCTCATACGATGTCCCATTCAAACGCTAACTGCGTTGGCTGTATCGTCAACTCCTCAACATACAACCCCCTATCCCCCTTTGTTAAGGGGGAATAAGGGGGTTGTGCGTCGTTTCCTCTTTGCCGCCTTGTTATCATTTGAATGGGCCCCCGTATCTATATATCCTCAAGTTCCGATTCATCTATGTCAAAATTGGTGTAGACCTTCTGGACGTCATCATTGTCCTCAAGGTTGTCAATCAGGCGCAGCATCTGTTTGGCCTTATCCCCTTCAAGCTTAATCGTATTTTGGGGAACCATGGTTACCTCTCCGTATTTTATCTTGAACCCCTTGGCGGCCACGGCCTCTTTGACCAGCTCGAAGTCGTGCGGGCTGGTTTTTATCTCTATGTCTCCGTCGCTTTCGCCAAAGTCCTCTGCCCCGGCCTCAAGGGCAATCTCCATAAGCTGGTCTTCATTGACCCCCTTCTTCTCTATAACAAGGAGTCCCTTCATATCAAATATCCAGTTGACGGAACCAGTTTCCCCGAAGTTGCCTCCCCCTTTGGAGAGGATACTCCGGACCTCGGCGACAGTTCTATTCTTATTATCGGTCAGGGTATCGACCAGGATGGCTACTCCTCCCGGGCCGTATCCTTCGTACCTTATCTCCTCATAAGACACCCCTTCAAGCTCTCCGGTTCCCTTTTTGATGGCCCGATCAATATTGTCTTTAGGCATATTGACCTCTTTGGAGGCCTCAAGGGCCTTTCTCAGCCTAAAGTTGCCGGTTAAATCCTTCCCCCCTATCTTGGCGGCAACGGTAATTTCCCTGGTTATCTTAGTAAATATCTTCCCTCTTTTGGCGTCCGTTGCCCCCTTTTTATGTTTTATTGTCGACCACTTAGAATGTCCTGACATCAAAACCTCCTAATTGTTGTTTTTTGATGAACGTTACTATAATTTTTGGGTCATGACTAGAACAGAGGACACTTTCTGATGATTTTAAGTATCAAAAAGTACAAATCACCACCCCTGTTATTAAACCTAAACTCACACTCTTTTAAATGCAAGTGAAATGTTTTTTTA
>Ga0180009_10007415_pt1 | contig 11210 bp, 9 predicted proteins | sample OS_PC_MetaG_FD_123537 | JGI IMG/M metagenome (GOLD analysis project Ga0180009, IMG submission 123537) | Groundwater microbial communities from the Aspo Hard Rock Laboratory (HRL) deep subsurface site, Sweden - OS_PC_MetaG | ecosystem: Environmental > Aquatic > Deep subsurface > Groundwater...
AATATGATGACTCGAGATATAATTTTTCTATAAAATCAAAAGCCAAATTAGTTTGTTCAACAATTTCACTTTTATTATTCATTGCTCGCATCCTCCTTAAAAAATATAGGACTTTTAACTTTCTTTAACTTCTCTAATTTTGATAGAGATTTAAATATTCTTTTGGTACTACTAAAAAAGACAGTCTTTCCAACCGGTTTCAATCCTTTGGCTAAGGAAAGACTTTCTATAAACCCAATGAAATCACCTCGGAGTTTAGCAGTCTTAGCATCAAAAAAGATAGAACTATATCTTTTTAGTAAAGGTCCAATATAAGTAATTTTTTGAAAATCTCTAAGATGTTTCTTATCAAGAAGGTTGTATAAATCTAAGGCAAAAACTCGCTCTGGTCCTTTAATCTTCGGATTGCAATTTAAAATATTATCAAGAAATAAAGACACTAATTGCCAATTAGTCCATTTAAAATGGGAACGAAATTTTTGGTGGATTACTTTAAATTTATATTCCTTAAAATAATAATCTGCGGTAATGGCAATTAATTTAAACTCTTTATTATAATTTTTTGCATCCAACTTTCCATTTCTTATTTCTCGTAAAAGCTGATGCTCGTCTTTTTTAGTTTCCTCAGAAAATCCTGAAAAGTACTTAGCTTCTATCAGTAAATAATAATTGCCAACTATTATTACTAAATCTGGTTCAGTTCCATCTTCAAATACAGGCCAAAATCTAAACTCTGCTTCTTCTGCTTCCCAGTCCGATACTTCAAATCCTAATTTATTCAAATAACCCTTAAGAAAAATATCTCTGGATGAATATTTGAAAAAAGAAAAAACATTAGAAGTCAAAACATCTTCCATTTTTTCCACTCTGGAAGAAAGTTTCCCATGCAATTCAGCTAAGTACATATGAATAATCACCTCGCATAATATGGAGTATGATCAACATTTAATCTAAAAAATAATTATTGCTATTTTATTTTTTCCTATTTTAATTTAATAGGGAACATCTTATTTTTTCTATAGTTTTATTTTCCCTTTTACAAGGTCTTCCTTTGGGACGTCTATCTATAATAATACCTAAAGCCTTGACTATCTGGTTAAGAAACTCCTCAGAACCTATAGGTTTTCCGCTAAAAGTTACCGAATTATTGATTTGGCACACCTTCCCTTATCTAATTTAAAAGTAAAATATTAATTGTCTAAGAAAATGGGATGTTTTCTTATTTTAATAATATAATCATAAGTATTAGTCACAATCAAGACTTTCCCAGTCAATATCTTTACAAGGCAAATTGTTATTGAGTGGTGGAACTTCTCCATGCCTTTTAAAATAGCACTTTAATAATCGTTCCTCCTCCTTCTTAGTTTCACTTTCATTCCGCAACTTCTTAAAGGAATATTGGATTTTACAATCATTGTACCTTCCCATAAAGTTGGTATATTTCTTTATAAGATTCAATCTTTGCCCTTCTGCGTGAGCATATCCCTTTCCTTCTATTGCACCACGAAAATACTTTATCCGTCTTTCTGTATCTTTTGAACTACCTATCTGGAGAATTCCATCCTTATCTTTATCAAGAAATCGAGGAATCTCAATAGGATAGTCTTTTGAGTCAGCTAAGTGTATTTTATAAACTCCGCAACCTTTATAACTTGCATTCTTCTCAAGATCTACCCACTCATTCCATCTTGACATGCTCTATCTCCTCATTAAAACTACGCATTTCGCTTAATGGTATCAGTGTAAAAGAAGTTTGGCAAAGCCAAATTAAGACGAAGTGTAGCGTAATCTTTTACACCGTGTTACGTGCTGTTGTGCCGCACAATATAATCTTTTTAAATAGATCCTCAATAGGATTCATAATTACATCATCAATTTTGTCTAGAGAGATATTTTTTGGCCATATAGAGGACAAGGTGAAATATTGTTCACCGACCTTTTTGTTGTCATCAGGAAACCCAGGCCAATTTTTTGAAGTCATTACTACCAAGAACGCCTTTGCGTTTGGAAACTCTTTTTTTAGTTTGGACTCTCTTTTTTTAAAATCTTCTTCCCATTTATCTCGATTCCAGCCTAATTGTGTTTTACACTCAACTATTGCAACTACCTTATTATTTTTCCAAACGGAAATGTCCGGCCTAATGGTTCCCTTTTTTTGTCTTATTTGTTTTTCTGAATGAACCTCTAAACCAATATCCTCTATATCGAAGATTACTTTTAGATAAAAGACTATTGTCTCAACAAAGAAATCAGAAGCTGGTGACAAATATCTCTTATTCAAAAATTTCTTAATTTTGTCCTGAACATCGTAGTAGGCTTTCATTCTAAGGAGAATTACTTTTGTAATATCCCTTTTTTTAAGTGAAATAGAGGCATTGGATTTGATTTCCTCATAAAGACTCAACAATTGCTTCTGCTGGTTATCCAAGCTTTCCCAATATTTCTTTTCAAACTCCAGTAATGACATAGTTAATTCCTTTTAGGGCACAATTACACATAACTTGTTTATATTTAAAATAAGGACACATCTTATTTTTTCTATGGTTTAGCTTTCCATTTTACGAGGTCTTCTTTTGGGACGTCTATCTATATTAAAACCTAAAGTCTCAACCATCTGGTTAAGAACTATTCAGATCCTATAGGTTTTCCACTAAAAGTTACCGAATTGTTAACTTGGCACACCTTCTATATTTATCTAATTTAAAAGTAAAATATTAATTGTCTAATAAAATGAGATGTGTCCCTATTTTATTCAGAGCTTTGTTAGACAATTGTTCTTATTCAAGATATCTGTGCCAATCTATGTCCATTTTTTCGACAAAAATCAACATAAACCAAAGGGCCTTTACTGCAGTAAAGAATTGCCCGAGAAAAACAATATAGTTAATATTTGTGCCATCGTCATATTGTAAATCGCCTGAGCGACAATCATAGTCTGCAGAAAAGTGACCAATAGTATTTCTCATCGGTCTACTTACAGCACTTAGCAAAGTATTTAATCTCGGGGCTTCTGAAAGGATCTGTAACCGTTGAAATGCTGGTCTTTTCTTGAATTTGTTAAAAGAACGATCTCCGTTTGAAAAATGACAAGGATCGTTACGTATTGAGAGGTTGATTATAGCTCCAAGAAAGACCATCAATTGAGATGTCAGTTCGAATATGTCCTGATAGAGAGCTTTGATAACAGGGTAATCATCACGGAATATTCTATACTCATCAATCCTTTTTTGAAGGGAAGGAGGCATGTCTTCATATAGAAGGCCAACAATAAATGCGTCAAAATGGGCAAGAACCCGTAGGAAAGCTCCTAATATTTTTGATCGAAAAGCCTGATATTCTGGGTTTTCTCTCCAATTCTCTATAAGGTTTTTGTATTGATTATCTTTTGTGTTTATGCAGTCATTGAGAAAAGCGTAGTACTCGTCTAAGAATTCTAACATCTTCTCCGGCAAAACAAGCGGAGTATAAATACAGCTTATTATACGATAGCATAAATGAATTGACTTAATTGGCTCTGAAAATGAGAATTCATCATTTAGAGGTATAAGATCCTTGAAAGACTCCTCAATACATTTCCTTACATTATCCCATCTGCTAATTCTGCAATAGTCTAAGAGTCTACGAATGTCGTGTAAATATCCGTGTCTTAAAGATTGGAGCGAATTAACCTTTTCCTTCCAAATTGGGAAAGCTGCTCCCATCTCATGATGCATCCATAAGAAAGGGGATCCACCTTCAGGAAGACTTAGAACATGTTTAACTTTATGTACTGGGAGGTCGGTTGCGACTGTGATTATTGGAAGATCGTATTCTTGTAAAGGAACATCTAAAATAAACCCTTGAGGTGCTAAATCCATTTTCGGGACAGAATAGTCTAAAGTCAAATTTGCCCACAGTTCAGATTCGCATTCTGGACAAGAAAAGCGGAGAGAATCAGTTGTAGCAAGTGGAACCACTGCACGGAAGATAAATTTTTGTTGGCAGCTATCACAAGTTGCAAGATATCTATTGATCATCTTTTTCTTTTATTGTCTAACATAGGTTTATCTGTACTAACAAAATTACAATTACAGCTATTTATAACCATATAACTTTCCTTTCTAACTTGTAATTTTATTTAATCATTCACTTTATTTGTAAGCAGCTAGATAGTAAATATCTAACAAACTTACACCCTTTTATACGGCTAAAATAAGCCGCATAAAAGGAAAATTAAATTATATCTGCCGGACTTCTGATTCCCCTTCCTCCCTTACTTATTACATGAGTGCAAATCATGGTTGTTTTAACATTTTTATATCCTAATAACTCCTAAACTTTTCTTATATCATACCCTGCCTCTAACAAATGGGTTGCAAATGAATGTCTAAAAGTATGACAACTTGCTTGTTTGGCTATTCCTGCATTTATTATAGCTTGTTTTATTGCTTTTCGCAAAACTGTCTCATAAATATAATATCTCCATCTAATACCTGTGCGAGGAACTGTTGATATTCTTGCTGCAGGAAAAACACACTGCCACCCCCACTCTATATTAGCATTAGAATATTTTCTCTCTAATGCATAAGGCAAATATACCATGCCAAGCCTTGCTTTTAAATCAGCTCCATGTATTTTCTTAACCTCTTTTATTATGGGGTCTTGCAATATCACTTTTTCTCTTACCCTTCAATTTTATTAATTAAAATGGGACAACACATCCTATTTTTTCTACAGTTTAATTTTCCCTTTTACGAGGTCTCCCTTTAGGACGTCTATTTATAGTAATACTTAAAGTTTTAACCATCCAGTTAGGAGCTCCTCAGATCCTATAGGTTTTCCGCTAAAAGTTACTGAATTATTGACTTGGCACACCTTCTCTATTTATCTAATTTAAAAGTAAAATATTAATTATCTGAGAAAACGGAATGTGCCCCTAATTATTAATAATCACTTGATTTAAATCTCTATATAGCCACCTTCTTCTTGCTCCCAAAGACGTTTTAAATCAGGCCAAAGGTCTAATTTATCCCAAAAAGCCTTTATAAAAATCTTAGCATCTTCAATAGTTTGGTAAGCTTCTTCCCGATTTAACTCATATCGTTCAAGAATATTTACGGTTTTCCCTTTTTTAAATTCTTCATTTTTTCGAAAATCTTTAAAACCTTTACGATGTTTAAAAGCGTTTATTTTCCTCCTCATGGCTTTTAATCTTTTAAAGCCCGGTAAAATATCTAATTTTATACTATATTTTTGTTCTATCGAACTGCACACTTCAGAAATTGGCATATCGAAAACAAGTTTGATTTTCATATTTTTAGATTGTTTTTCTTTAGGTAAAGCTGCAAAACCATAAAGTATCCACTCAATAAGTGCATTTGCTTCATTAAATACTGCTTTTATAGCTATTTGCTCACACTGCAGTGGAATATAACATTCATTTTCAAATTCTTCCAAATAATGACAAAATTCTCCCGCTTCTTCACGCTTAAAAATATCTGATAGCTCTTCATCTACCAACTTAATATTTCTATCTAAAAAATTTTTAATTATTTTGAGTTCTTCGATTATCATTATATAACTCATTTTATTACTCCTCAAAATACGTATTATAAATTACATTTCAATTTTAATTTTTCAGATATTAAAAATGTTTACACAAAGCCTTATATTCCTTTTCTTAAAATTTAATCACAAAATAGCTTAGGTATTCATATTCTATATAACATAATTTTTTATAATATTATTAAAGCAAATTAAATTTTATCTCCAGATACATTTTACTCATAAAAGAAAACATTGAAGGCATCGACTTATTAAACCCTTTACGAAAAGTTAAAGAAGTTATCGATTTATTGAGGTAATATAGCACTCTCTGTTTTGCTTCAAGCTTCAAATTTCCTCAACTCTTATTGAGAGCATGTAATGTCCATCCTCCTGCTCTTGAATGTCTGTAATACTAGAATCCACTAGATGCAATTCATCCCACCATTGTGGAACTGGTCTATCTTTCTCTTGGAAAATTCCAATATTTTTCCCATACAAACTAAATATTTGGTAATGTTTTTCGGATAACTCTAAACGAGGCACTACTAAGATTTTAGCCCCTACGTTTAGTTCTTTAATTACTTCTCTTTGTTTTGAGAGAACCTTAATTGAGCTGATTCTACCTTGATTATTATTCTCTAGTCCAAAGTTAAAAAAATGATCGCGCGCACTAATTATTCTTTTAGCAATAGTATTTTCTATTTCATAGGCAGTTAAATCTTCTTCGGTAAGATTTTTAAACCACCAAACAATCTCCTCTGGATATTCGATACTGCAAGGGCAAATTTTCGCTGTAATTAATGCAAGATCACGCATACGATCTACATATGGCATAATGCATATTGCAACTGCATTATTAAGACCGTATTTGAACATGCTAGAAAAGTATGAACAAATAAGTGGAAAAGACTCTTCTCGTTCCTCACTAATTATTTTAAGATAACTTAAAATACTATTTACTCCCCACGCTAAGCGATAATCGCAAATATCTTCCAGAAATATAGAAAGTTTAGTTGGATCACTAGTAAATAATTTTATTTTATTATTTTCTACCATTTTAACAGTACTGATACCCTTAAGCCAAAATGATAAAATATTTGGCCATTGTTCTGGAACCACTTTAGGTCTAATTCCATTAAGCTCTAAAACAAATTGAGAGATACATAATAATAAATTAAATCGTTTCTCAATATTCCAATCATACCAAGATATTGCCTCATTAAATAGTGCATATAATTCATCTCTTTTATTTTCAATTATCTCACAATCTGATAAAGGCATGCCTAATTTATATAAGCGCTTTCGTGTAGCAGGTAATGGATAGCGGTTTCGAATATAATGGATGCGGGAATACAAAATTTCCGTAGCAAAGCGGATACTAATTTGAGTATCAGGATTATTTCTTAATTGTATGAATAGCAATGATCCTTCTAGAATTTCCTGCAAACGATTTGGGGTCGCCGGATCAAAATCAAGCTCCTCGGATAAAGCCAAGAGGTGCCCATCTAATATATCTATCCAATTACGAATGTTACTTCTTGATTCCTTGTCTACCCAATCATAAGAATTGTTTGCGAGATAAATACATAATTCCGCAACATTAACTTGTGGATGAGTTTCTCGCCATTTCCTTACAACTAATTGCAATAATAAGCGAGTAGTACTGATAACGGTAGCTTGCTCCAAGGTATCAAGCACTTTATTTATATCCTTTTCATATCTAATTCTTTGCTTATAAGGAACTGTTTGATCAATACAAAACAGCACTTGTCCTTCATTTTCTTTGCCAGCGCGCCCAGCTCGCCCACAAATATTCCAAAATGCAAGTGGATTTACGGGAACATTATATCCGTGGCGGAGTCCCCTTACTAGTACAGTCTTTATAGGTAAATTAACTCCTTGAGCTAGGGTGGTAGTGGCAATAATAAGTTGGATTCCGTTTGCTCTTACCAAATCCTCAATCGCTACTCGAACACGTTGTGGCAAACCACTATGATGGACTAAGAAACCATTATTTAGGAAATTAATTAAGGGTGAATCTATTCCCATCTCAGATTCTATAATCTTCTTACATCTTTGACGAATACTTACTGTTTCCAAAGGACAAGTTATCTCAAAAACTTTGTTACTGGCTTGTGCTAGCGATTTCTGAATTTTAAGTGCCTCTAACAGAACTTTGCCAAAAGGCTCTACTTGCCGTTTTTGGGGAACAAAGACAAGAGTTGTTCCTTGACGGGCAAATAACAAGGCTGCTAAGGCAGAGGCTTCTTGTGCATTCTTTGGAAATGGAAGGCGTCTCTTGCCAACTCCAGGTAATCCCCTGCATTCATAAACCTCAATAAATCTTGGCACAAAGCAATTTTGACCAAAGTTTCTGCGGCCTATATGTGTATAATCTATCCGTGCCCATCTATCATTCCAAGTTAACTTACCAATCATTAATCTTGAAGGTCTCCACTCGGATTGAATTAATTGATCAGGGGAACCGGTTATCCATTCAGCAAATTCTTCTGCATTTGGAAGCACTGCAGAAATAAAAAGAAACCTGCAATCTCTGCCCTTATACCGTTGAAGTAATCTATGCAGGAAGAATTCAAACCGCAAACCTCTGTCATTGGGGTCAACAATGTGACCTTCATCTATAATGACTAGTCCAATATCTTCTTCTATTTCGGGCATATATCGAATTAGTGCATCAAATTTTTCAGGAGTTGCAACCAATATCTGTGTATCTTGAATTAATCTACGTTCTGCGAGTGTTAATTCAAATCCTCCATATATCTCTGAAACTTTATACTCAAGCGATGCAAAGCTATTTCGAAGTGTCTTTTCTATCTCAACTGCCAATGATCTAAATGGAGCGATATAAACACACTTCCTATTAGGATTTGATAATTTATCGAAGAAAAATCGTAAGATGGTTAATTCAGCAATTCGCGTTTTCCCAGAACTTGTTGGCATCTTTAAACAAAAAGGTCGTCTATTTGTATCATTAATCATTGGGATAGCATGAACTTGAGACGGCCATAAATCAATAACAGGAGGCGTCTCTCTCAGACCACGCCTGATATACCTCTTGACTATATCTGTAGTATTCTCGTTATTAGTAAAAGATTGCATCTGATTCCATAAACTGTTTTTTCTATACTCTTTAAAAAAGAATTGAAGAGAAAACAACAACCACCACCAATCTACAAATTGCATATCTCTGGCTAAAATTAAAGAATTATCCAATATATACAATGCACGTTCTAAAAGTCGAAGATCGCCTGTCTTAATATATTCTAAGTAAAATGAAACAACTCTGCAAAGTGAATGAAATAGAATTCGGGAAATTGCCACATCATCACTCAAGTTACCTTTTGTAAGTTCATTTGTAATAGTATCATCGGTTAAATCATTCCTTGTAAATGTATCCAAAATTATTAGATATGCGTTTTTAAAATCTTTTTTTAATATAGCAACAATTAAACCTAGATATTCTGGTAGCTTTTTTGATGTATTAAATATTTCTTTCATTAATACATAAGAGCGTGCGTAATGACCTGAGATATAATATGTTAAACTGGCTTTAAGTAATTCATCATCCCGAAGAATTGCATTAGGCTTCACATCCTTATGCAAAAATTCTAAAGCTTCTGCTCCTTTTACTAAGATTTCTTTAGCTTGTTTCCGGTGTTTATTAGCCTCTAACAATTGGAGGCCTTTCCATATCTGATAGTGAGCCGCATAGGTCAATCGAATATCTAAATCTTTTTGAAATATAGGCCATTCTTTCTCTGGAGCATTTAACTCCTTAAGGATTTCCCTAGCATGTGCTTGGGCATGTAATTTTAGTATATCGGATCGCTTTGAAAATTTTTCTAATTTTTCTAATTTAGGGTCTGAATTCTCAATAGACATTCTTAACTCCTAATAGAAAATATTTTGAAAACATCGTTTACAAATAAAGAAATTTGAGGTAAGCAAAGACTAACTGTCCTTAAATTATCAACTACGGTATCCATTTCTTCAATAGAGCCAAAAGGATCAATTGGTTTATTGCCAGTTATTATAAATATCCAATTATGTCGAGGAAAAGGTTTAGAAGCAAGGGTTTCAAGAATCTCGTCTATCTGTTTGGCTAGATCATCTTCGCCTCTTTCATATAAAATGTTACAAATTAATGACAGCGAAGTCGGTTGAGAATGGTGTGCCTTAACTATTTGTTCATAAGCTTGTTTAACCTTACTCTTACTGTAAATCTCTAGTGTTTTCGTTTCTCCTATACATATAGCGATAATTTTTTTATTTTTGGCTATCTCAAAAGCAACTATATCTTCTCCTCGCATTGGCATATTAGGATTGTCCATAAATCTAAGTTTAAAAACAGGCATCTTATAGTTATATCGTTGACATAAATGTTCGGAAGTAATTACTTCTCCAAAATTACCTTTTCGTGTTTTATCATTTGTTGGCATAGAATTACTGAAATACTTTGCAGCCCCACTAAATCCTAATTTTTTTAGTTTTCCTTTTATTCTTTGGAAAGGGAAATGGTGATCTAAAATAGCTTCGGTGAGAGCGGATTTAATGTGGTCACGAATCCCCTTTTTTTCCTTTAAAGGCAGGTTTTGAAATTTAGTGTAACAACTATTACAAGAACTATCAATTTCAAGCCATATTGAATCGAAATTATTTCTATTAACATCGCCATGCATACCTTCCAATAACCTCCATTCACTCTTTTGACTTAATATAAAACAAATGTTAAGAGTATAGTACTTCTGACAAGCCTCTAATCATTTTTCAAGTTAATTAGTTTATCTCCAAGTATACCTTTTAAGGAATTTAATCTTTATATTTATATTCTAAATACGTATATTAATTTTCTATTTCATATTTTTCCAACTTATTTCTATGTAAAATTTGTTGCTAATAAATAGTGTGATTAAATGTAAGGGAAAATAATTTAATTTCTAATCTTTACATTTTATTTGATTATTACATCTGAATAATTATGTTTGTTGATAATTTCTCCCCAAGTTTGCCTGCACTTATTTAAAAAATCTCTAATTTCCATCCAATAAAATAAACTTTTATGATTATCTATATCGATATAATATAATTCTTTAAATATATTTTTACCAATATTTATATGAGTTCCTGTGCGTTTTGAAATTTCACCGCCCTTTTTTTTATTTTTCAATCTAAGATGCTTTGATCCATTTGTAATATCTGAACATATTAATAAACATTCAGAATTGTAGATATCTTCTTTTAGTAACTTTTTATCTTTTGCATGAAAATTAACATCATTAATAATCCAATCTTTTAAATGCCACATATTCTGACAAGTAAATATTACGATATCAAAGAATGTTAAATTTGACGTATTTCCATATGGTGGATTTTCTAAATTAACAATAATTAAAAGGCGATCAATTCTATTTAATTGTTCTTGCCAAAACATTTCCATAGTTTTAAACTAATTTTCTCCTTTGAAATATTTGGGGTCAGGTCTCAACATTTGACATACAGTAAATTTCTTAAAATATTATAAAAGCGTAATAAAGGACTGGCTCCTGCCATATTCTAATAATTTAAGAAGACATTGGGAACCTGAACTTATCAGACCCCATACGAAAAGTTAGAAAAAGTTACCGAATTATTGAGCTAGCATAGCGATTCTTTTGACAAACTGT
>Ga0180009_10007416_pt1 | contig 11209 bp, 6 predicted proteins | sample OS_PC_MetaG_FD_123537 | JGI IMG/M metagenome (GOLD analysis project Ga0180009, IMG submission 123537) | Groundwater microbial communities from the Aspo Hard Rock Laboratory (HRL) deep subsurface site, Sweden - OS_PC_MetaG | ecosystem: Environmental > Aquatic > Deep subsurface > Groundwater...
AGGAATTATTAATGTAAGGGTTATTTCAAAAGGAAGAGGGGGAAGAATGAGAGAGATAAAATTAGCTATTTCAAAAAATATTATAACAAAAGCAAAGAAAATAATTGAGGACTCATTAGATTATCAGTGAGAGGGTTAAATAAACAAAGATTTATTGAGGTTGCAAAAATTGAAATTTTTGAGGCACTAAAATTTAGATGATAGATACAAAAAAAATTTTAGCATTTTGTGTAGAGAAAGGGTTCTTACTAGACGAAGAAGTGTTAAAATTATTATCTGAAACAGGAGATTTAGAGTCAGTTAAATTAGTAATAGAAAGTGTAAAAAATGCAACACAAAAAAAAATAATCACTCGCGAGATTTTTCAAGATAAAGAAAAAGCAAATAATGTTTTTTCTTCTCTTCCTGAACAAAATCAAAAGAAATTAGAGAAGTTAAAAATAAAATTGGGTTTAAAAATAGAGATTTCTAAAGAAGTTGTATCTGGTGCACAAGAAAAATCAAAAGAAGAATCAAATGTTAAGGTTCTTTCTATGAATTCATGCGCCGGTAAAAAATTAGGGGTTCAAGATTTTGTAAATTATTATAGGAATAGATTCTCAGAAACAAGAAATTTCCTTCAAGAAAGCCCTCAATTAAATAATTTAATTTCTATCGGAAAGATTTATGGGGGTGGACAAGGAATTTCTATAATTGGAATTGTTTCTAATAAAAGAGTAACTAAAAATAAAAACCTTCTGTTTGAAATTGAGGATTTAACAGGAAGAATTAAAGTAATAGTAAATCAAAACAAAAAAGAGATTTACGAAAAAGCAGAGGAAATTGCACTTGATTCTATTATTGGTTTTAAAGGTTCTGGAAATAGAGAGATTTTTTTTGTAAATGATATTATTTTTCCAGATGCAACAATTCCAGAGAGAAAGAAATCAAATGTTGAGGAATATGCTTTATTTATAGGAGATTTGCATTTTGGAAGTAAATTATTTTTAGAAGGTAGTTTTTTGAAATTTATAGATTATCTTAATGGAAAAATTCCAAATACTCCTGAAGTTAAAAACATAAAATATTTGTTTATTATTGGAGATGTAGTAACAGGTGTTGGAAATTATCCTAACCAAGAAAGAGATTTAAAAATAGTGGGTTTAGAAGAACAATTTATAGCTCTTGCAAACATCTTAGATAAAATTAGAAAAGATATTAAGATTATTATTTCTCCTGGGAATCATGATGGAGTTAGATTAATGGAGCCCCAACCTCTTTTAGATGAAAAATATGCGTGGCCTTTATATGATTTAGAAAATGTAATTTTGACTACAAACCCTTCATATGTAAATATTGGAGCTAGAGATGGTTTTGTTGGTTTTGATGTTTTAACTTATCATGGGTATAGCTTTCCTTATTATGTTAATAATGTTCCTAGATTAATGATGAAAAAAGCAATGAATTCTCCTGACCTAATTATGAAATATCTTTTAAGAAATAGACATTTGGCCCCCACACACGCTTCTGCTCAATTTTTCCCGAGCGAGGAAGATAACTTGGTAATTAAAAATATTCCAGATATTTTTGTTTCAGGGCACACTCACAAAAATGCAGTATCTTATCACAATAATATTTTGATTATTTCAATTTCTTGTTGGGAAAGTTTTACCCCTTACCAAGAAAAGTTTGGAAATGAGCCAGATCATTGTAAAGTTCCTATGTTAAATTTAAAAACCCGAGAAGTAAAAATTCTTGATTTTGATACCCAAGAGGGCATAAAGGAGGAGAAATGAAAATTGGAGTAGATATAGATGACACTTTATTGGATTTTATTGGAACATATGCAATTTTTCATAATGAAATATATAAAACAAATCTAAAAAAAGAAGATTTTAAGACATATTCTTTTAATCCTGTAGGGGGTAGAACAACGAAACAAGCAGTAAATACTGTAAAACAGTTTTATAAGACAGATTTTTTCAAAGAAATGCAACCTTTTCCAGGGGCTGTAGGGGTTCTCCAAAAATTAAAAGAAAATAATAAATTATTTATTGTGACTTCTAGGCCGCACAACATGAAAGAAGAAACATCTGAGTGGGTTTTAAAGTATTTTCCAAATATTTTTTCAGATATCTTTTTTTCATCAAATCATTATACCAAAGCAAAAAATAGTGGAAGAACAAAAGCAGAAATTTGTTGTGATTTAGAAGTCTCTTTACTAATTGATGATTCCTTGGCATATGCTAAACAATGTATTGAAAAAGGAATAAATGTGTTTTTATTTGGAGACAATAACCCCTGGAATCAAAATCATGAAGAGCATGAAAATATAACGAGAGTAAAAGATTGGAATGAAATAATGGAGAAATTAAAATGAACACCCAACAATATTTTAGAGATTTAGAAAAAGAGGTTCGAAAAGTGTACGAAGTTGCAAATGAAGCAAGAGCAAAAGGATTAGATCCTGTGGATAAAGTTGAAATTCCTTTGGCAATGAATATGGCTGAAAAAGTAGTTAATTTAATAGGGACTGTTTATCCTCAATTAATTGGTTCAGGAGTTGTAGAAAGGATTTTAGAATTAGAAGAAGAATATGGTAAGCAAGATGTTACTGTTGTTTTTAAAATTGCAGAAGAAGTAGCAAAACAAAAATTTTGTACTTTTCCAAATCTTTTAGATGCTATTGATGCTGGAATAAGGATAGGTTTTGCTTATACTACTTTAGGTGTTGTTTCCTCGCCAATTGAAGGCTATACTGGTTTGAAGATTAGAAAGACTCGAGATGGAAAAGAATATTTTGAAGCTAGTTTTTCAGGACCTATTCGAAGTGCAGGTACAACTGCTGCATGTGTTGCATTGATATTAATAGATTATTTAAGAGAGATGTTTGGTTTTGCAAAATATGATCCAACAGAAGATGAAATTAAAAGGACATATGCAGAATTATATGATTTTCACGAGAGAATAACTAATTTGCAATATATGCCTACAGAAGAAGAGACTTTATTCCTTGCCAGAAACCTTCCAATCCAGATTGCAGGAGATCCTTCTGAAAAATTAGAAGTTTCTAATTATAAAAATCTAGAGAGAGTTGATACAAACTATCTTAGAAGTGGTTTTTGTTTGGTTTTAGGAGAAGGACTTGCACAAAAAGCTGCAAAAGGTTTTAGATTATTAAAAAAAGCAAAAGAAGATGGGATTAAATCATCTGGTTTTGATTTTTTAGAAAAATATATTCAAATACATGAAAAAAGAGACATGGGTAAAACAGAAGATTCTCCAACATATATTAAAGATTTGGTTGCAGGAAGACCTGTGTTTGGGCATCCTTCTAAATCAGGAGGTTTTAGGTTTAGGTATGGAAGAGGAAGAGTATCTGGTTTTAGTGCTGTTTCTGTTTCCCCTGCTACAATGGTTGTGACAGATGATTTTATTGCAACAGGAACACAATTAAAGATAGAAAAACCAACAAAAGGTTGTGCAGTAACTGTTTGTGATTCAATTGATGGGCCTATAGTTAAATTATTTAATGGGAGTGTTAGAAAATTAAAAAGTAAATCTGATGCTAAAAAATATTTTGCAGATATAGAAGAAATAATTTACATAGGGGATATTTTGTTTCCTTATAGTGATGTTTTAAATAGAAATGCTAATTTAGTAAAGCCAGGATATGTCGAAGAATGGTGGGAATTAGATTTAAAGGAAAAAACAACCGAAGATGTTTCTTTAGGAATTAATTTTGAAAAAGCAAAAGAACTAAGTAAAAAATACAATATTCCTTTACATCCAAGATTTATTTTTTATTGGACTGAAATAAATAAAGACCATTTTTTAGGATTAATAGACTGGTTAAAATATTCTAAAGTTAATGGAAAACTTATTTTACCTTATTCAAAATCAGATCAAGAGAAGTTTGAAAGAGGAAAAAGAGCATTAGAATTATTAGGTGTTGAACATGAGGTTTCAATTGGACATGTTATTTTAAGTGGGGAGAATAGTAAAGCATTGTTGGCAAATTTAGGAATTGATTTTGAAAAAGTAATGGAGGGTAATTTAAGAGAATTTATAGATAAAAAGATTTTTGAGTTTTTTGAAAATGTTTTAGATACAATAAATTCTGCTTCTGAGTTTGAAATAAAGGATAAGGCCGGAGAATTTATTGGTGCAAGAATGGGGAGGCCTGAAAAAACAAAATTTAGAAAATTAGTCGGAAGTCCAAATGTTTTATTTCCCGTGGGTAAGGAAGGAGGGAGATTGAGAAGTGTGCAAGCAGCTTGTGCAGAAGGACAAGTTAGAAGCTCTTTTCCAATTTATTATTGTGAAAATTGTAAGAAGCAAACAATTTATGGTGTTTGTGAAAATTGTAATAAAAAAACAAAAAAAAGATTTTACAAATATGACCCTTCTGGAAATTCATATAACAATTATGCTAATGGAGAAATTTCTGATAAAGAAGGTATTTCATATTATACTCAAAATTTAGATATTAATCATTATTTTAATAAAGCTATTGAGAAACTTAAACTTCACAAAGACGAAATCCCTTTATTAATTAAAGGAGTTAGAGGAACTTCTTCTGCAAATCATGTTATGGAGAATCTTGCAAAAGGAATTTTAAGAGCAAGATATGATTTACAAGTTAATAAAGATGGGACAATAAGAATTGATGCTACTGAGTTGCCTCTTGTTTCATTTAAGCCAAAAGAAATTTCTGTAAGTTTGAATAAGCTTAAAGAATTAGGTTATGATAAAGATATTAATGGAGATGAATTAACTTCTGATGAACAAATTGTTGAGTTAATGCCTCATGACATTCTTCTCCCAAGTCCTTCTGGATCTCCAGATGAAAGAGCAGATTCTGTTTTTACAAGGGTTAGTTATTTTATTGATGAGCTTTTAGAAAGATTTTATGGATTAAATTCTTTTTATAATATAAGATCAAAAGAAGATTTGGTGGGACAGTTAGGGGTTTGTATGGCCCCTCATAATTGTGCAGGAGTTATTTGCAGGATTATTGGTTTTTCAAATACTCAGGGTTTGCTAGCTTCTCCTTATATGCATGCTGCAATTCGGCGTGATTGTGTGTATCCAAACACTAATTTTGTTTATGTTGATGAAGAAGGTATTAAAAATGAACCAATAGGGGAGTATGTTGAAAAATTAATTGAGAAGGGAAATAGAACACAAAAAATCGATTCTTTTGGTACTTTAAAAGTTAGTTTAGATAAAGAAATTCATTGTTTTGGGATAAATCCTTTGACTAAGAAATTAAAGAAGAAAAAGATAAAATATTTTATTAAAGGAAAGCCCCCTGAAAAGTGGGTGAAAATAAAAACTACAACTGGAAGGGAACAAATAATGACTTCTAGACATAAATTTATTTATCTTGATGAGCACAACAATTTAAAATCTAAAAAAGCAGATAAAATAAAAAAAGGAGATTGTGTTGCAATTTTAAAGAATTTTAATTTTGATGAAAAGAATATAAAAAAGATATTTTTACCAAAAATCTTGGCAGATAATCTTCCTTTGGAGGAGCAAAGAAAAATTAGACTTGTTGGGGTAAAAGATTTTTTTAAGAATTTAGTTAAAGAGGTTGGAAGGTTAAAAATACTTAAATTAACTAGTTTAGGAGGATTTACTAATTCTCATGATTGGTATAAACTTGTTCCTTTAAGTGATGTTAAAATATTAGTGGATAAAGGTTTAATGAAATGGCATAATCTTCCAAGAGATGCAAAAGTAAGAACTATTTTTAATTCTAAAAAATGGGATTTAGAACTTGATGTGAATGAAGATTTGATGGGTCTTTTGGGTTTTTATTCTGCAGAAGGTTATTCAAGACAAAATAAGACTGTTTCACAAGTTTGTTTTAGAATAATGGAGAATGGGCAAAAAAAGAAAATAGTGTCTATAATTAAGAATGTTTTTGGCTTAAAACCAAATCTCGCAGAAGATAACACTAAAGTAACAATTTGTAATAAGTTGGTATATTACTTATTTAAGTATTGTTTTAAAGCAGGTAGTGGTGCTTATAAAAAAAAGGTTCCAAACATTGTTTTTAATGTCTCTAATAATTTAGTGCAATCTTATTTATCTGCATATTTTGATGGAGATGGAACTATAATTTATAAAAAGCACGCCAAATTTATTTGTTTTTATTCTGTTAGTAAAGCTCTTTTGGATGGAATTTCTTTATTAGGTTCTAAATTTGGGTTATTTGGGAGATTTAGTAGAACAAAGGAAAGATTGCCTGGGAAAAAGGTTTTGGAGAGATACAAAGAATTAAAAAAATCTCCAAAAAAACACATTTTGCATCATCTTGTTTATAGTGGGAGAGATTTTTATAAATTCGTTACTATTTTAAAATCATTTCATGAAAGAAAATCTAAAATTATTAAAGGTGTTGAATTTAAAGATGCAAGAAAAAGAAAGATTAAGTATGAGGATAAACTTTTACCTTTAGAAAGTGCTGGAGATGTTGTGGTAGATAAAGTTAAAGAGGTTGAAATTTTAAAAGAAAATCAAAATTCATATTGTTTTGAAGTTGATTGGGAGAGTGAAGCTGATAAAAATGTGTTGTGGGGAGAGCAAATTATTAATGCGAGATGTGATGGAGATGAATCTGCCATTATGTTTTTAATGGATGTTTTGTTGAATTTTTCCAGAGAATTTTTGCCAAGCCATAGAGGAGGAACTCAAGATGCTCCTTTGGTTTTAAATGCTAAAATTGATGCAGGGGAAGTAGATGACCAAATTTTAGATTTTGAATTAACTTCTGGTTATCCTCTTGAGTTATATCGCTTAGCTGAGCAGAAAAAACATTCTTCAGAAGTTAAAGAGATTGAAACGATTAGATCTGTTTTAAAAAAAGGAAAAGACCCTTTTGTGGGATTAGGATATACTCATGATACAAATAATTTTAATGACGGTGTGGTTTGTTCTAGTTATAAAACTCTAGCAACAATGCAAGAAAAAGTACAACATCAAATGGAACTTGTTGAGAAGTTAAGGGCTGTAGATACTGCTGATACTGCTAGATTGATTATTGAAAGGCATTTTATTAGGGATTTAAGAGGAAATTTGAGAAATTTTTCCATACAGGGATTTAGATGTGTGTCTTGCAATGAAATTGTAAGAAGGCCTCCTTTAGATGGGGTTTGTCCTGTGTGCAAAGGAAAATTGATTTTTACAACCCATGAAGGAGGTATTAAAAAATATTTAGAACCTGCAATTTCTTTAGCTGAAAAATACAATGTTTCTCCTTATATCAAACAAAATTTAGAACTTGTTAAAAGATATATAGACAGTGTTTTTGGAAAAGAACTTGAAAAGCAAGAGCAATTAGAAAGTTGGTTTTAAAAGAGGTTTTAAAAAGTTGATTTTATTTTAAGAGTTATGAAAAAAGGAATTATGTTAGGAGTTGTTCTTGTTCTTATTGTGGTTGCTTTAATAGTCTACTTTTATTTTAATTCTGAGAAAGGCATAGGTTTTTCTAGAGAAGAATGTCAATCTCAAGGGGGATTTCATGTTCAAGAACAGTATGGTTGTCCCCTAAATTCTGAAGAAATTTTTAGAGGTTCAGATTCTGTTGCAGATTATCTTTGTTGTAAAAGTACTTTACCTTTAAGAGAAGCAGATATTAATTGGGAATCTTTGGAAGTAGATTCTTGTACCCTTTTAACTTTGTCAGAAGGAGGATATCAACCACCTAGACTAGAGATTTCTTTAAAAGATTCTAATGGAAAAACAATTGAGTTTAGTGTAACAAATGAAAATAAAGAAAATCTGTTACTAGAAGGGGTTCATTCGTCAGAAGATGGAAGAATTAATGGTTTTTCTGCTAAAGAGGATGAAATGGAGATCTCTTTAGAAGAAGTTGAGATTGTTGATAATTGGGATAAGTTTGATGCAAAAGGCACAATAAAAATAAAGAAAGAAGTTTTAAACTCCGTGACAAACATCTTTTACCCCCCTGTAGAAATTCCTTTTGAATGTGCAAATAGCGAAATCTATTAATTTAAATCAAATAAAGAATAATAACTGGAAGAAGTAAACAACCCATCATATTTGTTCTTCTAACTCCTAATGATATACAATATATTCCCGTCGCTGTTGAAGCTGCTAAAACAAAGACACCTAAAAAACCAGAAACAAGAAAAACAATTATTACCAATACAAGTAATGTTAATTCAGAAAGAAGAGTGTAATTTAGATTTCCTATTTTTTGAGAAAAGAATTTTGCAAGTTTTAAAGTCAAGAAAAAGGAAATTAATCCAGAGATAAGAATTACAAATAAAATTAGAATTAAGATATGAGGGGTTAGATTTCCTAATAATTCTTTGACAGCAACGGTTGCACCGGTCCGTGTTCTTGCAATTGCATAAAGTGCTATAAAAGAAAAACCCATTACTAAAGTGTTTGTTGCTCCGAGTAAAACTAAAAAATCCCTTTTATCTGATTTTTCATCTGTTTTTGATATTCCACTTCTTGTTGCACTTTCTATTCTGTTTCCTAATGATTTTGAAACACTATCACCTATTATTGCGGCTTGACCGCTTCCTAAACCAGGAAGAAAACTACAAAGAGGAGAAGCTATTATGGCTCCTAATAAAGGTTTGAAAAGTTTTGGTTTGGATCTTGTTATCTTTTGTTCTGGAATTTTAATTTTATCCCGAATACTTATTATTAACATAGAACCTCCAAACAAACCTGTAAGTAGAGGCAAAAGGGGCTCTTTAACTCCTAAATCTAATGTCAATAAAATTATTCCTAAAAACCCAGTGAGCATAAATGCTATAAAAGCTTTCTTCATTTTCTTTTCAGAAGATATTAAGAAAAAAGAAACTAAAATTAATAAACCAGGAATTAAGATTTTTAACAAATTATAAAATTTATTAAGAAGAAATATAGAAGGCCAAGCAATTAAGATTAAAACAAAAATTGCAGCTAAACTTCCAAAAGTTGTTAAGCATATTGCTTCATAACCTTGGCCTTTTTTTAATAAATCATGACCAGGCAAGATTGAAAGTTCTGTATCTGTATCAGGGCAACCAAGAAATATTGAAGGAATAAAATCTACAAAAGTATGAGTTATTGCCATAGCAGTTATAAAAACTACAAAATAAATTGGATGTATAAAAACCAACAAAGAAGAAGCCAGAGATATTAAAGTAATTCCAACAAGGTTTATATGAATTCCAGGAATTAAACCAGTAAACGTGCCAAAAATGATTCCAAGAAAGAGAAATAATAAAATTTCAATTAGCATAATCTCAATACTTTTATAAATTATATATTGTTTATTGTGGTAGAATGAATATTAAAGAGAAGATAGAATTGATAAAAGAGTTTGCAGAGGAAATTGTATCTGAGGATGAACTTCGTGAACTTTTTAAAAGAGGAGGAAAGATTACTGCATACGATGGATTTGAGCCTTCTGGTGTTGCTCCAATTCATTTTGGATTGTTGAGAGCCACTAATCTTAAAAACATGTTAAAGGTGGGAATTAAGTTTAAGTTGTATCTTGCAGATTATTTTGGGTTTATTAATAACAAGTTAGGGGGGGATTTGGAGAAGATTCAGTTGGCTGGAAAATATTTTATTGAGGTTTGGAAAGCTTGTGGGATTGATACAAAAAAAGTTGAAATCATTTGGGCGAGTGATTTGATGGATGGAATGAAGTATTGGGATAGAGTTTTAAGAGTTGCAAAGGCCACAAGTGTTAATCGAACAAAAAAATCTTTGACTATAGCTGGGAGAAAAGAAGGTGATGTTATTAGTACAGCTCAATTGTTTTATCCGAGCATGCAGGTTGCAGATATTTTTGAGATGGATTTAGATCTTTGCCAGTTGGGAATGGACCAGCGAAGAGCAAATATGCTTGCGAGAGATATTGCAGACAAATATAAATGGAAAAAACCAATTGCAATTCACCACCACATTCTTTTAGGGTTGCAGGGCTTGCAAAAGAAGGGAACCGAAGATGAGACTCTTCTAGCCTCTAAAATGTCTAAATCAGATCCTAGGACATGTATTTATATGCACGATTCTTTAAAGGAGCTTAAGGAAAAAATTGGGAAGGGATATTGTCCGGAAGGAGTTGTTGAAGGAAATCCTATTTTAGAATATTTTAAACACATTATTTTTAGAAATGTGAAGAAAGTTGAAATTGGTCGGCCCGAGAAATTTGGAGGAAAAGTAATTTACTTGAACTACGAAGAGCTGCAAAAGGATTTTGTCGCAAGGAACCTTCACCCCCTCGATTTAAAGGATAGTTGCGCAGTTGAATTAGACAAATTAATTAAGCCTGTTAGAGAACATTTCGAAAAAGATAAGAAAGCAAAAAAACTTTATGAAGTTGTTAAGAGTTTGAAGATAACAAGATAATCACCTAGTCTTAAACTCCACAACATCTAAATCTTTAAGTTTGTGCGCGAGCCCAACTTTTTGTTCTGGGAATTTGCTTGATGGTCCCCAGATTTTAGTTTCTTTAACATTTTTTGAGAATCCTTTTAATATTTTTTCAGCAACTTCTTTAACAGTTGCATTTGGTTTTAGTATTATTGGACGGTTTGATTTTTCTTTTCCTGGTTCTTTTGTGTAGACTCTAATTTTGTTAAAGCTTTGGAGGAGTTTGTTTTTTAGATCATATAATGCTTCCCCTCTCATCTTCCCAGAAAGACAAGAGATTAAAACAAAATTATATTTTTTACTTTGAAGAGTTGCTGAGATTTTTCGTTTTTCATTATCTGTTAAAATATCTAATTTATTGAAGACAATCAATCTTTTTCCATGCGTCTTGTCTAATTTTTCTTCTATCTCTTTTAATTGATTCAAACTTGTTATTAATATTAATAATGTGTCTGCTGTATTTGCTAAACCTTTATTGTAGTATTCTGATTCAATTCCTGGAAGTTCTATTAATTGTATGTTTGCACCTTCATAATTCATCATTCCTATTATTGGTTGTGTTGTTGTAAATCTTGTATCTGAAATTCTTGGAGTCGCATTTGTTAATAGAGAAAGTAAGGTAGATTTCCCAGAATTACTCATGCCTATTAATACAGCTTGCATGTCTTCTTTTTTTATGCCTGCTTTTGAAGATTTTCCTGCTTTTTTTGATTTTTCAGCTTGTTGTTTTAGTTTTTTTCTTCTTGTTTTAAGATTTGCAAGCATATTTTCAGAACTTTTGTGTTTTGGGCATTCTTTTATCATTTCTTCAAGA
>Ga0180009_10007417_pt1 | contig 11208 bp, 7 predicted proteins | sample OS_PC_MetaG_FD_123537 | JGI IMG/M metagenome (GOLD analysis project Ga0180009, IMG submission 123537) | Groundwater microbial communities from the Aspo Hard Rock Laboratory (HRL) deep subsurface site, Sweden - OS_PC_MetaG | ecosystem: Environmental > Aquatic > Deep subsurface > Groundwater...
AAACCTTTCAGTGCCGAACGGCCTGCCTGGACAGGACACCGTGCCCGCTCGAATCGGCGAGGCTTTTCTCAAAACCTGCCAGGGCTGGCAAGCGGAATATGTGTTACATAATATTCGAAGTATTACATTAGTGTTAGCGGATAGAGTTTAGCGTATAGTTTATTTTTCCTATATGCTATCCGCTCTACACTAAACGCTAGATGATTATGTCCAAAAAACATATTATTAAATCAGCCGGGATAATAGGGTTTGCTACAGTCATAAGCAGGGTACTGGGCTTTGTGAGAGATATTATTATTGCCAGATTCTTCGGTACAGCCAGATACGCTGAAGCATTTGTAGTGGCGTTTCGCATACCGAATATGCTTAGAGATTTGATAGGAGAGGGAGCTACAAATGCAGCGTTTGTGCCTGTTCTAAGTGAATATATGGTAAAGAAAAAAGAAGAATTCTGGGAGCTGGCAAATATTATACTAAATCTTTTACTCATAATACTTTCAGTTATAACTATTGTAGGCGTTCTAGCATCGCCTCTAATCGTAAAATTAATAGCCCCTGGTTTTTTAAATGACCCTGAAAAGTTCGCAATAACAGTTAAGCTGACGCGCCTCATGTTTCCTTATGTACTTCTTATAGGCCTGACTGCCTATGCAATGGGCGTATTGAATTCCCTGAAGCATTTTTCAACGCCTGCATTCGGACCGTGCTTCTTAAATATAGCAATAATAATATGCGCGATTGTTTGGGGCGAAAGCGTTATGGGCCTTGCGAGCGGAGTTTTGATAGGCGGGGTTCTGCAGCTTGCCATACAGATACCTGTATTATATAGAAAAGGGTTCAGATTTTCTTTTACAAAAAGATTAAACCACCCTGCTGCAAATAAAATAGGGATTTTATTATTGCCTCGCATTCTAGGTTCATGTGTATATCAGGTAAATTTGTTTGTAAATACTATTCTAGCTTCTTTGTCCACCATTGTAGGAGTTGGAGGGGTTGCTGCGCTTTATTACGCAAATAGGATTTTTCAATTTCCTCTGGCTATATTCGGTATTGCAATAGCCCAGGCAGTTTTGCCAACTATGTCGAGAGAGGCATTGGAAAAAGAACCGGGTAATTTAAAACATACGCTGTCCTTTTCTTTGAGGGCTATAAATTTTATTATTGTCCCTGCTTCAATAGGCCTTATAGTGCTCGCAGTTCCTATAACCAAGACTTTATTTGAAAGAGGCAAGTTTGACCACTACTCCACCCTGATTACCGCTAATGCGCTTATATTTTATTCCATAGGACTTTTTAGTTACTCAGGGATAAAAATCCTTGTCAGCTGCTTTTATTCTTTGAAAGATACATTGAATCCTGTAAAGATTGCAAGCGTATCTCTCCTTTTGAATATAATACTAAATGTGGCTTTGATGTTCCCGTTAAAGATAGGCGGCCTTGCGCTTAGCGCTTCAATCTCCGGGATTTTTAATTTTCTGGCGCTTTTTTTTATATTAAGGAAAAAGATAGGGTCTCTGGATGGGTATAAAATATTGAATTCATTTTTAAAAGTGTTAACGGCGGGCTTAGTCATGGCTGTAATAATATATATATGCGCGTTTAAAATAGGCCTGAATCTTTTTATTGTGATATTAATAGCCATGGTGAGCTATATTATGGCCACATTTATTTTTGACGTGAAAGAGACAAAGGAATTTTTGTCATGGGTATTAAAGAAAAGATAAAAGATATCCCGCATCTTCCAGGCGTTTATATTATGAAAGGTGCGTTAGGAGAGACGCTTTATATAGGCAAGGCCAAGGATCTTTCAAAAAGGGTGTCCAGCTATTTTCAGGACAAAAGGCCAAGGACGTTAAAGCTTATGTCGCTAGTAGAAAAGGTAAAAGAACTGGATTATGTGGTTACTGGCTCTGAAGAAGAAGCGCTTATATATGAAGCAAGTCTGGTAAAAGAGAAAAAGCCGAAATATAATGTTGAATTAAAAGATGACAAGAGTTTTCCATTTTTAAAGATTACATTAAATGAGAAATTTCCAAGACTTATTATTACAAGAAAAAAACTTGAAAACGGTTCCAGATATTTTGGGCCTTATACGAAAGCCAAGCTTTTAAGAAACGCCGTAAGTATATTAAAAAATATATTTCCTCTCAGGATTTGCAAAAAAATTCCTCATGAGTCTTGCCTGGCTTATCATATAGGGCAATGTCTTGGGCCATGCATGGATAAAGTTAATGAAAAATCATATAATGAGATAATTGAGCAGTTAATCTTATTCTTAGAAGGCAAAAAAACAAGATTAATCCAGGAATTGACGGATAAAATGAAAAAGTTTGCAGATAAAAAAAATTTTGAGCAAGCGGCGATTATCCGCAACAGGCTTTCAGCTCTTTTAGAAGTATCTGACAGAAAGAATGCAGATTATAGCTCATGGGGGAACATTGCTTTAAAATTAAAGAAAATCTTGAAACTCCCTAACCTCCCTTTAAGGATAGAGGCATTTGACGTGTCAAATATATCAGGCAAAGAGGCTACGGGTTCAATGGTTTATTTTAACAACGGCCTGCCCGATAAATCTAACTACAGAAAATTCAGGATAAAGAGCGTAAGAGGCATTGACGATTATGCTATGATGAGAGAAATTGTGCGCAGGAGATATCAGAGACTAAAGGAAGAGAATAAGAGATTTCCAGACCTTATTATAATAGATGGGGGGAAGGGCCATCTAAAGGCAGGGTATGAAGAACTTCTGAAATTAAATCTTAGCTATATTCCTGCGATAGGCATTGCCAAGCAAGAGGAAAAAGTTTATACACTTTACTCTCAAGAATCGCTAGATATAGATAGAGATTCAGAGATTTTGCATTTTATACAAAGCATAAGAGACGAAGCGCACAGGTTCGCGTTGAAGTATCACCATGCTCTTCGTCGTAAGTTGACACTCTGACAATGTTAGAGTGTCAACTTAGTTACTGTAAAGCATGAATTTCTTGGCCAATTTTGCCCCAGCTGCTTCGCTTTGCGAAGCAAAGCGGCTGGGGCAAAATTCAGAGGCGGCTATACATCTTGACACATTTTGAAAAAAAGGTATATACTGTTGTAAAGAAAATACCGTTCGGAGAGGTAAGGGCATATGCCTGGGTAGCTGAAAGAATTGGAAAACCAGGCGCTTCAAGGGCAGTAGGCAACGCCCTTAATAAAAATCCTTTTCCTATAATAATTCCGTGCCACAGAGTTGTGTGTTCAGACGGATCTATCGGCGAATATGCGTTCGGCAAGGATTTAAAAAGAAAATTATTGGAGATGGAAAATGCTTTCAGAAATAAAGGCAAAATTAAAAGATACAGAAGCTAAGTTGGCCAATCTTAAGCTGTATCTGAATATAGATAAGAATGAAGTCAGGCTGAAAGAATTAGAATTACAGCTCGCAAGCCCTGGCTTCTGGAATGACCAGGATAAGTCCAGGCCTATTATCCAGGAATTAAAGATAGTGCGTTCAATATTGGACCCTTATTTTGAAGCAAGAAAAGAATTTGACGAGCTGGGAGAATTAGCTGTCATACTGGATGAGCAGGATACAGGTTCAATGAAAGAGGTTTCAGAATCGCTGGATCAACTCGCTAAAAAATTGGAAGGCCTGGAATTTAAAAGCCTTCTAAATGCAGAAAACGATATCAGTAACGCTATCCTGAGTATTCATTCAGGAGCTGGGGGTACAGAGTCTTGTGACTGGGCCAGCATGCTTTTAAGGATGTATTCAATGTGGGCTGAAAAAAAAGGTCACAAGGTTGAAATGATAGACATGCTGCAGGGAGAAGAAGCCGGCCTTAAAAGCGTAGATTTGATTATAACAGGTCCTTATGTGTATGGTTATCTTAAGTCAGAAAAAGGAGTTCATCGCCTGGTTAGGATTTCTCCTTTTGACTCAAATAAAAGGCGGCATACATCTTTTGCGTCAGTTGACGTCATACCTGAGATTGCGGACGATATAAACATAGACATAAATGAATCTGATCTGAAGGTAGATACGTACAGGGCTGGTGGAAAAGGCGGACAGAATGTAAATAAACTAGAAACAGCTGTCAGGATCACTCATGTCCCTACAGGTATTGTTGTTCAATGCCAGAAAGAAAGGTCTCAGTTTAAGAATAAAACTACCGCAATGAAGGTATTAAAGGCAAAGCTTTACGAACGGGAAATGGAAGAAAAGAAAAAGGAGCTTGAAAAGGAGTATGCCAAGAAGCAAAAGATAGAATGGGGCAGCCAGATCCGTTCGTATGTCATGCACCCATATTCAATGGTAAAAGACCATAGGACTGATCATGAGACATCGAATGTGAATGCAGTCATGGACGGTGATCTGGACGAATTCATGGAAACATTTCTTAAATGGAGAGTCAAAGCCAATTAAAGTTGACACTCTGACATTGTTAAAGTGTCAACTTTGGAAGGAAGGATTGATGTTTGGATGGATAGTTAACAAGATTATTGGGACGCAGAATGAAAGAGAAATCAAGAAGCTGAGGCCCTTGGTGGATAAAATAAATTCCTTTGAGCCAGAGATCCAGAAGCTTTCCAATGCAGAGCTTCGCGAAAAAACAGGCCAATTCCGCAAAAGACTTTTAGATGGCGAGACTTTGGATGATATTTTGCCGGAGGCTTTCAGCGTAGTGCGCGAGACAGCGAAACGCACAGTAAATATGAGACATTTTGATGTTCAGCTTATCGGTGGGGCTGTGCTTCATCAGGGAAAAATCAGCGAGATGTCAACAGGCGAGGGAAAGACGCTTGTGGCGACTTTGCCTGCTTATTTGAATGCCTTGAGCGGCAAGGGAGTTCATATCATAACAGTAAATGATTATCTTGCGCGAAGAGATAGAGAATGGATGGGACCTATATATGAATTCCTTGGCCTTACGATTGGCGTTATCCAGCATGATATGGATCCTCAATTAAGACAGATAGCTTATGGAAGCGATATTACTTATGGAACAAATAATGAATATGGTTTTGATTACCTTAGAGATAACATGGTTGTCAGAAAAGAAGATATGGTTCAACGCGAATTGAATTATGCGATTGTAGATGAGGTGGACAGTATTCTTATAGACGAGGCGCGTACGCCGCTTATTATCTCAGGGCCTTCAGACGAAGCTACTGATAAATATTATAAATGCGATAAGATTGTCCCTAGATTAAAAGGTAGGATTATTTTAGAAAAGGACGAGATTGACGCAAAGTTTAAAGGCATAGACTTATCAAAAGGCTATGATTATATAATAGATGAAAAGGCAAACACGGCTCATCTTACAGAAGACGGTGAAATAAAAGCCGCCGAGATGCTTGGTATAAGCAATATGCATGATATCTCTACAATGGAATACAGGCACCATGTAATACAGGCGTTAAAGGCTCACAGTATTCTTTTTCAAAGAGATGTAGATTATGTCGTAAAAGAGGGTGAGGTCATTATTGTGGACGAATTTACAGGCCGTTTGATGCCAGGGAGAAGGTGGTCAGACGGACTGCATCAGGCAGTAGAGGCGAAAGAAGGCCTTAAGATAGAAAGGGAAAATCAGACGCTCGCCACAATCACATTCCAGAATTATTTCAGGATGTATAAAAAACTGGCTGGCATGACAGGCACTGCAATGACAGAAGCCAATGAATTCAGCCATATTTATAAATTAGACACGGTTTCAGTACCTACGAACCGTCCTTTAATAAGAGCCAATTATCCGGATATAATTTATAAAACAGAAAAAGAAAAATTCAATGCAGTATGCAATGAGATAGAGGAGCTGTATAAGAAAGGCAGGCCTATTCTTGTAGGCACTATCACAATAGAAAAATCAGAACGCTTAAGTTCGACTTTGAAAAGACGCGGTATCCCGCACAATGTTTTAAATGCAAAGTATCATGAAATGGAAGCGACTATTGTATCTCAGGCGGGAAGATTAAATGGGGTTACGATTGCTACAAATATGGCTGGCAGAGGCACGGATATTTTACTCGGCGGCAATCCGGAATTTATGGTTAATGACTGGCTGAAGGCAAAAGGCATGGGGCCCAAAGATGTGAGTCAGGAAGAACGCGAGAAGTGGCTTAGCGAAGCAAAAGAAAAAGTAAAGGAAGAGCATGAGAAGGTTGTAGATTTAGATGGGTTGCATATCATAGGTACTGAGCGCCATGAATCCCGCCGCATAGATAATCAGTTGCGCGGCCGTTCCGGAAGACAGGGCGACCCTGGCTCATCAAGGTTTTACATATCTTTAGAAGATGATTTGATGCGGCTTTTTGGTTCGGACAGGATTTCTTCAATTTATAACAGGCTAGGTATAGAAGAAGGCCAGGATATTCAGCATCCACTCATATCGAGAGCCATAGAAGTTGCCCAGAAAAGAGTGGAACAGCATAATTTTGATATACGTAAGCATGTGCTTGAATATGACAATGTAATGAATAAGCAGAGAGAGGTTATATATGAAGAAAGAAAGAAAATTCTCATGGGGAAAAACGTCAGAGAGCATATTTACGAGATTATAGAAGAAGTATTAGACGATGCAATAATGATGTATATGAATCCAGAAGTGCACAAGGCTGATTGGAAATACTCAGAATTCAATGAATGGCTATGGTCAAAATTTAATATAAAGATTCAGAATACAGAAGAGATGGTTGAAGGTAAGGACGCAGAAGGCATTCTGGATTACTTAGTCGAAATAATAAAATCAGCGTATATGGACAAAGAAAAAAATATGCCTCAGGGATTAATGGACCATCTTGAAAAGATGATTATGCTGCAGGTTATTGATACTAAATGGAAAGACCATCTTTACGCAATGGATAATCTGAGGGAAGGCATAGGCCTTCGGGCATATGGCCAGCGCGACCCGCTTGTAGAATACCAGCATGAAGGTTATGACATGTTTATGGCAATGATAGAAAACGTAAAACATGAGACAATAGAGTTTTTGTTCAAAGTCCAGGCAATAAGAGAAGAAAGCCCAATAAAAGGAGTGTTTCAATCTCTGCCGCAGGAATTTGTAAAGACAGATGCAGCTCCTATGTCCAAGATTTCGGCGTCTCAGGTGCGAAGAGGAGAGAAATTTCAACAAGAACTTCCTGAAGAAGGTCCTTCAGCAGAACAGTATAAACGTTCAGAGCCAAAAGTCGGTCGCAATGATCCATGCCCGTGCAATAGCGGCAAAAAATATAAAAAGTGCTGTGGAAAATAATATAAAGTTCTAGATTTCGTAAGTTGACACTCTGACAATGTTAAAGTGTCAACTTAGACAAGATGAATGCTACTTTCAATTTTTTCAGCAATACTTCTAATCTTTGCTTTTCCAAGTTTTAATATCAGTTTTCTCGCCTTTATAGGTTTTATCCCGCTTTTCTTTGCAATTGAAAATAAATCACCTAAAAATGTATTTTTGATTTCCTATATTTGCGGTTTTTTATTTTATCTAGGAACTCTATACTGGCTTTATCATGTGACGGTTATCGGACTAATTGTATTATGCCTTTATCTGGCGCTATATTTTGGAATTTTTGGAATGATTGTGAGTCGTTTTGGTGTTTTGGTAGCTCCGATTGTATGGATAATTCTAGAATATATTCAGGCGAATATTTCTATCATGGGTTTTGGCTGGACATCATTGGGTTATTCGCAATATAGAAATATTCCATTGATTCAAATAGCTGATTTTTCAGGAGTATACGGCGCATCGTTTGTAATAATGATGGTGAATGTGGCTATTTACAAGGCATTGAAAAGATCTTTTAGGGAAATAATAATTGCAGCCGCAATTTTAATAGCTGTTTTTGGATATGGGATAATAAGGGAAAATAATGGAGAATTGGAGAAGGGTGTAAGACTTTCAGTTATCCAGGGCAATATTCCGCAGGAACTTAAATGGGATCCAGAGGCCCAAGATATGATAATTGAAAAATATACTGCTCTTACAAAGATGGCCAGTCTTGATAATCCTGATCTGATAGTCTGGCCAGAGACGTCTTTTCCCGGGTTTTTTGAAATAAATGAAGAAATTACCGATAAGGTTTTGAACCTGGCAAAGGATATAAAGATTCCGATTTTAGTAGGAATAAATATAGAAAAAGATGGGGAATATTTCAATAGCGCAGGGTTAATTTCCAGCCAAGGTAAGTTTATAGATAAATATGACAAGATCCATCTTGTTCCATTTGGCGAATATGTGCCGTTCTCAAATAAATTCCCGGCATTGCATAAATTAGTGCTGGGTGAACTTGGCGAATTTAGTCCAGGAAAAGAATTCACAGTATTTGCCCTTTACCCTCCATCCTCTACCCAAACATTTAATTTTGCAACCTTGATTTGTTTTGAAGATATTTTCCCGGAGCTTGCTAAAAGGTTTGTTAAAAATGGCGCTAAGTTCTTAATTGTTATTACAAATGACGCATGGTATGGAAGAAGCGGGGCAGCATACCAGCACGCGGCATGTTCGGTTTTCCGCGCAATAGAGAATCGCACATCTATAGTCCGCTGCGCCAATACAGGTTATTCCTGCTTTATAGATTCAAGAGGCAGGATCTACAATAGTGTAGAAGAAAAAGGCGCGCATCTTTTTGTTACAGGTTACAAGACCTCAGAAGTTAATTTTTAGAAATTATTATTTAACCTATTGAAAATACAAGTGTTATATGGTATAATTACAATTGTAAATACATAGCCTTTATTTTATAATTCAGAAAGGCTATTTTTTTGCGTGGATTATGTTAAAATTTAAAAAAGTTTTTAATGCTAAAATTGTTTCATTACTTATGGCTGTGTTATTTCTTTTAAATAGCACAGTATATGGAATAGATCTGCCTAAAAATACTCTTCCTAAGTTAAGAGTTCCTGTTGTAACAAATAATGAAGAAGGTAAGAGGAGATTAACAGAAACTTTAAACGAAATAACTTACCATGACCATATAAATAATCATATAGCTTCCCAGGCACAAGCTCAATATCAAGCCTATTTAAAAGCAGAAAAATTAGAAGATAACCCGGAGAATCTACAAAAGTTCTATAATAATCTCTCCAAATATAAAAATACGGGTATAGCAATTATGGAAATAAAGGGCCTTTATGAAAATACAAAAATATTAGAACATATTGGCCTTGGTAGATTCTATGGAAAGCCTGTCATTTATATAGACAGTTCTTTAAAAGATAAAGATAAGGAGGAAATCCTGAAACATGCCTATGATGAAATGACTGGATGGGATAATACAAGAGATCTTTTTAAAGCAGAATGGAATGAAATGCGGAATCTAATACTGATTCATTACACAGAATTCCAGGAGATAGCGGATGAAATACATGATGGATCTAACAATATAGACAATATCCTTAAAAAATACGGAGCTCAACATAAAAGCGACTTACTTACTGTTATAGCAAGCATGCCTTTTAAAGAAGGGGATGTTGCAATAACAGCTGGCATTTCAAGAAGAGATTTTTTGAAATTAGGTGCCGCGGCTCTATTGGCATATTATCTGTATAGAACCAGATTATTGGGACTTATAGGCTACTCAGCATCCTATCCTAAATCTATTCCTGAGGAATTAATACCTTATATGATTGTTGGAATAGATGAGATCCCAAACGATAATATAGAAGGTTATGTTAAAAAAAGGCTTTGGACTAAACCTGAGAATGTGAGAGCGCTTACAGACGCAAGTCATCACTTTAATATCCCTCGCGTATTGGCTGTATCTGTTTTAAGTACAGAGATTTTTGCAATGGATAGCGGCGTAAGACGGGATCAGGAAAGCGTAATAAGCACTCTCCATGGATATGATACGTTTTCCGAAGGAATTGCTCAGTTACAAGTAAGGCATGCTGTTAGATTTTTTCCAGCTTTATACGAAGATGCAATGGCCCCAGGCGCCCCTAGTTATTTAAAAGAAGCCATAGAGCCGTACGCATATCTTTCTACTTCAATTGGTGAAAGAGATAAAAAAGGCGCCCTGATTCATTTTAAAGAAATAAAGGAGATACTCAAAAATGATGTATTGTGTATTTATATGATGACTATGTATATTCGTGAAGCAATGGCAATACTTCACGAGTCAGACCCATCTTTCAGAGATCCTGACACGCTAGATGCATTTTCTATACCGACTGCATTTGAAGCTGGCGCTGTCGGCAGTTATTATGTTTATGGGCCTCCATTTGCTTTGAATCCGAGCGCTACAAGCGTATGGGATAGGATTGTTGGAAGAGATATTTCAGTTCCAGATTATAATATTTACAAAATTAGTGTCCACCAGAATGGCTGGAATTGGCTGGAGCTGGATAAATATCTTAAACAAGATGGTATAAATGGTATTTCCATGGAGAGCGCTGGGCATCGTACGTTTTCCGAGGTTATGAATTGGATGGCTGATGTATGGGCAATTGAACATGCTACGCCTTATGATCCAGGACTTTTTGGTTTAGTACTTACTAATAAAGAGCATATTCTAGCGCAACAAATACCGCCTCAGTACGCCTATATGGCCAGAATGTTTGCGCATTCCGATGTCTATGGGTTTAATATACCTTATAGTTATCCTAATAATTGGCAGGCAAGCCAAGCGCCGGCAATGCCAATGCCCCAGTCAACGCCTCCTCCAGTCTTTGTCGGAGACCTGCCTGAGGGGTTTAGCTCTGATACGCAAGGTATTTTTTACACTGTTCAAGAAGGCGATAGCCTGTGGAATATAGCAACAAGGGTTTTTAATGAGCTGAATCATCTTTATCCTAATGCATTAGATATTAATTATATCCTTGATAACATTATTATTCCTTTAAATCCTGATATAATTGATAGAAATACAATTATACACCCAGGACAAAAGATCTATGTTTACTCTTTTGCGCAGTCCAGTGTGGACTATATACATAGACATGGTATGATGTCTTTCGGGTATACGGATCCAACAGCCGACCTTAGAAAAACTAGAAACCAGATATAATAACCTCCCTAAAAAATCTATTCATAAAAACAATTGGAATATATTTATAAGCGTAGTAAAGGCTATTTTTCTTTAGTTATTCAAATATTATAAAATTCCAAGTAGATTGTAATCGTAAGTGCGAAAAATAATCTAATAAAAATGCCCCATAGCTCTTGAAATCTGTTATTTTGTAAGTGGCAAAACCAACAAAAAACAGAGGAGAGCCTATGGAGCAGAACA
>Ga0180009_10007418_pt1 | contig 11208 bp, 8 predicted proteins | sample OS_PC_MetaG_FD_123537 | JGI IMG/M metagenome (GOLD analysis project Ga0180009, IMG submission 123537) | Groundwater microbial communities from the Aspo Hard Rock Laboratory (HRL) deep subsurface site, Sweden - OS_PC_MetaG | ecosystem: Environmental > Aquatic > Deep subsurface > Groundwater...
ACCCACACAATGGCCATCATCAACCCAAACATCAATCCTGCCCCAAGGCAGGCCAACAGACCCCGGAGCGACCCAAGTCGCATCATGGCATCAACGGGCACGGTCCCGCCTGCTTCTTGCGGAGCAGGTGTGCATGTCGGGGGAATCGTCAACGCCGCCGGCGCAAACGACTCAGATGAAGCCTGCTCTCCGGGCGCGCTCGCATCGTTCGGCACACGCTCTTCTTCCGGAGCTTGCACGTTCGAGGCGACAGGCTGCGCATTGACCAGCACCTCGTCAACCAGGGACACGGCGGGGACCGTATCTTCCGGGGACTTCACGAGCGTGGGGGCGTCATCAACATCATGTATCGTGTCGGAGGGCTGTCGGGAGATTGACTCGGTGATCGAAGTCACCACATCGAGATGGTTCCTGGCTGGTTTCAGCGGGGCGAACGAAATGGGATGCTTCATGGCACCCTGTTGTCAATGCAGGTCGCGTGCCCAGTCCTCGTGTGCCTCCACGGAATTGCCTCGGAACCTCATCGACGGTCACTGCCGCACTACCTCGTTGCTCCAATCGGTCGTCGAACCATGCGCAAACCGTCGTCGCAACCATCGAGAACATCGGGCAACCACCTTTCCCATGGGCGAGGCGCAACGAGCGAACGACCAGTCAACGTGCCCCGCATCGTGGGCCTGGGTGTTGATTGATCTCGAAGAGTTGTGGAGCTGATCCACGACGCACTGGTGCAAGTTGGGCGACAGGACGCTTGCATGCGCGATTGAAGGCCCCCCTTGATCTCCAACATCAAGCTTGATCGTCGAGATCCCGAACTTGGCGATTCGCCTTGTACACCTGGGCTGGCTACCCTCGCCATCCGCCTTCGTCTACCAATTCGCCGACGTGCTCAATGCGCGCGCCGGAACAGATGTTCCGTCGAGCTGGCGGCAGCGTGCATTTTGTGCCCCCACGCGCCCCAACCCAGACCGAGATCGTTGCAGTAGCGGCTGAAGTCGGGCGACGGGTGATCAAGGATGAGATCGCCGGATGCAAGCGCGAGCAGATCGCAGAGGGGGCGTTGTCAACTCGTGACATTCCCCTTGACAAGCACGGTGCCTTGCGTCCCGTATCCGCCGATGCGAAATTGCTCCGCGGGCGTTTGCGAAACTTCGAATGGCTCGTACAGTTGCTCGTATTGCATCGGAAGTTCCTCCGCGGTCTTCACGGGCTCGACGCGGGGCTGGCCGTCGCGGCAGGGGGGTGTGGACAGACCCCTCCAAAAAAGCTAATAGCTAGACTTGCAACGCGCATCTTGTGTGGTTGCGAAAGTCGAGCGACAGGTAGAAACACCCTTGCGGTTTCGGCTCCGCCGAACCAATGGAACACGTCATGGGACTTGGATTTCGCCCCCTTTGCCTCACCCTGCTGCTTCCGATCTCTCTCCTGGCGACCTCTTGCGGCAGCGATGAAAACAAAGGCGCGCCCCCTGGGGATGGCCATCCACTGGCGATCGAATGTAGCGACACCCTCGAGTCGATCTACGGCGAGCCAGGTGAGCTGCCGGACAAGAAAGGCGCGATCCTCCGCTGCGCACCCGACGGCGAGCTGACGAGCGCGGAGATCCAGGCGAGGCTCGACACGGAGAGCTACCAGGGTGAGCCGATGCGGTCGGGGGCGAAGGTCTTCCGCGTGCTGTATCGGACCGAGCGCGGCAATGGCGATCCCGGGTACTCGGTCGCCGCGGTCTACGTGCCCAACGTTCCCCGCGCAGACAAGACGCCGACCGTGGTGGTGTCTCACGGAAGTCGGGGCCAGGCGCCCCACTGCTCGCCCTCCCTCGCCGACCCGCGCGCCGAGCAGGTCAACGACGACCAAGAGCGCATGGTCCTGCCCTGGGTGGGCGCGGGATTTCCGGTGATGGCCCCGGACCTGGCTGGCTTCTCCAACTACGGCGCGTCGGGCAACCCGCCCAGCGGCTACAACGCATCCGCCGACGTGGCTAGGTCGACGCTCGATGGGGCCCGGGCGATGCGCGAGCTCATGCCGAGTCTGCTCACGGACCAGGTCGTTCTGACGGGTCACTCCCAAGGCGGTCACACGGTATTCAGCTCATTGGCGCTCGCGGAGAGCTACGCTCCGGACGTGAACATCGCCGCGGTGGCGACGTTCGTGCCCAACTGGCTGAGCCAACGCACGTGGGGGGCGGTGTTCTTGTTGGCGAATGCGTACCCCTTCGACGAGCAGCCGACGCCGAACGCGGTCTCGCTCTGGTACCACTACACACTGGCCGAGCTATACGACGGGCCTGGCAAGTCCGCCGAGCTCTTTAGGCCTGAAAAGTACGAAGGTGTGAAGAAGTTCATGGAAGAGACCTGCTGGGGCCCGCCTTACCCGTCGATGGAGGCGCTTGGCACCAACCTGCTCGAGGTTTTCGACCCAGCCTTCACCGTCGCGATCCAGGGAGCGGCCGCGTTTGGTTCGGAGTGCCCGGGCGAAGAGCCGGCCAAGTCGACGTGCGAGAAGTGGATCGCGCGGTACCTGGCGGATCGTCCCCACTTGACCGGGAAGGCGGCGACCGTGCCGATCCTGGTGACCTATGGTGGCAAGGACGACGCGATTACTCCCGATCGTTTTCAGTGTGCGCTCGATCGCTTGCAGGAGGACCAAGCCAACCTCGAGTACTGCTTCGACCCCGAGGGCATGCATGGCGAGCTGCCTCTCCAGCTCGGCGGATACGCGATCAACTGGATCGCGAACAAGACGCTCGGAGAAGCGTTGGACGCCCCCTGCCCGAGCAAGGAGATCAAGCTCGTCGACGAGGACGGCGCGCCCATGAAGTGCGCCACGCCGCCGCCCAACGACTAAACAGGATCACATTGAGATGGACCATCGGTAGAGCCAGAGCAGGCGCCAAGGCGCGCGCACCGACGTTCCCCGCGAACCCAACCGCGTCCTTTGATTCCGCAGGTTGAGCATCCCGAAGCGGTGTGCCCGCCGGCTGGCCGCTCATCCCTGTCATCACCCAGCGCTATCTGGCTCCCGTCGAATCCGCGCGGCACCATCGCACGAGACCGCTTCGGGCAGGGTTTCTGTGCGACTTGCGGCCCCAGGCATGCGCAAACGGGCGGGTGGGAAGTGTCACTTCTCACTTCGGAACCATCGGTTCCTGATGACGCATGAATGTTCTTTTGTCTTCTGGGCCCTCGCTCGGCAGTTTTCCGACGCTACGCTTGAAGCGCGACTTGGCCCGCACATTGCTAGGACGAGCACTGGCAGGGTTCTGTCTGCGTCCAAAGTAAGAGTTACGCAAGGCCGCTACGTCAAACGCAGGCAGAGCCCTGGCTACTTTCAGCGACCGTCGGGGTGTTACGCCTCCCCGCCTCCCAGCCTCCGGCTTCGTCGGAGTCGGGTGCCGTGCGGAGCCTCCAACGAAAACGACTTCATGGCTCAGATCCCCACGGGAACATCCCCGGACCTCAACAGGTTGGTCGGCGGAAGATACGTTCTCGAAACACTCATCGGAGAAGGCGCCACCGGCGAGGTCTGGAGGGCGCGGCATACAACGCTGCATTCTCCGGTGGCGCTCAAGCTGCTTCACGGGTCAGCTGCATTTCGGGAAAGGACACGCAGACGGTTCTTGACCGAGGCGAGGGTGGCAGCGCAACTCAACACTCGGCATGCTGTGAAGGTCTTCGATATCGGGCTCACCGATCAGGGCCGACCTTACCTCGTCATGGAGTTCCTGGACGGCGAAACGCTCGACACGCGATTGTCCCGCCTGGGCACGCTACCACCTTACTCGACCGCCCTCATACTGCGACTGGCTGCGCGCGCGCTGGACAGCGCCCATGCGCTGGGGATCGTTCATCGTGACTTTAAACCCGAGAACATCATTCTGCTGGACGACACCGACGGCCTGGACAATGTGAAAGTCGTCGACTTCGGTGTTGCGAAGCTCCTGCGCGGCTTCGACGAGAGCGAGCTCGAGGGAGCGGCTTCGCCCGAGAGGGTGCACGCCCGAGGCCGGTTGGTGGGAACGCCCTTCTACATGGCGCCCGAACAGACCCGAGCGGAGAAGGATGTCTACGCGACGCTCGACGTCTGGGCGATGGGTGTCGTCGCCTATGAATGCCTTACAGGGCGTCGTCCCTTCGTTGGTCGCGACATGCAGACGCTGTTCGACCGGATACAGAACGGCGAACACCCGTTGGCACACGAGGTCAACCCGGCCTTGCCCACCACCTTCGAAGACTGGTTTCGGACCGCGTGCCACCCGGAGCCGCGTAATCGATTCCAAAGCGCTTCCGTGGCGGCCACGGCGCTCATCGAAGCGCTCGACATCCAGACGTCGTCGTTTCCGTCCCCGGATGGCCACGCTGCGAGTTCCCCCGATCCGTGCACGCTCTCCAGTCATTCCGTGCCTGATTCCTTCCGAACGCAACGCGGGTCCCTCAGCGTACCGTTCGGCCCGGGTCACGCCCCCCGACACACCGTATCGGCGACGCTCCGCGAACCTCGCGTCCATTCCGTGCTGCCTGGGTCGGTCGCGTGTCCCGAGGAGTTGCCGATGGGGTATCGAAGCCGTCCAACGACAGAAGTGTCTGCGGCACCGCCTGTCCGGTCCCGCACCATGCGTTGATCTCTGCGTCAGCGACGGGTGGCGAGCAACACGCGCCCGTCGGGCGCGGTGGACAGGTTCTCGAGGAAGGCGACGTAGGCTTCACCACAACGCCCCAAGGCGAGGCTTGTGAATTGCTCGTCCTCCGAAGGGGTCTGGGTCACGACTTCCTCCGGCTCGAACACGTCGTTCTCGCCGGATGCGAAGAAGATGTCCCCGTTCGAACCCACCAGTCGCCAGAACGCAACATGCACGGCGCCTGTATCCGCTCCCTTGAGCCCCAGATAGTAGGGGCGATCCTGAGTCGAACTCGTTAGTGCTTGTTCGGGCCCGAGCGTTGTCAAGTCGAACGAACGATGGGTCAAGGTGATGTCCACCTTGCCCTTGCCATAGGTCAAGTGCAGAGCATTCGTGCTGGAGGCGAAGACCGAGACCCCCGTCGCGTTGTCCTGGTCCGACGTCAGCCGGAGCTCCTGTGTCCACCCCTGAGGCCCCCGCGCACGGTGGTACACAACGCCGTGGCTCGGGTCCAGGCCGGGCTTGAGGTACACCACGTGAACCGTCCCGTCCGGAGCCACGGTCAAGGACTGTTCTGGCACCCCGGTGAATGGCAAGGTGTCTGTGGCCAGCATAAGAGCGTCCTTGGGACCGCCATCGTCATGGGCCACGTAACCGGTCGCGTAGGTGTACTTCCCTGGCTGATCCGGGATCGCCACGCGGGTCATGTACGCGACGTGCAGCGTACCATCCGGCCCGGATGCCAAGACGCTGCCGTTCTCATCCGCGTCGAGCGTGTTGGTCAGGTTGACCGGCGCCGAGAAGCCGGTGTCCAGCGATCCGGACACCAGGAACACGTCGATCTGTTCCTCCGCCGGGACGTAGCGGTTGTACACGACGTGGGTGACGCCCCTGGCGTCGACGGCGATCGTGGGAAATTCGTTGCTGAAGCCTTCCGAGGGCACCACGACTTCGTGGAGGAATCCCTGATCGGATTGTTCCGCGACACGCAACTCGAAGTCACTCCACCCATCGGGTGAGGTTGCGACGTTGTAGGCCAGTCGCACGCGTTCGTCCGGCCCGACTGCCGCGGCGACGCGGGCCTTGAATCCGGGATCGTCATCCACGGTCTCGATGGTCCATTGAGGGTCGACGAGGGGTTGGCAGGGGTCCGCATCCTGGTGGCCGACGGTGGCGTCGACGGGGGCGTCGGGGCCCGATTCCCCGGGGCTGGATTCCCCCGGGCCGTCTTGCGCTCCATCCACGGCGCCCGCGTCGGGAGATGCGGCAACGCGTCCTTCCGCGGAAGAACCACTGCTACAGGCTGCGATGGAAACTGCGAACAGCGCTATCGCGGTTCGTCCCGTGGGGGGCAGGCACTTCATGAATTGCTTCCTTTCGAGTTCCTGTTGCCCGGCTGCCAGGGCTGCTCACATTCGCTCGTTGGTTTCACAGGGAAGAATCGCTCTGGAGGCCATGCTCGGCTGCGAATGACCACGACCGGATCGCCTTCAAGCCGAGAAAACCGCGACGTTCACCAACTGCCCCACGACGGCTACGACGCTGTCGAGCCCAAGGAACTCCCGATGTGAGCCGGGCGTAACCGCGAGGTCGAGAAAAAACACGCCCACTGCGACTTCCCAGCAGTCGATCATCCACGCGTGCAGTTGCACACGCTTGCTCGCCTCGACCCCGAAGAGCGTGAGCTTCAGTTCTGCGCTTTCGAACCTCGGTGCGGTGGTCACCACGATCGCGCGCGACCCGGAGAAGCCGACGACGAGACCTCTCGATGAGCCGGTTTGCACCGATTGCAAGTCGACAGGCACGCCGGGCAGAGGCGCCCCGCTCCTGATTCTGCTCGAGCTCGCCGCGATCAAGAACCCGTGCGTGACGGCCGACAGGGATCGAGCCTGGGCAGGACCGGCAGCGTCGTCGATCTCCGTAGCCCCATGCTTCCAGCCTGGTTCGTTCACGTCTCCCTGGTCAGAAAACATTGTGCCACCAACCTCATGGCTCTCGATGGGCAGTCTTCAGTCCTCGCAGGAAAGCACGGCGTAACCACCAGGCGCGGAGCCTTCCGCGTTCGGTCCTCATTCCACCCTGCAGGAGCAAGAACTGCGCCGGCATCAAGAACGACGAGCGAGCCAACAATACACGTCAAGACCGGGAACAGGTCCGGATCGATCTGTTCTGAAGTGAGAACCCGTGTTTCACATTCCGGCTCAACCTTGCGGCGACAGCGGGAAAGCGCTTGTCCCTGCTTCGACGTCCTGCTCGGCACTTCACTTTGACATGCTCGCACGCGGAGCCGTTCCCACGGTGCAGTGGAGAATCCGTGAGGGGCAGCAACAGCCATGCCAAGGAACGCTTCGGTCCGGGAGGGTACGCGAACACGCTCGGAGCGTCCGAACGGTGAAGCCTGATGTGGCGTGAATTCGCGTTCACCGGCCCCAGGGGGTGTCCTATCCACCCACACTTTTGACTGGCACGAGCATTGCTGACGAAAGACGCTTGCATTGAGGGACTTGCGACCTGAGAGAACGAAGGATCATGAGCAATCGGCAATTCAACACGGGAGTGCTCGCCGCGACCCTGGTCCTCGTCCATCCGCTTCTTGCTCAAGCGGACCCGCCGCGCGGCCCGCTCGTGCCCAAGGACCCGACCGCTGTCTCGTGCTCTCACCCCACGACCGCGCTCAGCGGACAAGTCACCCTCGACTCGTCATGCATCTACACGCAGTCGTTCACCATCAAGGCATCCGACACGACGCTGGACTGCAACGGTGCGCAGCTCGAGTCGGACGACAGCTACCTCGTGAACGTCTCTGGCGAAGTCGAGAACGTTACGGTCAAGAACTGCTACGTCACAGGCGGTAAAGGGGTGGCCGTTCGCGCCCCCAAGCAGAAAGCCGGCGAGACGGACGAGGAGCTGCGGCAGCGCTCTCCCCGCAACGTCGTGTTCACCAACTTGCACATTGCGCAGTCGACGAACGTGGGCATGTACATCCACCACCACGTGGTCGGCGCGACCATCAAGGATTCGGTCATCGTCGACAACAGCAGCGCAGGCGTGTACCTGAGCCCCTATGGCCAGCAAAGCGTGGTGCAGAACAATTTGATCCAGGGCAACGGGCACATCAAACCCGACGGTTTGCCGCGTGTGGGCTGGTATCGTCGGGAGGGCGTGGCGGTGGACGGATCTTCCCTGCACGTCATCGAGGGCAATCACTTCGACAACAACGCGATCGGCGGCGTGCTGCTGTACAAGAACTGCTGGGAGCACGCGGCCACCAATCCGGACAGCACGCCTCGCACGGACCATGCCCACTCGAACATCATCCGGAACAACGTGTTCTCGAGCATGCCCTTCGGCGTGTGGATCGCTTCGCGTCAGTCCATGGATCTGGTGGAAATGGAGTGCGGCGATCCTACGCCCTACGCCAACCCAATCATCCTGTTCAACTTCTTCCACCCCACGTACGCGAGCCACAAAAGCTCGTATGCATCGATGTACCTTCCCTGGGTCTCCGTGTGGCCGGACTTCGCGGAGAACAACGTGGTGGAAGGCAACGTCTTCGCAGAGATCGCATTGGGTGCGGTTCGGGTGGAAGACGACGATGCGCGCGTAACGGGCAACTTCTTCCTGGGCGACTTCGACTACGTCTTTGTCGGAGCCCCGTTCCGGGCCAAGCTGGACAGCCATCCGGTGCTCGATACCGTGATCTCGGACAACTCCTTCTTCAGCCCGGTCGCGCAGGTGTTCGACGAGCACCTGGCCCTCATCCCCGAAGAGCACGAGGGCACCGTGCTGAGCAACAACTACCGCGCGTGTCAGACGCCGTGGGGGACGTGGTTGCACCACGGGGCGTCCGTGACGGCCTACGTTTCCGACGGCACGGCGCCAGGGGGATGCGGCGAAGAGGTTCGGACGTGCAACGACGGAACCCTCGACGGCAGCTACGCGGACGAGGTCTGCGATCCGGCGCCCTGGGTGGACGGGGGCGTCGATGCGCAGGACGCGGGCGCTATGGAGGACGGGGGTGGCGAGCCGGTCGATGCCGGGCCGAATCCCTCGGATGAAGGAGGTCTCGATGCGAGCGGATCGTCCGAAGTAGGAGGCGGCGACACGGCGGATGCCGGGAACAACGACGACAACGCGCCGTCGGCAACGCAGCCGTCGACGTCTTCCGACGGAGGTTGCCGCGTGGGCCGCGGTGCAGCGGGCAGCTGGCCGCTGCTGGCGCTGGCGGCGCTGGCGGCATTGAGCCGAAGGCGGAGAGCGGCAGCGACACGGGAATGAATGACTGAACCGTTACGGCGATTCTGTCCTCGGTTCAGGACCATCCGGGACAGGCGACCACAGACCAGCTACTCGCGAACGACCCCCATCACGCGCCCATCGTCACGGTTCACCCAGTACACGACGTCGGGGGTGACGGCGATGCCGGTGGGTGCCCCCTGCCCTGCCGCCAACACTTGTGGCGTCCCGCCGATCTTGGGCACACGCATGACCGTTCCTCCTACGCTGTCCGTCCAGTACAGGTCCGCACCGAACGCGACGAGCGGACCTGGTCCTTCGAGCCCGTCAACGACCACCTCGGGCTCCACCATGTTGGCGCGAGCCATCCGCAGGATCTTGGGCGTGCCTCCGTCCGCATCTCCTTGGTTGTTCGACCAGTACAGGTTGGACAGGTCGATTTCGAGCCCAACGGGATAATCCTGTCCGTTGGCCAGTATGATGGGGCTGCTGTCCGGGTCGAGGAGGTCGCGCGACTTGATCTCCCCTCCCGTGACGGTGGTCCAGTAGACCTGGCCCAAGTCAACCACCAACCCGAACGGCGTGGACTGGCCGTTCGCCAGGTTCTCGACAGAGCCACCCGTCTTGAGCACCCTGCGCACGGTACCCGGCGTGACCCAATACACATGGTCGGTGTCCACTGCAGCGGAAATGGAAGTGGCTTGTGAGCTGGCGAGCTCGGTCGGGAGGAGACTGGTGCCGATGTCCGCCTTGGCCAGTCGCCACACGCTGCCTTGGGGCGCGTACTCGGACCAGTACACGGCTTGATCGTCCAAAACAAACCCGCCAGGGGGATGGTTCGAAACGGCGACCTGCTCCTCTGCCCCGCCGCTCAGAGCCAGCCGCATGACCGCCCCCTGGCCCCCTTGGTTGGTCCAGTAAAGGTGCGTATCGTCGACCGCGATGCGGAGGGGGCTGTCCTGCCCCTCCGCCAGTTCGAAGGGCTGGCAACGCCCCTGATCACACGAGCCCGACAAGCAGTCGTGATTGCACGCGCCGCAATGAGTCGACGTGCTGGACAAGTCCGTCTCACAGCCGTTTTCAGCGACGCCGTCACAGTCGACTCGGTTCGCGTCGCAGGTGTGGCCCCCGGATCCTGCGGCTCCTGCGGTGCCGCCGCTTCCGCCCGCTCCACCGCTACCATCCAGCGATGGGCCGGCGTCTTGGGAGCGTCCCACGAGGCCGTCGTCCGTCAAGACCAACGAACAGGCGACGCTGGCGACGACCGAACCGCAGACAAGTGCAACGACGAACGCTCGGACGCCCGTCAAGTGCGCGGTAAAACGAGACTGCAGATTCGATGCGCGGACAACCATGATGTCGATGCGAATGTTACTATGACTGGCTGACATCCGCCAACGCATTGGCCTTCAACGCCGCTCGGACCACATCGTTCCGAACCGTGGCACGGAGGATCACAGTCGAAGGACGCGGCACTGGATCCAGCGGTGTGAGGGCGAGCACCTCGCGCGTCACCATCGAGCACGGAACGAGAGCGTCCGCGCCAAGACCGTGATGGTTGTTGCGAACATGCGCCGACAACTTCGCGCTTGGCGCACGTCGTGCATACTCGACACACCATGCGAGGACGCGAATCAACCGCAGTGACATCCTGGGGAACACCGGCAGCCCGTGCCCAGTCTTTGTCCGCCGGTCGGCCTTCGCCGTCAAGCGAGGTCCCCCGGGAAGAGCCCCCGCAAGAACCAAAGCAATGCTTGCGCATCCGGCGTTCCTGGATCGCGATGAGGCCGAACAACTCGAATGGTGAGTGCGTCCGGCTGCATGACGTCGCAGCTCTTCTATCGGACACGCCCCGCGCGATCGCCAGCGGGAACGACAACGGCGAGCTCCCGCGGTTCGCTCTGCCGCCCCCACCGGCCCATCCGGCGACCGAAGAACGCGCGCTACCAAGGGAGCTGCGTGACCGTCGCGAAGTCGAAGAACCCCGGAGCACGCTTCCGGAAGAAAGGACTGTGCGTTTGATTGTGCTCCACTCCACCCATGGTTCCAACAACTCTGGCGATGGGAGTGGGTCTGCAAGCCGGACTCGAAGCGGACCCGGCAAAAGCCTTGCCTCAGAATGACAATCATGCAGCGCAGCGATTCACTTGCCGCTCGCCTCGCACTGCTCGGTGCCGTCGCCTTCACCGGCTGCGCCCCTGCCGGTGACAGCTCGTCCTTCGAGCCTTACGTCGGTCACGACGAGCCTTCCGACTTCGAGGTACCTCCTGGGGATTCGGGGAAAGCAGACGGGATCTCGCCCGCGACATTCAACCGGAACTTGATCGTGGAAGAGGCATTCTTCACCGCTGTCG
>Ga0180009_10007419_pt1 | contig 11208 bp, 9 predicted proteins | sample OS_PC_MetaG_FD_123537 | JGI IMG/M metagenome (GOLD analysis project Ga0180009, IMG submission 123537) | Groundwater microbial communities from the Aspo Hard Rock Laboratory (HRL) deep subsurface site, Sweden - OS_PC_MetaG | ecosystem: Environmental > Aquatic > Deep subsurface > Groundwater...
CCACCCGGAACATTTGAGCCATGCCCGCCAGATTTTTGCGGTTGCAGCCAAGAACAGTCTGTTGGCCGAAGAGACCGCGCTTGCAGCCAAAGCGGGCCTGAACCTCTCCATCATCGACATCCTCGAGACCGCCCAGCGCAATCTGGTAACCCGGCTTGAAAAGCCGGGACGGGCGCTCGCTGTTTTCTCGTTTATCGAAACGGGCGGCTTGCTGACGCTGACACTGGACGGCGAGTTGTGCTTGGTGCGTACGCTGGGCGTGAGCCAGGCGCAGTTGGGCGGTGCCGGCATGGAGGGTGCGATCGAGCGTTTAACCTTGGAATTCCAGCGCACGCTGGATCATTTCGATCGGCAGTTTGGCGGCGTTCCGGTTGATCGGCTGCTGCTGGTCCCGATGGGAAATGTCGACAGCCTGCAGGCCGGACTCGCGCCGAACCTGGCCTTGCCGGTTGAAGTGCTGGATCTATCGAGTGTGCTGAATGTCTCGTCGATCCCGGAGTTGAATGCATTGCCTCCAGCGTGTTTCCACGCCATCGGCGCGGCATTGCGGATGGAAGACACCAAGCCATGAGCCAGCAAATCAACCTTGCCAGCCCGCATTTGCTCAAACCGCGCTATGCCTTTGGCTTGCGCGAAATGGCGATCGGGTTGGGCTTGATGTTGGCCGCGATGCTGGTCTGGTCCGTCTATCTGGTTTACCAGGCCGGTGTGCTTGAAAAACTGGCAGACAAGCAGGAAGCCGCTCAGGCGACCGCGCAACAGGAACTGGACCAGCTGACCGCGAACGCCACTCGAGCGGTGAGCCCGCTGCTCACCGAACGTATCAAGATTGCCCAGGCACAAGTGGCGCAGCGCGAGAGGGTGCTGGAGGCGATTCGCGTCACCCTCGAAAAAACCTCCGCAGGCTTTTCTCCGCGGCTACGTGCGCTTGCACATAGCAGCATCGAGGGGGTGTGGCTGAACGGCTTCACCTTGTCCCCTGGGCATGTCGAACTCAAGGGATCGGTGCTTAATGCCGGCTTGCTGACGACGTACATCGACCGCCTGGGCAAGCAGGCCCCCTTTGCAGGCACCTCGTTCTCGGGCATGACGGCCAGCCAGGCGGCTGCGACGGACAAAGTCGCAGCCGACAAGGCACAACTGCCTGAGCACCTCGACTTTACGTTGTATGCGGGCAGCCAGACAGAAACACGCAGCAGCGCAGGGGCACGCCAATGATTAAGGAAAAGTGGATGGCGCTGAGCACGCGGGTCGGCGCGATGACCCTGCGCGAGCGCGCGTTCATTTTTCTGGCGATAACGGTGGCGACGCTGGCGATTGTGCAAACCTTGCTTGTCGATGGGCTGCAGCTCCGACAAACCAGCGCCAATGCGCGCGTGCAAGGCGCCGAGTCTGCGCTTCAGCAAATCGAGCAGCAGCGGATGCAGCTCGCCGGGCCCGGCATGCGTGACCCTGACCAGGCTGCCCGAGACCAGCTCGCCGGACATGAAGCGCGCCTGTCTGCCCTGAACGCCGAACTCGAGATGCGCGAGCGATCGTTGATTCCGCCATCGCGCATGCAACGGGTGTTGAAGGATGTGGTGCAAGGGCATAGCAGCGTCAAGATCGTCGGCATCAAGACGCTTACCCCCCAGCCCGTCGCGTTGGAGGGGGCTGCCGAGGGCACGCCGCCCGGATTCTATCGGCATGGATTTGAAGTGACGGTGAAGGGCCGCTATTCCGAACTGGCCGCTTATCTTTCACGTCTGGAAGCCTTGCCCTGGCGTTTGAACTGGGTTGAGGTGTCGCTCGATGCTGCGGATCGCCCCGAATTGACGCTTGTCCTGACCGTTCACACCCTGAGCCTGGAGGAAGCATGGCTGCGCGTATGATGGCTCTGACCCTGGCCGTATTGCTGGCCCTGCCTGCAATGGCGGACTCACTTCCCGACCCCACGGCATTGCCTTCCACGCGTGCGGCCGAAGGCGGGGACGACCAGCCTGTCGGGGTGCTCACAGCCATCAAATTAAGCCGCAAGCAGAAAATAGCCGTTATAGACGGCCTGGAGGTCGCCGTGGGCGGGCGTTATCAGGATGCACGTGTGGTCCGCATCGGCGAAAGCGAAGTCGTATTGCGGCGGGGCAAGGAAATAACGGTGCTCAAGCTCTATCCGCACGTTGAGAAGACGTTGCGCGGCAAATGAAAAACAGGAGTTATTGGGGATGAAGAAGCAAATAATCATGTTGGTCGCGTATCCGCTCATATTGGCAGGATGTGCCGGACCCTTGACGCCACGTGAGACGCAACAAGCGATACAGCAAGAAGTGGCGCAAGCCGCCCGGCCCCAGCCTGCGGCAACGCAAATGACCGAAGAACAGGCGCGGGCCGCACTCATGCCGTCACTCAAGCTGGAGTTGCCCAGGAACGTCGTCGAGCCGCTCGAGCAGCGTTTTGATCTGTCGGTTAAAAGTGCGCCTGCGCAGGACGTTTTTATGGCGATTGTTTCGGGGACGCGCTATAGCATGCTGGTGCATCCAGAAGTGGCGGGCGCTATTTCCGCCAACCTCAAGAACGTCACCGTGCCCGAAGCCTTGTCGGCTATTCGCGAGCTTTACGGCTACGACTATACGATTGAAAGCCGTCGCGTCATTGTGCAGCCGCTTACGCCGCAAACCCGCATTTTCAAGGTTAACTACCTGGCCGGCACGCGATCAGGTGCGTCGGACACCCGGGTCATTTCCGGCTCGGTCAGTTCCTCAGGCGGAACGAGCACCGGGTCAACGAGCGGAAGTTCGCAAAGCGCGCTCGAAACCAGCAGGATCAGCACAACGCACAATGCCGATTTCTGGGGCGAACTGAAATCAGCGCTGGAGGCCATCGTTGGCGAAACCGGCAAGGTGATCCTGAGCCCGCAATCGGGCGTCGTCGTAGTTAAGGCCGCGCCACGCACAATGGGGGATGTTGAACGCTTTCTGAAGGCGACGGCGTTGGCCGTTGAGCGGCAGGTCATGCTGGAAGCCAAAATACTTGAGGTGAAGCTAAATGACGGCTTCCAGACTGGTATCAACTGGTCGGTTTTGAAAGACGGCCAGCACAAATACTCGTCCGGGGCGAACACCGGCAATTTCGATTTGCTCACTGGCGCAGCAACGGGCACGCTCGCGGATGTGCTGGGTAGCGGCTTGCCCGCGGCGAGCGGCACAACGGGTGGCCTGTTTGGCCTGGCCTTTCAGACCAAGAGCTTTGCTGCGCTGATCAATTTCCTTGAAACCCAGGGCTCGGTTCATGTGTTGTCCAGTCCGCGTATCGCAGCGCTGAATAATCAAAAATCGGTTCTCAAGGTCGGCACTGACGATTTCTTTGTCACCAATATTTCCACCACCAGCAATACCGGGGGAGCGGGCACCACCACGACGCCCAGCGTGACCTTGCAGCCATTCTTCTCGGGCATATCGTTAGATGTCACCCCGCAAATAGATGAAAAAGGTCGTATCACCCTGCATGTGCGCCCTTCGGTGAGCGTGGTGACCGAGAAGGTGAAGAACATCGATGCGGGCCTGGCCGGGAAGCTGACGCTTCCACTGGCTTCCAGCGCGGTGTCGGAAACGGATAGCGTGGTTCAGGTGGAGGATGGGCGCATTGTCGCCATCGGCGGCATGATGAAGCAGTCCTTCGATGACAGTTCCAACAAGGTACCCGGGCTGGGTAGCGTTCCCCTATTGGGCTACTTCTTCGGAAATACCAACCAAAGCTCGGCCAAGAGCGAACTGGTGATTCTGATCAAGCCTACCGTCATCAACAGCCACGACGATTGGCAGGCCGATGCCGAAGCGACCCGTTCCCGCATCGAGAAACTCGAGCCGCGCCGCGCCACGCCATGACAGACATGGCGCTTCCCGCTTCTGGACATCCGCAGAGTCCGGGCTGCGACTTGCCAGAAAACGGGAAACAGCCAAACGCCAGCCCTTCGCTCTCCTATCTTGCCCATTTTGGGTTGTCTGAGCCCCCGTTTGGGTTAACGCCCGACTCCGACTTTTTTTACGCCTCGCCGCCGCATCAGGAGGCTTTAAACACACTCCTGTATGCGCTGGAAAATGGTGAAGGCTTCATCAAGATTGTCGGGGCGGTCGGCACCGGAAAAACCCTGTTGTGCCGAACGCTGCTGACGCGGTTGCCTGCGCATTGCCACGCTGTCTACCTACCAAACCCCGCACTCGACCCGGTTGGCATCCTGTGCGCGGTTGCCGAAGAACTCGGTTTCAAGCTGTCTGGAAAAGAACCGGTTTTTCGAGTACAAAAAGCCATCCGGCTGCGATTGCTCGACCTGGCGAAGCGCAATATTCATGTGGTGATGATCGTTGACGAGGCGCAGGCAATCTCGCTGGAAAGTCTGGAGTCTGTTCGACTGCTATCCAACCTGGAGACCGAAAAACGCAAGCTGCTGACCATCGTTCTACTCGGCCAACCTGAGCTGGATACCCAGCTGGAGGCGATTCCCCAACTCAAAACCCGCATCGGTTTTCATGATCGCCTGCGACCCCTGAAGCGTGAAGAGCTTGCCGCCTACCTGGCTCACCGGCTGGCCCGGGCGGGCTATCGTGCCGATGACACGCCTCTATTCAGTTCGAGTGCGCTCAACCTGTTGTTTGACGCCAGCGCGGGAGTGCCACGGGTCGCAAACGTGATTGCCCACAAAGCGCTCATGCTGGCTTATGGCAAGGGCCTGGTACACGTAGGCAGGCGCGAAGTTGGCCAGGCAGCCCAGGACACGCTGGCTGCAAAAAGGCCGGTGCGTATTGGGCGTGTGGCACTGGCAGCGCTCGTGGTATTCGCCGTTGTGATGGTCGCGAGCGGCTTCTATTTCAAGGCGTAGATATGTTTCTGTTCCCAACTTCAGTCTGAAATCAATGAGCATCATCAATCAAGCACTGCGCGATCTTGACGCGCGTAAAGCCGCTCCGCTCCCCCCCCAAGCGCCGTTGTCCCCTGTTACGCGTTCATTTCGGAGTTGGCGGGGTTTCCAGGTTGCCGGGATTGTGTCGTTGTTACTGGCTGGATTGATTACTTGGCTCGTACGCTGGCCGGCCGAGGTCACCCCACCGCAACACGTGGTGGCTATCCAGCCCGAAGCAACCCAACAGGATGCTGTTGCCGTGATGGTCGTCCCGCCTGAACCCGTAGCCGAGGTGGCGCCTATGCCTGCCCGGGCTGAACAACCGGCTGGAGAGGGTGTCGACCCCAAACCAACCAAGACCTTGGCATCGAATGTGCCGACAACGGATGTTCCCGCTCAAAATGAAATCGCGGGTCGACTGGTTTCGCCCATGTCGCTGAAGTTGGCGGATATAGCCGCGCCTCCTCCGGAAATACGTAAGAAAATCAATCAGCCGAGTGCCGAAGAAGAAGCTGAAGAGCGCTATCGCAAGGCAGTGACGCTGATACAAAAAGGGCGGGAAAACCAGGCGCGCCCATTGCTCGAGGAATCCATCAGCTTGTTTCCGGGTCATGTCGCTGCCCGCCAGATGCTGGCAACGCTGTTGAGTGAAACCGGCCTCAGCGTTGAAGCCGAAGCCGTTTTGCGCGATGGGCGCATTGCAAGCCCGGATAACACTTGGTTTGTACTTAATCTGGCACGCCTGCAGGCGGCCCGCGGCGAAGTCGAAGGCGCAGTGGCCAGTTTGCAGAGCGGGATCGCGGGGCGGGGCGTCAATGCTGAATATCGCGCTACGCTTGCGGCTTTGCTTGCGCGACTCAAGCAGCATGCAGAAGCAGCGCATCAATATGGTCTGGCACTCAAGCTGCAGCCAGAACAGGGGACCTGGTGGATGGGATTGGGGCTCGCAATGGCTGCCCAAGGGAAATCAGACGAAGCACACGCGGCTTATCGTCGGTCGCTCACAGCGGGGAACTTGCCTGAAAAGCTTGAAGAATTTGTTCGGACAAAGCTTGCCGAGTAGGGTTTGATTTGCCATTATCCAACCCAATGGCCGGCCTGCATTTGGTTTAGACCGCGACTTCCCTTATCATGAGCGGGCGTTGCGCCTTGTTGTAACAAAGCAACGTAATTCTTTCGCGACAGAAGAAGTTTGGTAGATAGTGGTTTTCTTTTGCCGATTTGTTAGAATTCCGCGCGTCGGCTGGATTGCAAGTCCTGGACCGATTTCTGGTGTGGGTTTTTATATACGTAAGTAAAGGGAAATCAAATGAAATATTCTATCCTCCTGGCTGCTCTGCTGGCTGTTTCCATGGCTGCTTGTGGTAAAAAAGAAGAAGCTGCTGCTCCTGTTGAAGTGCCTGCTGTTGAAGCACCGGCTCCGATGGAAGCTGCTCCGATGGAAGCTGCACCGATGGAAGCCGCTCCTGAAGCTGCTCCCGCTGAAGCTGCTCCCGCTGCCCAGTAATTTCGGGTCAAGGAATTAAAAAACCGGCCGCTTGGCCGGTTTTTTTACGCCCGCAGAAAATGATCGAGTCGTATCACGGCCTCGGTCAGGCGGGGCAGGGGTTGGGTGTAGGCAAAGCGGATATGGCGTGTGGCGTGGTGCGAACCGAAATCGAGTCCCGGGGTTGCAGCGATTCCCGTTTGGGTCAGTAATTGGTTTGCAAACGCTTGGCTATCGGATGTGAATCGGCTGCAATCGGCATAAAGATAAAAAGCGCCTTGCGGAGCAATTGGAATATGGAAACCCAGATTGCGTAAGGCGGGCAGCAAAAAATCACGCCGGACGCGCAATTCGGCTTTGCGGGTTTCGAGCAGATACTGGGTGTCGAGTGAGAACGCTGCCAATGCTGCATGCTGTGCCGGGGTAGAGGCTGCCAGAAACAGATTTTGTGCGAGACGCTCCAGTGCAGTCATGGCCCAGGCTGGAGCGGCCAGCCAGCCCAGCCGCCAGCCGGTCATCAGAAAATATTTTGAAAAACTGTTGATGACAAATACGTCGTCCCAGCGTGCTGCGCTGTGCTCGGTGCCGTCGTAAGTGAGCGCCAGATAGATCTCGTCGACAATCAATGCGACGCCTTGCTCGTGGCACCAGTCGTGAATGCGCGAAAGTTCGCTGGCGGGAATTGCGGTTCCTGTTGGGTTGGATGGGCTGGCAATCAGCACGACACGGGTGGCGGGCGTGGCATGGCGCTCGATGAGTTCGAGGGTGAGTTGAAAGCCGCTATCGGCCTCAACCGGAATCGTGACTGCGTGGGCATTGCAAAACTGCGCAAAATGGCGATTACACGGATAACCCGGGTCAGCCATCAGTACTTCGTCGCCGGGCCCGGCCAATAGGCCGAGTGCCAGCAGCAGGGCGCCGGACGCGCCAGGGGTTACCACGATACGCGCTGGATCGACCATGGCCTGCCAGCGCGTGGCATAAAATCCGGCAATGGCCTCGCGCAGGGCGGGCAGGCCGAGTGCACCGGTGTAGTGGGTGTGTCCGGCGCGCAGTGCTGCAATCCCGGCTTCGATGATGGGTTCGGGTGTGGCGAAATCAGGCTCGCCGATTTCGAGATGGATGATGTCGTGCCCAGCAGCTTCGAGCGCTTGCGCTTGCGCCAGGATGGCCATGACGTGGAAGGGCGCAATGCCTTCCATTCGTGCTGCAATTCGGTGTTCAAACGGGCTCATGGTCCTTACCCCTTACCCCGTGGGTTCTGACGATAGAACTGTTGCAACTGCCGGTAAATCGCCGGATATTCCTGATTGATTACCTGCGGTGTCTCGAAAAACACTTCGGTAAGCACCGCAAAGAATTCGGCGGGATCGGTCACGGCATAGGGATCAATCGCCGTGTCTTCTCCCGCATCGACACGCGCAGACAGGTCAGCATAGGCCGCACTGAAGTCGCGTGCCCAGGCGCCAGTATCCATGCCGCGATGCAGGGGGGGGTAACCATTGGCGTCGCCGTTCAGCATGTCGAGCTTGTGGGCGAATTCATGCAGCACAACATTGGCACCGTCGGCCTCTCCGCTTGCTTCCACACTGGCGACTGACAACACAAGCGGCCCGCCGTGCCACGCTTCGCCCGCCAGAATGTCGCGCGAACGGTGCACCACGCCGGCCTCATCCATTTCCTCGCGCTGATGCAGAAATGCGTCGGGGTAAAGAATGATCTCGCTCCAACCGCGATAGCTGTCTTCGTCAAGGTTGAGTGTCAACAAGCAGGCCTGTAATGCGATCAGAAGCAGGATGGCATCGTCGACGTCTGCGCCACCCGCAGCAGAAAAAGTCTTGTCATGGATGAACAGGCTGGCAGATTCACGCAGACGCATCCGTTCGGTTGTATCCAGGCCATGCAGGATCGGCAGCCTGGCGATTGCTGCGTCGAACGCACGGATCGGGATAAGGTGCCGCCTGAGAATGCGAGCGCGCCACCAACGGCTAAGCCAGTTCACCTCGGTCAGCCCATGCTTACTCGTCAGCGTCGAGCAGACGCGCCGGGTCGGCGTCCGGGTGGTCGAGCTCGACTCGTTCGATCTGCTGGAAGCGGCGGTTGATCTTGTCGCTGGAAATGCGTACTTCGCTTACATCCTTGTTGGCCTGCTCGATGTGGGTGGCGAGTTTTTTCATGCGCTCGTCGAAGCGGGAAAAATCCTTGGCCAGTTTGGAAAGCTCGTCCTTGATGACATGGGCCATGCGTCGGGTTTCCGAATCTCGAATCACGGCGCGTGCGGTGTTGAGCACGGCCATCAGCGTGGTCGGCGAGGTCAGCCACACGCGTTTTTTCTGTGCGTGCTCGACCAGATCGGGATGGTAGGCGTGGATCTCTGCAAACACAGCCTCGGCCGGCAGGAACATCACCGCGCCGTCCGAGGTTTCGCCGGAAACGATATATTTCGCGGCGATATCGTCGACGTGTTTTTTTACATCGGCCTTGAATTGCCGCCGTGCTGCGTCACGTTCAGCCTGCTGGAGACTGTCGTCAAACATGCGGCTGTAGTTTTCCAGCGGAAACTTGGAATCGACGCACACCGAGCCGGTGGGCTCGGGCAGGATCAGTACACAGTCGACGCGTGCGCCGCTTTTTAGCGTGTGCTGGAAGGCAAAGGCGTCGGGCGGCAGGCTGTTCCGCACCAGCGCTTCCAGCTGGACCTCGCCAAATGCGCCGCGCGAACGCTTGTCGCCCAATATCTCCTGCAGCGACACGACATTGGTGGCCAGGCTTTCGATTTTTTTCTGCGCTTCGTCGATGACTGCCAGGCGCGTCATCACCGAAGTGAAGGTCTCGTTGGTTTTCTTGAAGCCTTCATCAAGCCGCTCGGCGACTTTCCCTGAAATTTCGTTGAGCCGGCCGTCGACCGTTTGTGACAACTGCTGCACGCGCTCGCCAAATTGCGTGGTCATGCCCTTGAGAGTGTCCTGCAGCAGGCTTTGCTCGGCGCGCCCCTGCGCGACCAGTTTTTCCAGCATCACGGTCTGGAACTGGCCAAACTGACCGGTGACCGTTTCGCGTGTTTCCGCCAGCCGTTCGGTCTGGGCAACCTGGAGGGCCGAAAGCTGGGTTTGCATCCGATCCGATTGCTGTGACAGCCCGGTGTGAAGGTCGGTCAACACTGCACGATGGCGGGCTTCCATGTCCTGCGTCAGCAACGCGGGCAGCCCGCTTTGGTCTCGCCGCAACGCATGGATGCGCAACGCCAGGATCACCGTCACGAGGATAAGGAGGGCCAGACCAACGAGGAGGCCGATTTCAAGAGGACGCATGGGGGTGATTTTACCTGTGTCACGCATAAAAAAACCCGGCACAAGGCCGGGTTTTCTCGTCAGACTGAACCGGCTTGAGGCCGGGGTTCAGCTTAAGCTGACGCACGCCCCGCGCGCTTGCGCTCGTGTTCCTGCAGGTAGCGCTTGCGGATGCGGATCGATTTCGGCGTGAGTTCAACCAGTTCGTCGTCGTCGATGAATTCCACCGCGGATTCCAGCGTCAACTTGATTGGCGTGGTCAGGCGCACGGCTTCGTCGGTGCCAGAGGAGCGCACGTTGGTGAGCTGTTTGCCCTTGATCGGGTTGACTACGAGGTCGTTGTCGCGGCTGTGAATGCCAATGATCATGCCTTCGTACAGTTTGTCGCCGGGGGAGACAAACATGCGGCCGCGATCTTCCAGTTTCCACAGTGCGTAGGCGACGGCTTCGCCGTTGTCCTGGCTGACCAGTACGCCGTTGTGGCGGCCGGGCAAGTCGGGCTTTACCGGGCCGTAGTCATCGAACACGTGGCTCATCAGGCCGGTGCCGCGCGTCATCGTCATGAAGTCGGACTGGAAGCCGATCAAGCCACGTGCGGGAATGTGGTACTCCAGGCGGGTGCGGCCCTGGCCATCGGATTCCATGTTGGTGAGCTCGCCACGGCGGCGGCCGATCTCTTCCATGATCGTACCCTGGGTGTCGTCTTCGAGGTCGATGGTGAGGTTTTCATATGGCTCGCACTTTTCGCCGTTGATTTCCTTGTACACGACGCGCGGTTTGCCCACGGCCAGCTCGAAGCCTTCGCGACGCATGTTTTCCAGCAGGATGGTGAGGTGCAGTTCACCACGGCCCGAGACGCGGAACACATCGGCGTCGCCGGTCTCGTCAACGCGCAGGGCGACGTTGACCAGCAGTTCTTTCTTCAGACGCTCGCGGATCTGGCGGCTGGTGACGAACTTGCCTTCGGTGCCGGCCAGGGGTGATGCGTTAACCATGAAGTCCATGTTCAGGGTGGGCTCGTCCACCGGCATCACGGGCAGGCCCACCGGGTTTTCGCGGTCGCAGATGGTGACGCCGATGCCGATGTCGTCCAGACCCGAAATGATGATGATGTCGCCGGCTTCGGCTTCCTCCACCGGTACGCGGTCCAGACCTTTGAAGCCAAGCACCTGGTTGATGCGGCCGCTGGCAACCTGCTCTTCGTGGTTCATCACCACTACAGACATGCCGGGCTTGATGCGGCCGTTCAGTACGCGACCGACGCCCAGGCGACCGGTGTAGGTCGAGTAGTCGAGCGCGGCGATTTGCAATTGCAGCGGTGCATCGGGCGAGCCGGGTGGGGTGGGGACGTGTGCGATCACGGTGTCGAACAGTGTCGTCATGTTGTCGGCCGAACCGCCTTCCGAGGGCGCGTCCTTCAGATCAAGACAGGCCCAGCCATTGAGGCCCGACGCGTAGATGATGGGAAAGTCGAGCTGCTCATCGGTGGCGTGGAGTTTGTCGAACAGATCGAAGGTTTGATCGACGACCCAGTTCGGACGCGCACCCGGACGGTCCAC